>Ga0209919_1000082_pt1 | contig 46728 bp, 47 predicted proteins | sample SalPon2A_C_D2_MG_FD_185721 | JGI IMG/M metagenome (GOLD analysis project Ga0209919, IMG submission 185721) | Soil microbial communities from South San Francisco under conditions of wetland restoration - Salt Pond MetaG R2A_C_D2_MG (SPAdes)... | ecosystem: Environmental > Terrestrial > Soil >... | reverse complement strand
ATTGATGGAAAAGAAGTTATCGTTCTCGCAGAGGGAAGATTGGTAAATCTTGGTTGTGCAACAGGGCATCCGTCGTTTGTTATGTCTAATTCATTCACAAACCAGACTCTTGCACAGATTGAACTGTGGAACAACAGTGACAAATATGAAAACAAAGTTTATATGCTTCCGAAACATCTTGATGAAAAAGTTGCAAAACTTCATCTTGCACAAATCGGGGTTGAACTTGAGACATTAACACCTGAACAGGCAAAATACATCGGTGTTAAAGTAGAAGGTCCGTATAAACCTGATTACTACAGGTATTAAGAAAAGATTCTTTCAAATAGGCGGGTTTTGAACCCGCCTTTTTTATTTGGGGGCTTTATTGATTGATTTTATCTCGAATCAATATTATCTGGCTGCCCAATACTTTGGTTTTCTATGTTGATGAGCAATTGCAGCTATGATAATCTTCTGATTTTGAATTGAATAAATTATAGTATAAGGGAATATATTTACGACAGCTTACCTGGTGTGTTCAGTATATTTAGTAAATATTTCCGGGTAATTCTTTATGATTGATATAGTTCTATCAATCTCAGCAATAAAATTATTTCCCAATCCTTCGCTTTGAATATTATAAAATTCGATAGCTTCCTGATATTCTAAATATGCCGGCTCAAGAAATTCTACTGTCATTTCTTTAGAATTTCTTCATATGGTATACTTTTAACTTTACCACTTAGATATGCTTTATATCTTTGTTCAACTTCTTCTTTCCAATACTTATCAATATCTATATCTGGTTCACCCAGGCTTTTAGAAAGCGTTTCAATTATGAGTACTCTTTCAGCAGGGCTTAAATTCAGTGCATTATGAATTATATTTTTAGAATCCATTTACATCTCCAAACATTATATTAAATAATAAAAAAGGTATTATATAATTACAAGTACCTGATTTGTATAAACACGTAACAGTTAAAGAATTTACAAAAGCAAATATCCTTATTTGGCGAGTAAAACTCCATCTTACTTAAGCTGGGGTTGAACTTGAGGGCTTAACACCTGATCAGGCTAAATATATTGGTGTGAAAGTCGAAGGTCCGTACAAACCTGATTATTACAGGTGTTAATAAATAGTATAGACAATTAAGGCAGGGGCGGGAAGTTCACCCGCCTTTTTTTTCCGTTTTTAATCATTTCTTTTACACTTTTCAAAAAGCAGGGGCGCAAAATAATATTCCAGGAATATTTAATCGAAGCCAGGCCGGTTAATTATATTTTGAGATTATCATGCCTTTCAATGACCAAAGTATTGCAAGCACATCTTTCCTTGATTCCTCATCAATCTTATGATTTTTCAAAACAAGCATTATATCGTCAACTACATACATATAATCTGCCGGTGTAATATTCATTCCCTTGTGCGTGGTTGTCATATCTTTTCCTGAATAATTTGCAGAACCGCCGCTGCCCGCGATAAAAAATTCAACAGTATGTTTTTTAATAAGCTCGAATTGCTCGGGCTTATCTTTATATGGGATAAATCGCTCCCTGATTGCAGGATTATTCATATGGGCATCAACAACATCATCTACAATACTAGAGATTCCGTTACTTCCCCCCAGCCTGTCAAACAGGCTTTTTTGTTCGCCGCCGGCAATCGCCTGCGCATTGACAGTAATTGTGAAAATAGAAATTATAAATGTCAAAGCTAATAACTGTTTCATTATTTACCTCATATGATTATTAAATTACTTTATGTCGTTTTATGAGAAGAATTTAAGGCTATGAGAACGCATCACCTGGATTTAGCTAGTCCAGATAATACGTTAAACTTTATGAGCAAATATTACAAATCTATAAAGACAACCGCTATTACAATTGGTTCAAAAAAATGTAATTTTAGTTCAGATATAGAATAAAATGAAAAGGAATAAATTAAGGCTTTTTTACGCGCATATAATCGGAAGGCAATAGACCGAACCTGATCTGGAAACATCTGGAAAAATATGATAAACTGCCAAAGCCGGTCTCAAATGCTATCTCGGATATATTGGCTGTCCGGTCGTTTAATAGTTTCAATGCTTTATTCAACCTGTATTCTTTTAAAAAAGTATTCGGTGATTTGCCGGTTAATGAAATCATTTTGCGGTATAATTGGGATTTACTGTAACCCAGCTGTTTGTTAAAATTATCAACCGTTAATTCAGCATTTCTATAACTCTGTTCCGTATAATCGATTAATAAGCTCAGGAAATTTCCATCGGCAGGAGAAATAGTATACACTGATTCATTTTTTATAAAAGCATTTAAATTTTCACTCTTATACAACTCTTTAACTTCGGCAGACAAAACGATTTGTGAATTAATATTGTAACACATTCGCTCAGCTGATTTAATCGTATCTTCAAATAAAGATCCCTTTCGAGTAACAGGGACGCCGGCACTTAACCCAATCTTCATATTGATACCCCCGTTACCTGCACCTTTATTCAGCGTGGCTGAGGCGGATTGTAAATTCAGCGCACAATTAAAAGCTTTAGTTACCGATTTAAAAGAGACAAGGAAATAATCTTCATTTTGTTTTACGATACTCCCCTGGAACTGGTCAATAATCCCGGTGATTGCCTTAATGTGTTTTTGTAATAGTGTGATAAATTCAGCCGCGGCATATTGATTTAATGAAATAATTTCTAATCCAATAACCATTATTACTCTGAAGGCGGGATCATTAATAATATTTAATTCAGCTTTTTGCGCAGTTACGGGATCTTCAATCCGGCCTAGGAATGACTCAACTATTTTTGCATCTACTTCAATAATCTGGTTCGGTACCTCACCGTGAGCTTGGCTGTGCATTCTGCTGATTGTTTGCTTATCAGGCGCTTCAACCAAGCAAAATGCAGTTTTTCTTTTTTCATCAAACCAATAAGTTAACCCTCTGCAGCCAAATTTATGCTGAATCTTTAAATCCTGCTTATGCAGCTGAGCAACATTTTCCGCTGTTACATCTTCAGATACATCATGACGATCCATGTAAATTGGCATTTATTATAATCCTAATTTTTATTTCCATTATGCAGATTAGATCCGTTAGCTAAGTAAATGCCGCACCTAAATATAGATGATATGGTATCCGGGTATACGAACTTATGAAGAACCATTTATCCTTTTACAAAAACATTAAATTAATGAGGAGGAGAGTTATATTTCTTCCAATATCGAAAAAAATCTGATAGATTCAAAGTGCTACCGGATTTAATCTAAACTTTTAGGTTTAAACCCTGAAAACAGCAAATTAAAGGCGCGCCACCCGTAAGAGCTATGCGAGGTGGCGGGCGTATGATTTATTATACTAACGGTCAGGAAAACGGCAGCCTTAAATGTTGAGCTTCCGGGTAATGAGTTTTGGAAATATTATTTCAGGCTTTGTCCCTTCTCAGACCACCAAGGATGAATTTCATACTTAAACATACCTGCCTGTATTGCAGGGTCATTTGTTAATAATTCTAAAACATCTTTTTTTTCAGGTACATTAAAAATAAACAAACCTCTCCATTCACCATCATCCCCAAATGGACCTACAATATCGAGCTTACCATCACTCTGCATTTTCTTAATGTTATTCAAATGGTCGATTATTAATTGCCCAGATTTTGCAGAATCAATTTTACCGCTGTTTTCACCTTTAGTAAGCATAACAAAGAAATATTGCTTCAAATCAAAATTTGGAGTTTCTTCATTATCCTGCGCACATAAGGGAGTTATAAAGAATGGTAGAAATATTATTAGTAAAAATATTTTTTTCATTTGATCCTCAGCTATTTTTTATTTATTAAATTTTCCAGTGCCGGTTGTAGGCTTTCAAATTCAAATTTGAAATTATTCCGGATAAGTTTTTGTGGTTTTATTCTTAAACTGGAAACGATAGAAACGGCACCTTCTCCGACTGCAATCTTTAATGCAAATTCCGGAACTTTAAAAATTGCAGGACGATGAAGAACTTTCCCCATAGTTTTTGCAAATTGGTTCATAGTTACCGGGTTGGGTGAAGATGCATTTACAGGTCCTTTTAAATTGTCGTTATCTATTGAATTAATAATAATATTTAACATATCATTTTTATGAATCCACGAGAACCATTGTTTACCGCTCCCGAGCGGTCCGCCGACAAATAATTTAAATGGTAGGAGCATCTTTTTTAAAGCTCCGTCATTTTCATCGAGTACAACACCTGTTCTTAAACTTACTCTTCTAATTCCGGATTCTTCTACTTTTTCAGCTTCATCCTCCCATCTTTTACAAACTTCAGCTAAGAAATCTTTTCCTAAATCACTTTTTTCAGTTAATGTTTCATTGCCGCTGTCACTGTAAATATTTATCCCGGACGAACAAATTAAAGCTTCCGGTTTCTTTTTAGCTTTTTTTATTGTCTCCACAATATTTCTTGTACCTATTTCCCTGCTTTCCAAAATTATCTTTTTATATTTGTCATTCCATCTTCTGCCAAATAAATTAGCTCCGGCTAAATGAATTACAACATCACTTCCGTCAATTTCATTTTGCCAGTTTTCAGGTTTTTTGTAATTCCATTCAACAAAATGCTTCACAAAAGGGAGCTCAGTTTTGGCCCGGTCAACATTTCTTGTAAAAACTATAATCTCATCTTTTCTCTCAACTAATATTCTGCATAAATCCTGTCCAATCATTCCCGTAGCGCCGGTAATTATAATTTTGCTCATAATTTTTTTTTGATTTTGAGTGTTTATTCGTTGCAATTTAAAATAGCACTTTTTATATTCAAAATAACCTCGCTTAGGGGAGCAGCCTAAATATTCCAAAACCCTGTAAATAAGCGCTAAAAGCAAAATAAAACTATTTTTTCCTCAAAAAAAATAAATGGGGTCATGATGAAAAAATCAGCTATATCTATTTGTCTTATTCTGTTTTCATTAAATATTTTCCCTCAGAAGGTTGATTCATTCCTTGACGGTGATTATACCTCCTCTCCGGTTTGGAGTGGAGATACTGGTGACTGGGAGATTGTTCAAAACAGCACTTGTTCATCAAATCCTTCCGATTCATATACACTACATTTAAATGCAAATTCAAGTGATAATACTAAATATTTGAGTACACAAATATCTTCCTGGGGTACTGAACAGTCATGGGGGGGTTGGATTGGCAGGAGAAGTGGACATGCCCCATCAAGTTCTAATCAGAGCATTGTATGGCTTTTTTCAAATGAATCTGATTTAAATTCATCAACTGCAGATGGTTATAGAATTTTGCTAGGGGAAAATTCTGATGATAACATATATTTGCAACGTGTAACAAATGGAGTGGCAACAAACATTATTACTTCAAATGATGTGATTTCATCTAAAGTAGATGATTATGGAATATTATTAAGGGTTACCAGAAAGAATACCGGTGAATGGACACTTTTTTCATCTTCAATACCTCAAAACGATGGAGAAGGTGCTACCGCTTTAAATAAGCCCTCAATTTCAAATGCAAATATTAACCAGGGATCAGTTATTGATAATACTTATACAAATTTTTCGGGTGGTTATATTGGTGTAGTTGCAAATTACACTTCCACTGGAAATGAGGGCGCAGAATTCGATCAATTTTATTTTGCCACATCTTCAACAGCTTCACTTCCTGTAAAATTAAATTATTTCGAAGGAAAATATTTAGATGAAAAAGTACTTCTAAATTGGCAAACTGAAACTGAAGTTAATAATTACGGTTTCAATCTTGAGCGAAAATCAGGAAATGAGAATTGGAGTAAAATAAAATTTATTGCCGGTGCAGGTAACAGTAATACTAAAAACGAGTATTCTTTTGTAGATACAATTTCAGTTTCAGGAAAATATTTGTACAGATTAAAACAATTGGATTTTGAAGGACAATATGAATATTCTGATGTGATAGAAATTAATATCCCAAAACCCTCTTTGTATAAATTAAATCAGAACTACCCCAATCCGTTTAACCCATCAACAACAATTTCATTTAAAATTCCAACAAGGCAAAAAATACAAGTTTCAGTTTATGATATTACCGGCAGGAAAGTAGAAACACTAATAAATGAAGTAAAACCGCCGGGAAATTATAAAGTTAATTTTGATGCTCATAATTTAGCAAGCGGAATTTATATTTATAAGTTCGAGACTATTAATACCGAAGTAGTCAGGAAAATGCTGCTTATAAAATGAGTTCAAAACCTATATTTATTAGTAATATAGCAACTTTCGTCTATATCTTAGACTACTTCGACTTGAATTTCCATTGAACCCAAGGCAATTAAATCATATATTTAGCTTTCAAATTTCAAAGTAACGGATGAAAAAGAATAACGTATATATAGAAACATACGGTTGCCAGATGAACATTGCCGACACTGAGTTGGTAATGGGCATTTTGAAAAATTACGGTTATGAAGTTACAAAAGAATCGAAAGATGCTGATATAGTTCTGCTAAACACATGCAGCATAAGAGATAATGCTGAACAACGTATTTATGGCAGGCTTGGTAATTTTAAAAGAATGAAAAATTCCAAACCTGAATTGGTAGTTGGAATTTTGGGTTGTATGGCTGAGAGATTGAGAAAAGATCTTGTTGAAGAGAGAAAAATAGTTGATGTAGTAGTTGGTCCTGATGAATACAGAAGATTGCCGGAGTTGCTGAATACTGCGTTCAACGGCGAAAAGGGAATTGGAGTAAAATTATCGCGCACAGAAACTTATGATGATATTGTTCCTTACCGTGAAGACGGATTGCAGGCGTGGATTTCAGTAATGCGTGGATGTGACAAATTCTGTACTTTTTGTGTTGTCCCTTTTACGCGCGGCAGGGAAAGAAGCCGTTCTTTAAATTCTGTTGTCGAAGAAATTAAACAATTATCCGAAAGAGGATTCAGGGAAGTTACTTTACTCGGACAGAATGTAAACTCCTACCTTGATGGTGAAAATGATTTTGCTGATCTTCTTGCTGCCTGTGCACAGGTTGATAAAAAAATCAGGATTAGGTTCACTACTTCTCATCCACAGGATCTTTCTGATAAATTATTATATACAATAGCTGAAAACTCAAACATTTGTAATTATATTCATCTTCCCGTTCAATCAGGATCAAACAGGATACTTGAATTAATGAACAGGACTTACACGATTGAACATTATTTGAATATAATTGAGAAAGCAAAAAAAATAATTCCCGGGGTTAGTTTCTCTACCGACATTATTTCGGGTTTCCCATCTGAAACTTATGAGGACCACGTTATGACTCTTGATATTATGAGAGAGGTCAGATATGACGGAGCATATATGTTCAAATATTCTCCCCGTGAGGGAACCAAAGCATTTAAAATGAATGACGATATTTCGGAAGAAATGAAAACAAAAAGACTTCAGGAAATAATTGAACTTCAGCACCAGGTTTCATTTGAAAAAAATCAGTCGATGATTGGGACAGAAGAAATTATTCTGATCGAAGGATTCAGCAAAAAATCAGATGAATTTTTGGCAGGAAGAACGGATACTAATAAAGTTGTTATCGTTCCTGCCGATAAGAAAATTAAAGAGGGCAATTACATAAAAACAAAAATTACACGTGCAACTTCAGGTACATTATTTGGGGATTTTACAGGCATGTTTGATCAGAAAGAAAAACTAGCATTAACTGCTTAAATCATTTGTATCGTGATGAATAAATTATATATTATATCGCCATTCGTTTTGTTTTTCATCATTTCAAGTCTTACCTATTCACAGGAAGTGAATATTGTACCCTATTTAAAACAAATTGAATCGGGAGAAAAAGGAAAAGTACTTGAAAAGCTCAAGGACCTTAAGGAAGAATACCCAGATGACCCCTCGGTAATTTTTCTGCAAGCAGTTTTAACTGAAAATGGTCAAAATGCAGTGGGACTTTATAAGAAAATTATCAGTAAATATCCTCAGAGTCGCTATGCAGATGCCTCGGTTTACAGATTATTTGCATATTATTATGCTTTAGGACTTTATGAAACTTCTAAAACTTTTTTTGAAGAACTAAAAAAAGACTATCCCCGTTCACCATATATAAAAATTGCTGAGAAAAAAATACCTGCAAAAGATGAGGTAGCAAGTGAAGAAAAAGTTGAAAAAGAACCACCACCTCCTCCAACAAAAACAGAAGTCAGTAAAAGTACTGATTATAAGTTTACAGTACAGGCCGGAGCCTTTAGTAATTCCTCAAATGCAAACGATTTAAAAAAGAAATTTGATGATGCAGGGTTCTATTCTGAAATAAATGAGAAGGTTGTGGGCGGCACTACTTTTCTGGTTGTTAGCGTTGGAAAATTCTTAACTGAAAGTGAAGCATCAAATTTCCTTGATATTGTTAATACAAGGTTTCATCTCGACGGTAGAGTTGTTCCTTTACAATAGGGTAGGACATTGGAAATTATATTTATTGGAACCAGTTCCGGTAAAACCTCACTTAAAAGATTTCATTCTTCTTTTTTAATAAATTCAAAGAATTTTAATCTCCTGGTTGATGCCGGAGATGGTGTTTCAAAGGCATTAAAAAATCAGAATATTACTCCAAATGCTTTTGATGGAATAATTATATCTCATCTTCATCCGGATCATTATTCCGGTTTAGCCAGCCTGCTTGTTCAAATGAAACTAACTGGAAGATCAAAAGCATTAAATATTTTTACACACAAATCAGTTTCTGCTTATGTAAAGGAGTTCATTTCACATTCTTATATCTTTGAGGAACGCCTTGGATTTAATTTATCTTTTGTTGAATTCAATTTTGATAAATGGATAAATATATGTAGTAATTTAAAAATTCTTGCACGCCAGAATACACACCTGGACAAATATCGATCCCTTAATTCTATTGAGAAGCTTAATCTTATTTCCTGCAGCTTTTTTTTTAGATTAAATAAGCAGAACATCTTGTATACTGGTGATGTTGGTAAAACAAATGATCTGTATTTATTTGAAGATTATAAAATAAATACAATAATAGCCGAATCTACTCATATAGATAAATCCGGTTTATTGTCAGTAATCAGAAAATTACGGCCAGCTAAGATTTATTTAACTCACATAAGTGACGAGGGTGAAGATTCAATTTTGTCCTGGAAAAGTTCGCTTCCGGACGAAATTCGCAGTAAAATTGAAATAGCCTCTGACGGATTGTCATTTCCTTTATAACATTACCTAAATATTTTCCTTTAATTATTACCATTAATGTAATATATTTGAATCCCTAAATAAATTGTGTGTCAATTAGTCTTATTTTATAAATGCAAATTGAAGAATTTCAAAAACAATTTGGAATTATAGGCAAAGTAAAAGAAATTCGTGATCTTGTAGATATCTCAATGCAGGTTGCAAAATCGGATATTTCAATTTTACTTTATGGTGAAAGCGGAGTAGGCAAAGAAATTTTTGCACGTGCTATACATGGTTTTAGTAACAGAGCTACTAAACCCATGGTTAGTGTAAATTGTGGTGCTATTCCGGAAGGCATACTTGAAAGTGAATTATTCGGCCATAGAAAGGGTTCATTTACAGGAGCTGTAGATTCAAGGAAAGGTTATTTTGAAATTGCCGATGGCGGAACTTTGTTCCTTGATGAAATTGCTGAAATGCCCCTTACTACCCAGGTAAAACTTTTACGCGCAATCGAAACAAAAGAATTTATGAAAATCGGAAGTGAGACCGTAACAAAAGTGGATGTTAGATTTATTGCTGCAACAAATAAAGACCTCCAAACAGAAGTTAATTCCAAAAGATTTAGAGAAGATCTTTATTTTAGGTTGAAGGCAGTTTCATTAACTATACCCCCGCTAAGAAAAAGGAAAGGTGATATTGAAGAGTTCGTTAATACTTTTATTAAAAATTATTGTGAAGAAAATAATATTACAGTTCCTGTCTTAACAAATGATGCTTTAAATCTATTGTATGAATATAGCTGGCCCGGAAATGTTAGAGAACTAAAAAACGCCGTGGAAACAGCAATAACATTAAACAGAAACGGAATTTTGGATCTAGATTCATTCAGAACTTTATTTAAAGAAAACGAAACACATTTTACAAATAGAAATCTACCTGTATTTTTAAAGAAATCTTCTGAGGAAGCTGATAGAGAATTACTTTACCGTGCTTTATTTGAGCTGAAAAAAGATATTCTTGAATTAAAAGATATAGTACAGCATAATCATAAGGAAATTTATTCCACTCAGAATGAGAGTGTATCTGAAATAGTCCCTCTTGATATTGTGGAAAAGGAAGCCATTAAAAATGCTCTTGAGTATACGAAGGGAAATAAAAGAAATGCGGCTAAATTTCTTAAAATAAGCGAAAGGACGCTTTACAGGAAAATTAAGGAATTTGAACTTTAATTGAATTCAAAATTGTCAGGGAATTGTGTAACTATATGCTCTCTAATTATTTAAAAAATAATAGTTTAACGGCAATTACAGTCTCTTTGCCAACCGAAGCATTATTTATCTTGTTTATAATTTTGCTACTGAGTAATTTTAATGGTTGCGGAGTTTATTCTTTTACGGGGGCATCGGTTCCTGAGCATATTAAAACTATTGCTATTCCTATTGCAGATGACAGAAGTGGCTCCGGTGAACCTGGGCTTAGAGAATCGCTGACGGATCAGTTGATAAAAAACTTTATTGATGATAACACCCTTCGTGTTACTGATATTGACAATGCTAATGCATTATTGGAGTGCACTATAACAGGATTTAGTGATGCTCCTTCAATTGTCTCTGCCGGTGAGCAGGTTACATCGAGAAGAATTACAATTTCTGTTTTAGTGACCTATCGTGATGTAGTAAAGAAAAAAAATATTTTTGAAAAAACGTTTTCAAATTATGGAGACTACAAGCCAACCGGTAGCGTAGAAGACAGAAGGGCTGCTATCCAGGTTGCTGTTGATCATATCAGCGAAGATATATTGCTCGATACAGTTTCAGGTTGGTAATTAAAAATTATTAAAAAGGAAGAATTAAAATAAATGGATGAGATAGTTCTAGTCGCGTACTTTATATCGCTTTCTATTTTGTTCCTGTTCGGTTGTCATGGTTTTGTTATGCTATATTACCATAGAAAATATGGTAAAGCGCTGCCGGTTTCCAAACCTGGCCTCAATGAAGATTCCACAGTAACAATACAATTACCCCTTTATAATGAATTATATGTTGTTGAAAGATTAATTAATTCTGTTTGTGATATTGATTATCCAAAAAACAAATTAGAAATACAGGTACTTGATGATTCAACGGACGAAACAACAAACATTGTTGCTACTGTTGTTAATGCAAAACAAAATGAGGGATTTGATATTCAACATATCCGCAGGGGAACAAGAGAAGGATTTAAAGCTGGTGCATTAAAGGAGGGACTTAAAATTGCTAAAGGAGAGTATATCGCAATTTTTGATGCTGATTTTATTCCTCACAGTAATTTTCTTAAAAAAACTCTTTCGTTTTTTACTAATGAAAATATTGGCATGGTTCAAACAAGATGGGAACATCTTAATAGTGATTATTCAATTTTAACTAAAGCACAGGCTCTTGCCCTGGATGGTCATTTTGTAATTGAACAATCTGTCAGGAATAAAGCTGGATTCTTTATTAATTTTAACGGTACCGGTGGTGTATGGAGGAAATCCTGTATTGAAGATGCCGGTAACTGGCATGCAGACACTCTAACAGAAGATCTTGATCTTAGTTACAGGGCGCAATTGAATGGATGGAAATTTATATTTCTGAAGGATTTTACTTCCCCTGCTGAATTACCTTCAGAAATTAATGCATTAAAATCACAGCAGTTCAGATGGACAAAAGGGGCTATCGAAACGGCTAAAAAAATATTACCACTTGTATGGAGATCAAATCTCCCGTTGAGAGTTAAATTGCAATCAACTTTTCATCTTACAAATAATTTCGCCTTCCCTTTTATTTTATTGGCGGCAATATTAAATGTTCCGTTGATATTTATCAAGAACAGCGGACCACACGAAGTCTATTTTGCGGTTATGTCTATTTTTGTACTTGCATTTATTAGCTCTTTCCTGTTTTATCTTTATTCTCAAAAAGATATTAGAGATGATTGGAGGAAGAAAATTGTTTTGTTCCCACTGTTTATGGCCGGGAGTATGGGATTTGCTGTAAATAATTCCCGCGCGGTTTTTGAAGGGCTGATGAACAGGAAGAGTGAATTTATCAGGACACCAAAATATAAAGTAGAAAAAAATGGTGATTCCTGGGTAGGAAAAAAATATTTTACTAAAAAGCTTGATCTTTCGACAATTGTTGAATTAATTATGGCAGTTTATTGTCTTGTTGGAATAATTTCATCAATCTACTTTTTAGAATTTGCGGCACTTCCTTTCCAGTTTTTATTCTTTACAGGTTTTGCTTTTGTTTCATATACATCAATTAAACATGCTTTTGCTACTGCAAAAGGGTAGGGAATAATTTGGATAAAACACCAACAGAAATTTTTAACGATAAAGTTAGTCTTATCTGTGAATACGATAAATCTTCTCCTTTGTTTGTCAGACAGGCAAATACTGAAATCGAGAACAATAATGTTGACAGGGCAATAGAACTATTAAAATCAGGGATTAAACTTTATCCTGAGTATTCAACAGCATACATAATTTTAGGGCGTGTTTATACTTTAATTGGTGATTACGGGCGTGCTTTGCAGCAAATTAAAATTGGAAGCGAGCTTATACATTCAAAACGTACTTATGACTATTATTTAAAAGAAATTGAGAACATCAAAAAACAAAGATCTCTTTTTTCTGAAAGTAGAGGGAGTGCATTCATTCCTGAAGTAAAATTTCCCGATGATGAATTGCAGCCGGGACTTTTTGAAAACGAACAATCAGAAAATAAATCAGACAAAAAGACTGATAATTTGGATGAAAGGCTGGATCAATTAGCACAGGAGATTTCCTCAGCGAGGATTACGGAAAGTTCAGGTGAAATAAAAATTCCTGAAATTCCCACTGATGATATGAGCAAAATCAGTTCAATAGTTTCTGAAACATTGGCAAAGATTTATGTTGCTCAAGGTGAATATCTTGAAGCAATAAATGTTTATAAAAAGCTCATAGGTAAAATTCCGGCAAAAGAAGAAGATTTTAGGAGAATAATTAAGGAATTGAAATCAAAGCTGGACTCTTAATATAACCTCGTCTATTATCTATAGAGATAATGATTCCCCAACACTCAAAAAATAAACTAAAAAGAAATTTTTATACAAGAGATTTACTAATAGTTGCTAAAGATCTTCTTGGAAAAATTCTTGTAAAACATGATAATGATAAAATCTTTTCGGGAAGGATTGTAGAAGTAGAGGCCTATGACGGCTTGATTGATAGAGCTGCTCATACCTATTCAGGGAAGACGAAAAGGAATGAAATTATGTTCAACAAGGGGGGGTATTTTTATGTCTATTTTACCTACGGTGCTCATTTCTGTTGCAATATTGTTACTGGGGAAAAAGATCACGGGACTGCGGTTTTGATCCGGGCAATAGAGCCTATTAATAATATTGATATAATGATAAAAAATCGTTTCGGGAGAGAATTGTTAAATGAAAAAGAAAAATTTAATTTGACAAGCGGACCAGGGAAATTATGCCAGGCCCTTGGGATAAATAAAAGTCATTATGGAATTGACCTAACAGGCGATAAAATATATTTAATTAATGCAAACAAAATAAATGATGATTCAATTGTTGTTGCTAAAAGAATTGGGATAAAAAAATCTATAAATTTGCCATGGCGGTTTTATATTAAAGATAATCCTTTTGTATCTAAAAAATGAATTACCCGGGAAATATATTAATTGTGAGAAATGACCGTATAGGTGATGTTATTTTGACTTTGCCCATAGCTGGTATTTTAAAAAATAAATTCCCAGAGAGTAAAATTACATTTCTTGTTAGGGATTACACTAAAGACCTTGTAATAAAGCATCCACTTATTGATAACGTAATTGTCCTGAAGGAAGCAAAAGGGAAAGTGCTAATAAGTGAAAATATAAAGAAAATTTCCGAGCAAAAGTTTGATACCTGTATTTTTATGTATCCAACATTTACTCTGGCTCTAATAATCTTTTTAGGAGGTATTAAAAACCGTATAGGTTCAGGATATAGATGGTATTCATTTTTATTTAATAACAGGATATTTCAGCATAGAAAATATGCAGAGATGCATGAGCTGGAATTCAATGTGAATCTTTTAAGAAGCCTTGGCATAAATGAGAGGGTTACTCCTGAAAATGTAAAATTTAACCTGAATATTGATGAAATGAGCAATGCAAAAATAAAAGATATCCTTTCTAAAGATGGAGCTATTAAAGAAAAAATAATCTTAATTCACCCGGGTAGTGGTGGAAGTGCAATAGATCTGCCAATGGGGAAATTTAAAGAATTAATAATTAAGCTTTCAGAATTGGGGGGGATTAAAATTATTTTAACAGGAAATAACACTGAAAAAAAATTATGTAACCTGCTTCAGATAAATGAAAACATATTAAACTTTGCAGGATTGTTTAATTTATCAGAATTAACAGCTCTTATTAATAATTGCGATTTGCTAGTTGCAAATTCTACGGGACCGTTGCATATTGCTGTTGCACTAAATAAAAAAGTGATCGGATTTTATCCAAAAATACTAGCCTGTTCTCCTAAAAGATGGGGACCATATACTAAAAAAAGTACTGTTTTTGTCCCAAAAATAGGATGTACTGATTGTAGCAGGGAACAGTGTGAAAGACTTAATTGTATGAACAGCATAGATATGAATGAAGTTGCTTCAGTTATTAAAAATGATTTAAATGTTTCATAAGTGGAGAATTAATGAACTTTAGGGAAAAAATATTTTTGCTCTCTGTAATTATCATTTTTTATGGCGGTAATATTTTTGGCCAGGCAAAAGAAGATGAGTTTAGGACTATAAGGAATAATGCATTTAAGGAAGGTGAAAAACTTACTTTCGATTTGAAATATGGATTTGTAACAGCCGGTATATCTATAATGCAAATTAGGGATATTAGAAAGATTTTTGGAAGAGACACTTATCATATTACTTTTGAAGTTAACTCTGTCCCAAGTTTTGACTGGATTTATAAAGTAAGAGACCGTTATGAAACTTATCTTGACGTTAAAGGAATTTTCCCCTGGAGATTTGAACAACATCTAAGAGAGGGAAAATTTTCCAGGGATTTCTCTGCATTTTTTGATCAAAGAAATGGTAAAGCAAAAACTACCGACGGGACCTATGATATTCCTCCATATGTGAATGATATTGTTGCTGCTTTTTATCTCGCTCGAACCTATGACTATTCAAAAATGGAAATTGGTGAAATAATCCACCTATTTAATTTTTATAAGGACAAAGCATACGGGCTTGATATTAAATACCTTGGAAAGGAAGTAATTGATGCGCCTGCAGGTAAATTTAATTGTATAATTGTTGAGCCAATAATTAAAGAAGGCGGATTATTTAAAAGCGAAGGTAGTATTTACGTTTGGTTATCTGATGATCAACAAAAAATACCAGTAAGAGTGAAGACTAAAGTTGTTGTAGGATCAGTTGATGCATATCTAAAATCCTATGAGGGATTAACAGGAAAACTTACCTCCAAAATTTCTGATTAAATCAATTCTTCAAAACCATTAGTCTCATTTGCTATAAAAATTTTTTAGGGGTAATTTTAATATGTCAAATTACACTTAACCAATTAAGTCTATGAATCCAGAGAATCAAAATTCCGGGAATAAATCAGAGGATAATAATAACGAATACAATAATCTTCGACGGTATAATAATTCTAATAATGCCTTAAATCCAATAATTTCTCCTGTAGTTGCGGGATTCATTGGCCTTTTTGGCGGGTTTTTTCTATACCAGATTGTTGGTGGAATTCTTACTCTTATAGTATTTGGTCTGGATATTGAGAATGCACCAGTAAATGGTTTCCGACTAATGACAATGGCTGGACAAATTTTATTTATCCTTTCGCCTGCTTTGTTATTCTCAAAATGGTTTTATAAAGATGTTACAAATGTAATTCGTTTTAAACCTGCAGTCTGGAAAGAAATTGGTCTTTTTGTTATAGGGATTATAATCCTTACACCAATGCTGGAAAATTTTGTGGTTGTACAAAATTTTCTGTTTGAAAAACTTGCTTCCTCTTCACCTGCTATAAATTCTGCCAAGGAATTTTTTGATTCATTAAATGACAAAGTGGAATCAACTTATTCTAATTTATTGACTATCCATTCCCTGCCCGAAGGATTTTTAGTTGTTCTGGTTGTGGCTGCAGTTCCGGCTGTTTGTGAAGAAGTGATGTTCAGGGGATTTATACAAAAAAGCTTTGAGCTAAGGATTAAGCCTATCTGGGCGATATTAATTACCGGAGTTTTTTTTGGCTGTTATCATTTTAATCCGTATGGATTAATTCCCTTAATTGCGCTTGGTGTTTATTTCGGTTTTGCTGTTTATATGAGTGATTCCATTTTTGTTTCGATTGCCTTACATTTTTTGAACAATTTTTTTGCAATAATGGTCTTTTTTTATATTGGCAAAGAAAATATTATCAGTTCAACGGATAGCGATCCTCAGGATATTATGGCTTCATTTAGAGCCTTTTTATTCTTGGCGATTTTATTTTCATTGGTACTTTACGTAATAATTAATTACTATAAGAAAAAGAGAAATTCATAAAACGGAGGAAATATGCCAATTTGTCCAAATTGTGAATATGAATATGTTGAAGGAATTACAATCTGCCCTGATTGTGGCGAAATATTAGTTGATAAAGAGCATCTTCAAAAACCGGAAGAACTATCTGAGAAAGATTGGGAAGTTGTCTTTACAACGGGAAAGGAATATGTAATTGAAATGATCAAAGATAATCTTGAAAGCGCTGGAATAGATGCGATAATTCTTTCACAAAAAGATAGGAATTTTCCAACAATGGGGGATTTTTCTGTAATTAAATTACTTGTTAAAAGAACTGATTTTCAGGAAGCAATGAATTTTATTATGCAATTGAAAGACAAGGATGAGGACGAGGAAAAAGATTGAATAATACTGCTAAAAGAATAATTGTTTCTGCAATTGCAATTCCTTTAATAGTCGCAGCATGTTATCTGGGTAAAATATACTTTTTTATTTTTGCCTCCATTATAGCATTGGTTTCTTTCCAGGAACTTTCTGTTATGGTTAAAAACAAAGGAGCAAATGTTAATCTTGTCTTTGGACTGATAGCAGTCTTTATATTGCTGGCAAATCAATTTCAACATTTTCTGGATAACCAATCACTCTTATTGCTCATAGTTATATTTGCCGTAATATTTGAATTATTCAGTAATAACGGTTCCCCCGTTTTAAATATTGGTTCAACTTTATTAGGAATTTTTTACATAGGATTATTTTCTGCTTCCCTTATTTCAATAAGAGAGTTTTACCCAAATGTTGGCTATCTTTATAACTGGGGCGGATATTTAATTATTTCTATTCTTGCTACAATCTGGATCTGTGATTCAGCCGCATTCTTTTTAGGAGTTGCTTACGGAAAACATAAAATGTTTCCGAGAGTTAGTCCAAAGAAAAGTTGGGAAGGTACAATATCCGGATTCATCTTTGCGATAATAACTATGGTTGCAGCGCATTTTATTGTACTTGATTTTTTGTCACTTAAAGATTCTATTTTAATCGGAGCAATAATCGGTATAATAGGCCAGGTTGGTGATCTTGTTGAATCTTTGCTAAAAAGAGATTGTGAAGTAAAAGATTCCTCATCGCTTGTTCCAGGGCATGGAGGTATTTTTGACCGCTTTGATTCTTTGCTATTATCTGCGCCTGTAATTTTGTTGTATTTAAAGTATTTCGGAAGATAAGATTTTATGCCAAGCAAAAATAAAATAAGTCTAATAACTCTTGGTTGTTCTAAAAATACCGTTGATTCTGAAAGATTATTGAACCAGCTTAAATTAAATAAATTTGATTTAATTGAAGATGCTAATAAAGCTGAAACTGTAATTATCAATACCTGCGGATTTATTGAAGCAGCAAAGCAGGAGTCAATTGATACAATATTAACTGCAATAGAAATGAAAAAGCAGGGCAAGCTGAAAAAGGTTATTGTTGCAGGCTGTCTTTCGGAAAGATATATGAACGATCTTAAAAAAGAAATGCCGGATGTTGATGCATATTTTGGAACAGAAAAATATGAAGGAATTTTAAATGAGCTTGGCGGCGAATTAAAATATGAATTGTTGGGTGAAAGATTAATTACAACTCCATCGCATACGGCGTATCTGAAAATTTCTGAAGGATGCGATCATCCATGTTCATTTTGCGCAATTCCGTTAATGAGGGGTTTGCATAAGTCGAAACCAATTGAAGAATTAATTCGTGAAGCGGAATTTCTTGCAAAAAATAATACTAAAGAATTAATTCTTATTGCGCAGGATACTACAGATTACGGAAAGGATCTTTACGGTAAAAGATCGCTAGCTGACTTGCTAAATAAATTGAGCGAAATAAATGGAATTGAATGGATCAGGCTGATGTACGCATATCCCTCTCAATTTCCGGATGATGTGATTGAAGTAATCGCCGGTAATCCAAAAGTTTGTAAATATGTTGATATACCTTTACAGCATATATCCGATGATGTTCTAAAATCGATGCGAAGAGGTGTCACTTCCAAAAGAACAAGAGAACTATTATTTAAATTGAAAAGTCAAATTCCTGATATAACATTACGAACAACTTTAATTACAGGTTATCCCAATGAAAGTGATGCTAATTTCGATGAATTATGCGGTTTTATTAAAGAAATTGAATTTGACAGGATCGGGGTTTTTACATTTTCAGTAGAAGAAAATACTTCAAGCTTCATTTTAGGAGACCCAATTCCGAAAAATATTAAGGAAAAAAGAAAAGAAATTTTGATGGATATTCAAAAAGAGGTTTCTTTTAATAAAAATCAATGCTTAATTAATAGCAGGATAAATGTATTAGTTGAAAAAGTTGAAGGAGATTATTACGTAGGCAGGTCATACAGGGACGCACCTGAAGTAGATGGCGAAGTTTTAATTGATAAAGACCGCGATGATATTCCTATCGGTGAATTTTATATGGCAGAAGTCTATGATAATACTGAATACGATTTATTTGCAAAATTTGTTAAAAATTGAAAGGTGCTATTATGAGATTATTTGTTAAAAAAATCATCCCACTTTTTTTTATACTGACTTTTGTTATTCAGGTAAATGCCCAGAATAGTTATAATAATCCCAAATCTTCAATAATTGAAAAAAAATTATTTAATATGAGTTTTCTGAATTATTATAATAATTCAGACTCCACAATTCTCAATGTCTTGGTGCAGGTTCCCTATGACCAAATACAATTTATTAAAAATGACAATAGTTTTTTGGCTGATTATTCTGTTACAGTATCAGTTTTTGAAGATGATAAGGAAACCCTTGTTGCTGAAAAATTATGGAATGAAAAAATAGAAACACGAGATGCTGAACAAACTACATCAGACAAAAGCTCAAATCTTAGTTTTAAGAGTTTTATCTTAAAACCAGATGACTATTTTATCAGAGTAGCTATTGAAGATAAAAACACTAAGAAAATCCTTGTGAGAACAAAAGAAATTGAAGTAAAAGAATTTTCGGATAAACTTGATATTAGTGATATCATGTTAATTTCAAAAGAAACCACAGTTGGGAATAATAAAAAGATAATTCCAAATTTGACAGGAGAAGTACTGACAAATAAAATCGGTATCCCGATCTATTTTGAAATTAATAGCGCGAGCGCAGGTACCGTTGAAATTGATTATTCAATATTGGATAAATTTGACAGAGCTTTATTTCACGATTCTGAGACAAAAACAATCTCTGAAGGTAAAACACAGGTTTACTACTCTGCTTCAGATACAGCGCTGACTTTAGGTCTATATACATTAAAAATAAAAGTAAATAAAAATGATGTCGGTGCAAGAGCTGAGGTTAAGAGTGAGTTTAATTCTAGATGGGCGGGAATGCCTTCGAGTGTAAGAAGTCTTAATCTGGCTGTTGATCAATTAGTTTATCTTGCTTCCAGAAAGGAATTGGATTATATAAATAATGCGCCTACCCGTGAGGATAAAGCAAAAAGATTTACTGAATTTTGGAAAAAGCGAGATCCTAACCCGGCCGATGATAGTGATAACCGTGCTTTTGATGAGTATTACAGAAGAGTTGCATATTCCAATGAGCATTTTTCTCAGTATATTGATGGATGGAAAACCGATAGAGGAATGGTCTATATTGTCCTGGGTGCACCGGACGACGTAGAACATCACCCTTTCGAACGGGATTCAAAACCTTACGAAGTGTGGAATTATTATAACCTAGAAGCACAATTCGGTTTTTTGGATAATACAGGGTTTGGCGATTATAGGTTAATGAATCCCGGTGATTTTGAAATTGTCAGGAGCCGGACAGGTCATTATTAATTACAAGAAAGCACTCAGAATTTTTTATGATCTTAACTATAACTCTTAATCCATTATTAGAAAGAAGATTCACTTTTGAAAAAATAAATCCTGACCCAGGAAACAGAAATGGAAAAAAAGAGTTAAAAGCCGGGGGGAAGGGAATAAATGTCAGCAGACAGCTTAATAATTTGGAAACGGATAATCTGGCATTTACATTTCTTGGTGGAAATAACGGTAAAGTTTTAAAAGATATTTTAAATAATGAGGGCATAAAATTCACATCAGTTCGAACCGAGAATGAAACAAGAGAATCCGCTGTAATTATTGAAAAATCTTCAGATAAAATCTCTTCTTATTTTGAACAAAATTCTTCAATCTCAGAAAATGAGGTGGAGGAATTCAAATCCAAACTCGATAAAATGATCCAGAATTGTGAAATTGTAGTGTTCTCTGGAAGTTCACCCTGTAAAGAAACAAATTCAATATTTCCCTTCGGAATTAAATCTGCAAATAGGTATGATAAAATTTCAATTTGTGATACATATGGCGAACATTTAATTGATTGTATTAATTGCGGTCCTACAATTCTTCACAATAATATTAAAGAAACCGAAGAATCTTTAAATTGTGATCTCTCCAGTCAGGATAAAATAATTGAACACCTGAAGTTTTTGTATTCAAAAAATATTAAACAATCATTTATTACTAATGGGAGTAAAGATTCATTCTGTTCTAATTTCGATTATTATTACAGGGTTAAAAATCCGGAAATTAAAACAATTGATTCAACCGGCAGCGGAGATATTTTTGTCGCAGCTATAGCATATAGTTTGCATAATAATTATAAATTTGAAGAAAGTCTTTTATTAGCATCCTCGTTAGGGCTGGCAAATTCTCTCAGGTTTGATGCCGCCAATGTATCGCCAGAAAAATCAGGAGATTGGAAAGATAAAATAGTGATCGAACCTGTCGGCAAAAAAATGAAAATACTTGATGTTACACCGCGTTAAATATTTATTTCTCTCCCTACTGATACTCTCCCCCTTTGTTTATTCACAAACAATAAATAATATTGAAATTTCAGGTAATAGAATCTTTAGCAGAGGCCAGGTATTAAACTGGTCCGGGGTAAATATTGGTGAAGAAATTTATCCGGGCATTATTGATTCTATAAAATCCCGGGAAGCCGTCAAGTTTTCAGAATACGGATATTTTCATTCATCGTTTGAAGGAACTGAAATTATTGAATCAGAAGATACCGGGAAAGTTGATTTAATAATAAACATAGCTGAAGGAGGGCCAACATATTTAAAAAATATCTTTTTTAATAATGCTTCTCATATTGACTCCCTAAATATTTTACCATCCTATGACTTTTTAACAAATAATATTTTTAACAGGTTTGAACTTGAAGCAAGTATCTCTTCATCAATTACATATTATGAAAATAATGGCTTCCCGTTTTCCCGGATTTCAATTTCATCTATTAATTTTTATTCTGATTCCTCACAAGAGGATTACTATGCTGATATTTATTTGGATTTAGATCATGGCAAACCAAGTGTTATAGACGAGATTGAAATTACAGGGAACACCAAAACAAAAAGGGATGTTATTTTGCGTGAATTGCGGGTAACTCCCGGTGAAGAATACTCCCAAAACTTGGTTGAAGAAATTCCCTACAGGCTAAACAGGCTTGGGTTTTTTCAACCAGTACAGACACCTGAATTTTATATTAACTCCCGGAACAAAGGCGTACTTTCAATAAAGGTTAAGGAAAGGCAAACAAATAATTTCGATGGTATCCTGGGTTATATTCCTGGAAATACGCAAAATGAAAGCGGTTACTTTACCGGTCTTGCAAATGTTAGTTTAAGAAATTTATTCGGAACAGGAAGAGCAGCCGCGATTCGCTGGCAAAAACTTAATCGCTCTTCACAGGAACTCGAACTGAAATATCTGGAACCTTGGTTATTTGGGTTTCCTATTAATATCACAGCAGGATTATTCCAGAGAAAACAGGACACCACTTATGTACAAAGAAATATAAATTTATCTTTACAGTATTTAGCTACTGAAGATATTTCTGCGTCTTTTACTTTTTCAACTGAGTCAATCATTCCAAGCGATACGGATACTCTTTCTTTTACAGTATATAATTCGTCAACTATATCGACCGGATTAAATTTTAAATATGATACTCGCGATGATCCGTACTCATCAACAAAAGGTCTTTTGTTTATTAGTGCATATTCTTTCAGCAGGAAAAAGATAAATGGACCGCAGAAATTTATTTCACCCGGTCTTGCAACTGATATTGATCTTCAGAGAATAGAACTTGAATTTAAAATTTACTACTTGTTATTTCAGCGACAGGTAATTGTGCTTGGATTAAATGGTAAAGAACTCCGGGGATCAAATTTTGATCTCAGTGATCTTTACAGGCTAGGAGGCACAAACTCCTTAAGAGGCTACAGGGAAGATCAGTTTCTCGGTTCCAGGATTCTGTGGTCAAATCTGGAATACAGGTTTTTGCTTTCTCAAAGATCATTTGGATTTTTATTTTTTGATACGGGCTATTATTTTAGAAAAGCAGAACCACAAAACAACATTTACAAGGCTGAAGATTTTAAAATAGGCTATGGTTTAGGAATAAATCTTGAAACAAGCCTAGGTGTTATTGGAGTTAGTTTTGGATTTGGAAAGGGGGATTCTTTCAGCGATGGTAAGATTCATTTCGGCATTGTTAATGAGTTTTAATCCCTAATTTATATTTCAATTTTCCCGAAAACTTCTTAATTTGTTAAAAAACGAATAAAATGAGCGTATTTCCAATAAAATCAAATTATGTGTTGCAACTTTATATGTTGTAACATATATTAAGCATGAGAAAATGAAAAATTATGCTGAGATCTAAAATCCGGAGGTTAAAATGTTACACGATTTAATTGAAAAGAGATATAGTCCAAGAGCTTTCTCCGATGAAGAAATTGAAGAAGAAAAAATTCTTTGTCTGCTGGAAGCGGCAAGATTGTCGCCATCATCAATGAACGCTCAACCATGGAGATTTATTGTTGGAAGAAAAGGACACGGAGACACGCATAGCAGAATTTTAGAAACATTAATGGATGCGAACAAAATCTGGGCAAAAAATGCACAGGTATTAATTCTTGGAATTTCAAAAATAACATATGATAATAATAGCAGGAACGGACACGCCGAGTATGATTTGGGACAGGCAATGGCTAATTTAACATTTCAAGCCTCGGCGTTAAATTTATTCGTACACCAGATGGGTGGATTCTCTCCCGGCAAAGCTTCTGAAATATTTAAAATTCCGGAAAATTATAAGCCGGTAACTGTTGCAGCGGTTGGTTATCTTGGAGATCCAGATATTCTTCCCGATAAATTAAAAGATAGAGAAAATGCCCCAAGAAAAAGGAAAGATCTTTCAGATTTAATATTTGAAGAAAAATTTGGTGAGCCAAGTAAATTAATAGAAACAACAATATCAGTTTAGGTAATAAAATGAAAAAAATAATTCATCGTGCAGAATCCAGGGGCAAAGCCGAATGGGGCTGGCTGCATACAGCACATAGTTTTAGCTTTGCCAGGTATTATGATCCGGAAAGAATGGGCTTTGGCTTGCTTCGTGTTTTAAATGATGATTATGTTGAACCTAATACGGGCTTTGGTACACATCCGCATGACAATATGGAAATCATTACAATTATTCTTGACGGGCAGCTGCAGCATAAAGACAGTATGGGCTCAGGTTCAATAATACATAAAGGTGAAGTACAGGTTATGTCCGCGGGAAGCGGGGTAACACATTCAGAAATGAATCCATCTAAAACTGAAGTTGTAAATTTATTCCAGTTATGGATTTTTCCTAAAGAGCAAAATATTAAGCCTCGTTATGATCAGAAAAAATATCCGGTTGAAGAAAGAACAAATACTTTAAAAACCGTTGCTTCCGGGTTTAAGAAAAACGATGAATTATACATACATCAGAATGCGGCAATTACATTAGGAAATGCTGAAAAAGGAACTGAGCTCATTTATAAAAGTAATAAACAGGGTAACGGTTTTTATATTTTAATTATTGATGGTAAAATAAAAATTGAAGATGAAGAACTAAATGAAAGAGATGCTATTGGTATTTGGGAAACAAGTGAAGTTAAAATTTCAGCAAAAGAAAATTCTGATTTTTTAATTGTTGAAGTACCAATGAATTAAAAATAACCTAAATAAAGATAGTCTAGTGATAATGTTATTAAATCATATAAACTTTGGCAACATCAATAAGAAGGCTTGGCTTATTTGCCAGGACGGTCATAAATAATTTCCCAAGTGTTCGTTTTTCTGTAGGAATTTTTTGCATCTTTTTAACCATTTTATTGAATCCCTCATCATCAATACTATATAATCCCTCTTTAAGTCTTTCAAATATTTCATGTTTTTGTCCACGAGCTTTGTGCCATTCTTTATCATAAGAATAAAGATGTTCAGGATTACATTTTTTTATTGATTCTGCAGCAATCCTTCCAGCAATACTTCCTCCGATCATACCACTGGCAATCCCACCGCCACTCAAAGGATTTACCTGGCGCGCGGCATCCCCTGTTAACAATATTCCATCTCCTGAAATATTAGACAATGTAATTGCACAAGGCACTCCGCCTGCTACCTGGGTTAAAATAGATGCATTCGGGAAGAATTTCTGCATATTTTCGTTTAAATAAGATAATGCAGATCTTTTTTTACCCTCAAGACCGTTTATTCCAAGTCCGATATTAGCGAGATCATTTCCTTTTGGAAAAACCCAAAAATATCCTCCTGGTGCAAAATTGCTTCCAAGATAAAAGTAGAGAGTATTTGGGTCTACTTTGACGTTTGATGCAGTTACCTGAAAACAGGATTCCATATCCCTAAAATCAATGTGAGTTTTCAATCCGGCCCATCTACCCACTCTTGATTCTGTTCCATCTGCAGCAATTACAACTTTTGCTCTTATCTCTAGTTGTTTACCACGATATTCAACCTTTACTCCGCATACTTTATTTTTTTCAAAAATTAAACCATTAACATAAGCACGAGTTATAACCTCTGCTCCGGCATTAGAAGCTTGCTTAGCCAGTTCGTAATCAAAGATTTTTCTTTCTAGAACGTATCCTTCCACAGAATTGAATTCAACTACAACTTCTTCACCATCTGGGGCAACAAATGCAAACTTAGTAATTTTCGCTGCTATCCATTTGTCGTCAGGCTTAATGAAATCCCCGACAGTTTTTAGATTTATTGCTTCCGCACATCTTACAGGGGATCCAACCTCGCGATCCTTTTCAAGCATTAATACCGAAACATTATTTTCTGCCGCAAACCTCGCTGCCATAGAACCAGCCGGGCCGGCACCGACAACAATTACATCATATTTTTTTTTCATCATTTGTATTCTGATATTTAAATAGGGAAGAAAAATTTCGCATTTTAGCTTATATAGTGATAATTTTTCCCGGTTCAATATATTAAACCTTTGGGTTAAAATGAATTGGCTGATGAAAATTTTATCACTTTAACTTTATACAAATTGTAAATTTGGTTATTATTGGACATCATTATTTATAAATGATTTGTATGGAAAAAATAAAAACAATTATAAAAATATCCCGACCCGTTAATTTTTTAATTGCTTTTTTTGCTGTCACTATTTCATATTTTATCTCATCTTCAAAACCCGTACATTTAATTGAATTAATCCTGGCTGCGCTTGCAATGTCATTCTCTTTTGCTGCGGGAAATGTTATAAACGACATTATTGATCTCGAAATAGACAAAATCAATAAACCGGGTAGAGTTCTTCCCAAAGGTGACCTGACTCTTAATTTTGCAAAAATACTCTACATTATTTTTATAGTCTTATCTTTGGTTTTTTCGGCAAGCTTTGGAATTTTTTCAATCCTTTTTTTAGCATCAGTTAATGTTATACTTTTTTTCTATTCTGTTTACCTAAAAAAAATAATTCTTGTCGGAAATTTTGTTGTCGCATTAATTACTGCGTCTGCATTGATTTACGGCGCATTTGTTTCGGGAAATATTGCAGGTGGGGTAATTCCGGCAGTATTCGCTTTCCTGATAAATTTCATCAGGGAAATAATAAAGGATATGGAGGACATTAAAGGTGATATTTCAAAAAATGTCATTACTTTTCCTTCAAAATTTGGAATAAAACATTCACTTGCATTAATCTTATTTTTAACTGTCAGCACAATAATTTTAACTATTATTCCTTTTGTATTTAAAATTTATAAAATAGAATTTTTTATAATTGTAATGTGTTCTGTAAACGTTTTATTTATTTATATGCTTAAATTATTATACCAGAGCCAGGCACTGCAGACATTAAAAAAAGTCAGCAGCCTTGTAAAACTGAACATGATGATTGGATTAATAGCAATATTACTTGGTAAATGAAAAATTTCGATAATTCATTTTTAGATGAAAGAATAAAGTTTATTGCCGGAGTTGATGAAGCTGGAAGGGGACCGCTTGCAGGACCGGTAGTTGCAGCTTCTGTTATTTATTCCCCGGAAACATTTTTTGCCGGAATTAATGATTCTAAAAAACTTACGGAAAATAAAAGAGAAGAAATGTTTCCTGAAATTATTTCACATTCTATTTGTTGTTCTGTGTCTGTGATCTCACATGGACAAATAGATCGAATAAATATTTTGCGGGCATCGCTGCTGGCTATGTTTAATGCTGTCTCAAGATTAGAAGTAAAGCCGCATCTTGTACTGGCGGACGGTAACAAAAAGTTTACTTTTACAGTACCGGTAATTCCAATTGTAAAAGGGGATTCAAAATCATTTGCAATAGCTTCCGCTTCAATAATTGCTAAAGTTGTTCGTGACAGAATTATGAAAAGACTCGATCAGAAGTTCCCTGAATATCTCTGGGCGAAAAATAAAGGATACCCTACACAGGAACATATTAAGGCTGTAAAATTATACGGACCATCTCCATTACATCGAAAAACATTCTTAAAGAATATTTTACCGGAATTTTCAACACAGGATAATTTAGAGGTCTCGGGGAGTTAGGATAAATGAGTAAAACTTCCAAAGAATTTGGAAAAGAGGGCGAAGATCTGGCAGCAAAACTTCTGCTTAATAAAAATTATAAAATTATTGAAAGAAATTACCGCTTCGGGAAAACAGGTGAAATTGATATAATAGCTAAAGACCCGGAAACAAATTACCTTGTTTTTGTGGAAGTGAAATCAAGAACAAATCTTGAATACGGTGACCCGGTTTACGGTATCACAAAAAATAAAATGAGGCAGTTAAAAAAAATAGCAAATGCGTATTTATACGAAAAAGAAATAAGTGAAATAGATTGCAGGTTTGATGTTGTAACGGTTTTATTTAAAGGAAAATTAAAACCGGAAATTGATCATTACATAAATGCTTTTACATGAAAAGGTTATGCAAATCTTTAAATCATTAGCAGATAAAATTGAAAAGCTGAGTGAAAAAATTGGTTACTGGACATCCTGGTTAAACGGAATTCTTGTTCTTATAATCTGTTATGATGTGTTTACCCGCTATTTGCTGAATCAAAGTATTGTGGGACTGCAGGAACTTGAATGGCATTTATTTGCTCTGATATTTCTGCTGGGTAGTTCTTATACATTAAAAATTGATGATCATGTCAGGGTGGATGTACTTTATACACGCTTTTCTGAGAAGAAAAAAGCCTGGGTAAATTTTCTCGGAGCTATTTTATTTTTAATCCCTTTTTGCTCTTTAATTATTTACACATCGTTCGGTTTTGTTAAAACTTCTTTTATAATGGGAGAAACTTCTCCTGATGCAGGAGGATTACCTGCCCGGTACATCTTAAAAGCACTTATTCCAATTTCATTTTTATTTATTCTACTACAGGGTATTGCACTCGCAGTCAGATCTTTCTTAACTATTCGTGGTTTTAACACTGAAGACAAGGAGAAAGTAAATTAATGGAATATCTACCAATCCTGTTCTTTGTTGTTGTTTTAATCTGCCTGCTGATGGGATTTCCTGTGGCTTTTACTCTAGGTGGAGTTTCTTTCATCTTTGGTGTTCTTACTTTCGGATTAAATTTCTTCAATTTACTTCCGCTGCGGATCTGGGGAATAATGTCCAATTATGTTTTGCTTGCGGTTCCATTATTTATTTTCATGGGGGTAATGCTGGAAAAATCGGGGATTGCGGAGGAACTTCTTGAAACGATGGCTTTATTGTTTGGAAAAATGAAAGGTGGACTGGCAATCTCTGTTTTAATTGTAGGCGCAATGCTTGGCGCTTCTACAGGAATTGTAGGCGCAACGGTTGTTACAATGGGTGTGATAAGTTTACCTGTGATGTTAAAAAGAGGTTATCATCCACGGGCTGCTTCCGGAATAATAATGGCATCCGGAACGCTCGGACAAATCATTCCACCAAGTATAATGCTTGTTTTGCTTGGAAGTGTTTTAAATGTTCCGGTTGGTAATCTGTTTATTGGTGCTGTAATTCCGGGGACACTACTTGTATTTTTATATTTTGTCTGGATAATTGTTCTTTCATTTATTCGCCCTAAATCAGTTCCCGCGATGCCTGAAATAGAACTGGATAAGTTTGTTGGTGTAGAAAAAGTGAAGAGAATTTTTACAGCTTTTATTCCACCGTTCTTTTTAGTTATCGCAGTTCTCGGATCAATATTTGCTGGAATAGCTTCGCCAACTGAAGCTGCTGCGCTTGGTGCTTTTGGAGCTGCTTTGCTTACAATTATCAGGAAAAGATTTACACTGAATATGATAAAATCGGTGATGCTTAAAACAACTTCAATTACAAGTATGGCTTTTATGATATTGGTTGGCGCTACAGCATTCAGTCTTGTTTTCAGGGGAATGCACGGGGATACTTATCTATCTAATTGGATACTCTCTTCCAATCTTGAGCCGCATCATTTTTTAGCTATTGTAATGATAGTGATATTCATACTAGGTTTTTTTATCGATTTTATTGAGATCACTTTTATTCTTGTGCCCATAGTCGCGCCGATTTTCATTCATTTAAATATGAATTTATTGTGGATTGGAATTCTTATTGCGATGAATCTTCAAACTTCATTTTTAACTCCGCCGTTTGGATTTGCAATATTTTATTTGAAAGGAGTCGCTCCAAAAGAAGTTTCAACTTCATATTTGTACCGGGGTGTAATTCCATACGTGGTAATTCAATTAATAGCTTTATTTATTCTGACTGTTTGGCCTGATATAGTTTTATGGCTGCCGCGGGTTATTGGAGCAAATTAAATCTATTTACGTGCAAAAACCTTGAAGGTTTGAAGCGAGAACCTTCAAGGCTGCATAATTAGAAAGGAGAATTATTTAAATAAAGCCAGCAGATCACCGTATCCTTCTTTCTGCATATTTTCTTTTGGAATAAATTTCATTGCTGCCGAATTCATACAATATCTTAAATTAGTAGGATCCGGACCGTCATTAAAAACGTGACCCAGGTGGGAATCAGCTTCCTTACTTCTTACTTCAACTCTAATCATTCCAACTGAGCGATCAACTTTTTTTACAACATTGCCCGGGTAAATAGGCTTTGTAAAGCTTGGCCAGCCCGTACCTGATTCAAATTTATCCTGTGAGCTAAACAATGGTTCACCAGAAACTATATCAACATAAATTCCTTCTTTGTGATTATTCCAGTATTCATTTTGAAATGGAATTTCTGTCCCGCTTTTCTGCGTTACTTTATATTGCAGCGCAGTTAATTTGTCTTTCACTTTAGTCTCAGAAGGTTTACTGTAATTTGTTGATAATAATTCTCCCCAGGATTTTTTTATAAAGTCATCTCTACCGGATGCTTTCCTGTAGCTGTAATATCTTTCCGGATTCTTTTTATAAAAATGTTGCTCAGATTCAGCGACAGGACTAAATTCTGTAAACTTTACAACTTTTGTAGCAATTTGATCGCTGAATATTTTTGAAACCTCCAATTGAAGTTTAGATTTTCTTGCAAGCTCTTTTTGTTCACCATCTAAATAAAAAATATAGGATTTATATTCAGGTCCTCTGTCATAAAATGAGCCTCCTTCATCTGTAGGATCAAATTGTCTCCAATAATATTCGAGTAGCTCTGAGTAACTTATTACAGCGGGGTCAAATATTACTTTTATTGCCTCTACTTTTCCTGTGGTTTCAGAATCATTTATTTTTCCCTCTGCATAACCTGAGATAACATCTTCAAGTCCCTGCAGTTTTTCAAATGAAGCGTCCATACACCAATAACAGCCGCCTGCAAAAACAGCAGTGTTTGATGCATTAACATTTTCGGACATACTTGCTCTTTTTGTGTCCTTATCTTTTGAAGATGTATTTCCACAGCTAAATGATATAGCTGCAAACACTAAAAATATAATTGATAATAGTTTCATTTTGTCCCTTTTACATTAATGTTCATTATTATTGCAGTTACAAAGTAAAATGCAATTATCACGAAACAGTCACAAAAGGATAAAATATTGGTTTAAAAATTATTAGGGATAAACTGAAATTAGCTTTATACAGGGATTGTTATAATAAAAGATGTTCCTGAATTAATCTTACTTTTTACTTCAATTTTCATTTTATGCAGGTCGAGGATTTTCTTAACTATTGTCAGCCCCAAACCCGTGCCTTGCGGTTTTTCGGAAGAAATTCTTTTTATCTGGTGATACCTGTCAAAAATAAACGGGAGCTCTTCTTTTTCGATACCTCTCCCATTGTCACTAAGTTCAACAACAAGTTCATTCCTGGTCTCCTTTTTTAAAATGATTTTAATTTTCCCTGATTCGGGAGTGAATTTAAATGCATTATCCAGAAGGTTCTGAAAAACCTTTTCCATCATAGAAATGTCAGCATAAATATGATGAATATCACTTTCGGTTTCTAATTTCAAGTTTATGTTTTTCTTTTGGGCAATAATCATGTTTTTCTGATGAATGTCCTGGAGTAGTTCGGCAAGTGAAAATTTTTCTTTTTCTGGCAGCGTTTCTTTTGCTTCCAGTTTAGAAAGTTCAAATAATTCCTCAACAAGTGATAACAATCTGTCCGTACTTTTAAGAATTGTATCTAAAAATCTTTTTCTTTCTTCCGGAGAAAAATTATCATCTTTTATAATTATAGTTTCAACATATCCCCGAATAATTGAAAGAGGAGTTCTCAGGTCGTGTGATACATTTGCAACAAGATCTCTTCTCAAACTATCCATTCTTTTCATTTCATCAATATTACTGACTATTGTATCCGCCATATCATTGAAGGAATCTGCAAATTCCTGTAATTCACCTTTACTCTTTAATTGAATTCTTGCTTTTAAATTTCCTTTTTGAAAATCACGAATGACCTTTACAATTTTTCTGAGGTTCCTGATTATAAATCCAATTGCAATAAAGCCGATAATTGCAGCGAATATTAGTGCAATTACCATGGAACGAACACCAAGGCTTAAAATGTAACTTCCGAAAACAAGCTGAGAAGCGGTTTCATATTTTTGTCCGCCGAGTATTACGTAGATATATCCTTTGAATACACCCTGCTCAACAACCTTTGCAGCAGAGAATGGTTTCATCTTATCGGGATTTTTCGGATCAATTCCCAACAAAAAAGTCTCTTCATTTGATTGTATAAATTTCTTAACAGGAGAAAGCGGTATTTTTTTAATTTTTACTGTGCTCAACGGGGCATCAAAAGCAAGAATGGTTCCTGTTGTATCAAGCAGGTAAACCTCAATACTGGGATTAATTACCATCACATTATGAAAAAGATCTTTCAACGCATTAACGTTTACAGAATCGTCCATGAAAAATTCATTATCCGAAGTGATATGCGATGCAACCTGGATATCAAGTTTCTGGCGTGTTTCCTGGAAGTACATTTCGGCGGTGTTTACCGATATATAAATATATGCCGCTGATATGACAATCAGTATTAATAAGAATACCGCTGAAATTTTCCAGAATAAGGAATTGAAAAATTCTTTCATTAAAATTTTAAATAATTAATATTATTCATCATTAAATCTATAGCCGACGCCCCAGCTTGTTAAAATATATTTAGGGTTTGAAACATCATCTTCGATTTTAGTCCTCAACCTATTAATATGAGAATTTACGGTGTGATCATAACCACTGTATTGAGTCCCCCATATAATGTTTAATAAGTTTTCCCTTGTGTAAGTTCTTCCGGGATGTGATGCCATTAAATAAAGAAGATCGAATTCTTTTGGAGTTAAATAGATTCTGTCATTCTTAAGTAAAATCTTCCTGTTTGTCACGTCGATAACTAAATCTTTGTACTTTATATCTTTAACTTCTTTCTTCTCGCTGCTAAGAGTTTCAACTCTTCTGAATATTGCTTTTACTCTTGCTATGAATTCACGAATGCTGAATGGTTTTGTCAGGTAATCATCTGCACCGAATTCGAGTCCCAGCACTTTATCCGTCTCTTCTGATTTTGAAGTCAGCATTAAAATTGGAGTATTAATTTCAGCTTTTCTTAATTCTTTGCAAATTTCAAATCCATCAATTCCGGGCAGCATTATATCTAGTACAATTAAATTGAATTGTTCAGTTTTAGCAGTTTTTAATCCAAACGAGCCGTCATAGCATTTTTGAATTTCACAATTTAAATCCTTCAGGTGAAGTTCCAGCAGATCGGAAATTTCTTTATCGTCTTCAATAATTAAAACATTTTTCATAATAATTGCTGACTTTTGAATTAAACTTATAAAATAATTATAACGAAACTATCACAGCGTAAATTATAATCCGGAATAATTTCTTTCAGCAATATCATTCCATTGAGAAATTCTTTTCTGGAAGCTGCTATATGAATCATAAATCTTTTTTGCTTTCGGATCTGATGAAGTTATCTCATCTATTACTTCCTTTGATAATTTCCTGAATACATCAATTACCTCGTCAGGAAATTTTCTGAACTGAGTGTTTTCTTCTTTTAATTTGAAATAATACTCCGTGTCTTTTGCTTCAAATCCAGAGAGCATCATAACATTTATAGCAGCTGCAGCATTTTTGATTATTTCTTTAAGATCATCAGGTAGACTCTCGTATGCATTTTTGTTTATAATTAGCTCAAGCGGAGAACCGGGTTCGTGCCAGCCGGGGTAGTAATAATATTTTGCAATTTTATTAAATCCCATTAGGTAATCGTGGTAAGGTCCAATCCATTCCAGGGCATCAATAACTCCTCTTTCCAGGTTTGTGTAAAGTTCTCCGCCGGGTGAAAGTATTGACGAAGCTCCTGCTTTTGTTATAATTTTTCCGCCAAGCCCGGGCATTCTTATTTTTAATCCTTTAATATCTGAAACTGATTTTATCTCTTTATTAAACCAGCCTCCCATTTGTCCGCCTGTATTTCCGCAGGGCATTGGTACCAAATCAAAAGGCTCGTAAAGTTCCTGCCATAATTTTATTCCATCACCATCATAAAACCAGGAATTTACCTGGAGTGCATTCATCCCGAAAGGAACGCTTCCAAAAAATTGCGCGGCTGGTACTTTGCCTGACCAATAATATGCTGCCCCGTGTCCCATTTCGGCAACTCCCTGTGAGACTGCATCAAACGTTTCAAGTGCTGGAATTAATTCGCCGCCGCCATAAACCTGTATCTTTAATCTACCATTTGAAATTTTGCCAATCCATTCAGCCATATTATCTGCAAATTCACCTAAAAGAGGGAAATGAGGCGGCCAGGTTGTAACCATTTTCCATTCAAAAGTTTCACCCGTATTTATTACAGTGCTTTTATTTTTTTCTTCTGTACTGCATCCTGATAGCATTGTCATTCCGCTGCCTGCAGCAATTGCTGCTACAGAAGCAGATTTTAAGAATTCTCTTCGCTGGATTTTTTTCATTACAAGCCTCTTTTGTTTTGTACACTACTTTAAATTTATTCAATTACTGCAAATATTAAAAATTATATTGTTTCATAATCTTATTTCATTTGATTTCTATTCAGGATAGTCTTAAAATTACATACAAATTTATCCGGTTGTTGGGGTACACGTCATTAAATAGTTGAATTTTTTATATTCGTCTTAATTAATATTTTTAATTAATTAAAATCAAAGAAGCCTGAATTGTCCAAATCTAAATTCAAATTAACTGATAATAGACACTACACTTTGCTGGAATACAGACTCACCGAGTTCTTTATAACAGTCGGAGGAATGGCTTCATTTACGGTTTTGTTTTTTAAGAATGTTTTTTTACCTCCCTATGAATTTTCGGAAATAAGAAAACACATGGATGAACTCGGTGTTAAAACTCTTCCCATTGTAGGAGTTACCGGTTTTATTATTGGATTTGTTCTTGCAATGCAAAGTCAGCCTGTAATGGCAAGATTCGGGGCTGAGTCATTTCTGCCAAGCATGGTTGCTTTATCAGTTACCCGCGAACTTGGTCCGGTACTTACAGCAATTATTTTTGCCGGACGTGTCAGTTCAGGAATTGGCGCTGAACTTGGATCAATGAGAGTTACCGAGCAGATTGAAGCAATGGAAGTTTCTGCTATAAATCCATTTAAATTCCTTGTTGTTACAAGGGTTCTTGCATGTACTTTTATTTTACCAATGTTAACCGTTTTTGTCGATTTTATTGCAATATTCGGAGGTTACATTGCTGTAGCACTTTTGTTGAATATGAATTTCCAATTATATGTAAACTCGCTGCTGCCTTCTCTTCTTTTTTCAGATGTACTTCCCGGTATTGCAAAAACGTTTTTCTTTGGATTTATTGTTGGCATGGTTGGCTCGTACAAAGGCTATACTGCCGAAAATGGTACTGTTGGAGTTGGTAAAGCATCAACCAGTTCTGTAGTTTTGGCCTCTCTTCTGATCTTGGTATTTGATATGATACTTGTAAAAATTACATTATTCTTTTGGCCCATATGATAGTAGAAATAAAAAATCTTTCAAAAGCTTTTAATGAGCATGTTGTACTCGATGACGTTTCCCTGAAAATAAAAGACGGAGAAAATTTTGTTGTATTTGGCAGAAGTGGAACAGGTAAAAGTGTTCTTTTAAAATGTATAGTGGGACTGCTTGTTCCGGATACCGGTGAAATTTTTGTGGACGGAGTTGATATTCTTAAGGTGAAAGAAAAGGAATTGAATAAAATAAGAAAAAATATCGGATTTTTGTTTCAGGGTTCCGCGCTTTATGATTCGATGACAGTAAGAGAAAATCTAGAATTTCCGCTTATTAGAAATTTTAATTTTAAAGTGGGGGAAATTGATAACAAGGTAAAAACAGTTCTTGAAAAAGTTGATCTGCTGGAAGCAATTGATAAAATGCCGGCTGAATTATCGGGTGGAATGAAGAAGAGAATAGGGCTTGCAAGAACCATTATTACTGAACCCCAGCTTATTCTTTATGATGAACCTACTACTGGGCTTGACCCTATTACTACAAAAGAAATCAGCAGGTTAATTGTAGATCTGCAGGAAGATTTGAATGTTACTGCTGTAGTTGTAACTCACGATTTAATTTGTGCACATATAATTGCTGATCATGCCGTTGTTTTGAAGGACGGCAAAATTAGATACGAAGGTGATCTTAGTAAGCTGACTACTACTGATGATGAATTCCTAAACGATTTTTTCGACAGGGATTTTTTTGAAGACAAAAAAGGGAGTACATAATGGTAAAGAACGCTGCCCCGGTAAGACTAGGAATATTTATTGTTCTAGGCTTTGTCCTGTTAGTAATTGGAATTTTTATGGTTGGAAAAAAGGGAGCAATCTTTGGAAGTTCTTTTGATGTCAATGCCTATTTTACAAATGTTCAGGGACTAAGAAATGGTGCAGTTGTCCGTTTAAATGGAATTGATGTAGGAAGTGTTAAAGCAATTCAGATTGTTCCGGATACAACCGGTCGTGTACGAGTGAGAATGTCCATCTCAAAAGATATCCAGAGATTTATCAAAACAGACACTAAAGCGTTAATTGAAACTGAAGGCTTGGTTGGAAATAAGGTGGTCGTTTTAAAAATGGGCTCCAGCAGAAGTGAAGAGGTTAATGATGGCGGCTATATTCAAACTGAAGAGCAACCAAGTTTTTCAGCTATTATAAATGAAACTCAGGGTGTAATTCAGTACACAAAAGAAATGACAAAAAGCCTTGCTGAAATTACTGAGAAAGTAAATTCGGGAAAGGGCTCTATTGGTAAATTATTAAATGATGACCAGCTTTATAAAAATGCTTCTGATCTGACTTTACAGGCTAATAAGAGTTTAAAAGGAATTACTACTGAACTTCAAAAAGTAACTAACCTTTTTGATAAACTTGGGGTTGGAGTTCAGGATGTAGTGGGAAATGTAAACAGTGCTGTTGCAAGACTTGATACTATTATGATTGGTGTGCAACAGGGTAAAGGAATGCTCGGACAAGTTCTTGTTGATGGCAGCAAATATGATTCTACTTTTGCTGTAACAATGCAGAATATTCAGAATACATCTGAAGCGGCAAGACTGGCGGCATCCAGGTTAGCAGAAAATATGGAAGCATTGAAGCATAACTGGCTCTTTAAGGATTATTTTGAAGAAAGAGGCTACTGGGATAAAGCCGAATATGAAGATGAAATAAACAGTAGTCTTAAAGAATTGAAAGAAAAAATGAAATTGATTAACCAAAAAATTGAAGAATTAAAAAAGCTGGAAAATAAGAACAATTAGCCAAAAGTCAGCCCAAATTTCTTCAAAATCAATTACTTAAGCGCAACCCACCTGAATTTTTCATGGAGAAGTGTACTCCTTTTTTATTCATCTTTTGTTTTACAAATTTTGTAAATTGCACACTTGATTAATTTGGTCCAAAAAATCCCCGTTTATCTTTAAATGAAAACTGCCAATAAAAAAGAAAAGAAAATTGTAATTAAGAATGCCAGGGAACATAATCTTAAAAACCTGACATTTGAAATTCCAAGAAATAAACTGGTTGTATTTACCGGCGTTAGCGGAAGTGGTAAATCATCTTTAGTATTTGATACTATTTATGCCGAAGGACAGCGGAGATATGTTGAAAGTCTCTCCGCTTATGCACGCCAGTTTCTGGAAAGAATGAACAAACCTGATGTTGATTATATACAGGGGATTAGTCCGGCTGTTGCGATTGAACAAAAAACAGGTTCGAAAAACTCTCGATCAACCGTTGGAACAAGCACTGAAATTTATGACTATCTTCGTCTGTTATTTGCAAGGATTGGTAAAACAATTTGTTTTGAATGTGGCAAAGAAGTAAAAAAAGATACTACTACAAGTGTATCCGATTGGCTTGAAGAACAGGAAGATGGAACAAAATTTTATATGGCTTTTCCACTGCACGACCACGAAGGCAGAAAAGTTAAAGAAGAAATTGACTTGATAAAAAAACGCGGTTTTTTCAGAATTTATTTTAGCGGAAAGGTAGTTGATCTGAATGAAGAGAATAAACTTCCTAAAAAGAAAAAAGGCGTGTTTGTTATCGTTGAAAGATTCAAGGTTAACAAAGGAAAAGTAAGGGAAAAATTATCAGACACAATTGAAGTCACTTTTAAGGAAGGCGAAAACAGGCTGGCAATTATAAATGCTGAATCTGGTGAGATAAAGGAATTTAACAAGTTTTATGAATGCTGTGGAATAAGATACGAGGAACCTGAGCCAAGATTTTTTTCATTTAACAATCCATTTGGAGCTTGCCCGGTTTGCCAGGGATTCAGCAAGACCATTGGAATAGATATGAACCTTGTTGTTCCTAAACCGGAACTGACAATTTCGGATGGTGCAATTGCTCCTTTTCGTTCTGCAAAATACAGTACGCATCTTCGCGACCTGGTTAAAAATGCAAAAAATTTCAACATTCCTTTAAATGTATCTTTTAAAGATCTTTCGAGCGATCAGGTATCGCTTATCAGGAAAGGTTTTGGTGATTATATCGGGATAGATAAATTTTTTGAAAAACTGGAAAGCAAAACATACAAAATGCATGTTCGTGTTTTGCTAAGCAGGTACCGGGGTTATACATTATGCAAAGCTTGCAAAGGTTCAAGATTGAGAAGGGAGGCATTGCAGGTTAAGGTTGGTGATAAATCAATATATGATGTTGTGAAATTACCGATTGAATATTCACTAAACTTTTTTAATGAACTCGAAGTATCTGAATTTGATATGAAAGTAGGGGAAAGAGTTCTGAAAGAAATAATTAAAAGATTAACATTCTTAAATAACGTAGGAATTGGTTACCTGACTTTAGAGCGGTTGAGCAGCACACTTTCCGGTGGAGAGACCCAGAGAATAAATCTTGCAACTTCTCTCGGTTCATCTCTGGTCGGAACTTTGTATGTTCTTGATGAACCAAGTATCGGACTTCACCCAAGGGATAATGCACGTTTAATAAATATTCTAAAGAATCTTCGTGATATTGGTAATACTGTACTTGTAGTAGAGCACGATCCGGAAATGATGAAAGAAGCTGATATATTAATTGATATGGGACCCAAAGCCGGGGTTCACGGTGGCGAAATCGTAGCTATGGGGACATATGATGATGTACTAAAAAATAAAGACTCACTTACCGGTAAATATCTTTCAGGTAAAATGAAAATTCCTGTTCCCCAAAAACGGAACAAGAAAAAGACAAAAGAAATTGAAATTGTGGGTGCAAAAGAAAATAACCTGAACAATATTGATGTATCAATTCCATTAAATAAATTCGTTGTTATTACTGGTGTTAGCGGATCTGGAAAGAGTACTTTAATTCATAGTGTCTTGTACTCAGGAATGATGAAAAGACTTGGAGCTCCTGTTTCTGAGATTGGTTCCTTTCTTGATATGAAAGGTTCGGAATATCTGGATGAAGTAGAAATTGTTGATCAATCTCCGATTGGAAAAACCCCGAGATCAAATCCAATAAGTTATATTAAAGCTTATGAACATATCAGGGAGCTTTTTGCATCAACTCACCAGGCGAGAGCAAAGGGATATAAACCGGGATTCTTTTCTTTTAATGTGCCGGGTGGAAGATGCGAAACCTGTACTGGTGACGGCTTTATTAAAGTTGAGATGCAGTTCCTTGCTGATCTTTATTTGACCTGCGAAGATTGTGAAGGCACAAGATTTAAAAAAGAAATACGCGAAATTACGTACAAGGGGAAAAATTTAGTCGATGTACTAAATATGACTGTTGACGAAGCAGTGCAGTTTTTTGAAAAAGAAGAAAAAATTTCCCGTTACATTCAATTGCTGGCTGATGTTGGTCTTGGATATATCAAACTTGGACAACCTTCTAATACACTTTCCGGAGGTGAAGCACAGAGAATTAAACTTGCTTCTCATCTGGTAAAACAGCGGGACAGGAAACACACACTTTTTATTTTTGATGAACCAACTACAGGTCTGCATTTTGATGATATTTCAAAATTACTCAGTTGCTTTAATCTTCTTTTAGAAAGAAATAACTCGGTTATAATTATTGAACATAACCTGGATGTAATTAAATGTGCAGATTATGTAATTGACCTTGGACCTGAAGCAGGAGAAAAAGGCGGCGAAATTGTTGCTGTCGGAACTCCCGAGGAAATAGCTGCTAATGAAAATTCCTGGACAGGCAAGTATTTAAAAGAATATTTGAATTAGTATTTTTATCTCATTTCTCTTATAAAAAATTCATATTTTTAAGAAAGAACAATTCTACATTATAAATTATTCATTATGCATTAATCAATGGCTTGGTTTATACTATTTATAGCTGGATTATTTGAAACAGCCTGGGCAATCGGGATGAAATATTCCGAAGGTTTTACAAAATTATGGCCCAGCATTTTTACGATTGTCTGTATACTTATCAGTATGGGATTATTATCCTATTCATTAAAATCCCTGCCTGTCGGAACGGCCTATGCAGTTTGGACTGGTATTGGAGCAGTTGGTACAGCAATTCTGGGAATTGTTTTGTTCGGTGAATCAAAAGAATTTATCCGGTTATTTTTTATGTTTTTAATAATTGTTGGTCTTGTTGGATTAAAAGTTTACTCTACGAATTAATCAATATGAATAAAAAACGCTGCGGATGGTCCACTAGTGATCCGCTTTATATAAAATATCACGATGAAGAGTGGGGGGTTCCCTGCCATAAAGATAGAAAACTATTTGAAATGTTGATACTTGAAGGTTTTCAGGCCGGACTAAGCTGGATCACTATTCTAAAAAAAAGAAAGAACTTTAAAAAATCATTTGATAATCTTAATCCTAAAAAAATAATAAAATATGATTCAAAAAAGATAAACCAATTGCTGAAAGATGAAGGGATAATCCGGAACAGGTTGAAAATAAATGCTACAAAAATTAATGCAGAATGTTTTTTTGAGGTAAAAAAGGAATTTGGAAGTTTTGATAATTATATCTGGCAATTCGTCGATGGCAAGCCAAAGATCAATAAATTTAAAAGCCTTAAAGAAGTTCCTCCAAAAACAAAGGAATCTGATGAAATGAGCAAAGATTTAAAAAAACGGGGATTCAAATTTGTCGGATCAACTATTTGTTATGCTTTTATGCAGGCAACCGGAATGGTGAATGATCACGTAACTGATTGTTTCAGGTACAAAGAATTGAAATAATAAATTTCAATGAGTAATTTAAGCTTTAAATACTTATCGAAATAAGTCAATAAATTAAAATGATTACAAAATATGATAAAAAAAGAATTGCTTGATATTCTCTGTTGCCCTGAAACAAAAGCTGATCTTGTACTGGATGGTGAGACTCTTGTTTCAACAGATAAGAACACGCGCAGAAGATACCGGATTGAAGACGATATTCCCATTATGCTTATTGATGAATCTGAACAATTAGAAATGAATGAGTGGAAAAGCATAATGGAAAAACATGGAAGGAAAACTGATTAAAAAATATGGATCCAATTAATATAATTGCAGGACTAAATTTAATAGCAACTTTTGGTGCTAATGCCACCGGTGCTAAAAAAGGTCTTAAATCCACTGTTACTGTAGCAAAAGAAAAACCAGATACTTACCTTCAAAAACTTCCTCTGGCGCTTTCTACAATAATATTGCTATTATTTATCCTTGCTCTGTTTAAAATTGGAACATTTTCGTACAAAGACCAATATCAAACATTAAGATTAGTCGGATTGGTTGTTTATCTGGTTTTTTCTTGGAGCCAAATTTGGGCATATAAATCTCTTGGAACTTGTTATTCGCAGGAAGTTTTGATTCATAGAAACCATAAACTAATAGAGAGGGGTCCATTTAAATTAATTCGGCACCCGCAATATTTATCTCAAATTTTGATGGATATTGGAGCAGGATTAGCAACATTAAGTTTTCTTGTAATTCCTTTAACGTTGATTGAAATTCCTATTTTAATCATTCGTGCATTACTTGAAGAAAAATTATTAGAAAAAAATTTTAAAGAGAAATTTTTAGTATATAAATCAAAAAGTGGATTTATGTTTCCATTCATTGGTTGATTCGAAATATCATGATAAATGAAAATTAGATTAGTAATATTAACGACTATACTTTTAGCACTTACAGGATTTGCACAGAAATCAGCTACACTTGAATTAATAAATGGTGCAAATAGTTCACAAATACCTGTATATGAAAGGTACAGCACGGTTTATTTTGCGCTTGATGCTTTCGCTAAAGCACTCTCACTAAATTCATATTATAATTCACAGTCGGAAAAAATTGAATTAAAGTTTAAAGATTATAATCTGAAATTCACAGCTTCTAATCCTTTTATTGTTTTAACATCTACTTCAGATAACAACTCAAAAGTTTATCAGCTTCCAACCTCCACATATTTAATTAAGGGGGAGATATATGTTCCATTAAAATATTCATTGCAGCCATTGGAGATTGCCCTTGATAAAAACCTGGTTTGGGATGATAATTATCACCTGGTATTAACTACAAGAACAGAAAAGGATAAATCACTTGCTGATATAATCAGCAATCAGTATGGAATCTCAGGGATATCTATTGATGAAAAAGCGAATGGCACATTAATCAGAGTAAAAGCAAATAAAAAGATAGGGACTTATAAAAGTGATTTTAACGATGGTGTTTTAACAATCATATTTCGTGATGTTCATGCGGATATTGACAATATTTCGGAAGAAGGTCCTGGAGGCCTGGTAAAAAATATTAGAGTTAGAAATATCGGTAATGATACGGAATTTAGTTTTACTGTTGGAAAAGAATTTACAACCAGTGAAGTTTTAAATGCTAACAAGGGGAATGACATTTTAATAACATTGCACAATAAAGTTTTTGAAACGGTTGATGCTAATGATAAAAATAAAGATAAATGGAATTTTGATGTTATTGTTATTGATGCAGGTCACGGAGGTGTTGATCCGGGTACTATAGGAGTCGGCGGTTTAAAAGAAAAAAATATTACTCTTGGTATCGCTTTAAAGCTTGGCAAATTAATTGAAAAAAATATTAAAGATGTAAAAGTTGTTTATACCAGGAAATCTGATGAAGCTGTTGACCTTTATAAGAGGGGAAAAATAGCAAATGAAAATAACGGTAAATTATTTATCTCTATACATTGTAATTCTACACCTCACAAACCAAGCAATGCCAGCGGATTTGAGGTATACCTGCTTCGTCCTGGAAGAACTGAGGAAGCAATTGCTATTGCTGAAAGAGAAAACAGCGTAATCCAGTATGAAGATAATCCGCAAAGATATCAGAAACTAACTGATGAAAATTTTATTCTTGTAAGCATGGCTCAATCTGCCTATATGAAATATTCAGAAGAATTTTCAGACTTGCTAAATCGACAAATGGAAACAAATCTAAATATTGGTTCAAAAGGAATTAAACAAGCTGGGTTTTATGTCTTAGTGGGTGCCTCAATGCCAAGCGTTTTGATTGAAACAGGATTTCTTTCAAATTATCACGATGCAAATATTCTTAAGACTCAAAAGGGACAAAGCGACATAGCGGAATCTATTTATGAAGCTGTGAAAAGATTTAAGTCCCAATACGAGCGCAGCCTAAATTCAGAATAATTTCTAATAAATTAGTATCCGTTGAATAATTCTGCGGTTATTTGATTGCCAATCCTCATTAAAAAATTCCTTTTTTCCTTACTATAAACCTTCTGAAAATATATTTAAAATTTAACTTGACAAGCTTTGGGTTTTTATATAAGTTTGGAAACCAAATAAACGTTATGAGTTTCCTTAACGAAATAATGTTGAAAACAGACGGTATTAGCCGTTTTTTTTACACTCACTAGGAAACCTGATAAACTAAACCGGTTTCCAAAAGAAAAGGATGTTGATAAATTGGAAGAAATTGAAATAAAAGAAAGGATTCTTTCAAAAGCTGAGGAAATATTCTTTCAGTATGGATATACGCGCGTTAGAATGGACGAAATAGCTGAAAGTCTTGGGATTAGTAAGAAGACGCTGTACAAGTATTTTGATAGTAAAGAAAAAATGTTGAGAGAAATTGTTGATAGGTTGAAAGTTAGAATTAAAACTAACTGCCATTTGATTTGCGATGACCAAGAAATGGATTTTATCCAGAAACTAAAAAAATTAATGAACTATATAGCAAAGCAATCATCAAAACTGAGAGGACCTCTGCCGGAAGATTTGCAAAAAAATTTACCCGATATCTGGAATGGAATTAATGAATACAGGAAGCAGGAAGCTTTTACAAAGTTTAAAGACCTGATTGAAGAAGGGGTCAGAAAGGGCGCATTCAGGAAAGACATTGATCAACAAATAATAGTGCTGATGTACGTAAATGCTGTCTCTGAATTAATTGCACCTAACATGCTCGCTCTGTTACCGTATACCGGGGATCAGGTTTTTGAAACAATAATTAAAATAATGTTCGAAGGGATTTTTACAGAGGAAGGAAGAGAAAAATATCTCTTACAGCAGAATGAATTAAAGAATAAGGAGACTATATAATATGGTTTCAGGAAAACTAAAATTAAGGATTACGATTTTAGCTGCAATATTGTTCACAGCTAATATTTATTCGCAGGGAAAAAGAAGTCTGAGCATAGACGAATGCATAAATATAGGACTTAAGAACAGCAATGTCCTGCACAGTTCTAAAATGAGTATGCAGTATGCAAATGCAAAATCGAACGAAGCAGACACATATAGATTGCCGACACTAACTTTTGGAGCTTCATACACAAGATTAAGTGAAGTTGATCCTTTCAGCATTACAACACCGTTCGGCACATTTGATATTGCACCATCAATTCTAAATAATTATAACATGAAACTCTCCCTGCAGCAGCCGATTTTTACAGGCTTTAAATTGGAAAGCACATCAAAAATAGCTGAATATAATTACCTGGCAGCCAAAGAGGATTTTTCAAAAGAAGAAAAAGAATTAGTTTATAATATCAAGAATTCATACTGGGGATTATTCAAAGCTAACCAACTAAAAATAGTTACGGGAGAAAATGTTGCACAGGTTCAGGCACATTTAACTGATGTACAGAATCTTTTTGAACAGGGACTTGCTACTAAAAACGATGTATTAAAAGTACAAGTACAACTTGGTGAAGCACAGTTAAGATTAATAGACACAAAAAATGCTGTTAAGCTTGCAAATATTAACCTGGATAATGTTCTGGGAATTTCATTATCAACAGATATAGAAACAACAGAAAAAGTTGATAAGCAAATATCTGAAACTGAAGATCTAAGTACATTACTGTCTACAGCTTATGATAAAAGACCGGAATTAAAATCAATTGATTATAGGGTAAAAGCCAGCGAAACCGGAATTACTGCAGCAAAAGCAGATTGGTGGCCGCAGCTTTATCTTACAGGTAATTACTATTATTCCAGACCGAACCAGAGAATTCAACCTGCAAAGGATGAATTTAACGGAACCTGGGATGTGAGCCTTTCGCTTTCTTTTAATTTATGGAACTGGGGTGCGACCGGTGACAGAACTGATGCTGCAGAAGCTCAATACGAACAGGTAAAGGATAACCAGAAGATTATTAAAGATGCCATAACATTGGAAGTAACAAGAAATTTCCTCGATATAAATAAGTCAAAAGAAAAGATGACTGTTGCTGAACAGAATGTTAATCAGGCTGAAGAGAATTTCAGAATAACGGACGAAAAATTCAAAAACGGTTTGGCTCTTAATTCTGATTTGCTGGATGCCGAAGTAGCATTGCTACAGGCAAAGACGAATTATATCCAGTCTGTAGTAGACTATGAACTTGCAAAAGCACAATTAAATAAATCAATTGGTGAATAAGAATTTAAGCGGGATGACAAAGTGAAAAAGACAAAATATATATCTATAACATTAGTAGTGCTTGCCGTTATTATTGCTGTGCTATTTTATAATAAAGCCAGGATGAAAGCGAACACCGCTAACCTAAAATTTGATTCCTATCCTGTTAACGTAACAAAAGTAGATAGAAAGCTGGTTAGTAAAGATCTTCAATTGGTCGGAACTATTCATGCTAATAACGATGTCTCTATTGTGGCAGAAGCACAGGGAAGGGTCGTAAAAGTTAATGCAGAAGTTGGGGATTATAAACCAGCCGGTTCTGTATTAATTCAAATTGACAATGAATTAAAACTTACTGCAATGAAAACCGCAGAAGTAAATTATGAAAAATCAAAAAAAGATTACAAGAGATTTAAAGCATTATATAAAGGAAATTCAGTTACAGATTCGCAGCTTGAAAATGCAAAACTGGCTTACCAGTCTGCTGAGTCTCAATATATAACTGCAAAACGCCAGTATGAAGATACCAAAGTAACAACTCCAATTTCAGGTGTAGTTACTTCCCGGTTGGTTGATATTGGAGATTATGTTAAGATGAACAGCCCCGTAGCAAATGTAGTAGACATTTCAAAATTAAAAGTTGTAGTAAACGTAGCAGAAAGTGATGTCTTTAAAATGAAAATCGGGGATAAAGTTGAAATTACAACGGAAGTATATCCCGGTGTAGTTTTTAATGGCAAAATTGCTACAATCAGCGCAAAAGCGGATGAAGCACACACATACCCTGTGGAAATTGTTCTGCCTAATTCCAAAGAACATCCTTTGAAAGCAGGAATGTTTGGCAAAGCAAACTTT
>Ga0209919_1000080_pt1 | contig 46915 bp, 46 predicted proteins | sample SalPon2A_C_D2_MG_FD_185721 | JGI IMG/M metagenome (GOLD analysis project Ga0209919, IMG submission 185721) | Soil microbial communities from South San Francisco under conditions of wetland restoration - Salt Pond MetaG R2A_C_D2_MG (SPAdes)... | ecosystem: Environmental > Terrestrial > Soil >... | reverse complement strand
CAAGACATCCCGTGTGGGGGCCAAGGGCCCCCACACCCCCGATACGGTCCCTGACCGAGCCCAGCGGGGTCTTGCCGGCAATGAGAGTCCAGGGAGCCAGGCTCCCTGGTGGGGGGGGGGTTGGGGGCAACGCCCCCATCACCATCATGCTTTTCAAAACAGAACCTAGGGCCTTTTTCCACAGGGGCAAGGGGCCGAGGGCCCGGACGGACGGCGCGCGTGTGCGATTCCAAGCCGCTTTTCGTTTGACATCCAGTCCGCGGCGGCCCTAACCTCACCATATAGCACCTGATTTGTACGGATTCTTCGCTTCCCTGTAAGATGAGTGTGTTGGACGGATAGCGGGTATTTGCGGGATGAATTAGGACAGATTCGGTGCCATATGCGGCCGGCCCAGACGGGCCGGGGCAGTGGCACCGCGGGTTGGGGACCCGCTGGGCGCTTGAGGAGATCGGGGCATGCTGAAGCTGTCGAAGAAGGTGGACTACGGGTTGATCCTGCTCAGCCGGTTGCGGGAGCAGCCCATGTCGGCCAGCGCACGGGAGATGGCGGAACGCTACAAGCTGCCCTCGCACATGGTGGCGAATATCCTCAAGCAGCTCACGGCCGCCGGCATCCTGGTCTCGACGCGGGGCGCCCAGGGCGGCTACGAGCTGGCGCGCGACGCCTCGCGGATCAGCTTGGCGGATATCGTCAATGCCCTGGAGGGGCCCATCAGCCTGGTGGACTGCGCCGGCGAAGATCCGACCTGCCGCTATACGGAGCAGTGCCCCACGCACGAGCCCATCCAGAACGTGCACCGGCGCTTCCAGGAGTTCATGACCGCCTACACGCTGGACGAGGTCATCGGGACGCGAGGTCAGGGGCCTTTTCAATTTCAGTTGGGGTGACGCAGCGATGAAGACACCGATCTACATGGACAACCATGCCACCACCCGCGTGGACCCGCGGGTGCTGGAGACCATGCTGCCCTATTTCTCCGAGAAGTTCGGCAACGCCGCGAGCCGCAACCACACCTTCGGCTGGGAGGCCGAGGAGGGCGTGGAGAAGGCCCGCGAGCAGGTCGCCGGCCTGGTGGGGGCGGAGGCCAAGGAGATCATCTTCACCAGCGGCGCCACGGAATCGGACAACCTGGCGCTTACGGGCGTGGCGGAGTTCTACCGCGAGAAGGGCGACCACATCATTACCTGCGTCACCGAGCACAAGGCGATCCTGGACACCGCGCACATGTTGGAGAGCCGCGGCTTCAAGGTAACCTTCCTGCCCGTGGACAAGCAGGGGATGATCGACCTGGATCGGCTCCGCGACAGCATCACGGACAAGACGATCCTGGTCAGCCTGATGGCGGCCAACAACGAGATCGGCACGCTGCACCCCCTGGCCGAGATCGGCAAGATCACCCGCGAGAAGGGCGTGCTGTTCCACACCGATGCCACCCAGGGCGTGGGCCACATGGACATCGACGTGGACGCCATGAACATCGACCTGGCCTCGTTCACGGCCCACAAGATCTACGGCCCCAAGGGCATCGGCGCGCTTTACGTGCGGCGCCGCAAGCCCCGTGTGCGCTTGAGTCCGCTTATCTACGGCGGCGGCCACGAGCGCGGCATGCGCTCCGGCACGCTGAACGTGCCGGGCATCGTAGGCTTCGGCGCAGCGGCCAAGCTGATGCTGGACGAGGGCGTGGCGGAGAAGGAGCACCTGCTGGCCCTGCGCACCCGGCTGCAGGAGGGCATCACGCGCGAGATGGAGCACGTGCACCTGAACGGCCACCCCACCCAGCGCCATCCGGGCAATGTGAACCTCAGCTTCGCCTTCGTGGAGGGCGAGAGCCTGCTGATGGGCATCAACGAGATCGCGGTCTCCTCCGGCTCCGCCTGCACTTCGGCCAGCCTGGAGCCCTCCTACGTGCTGCGGGCCCTGGGCGTGGGCGATGACCTGGCCCACTCCTCCATCCGCTTCGGCGTCGGCCGCTTCAACACGGAGGCCGAGGTGGACTACGTGATCCGCCGCGTCGTGGAGGTCGTCTCGCGCCTGCGCGAGATGTCGCCCCTGTGGGAGATGGCCCAGGAAGGCGTGGACGTGAGCACCGTCAACTGGAACGTGCACTAGCGGGTCCCCCCTCCAAGGGGCCGGCCTGGACGGAACGACAACGAACTGAATGAGATCGGACAGATCGGTTAACCGTCGGAACCAGGAGATTCATTCATGGCGTACAGCGAAAAGGTCATCGACCATTACAGCAAGCCCCGCAACGTGGGCAGCTTCACCAAGGAAGAGGACGGCGTGGGCACGGGCATCGTGGGCGCGCCGGAGTGCGGCGACGTGATGAAGCTGCAGATCAAGGTGGAAGGCGACCGCATCGTGGATGCGCGCTTCAAGACCTTCGGCTGCGGCAGCGCCATCGCCAGTTCGTCCCTGGCCACCGAGTGGGTGAAGGGCAAGACGCTGGACGAGGCCCTCACGATCAAGAACACGCAGATCGTGGAGGAGCTTTCCCTGCCCCCGGTGAAGATCCACTGCTCGGTGCTGGCCGAGGACGCCATCAAGTCCGCCATCGCCGACTACAAGAAGAAGTCCGGGCAGGCCGAATAGCTGCGCGGCACCCATCCGTCGTCGGCCGCGCCGGCCCGGTGATCAGCCGGGCCGCTCGGATGCCGCAGGTCCGTGCTCGGCCGCGGGCCGAAGTCGCACGGTGCCGGGGCCGCCCAGGCATCGCTTGCCCCCAATCCACTTCCCCGCACCCATGACCGCGCAGGCAGATTACTTCGAGCTGTTCAGCCTTCCGTGGCGCTACGAGATCGACCGGTCGGCCCTGGAGGCCGCTTACGAGCGGCTGACCCTGGCGCATCACCCGGACTTTGTCGCCACCGCGCCGGAGGCGGAACGCCAGGAGGCCGAGCGGCTTTCCGCCGCCGTGAACGAGGGCTATCGCACGCTGAGCCGCGACGCAGAGCGGGCCGCGTACCTGCTGGGCCTGCTGGCGGGCGGGCGCGAGCTGAACACCACCGCGCTGCCGCCGGGCTTTCTGCAGAAGATGTTCGGGCTGCAGGAGGAGGTGGAGGAGTTGGGCGAGGTATCCGACGGCGGGGGCGATGGCCGCCGCGCGGAACTGCGTGCCGAAGCCGAGGCGGAGCTGGAGACGATCCAGGCCGAGCGGGCGCGGCTCTTCACCCAGGCGGGCACGGAGCCGGGACAGGCCGCGCTGGAGCCGCTGCAGGCGATCCAGTCCAACCTGAACTGCGAGCGCTACCTGCGGCGCCTGCTGGATCGGCTGGACGGCCAGCGCACCGACGACGACTGAGCTGCGGCCGGGCGGCAGGCCCCTCCCCGCGGAGGAAGGCTGCGGGCGCGCCCGCCGCGTGCGAAACGAAGCCATTGGCAACCGGAATTCAGCGAGAGTCATGGAGAACGCGAGCAAGGAACGCATTATCGGGATCGACCTGGGCACCACCAACTCGCTGGCCGCCACCGTGTTCGAGCACGGGCCGGAGGCCATCCGCGAGGAGGGGCACGGCGCGATCGTCCCCTCCGTGCTGCTGCGCCAGGACGGCGGCTGGATCGTGGGCGACGAGGCCCGCGAGGCCCGCACCGAGGCTCCGGAGCGCGTGGTGTTCTCGGTGAAGCGGCTGATGGGGCGCGACTACGACGACCTGCAGGCGGACCTGGAACACCTGCCCTACACCATCCGCGCCGCCCAGCGCGGGCTGGTCAAGGTGCACGTGGGCGAGGAAGCCTGGACGCCGCAGGAGCTCTCCGCCGAGATCCTGAAGGCCGTGAAGGCCCGCGCGGAGCGGGCGCTGGGCGAGTCCGTGCACAAGGCCGTGATCACCGTGCCGGCGTACTTCGACGACGGGCAGCGCCAGGCTACGCGCGATGCCGGGCGCATCGCGGGACTGGAGGTGGTGCGCATCATCAACGAGCCCACCGCCGCGGCCATCGCCTACGGCCTGGACCAGAAGCAGAGCGGCGCCGTGGCCGTGTACGACCTGGGTGGCGGCACGTTCGACATCAGTATCCTCCAGCTCAGCGGCGGCGAGGGCGCCAGCTCCCTGTTCAAGGTGCTCTCCACCCATGGCGATACGCACCTGGGTGGGGACGACTTCGACGCGCTCATTGCCGCGGAGCTGCGCCGGCGCCTGCAGGCCGCGCACCCGCAGGCCAGCCTGGAGGGAGCGCTGACCAGCCACCTGCTGCGCAAGACCGCCGAGCTGATCAAGATCGAGCTGAGCCGTGCCCCGGAGACGCCCTACACGCTGGAGCTGCCCGGGCAGGGCATCGCCTTCAGCGACACGTTCACGCGCGAGACCCTGGACGCGCTGATCGCGCCGCTGGTGGAGCGCACGCTGGCCTCCTGCCGCGCCGCGCTCAAGGCCGCCGGGAAGGCGCCCGCGGATGTGGATGACGTGGTGCTGGTGGGTGGCTCCTCGCGCATCCCGCTGGTGCGCGAGCGCGTGGCAGCGCTGTTCGGCCGGGCGCCCAACGTGGCCATCAATCCGGACGAGGTGGTGGCCATCGGCGCGGGCATCCAGGGGCACCTGCTGGCCGGGGGCCGGCGCGACTTCGTGCTGCTGGACGTGATTCCGCTGGCCCTGGGCATCGAGACGCTGGGCGGCACCTTCTCCAAGCTCGTCACGGCCAACTCCACCATCCCGGCCGAGGCCACGGAGCTGTTCACCACTTACGTGGACAACCAGACGGGCGTGGACATCAACATCTTCCAGGGCGAGCGCGAGTTCGTGAAGGACTGCCGCAGCCTGGGGCGCTTCCGGCTGAAGGGCATCCCGCCCATGCCCGCCGGGCTGCCCCGCGTGCAGGTCACCTTCCACGTGGATACCAACGGCATCCTCAACGTGAGCGCCCGGGAGGAGCGCAGCGGCCAGCAGGCCAGCATCGAGGTGATCCCCAGCCACGGCCTGACCAACGACGAGATCGACCAGATCATGGACGACGCCGTGGAGCATGCCGTGGACGACCTCAACGAGCGCCAGCTCGTCGAGTTCCGCAACATGGCCGAGGCCGTGTTCCGCGGCATCGAGAAGGTCTGGGACGAATCCCGTGCGCTGCTCAGCAAGCCGCAGCAGGCGCAGATCCGCCAGCAGATGGACGCGGTGCGCGAGCGCAGTGCCGGCAAGGACCCCGTCGCGCTCAAGCGCGAGATGGACCGCCTGGGCGAGTTGACCCAGCCCCTGGCCGACGCCATCATCAGCCGCGCCGCGCTCACCGAGCTGCGCCGCTTCTTCGAGGAAACCCGCCCCGGCCAGTAGGAGCCCCATGCCGCTGAAGTGGACCGACACCGAGGAGATCGCCATTCAGCTCCACGAGGCCGAGCCGGAGCTGGACCCGCTCACCGTACGCTTCACCGACCTGCGCGACAGGATTCTGGCCCTGCCGGACTTCTCCGACGACGTGCAGCGCCTCAACGAGAAGATCCTCGAAGCGGTGCAGATGGCTTGGTACGAGGAGTACCAGGACGCGCAGGGGTAGGGATACTTCGGTTCTGGCTGGAAGCCTGCCGCTGTTCCAATGCGGGGGCATGGGGGCAAAGCCCCCATTGGCCGTGCTGCCCTGCAAAACGCAGGCTAATCCGGCCGGGTGCCCGCCACGGACGGACGCTGGTCGAGGCGGGCCATCAGGGCCTCCAGGCGCGGGCGGCCCCGCCACGCGAAGATGTCGAAGTGCTCCCCAAACTGCAGCACGCTCACCAGGGCTACGTCCTGCACGGAGAACCAGCCGGGGATGAGCCCCTCCGGCTGTGCGCGGGGCTCCAGCCAGTCCAGGATACGCGCGATGCGCTGTTGGTGCCGCTGCAGGTAGGGTGACTGCGTCGGCGTGACACCGTCCATACCAAGCTGGCGCAGGTTCACCGCAGCCTCCAGCAGGGCGTCCAGCACGCCCAGCAGCCCGCGGTCGGCCCAGGCGTGCTCCGCGCGCGCCACGGCGGGGGCCAGCAGGGGCCGCGGGGCGTCCGCCGCGCGGTCCGCGTAGGTGGCCAGTAGGTACTCGATGATCAGGTTGGACTCGCACAGCACGCGCCCGCCGTCCTCCAGGATGGGCACGCGCAGGGCCGGGTTGCGCCCGGCCAGTTCCGCCAGCGGCTTCTGCGAGGCGCCCGCGGTGTCGCGGTCGTAGGGCAGGCCCTGCTCGGCCAGCACAATGCGCACCTTCCGGCCGTAGGGTGTGCGGTTGCTAGCGTGCAGCTTCATAAGGATTCCACACGGTTGCAGGGGCAATGCGTCGGCAAAGGCCCTATTTTACGGAGCTGGCACTCGATGAGGCGCGCGCGCCCGCCGCCGACGTGGTATGCTGAACCAGCAGGTGATGGGTGCATCGTCCTGGGAGAAGCGCCGTGGGTATCACCATCTCCCAAGGAGGAAGTCATGGGCAAGTCAAGACTGCTGCGATGGGCTGTCCTGCCGGTGCTCGCACTGGCATTGGCCCTGATCGGGTGCTCGAAGGACAACAATTCGCCGACAACGACCGGCGATGTCTTCACCGTGAGCTTCGACGGGGGTGCCGCGACGACCTATACGGAAGCGGCTGCCGACAATACCTACGGCTACGAACCGTACATCGTGGCGTGGCTCGACACGGTTAACACGCAGATCCACGTGATCGTCGCCAGCGGGGTGTCGGGTACGGGCGTGGGCCTGATCGTAGCCGCGACCTACGATCCGCCGACTGCCAGTGGCGTCCCCGTGGGGTTGAACGAAGTGCGGTACGAGGAGAACTGGAACGGAGCAGCGGACCCACTGTACCTCGACGACGTCAACGGAACCATCACCATCACCACCGTCCCGAACGCGGTAGGTGATCTCGTGGAGGGCACGTTCGACGGCTTCACGGGGTTCACGCCGGCGGGCGGCCCCTATACCACGCTGAGCGGCACCTTCAAGGCCACCCGCGGGCCTGACGACCTGTTCTGAGTGTCGCACTCCTGGCGGCCGCGGGCGCGAAGTCGCAGCCCGCGGTCGTCATGTCCGTTGGCCGGTGCTCATTCCGTCAGCATGGTCACCACCTGCACCGGGGAGTGCAGGGTGCGGTGCACGGGGCAGCGGTCCGCGATCTCCATCAGCCGCTGGCGCTGGGCGTCGTCCAGGTCGCCCTCGATCGTGATCAGGCGCTCGAAGCGGTCCAGCCGGGTGGGGCGCGTTTCCGTGCCCGCGCTGTCCTCCGCATGCACCTTGGCGTGGGTCAGGCGCACGCTCACGTGGCGCAGCGGCCACTGCTTGCGGTCCGCGTACATGCGCAGGGTCATGGAGGTGCAGGTGCCCAGCGCCGCCATCAGCAGGTCGTAGGGGTTGGGCCCCGTGTCGTGGCCGCCGGCGGTCTCCGGCTCGTCGCCCCGCAGCGCGTGGCCGCTGGCGTTGACCACCTGAGCGTAGGGCCCGTCGCCGCTCTCGGCCACCCGCACGACGCCCCGCTCGCCCGCCTCGCTGGGGCCCTGCTCCAGCGTGCCCTGCTCCCCAGCCACGTAACGCGAGGCCCAGGCCGCCAGCACCGTGGCCACGTAGGCCGAGTCCGCCCTGCGCGAGAGCAGGTGGTCCGCGTGATCCAGCGAGACGAAGCTCTTCGGGTGCTTGGCCGCCACGAAGATGCGCGTGGCGTTGTCGATTCCCACCACCTCGTCGAAGGGACTGTGCATCACCAGCAGCGCCTTGCGCAGCTTGCCGATGGAGGCCTGCATGGGCTGGGTGGCGATGTCCTCCAGAAACTGCCGCGAGACGGTGAAGGTGCGCCCGCCCAGGGTTACCTCCGCCTCGCCACGCTCCTCGATCTCCGCGCGCCTGTCCTCGATCTGGCGCGCAACGTGCTCCGGATCGCAGGGTGCGCCGATGGTGGCCACGGCGGCGGCCTCCGGCACGCGGGCCGCCGCGCGCAGCACGGCCGCTCCGCCCAGGGAATGCCCGACCAGGATCTGCGGAGGATCGTAGTTCGTTTTCAGGTACTCCGCCGCGGCCACCAGATCGTCCACGTTGGACGAGAAGTTGGTGTTGGCGAAGTCCCCCTCGCTGCCGCCCAGGCCCGTGAAGTCGAAGCGCAGCACGGCGATGCCCTGCTCCGCCAGCGCCGAGCTGATGCGGGCCGCGGCCAGCGTATCCTTGGAGCACGTGAAGCAGTGGGCGAACAGCGCATAGGCGCGCGGCCGGCCCTGCGGCTTGTCCAGCCGCGCCGCCAGCAGCTCGCCCCGTGCATTGGGAAACTCCAGCTTCTCGCTTGTCGTGGCCATGATCTGAGATGCCTCCGCGCTACGGGCCGTGGGCGCTCTCTGCGCGCCGAATAGCCGCAGGCTAGCATGCGGCGGCACGGCCGCCAACGGGTCGCAGGGCAGCTGGGCAGGCAGCCGTTGCAATCCGGGGCGTGCTGCGGTGTGATGGCCGCGTCGTCGAGCCCAGCACCCACCCACCCGCCGGAGAGCCACCGCCATGGACTTCGCCCTATCGCCCGAGCAGGAACGCTTCCAATCCACCGCCCGCATCTTCGCCGAGCGGCGCCTCGCGCCGGCCTACCTGCGCGGCGACCGCGAGGATGCGCTGGACCGGGACATGGTGCGCGAGATGGGCGAGCTGGGCCTGATCGCGCCCGTGCTGCCGGAGGCCATGGGTGGCCTGGGTCTGGACGCGGTCACCATGGGCCTGCTGGTGGAGGAGGTGTCGCGCGGGGACTTCAACGTGGGCTACGTGCAACTGCTGGGGGCGCTCAACGGGCAGATACTGAACCGCCACGCCACGCCGGAGCTGGCGGCGGAGTGGGGGCAGCGCCTGTGCCGGGGCGAGGTGCTGCTGGCGCTGGCGCTCACCGAGCCCGCGGCCGGCTCGGACGCGGCGCACATCGCCCTCAAGGCGCGCCCCGCGGGCGATCACTACGTGTTCAACGGAGAGAAGACGTCCATCTCCTTCGCGCACCAGGCCGATGCAGCCGTCGTGTTCGCGCGCACGGGGGAGGAAGGCGACGGCGCCCACGGCGTGAGTGCCTTCCTGGTGCCGATGGACCTGCCCGGCATCCACCGCACGCGCTTCGACGACGTGGGCTCGCACACGGTGGGGCGAGGCTCCATCTTCTTCGAGGACGTGAAGGTGCCCGCGGAGCTGCGGCTGGGGGACGAAGGGCGGGGCTTCACGCAGGTCATGCAGGGCTTCGACTTCTCCCGCGCGCTGATCGGTCTGCAGTGCCTGGGCGCCGCGGCGGCCTCCCTGCAGGAGACCTGGAGCTACGTGACCGAGCGCAAGGCCTTTGGCCAGCCCGTGGTGCGCTTCGAGGGCGTCTCGTTCCCCCTCGCCGAGGCCGAGACGCAGCTCGAAGCGCTGCGCCTGCTCTGCTACAAGACGCTCTGGCTGAAGGACCAGGGCAAGCCGCACACGGCCGAGGCCGCCATGTGCAAGTGGCTGGGCCCCAAGACGGCCTTCGACGTGATCCACGCCTGCCTGCTGGCCCATGGCCACGCGGGCTACGGCAAGGAGACGCCCTTCCAGCAGCGTCTGCGCGACGTGATGGGCCTGGAGATCGGCGATGGCACGGCCCAGATCATGAAGCTCATCATCGCCCGCGAGCGCGTGGGCCGCGTGGCCGTGCCGTATTAGGCACGGCCACGGCGCAGCCCTACCACAGACCGAGCACCTTCCACCACAGGCCGCCCAGGCCCACCCAGATCACGATGTTGATGACGCTGATCAGGAAGCCGAGCCCCCACCAAGTGCCGAGCTCCACATAGCCTGCGCCGAAGTACACCGGCGCCGGCCCGGTGGCATAGTGTGTGAGGCTGCTGAACAGGTTGCTGGAGAAGGCCAGCACCAGCGCGGCCAACAGCGGCGGTGCCCCCAGTCCCAGCGCCACGGCCAGGAACGCAGGGTACATGGCGCTGATGTGTGCGGTCTGGCTGGCGAAGAAGTAGTGGCTGTAGAAATACACCAGCACCAGGATTGCGAACGCCGTGACCCAGTACGTGCCGGCCACCAGGCCGCCCATCTCCTTGCTGAACCACGGGATGAGGCCCAGCTTGCTGAGGAACGTGGCCATCATCACCAGCGCCGAGAACCACACCAGCGTGTCCCAGGCGCCCCGTTCCTCCAGCAGATCCTGCCAGGTCAGCACGCCTGTGAGCAGCAGCACCAGCAGGCCGGTCAGCGCGGCCGTGGTGGCGTTGAGATCGCCCAGTTGGGGGGCGAAGATCCACAGCACCAGCAGCAGCACGAAAGTAGCCAGCATGATCCACTCCCGCGGGGCCACCGGCCCCATGCGCTGCAGCTCCCGGTGCGCCAACTGAGTCGCAGCCGGGGTTTCCTTGATCTCCGGCGGATAGAGCACGTAGATCACCCAGGGGATGACGATGAGGCTGGCGATGCCGGGCAAGGCCGCGGCCAGCGCCCAGGTGCCCCAGCTCAGCGTGATGCCCTGGTCCGCTGCGAACTTGACGATCAACGGGTTGGCCGCCATGGCCGTGAGGAACATGGCGCTGGTAATCACGGTGCCCTGGAATGCCGTCGTGGCTAGGTAGGCGCCGATCTTCCGCGCCGTCCCGGTGCTGGGTTCGCTCTGGAAGGCATTCGCGAGCGCACGCATGATGGGGAATACCACGCCCCCGGCCCGCGCTGTGTTGCTGGGGATGGCCGGCGCCAGCACCAGATCGGCGGCCACCAGCCCATATCCCAGCCCCAGCGAGCGCTTGCCCAGCAGGGCGACGAACAGGAAGGCAATGCGGCGCCCCAGCCCGGTCTTGATGAAGCCGCGGGCGATGAAGAACGCCGTTACGATGAGCCAGATCGTCGAGTTGGCGAATCCGCTCAGGGACTCGCCGATGCTGAGTGTGCGCGTGAGCGCCGTGACGGCGATGGCGATCATCGCCATCGCACCCATCGGCAGGGCCTTGAGAATGATGCCGACGATGGTGGCGATGAAGATCGCCAACAGGTGCCAGGCCCTTACGTCAACGGCGGCGGGGTGTGGCAGCAGCCAGAGCACGATGCCAACCAGCACCGTGACCAGCGCGGGAATGGGCTTGAGCGTGGCAGACATGCCAGTCTCCTGCGGCAAGGGGAGTGGACCACGCAGTGTGGATGCCAACGGGAGAGCGCCGGGGGCGACGTGGCCCAGTTGCTACCATTGTGGCCCGAACGGCGCGGGCTGCATTGACGAAAAGCAACCCGCGACCGAAGGGATGTGAACCTTCGGTGGGCGGTCAGTCCGCCGCGGCGGCGCCGGCCAGGGCGCCCGGCGGTTCGCCGGGCAGGGCGGCCATGATGGCGCGGATCGCCGTCTGGTCGTCCGCGGAGGGAAAGCCCCAGTCCGGCCGGTAGCCGAACAGCTCCTTCACCGGCCGGCTGCCGAAGGCGCCGTCCAGGAACTCCAGGTGCTCCCCGGACACCAGCGACGGGTGCGGCACGCCGCAGGAGCGGCACAGCGCCAGCACCTCCTTGCGCAGCGTGGTGAGGTAGTTGGCCAGCCGCGCCGATTTCAGCGTGGGGTCCAGCCCGCGCATCAGCCAACGGTTCTGCGTGGCCACGCCCGTGGGGCAGTGGCCCGTATGGCAGCGCTGGGCTTGGATGCAGCCGATGGAGAGCATCGCCTCGCGCGCCACGTTCACCAGATCGCAGCCCAGCGCGAAGGCCACCAGCGACTCCTGCGGAAAGCCCAGGCGCCCGGAGCCGATGAACACGATCTGCTCGGCCAGGCCGCGCTCCGCGAACACACGGTAGACGCGGCTCATGCCCATCTTGAAGGGCAGCGAGACGTGATCCGCGTAGGCGAGTGGCGCCGCGCCCGTGCCGCCCTCGCCGCCGTCGATGGTGATGAAGTCCACGCTGCGCCCGGTGGTCTCGATGAGCCGCGCCAGATCGTGCCAGAAGCCCATCTCGCCCACGGCGGACTTGATGCCGACGGGCAGGCCCGTCTCCGCGGCCAGGTGCTCCACGAAGTCCAGCATGCTGTCCGCGTCGTGGAAGGCCGTGTGGGCCGAGGGACTCACGCAGTCCCTGCCCATGGGCACGCCGCGGATGGCGGCGATCTCCGGCGTGATCTTGGCCGCGGGCAGGATGCCCCCCTTGGAGGGCTTGGCGCCCTGGCTGAGCTTGATCTCCAGCGCGCGCACGGGCGCCGCGGTACAGGTTTCCTGCAGGCGCTCCAGGTTGAAGCGCCCCTGCTCGTCGCGACAGCCGAAGTAGGCCGTGCCGATCTGCCACACCAGGTCGCCCCCGCTCCGATGGTACGGCGAGACGGCGCCCTCGCCCGTGTTGTGCAGCGCGCCGCAGAGCTTCACGCCCTGGTTGAGCGCCGCCACGGCGTTGCCGCTCAGCGAGCCGTAGCTCATGGCGGAGACGTTGAACACGGAGCCCGGCCGGAAGGCCTTGGCGCGCCCGCGGTGGCCGCCCAGCACCTTGGCGCAGGGAATGCGGTATTGCGGGTCGTGGTGTGCATCGCCCGGCACGGGCTCGTGCAGCGGGAAGGCCGCGTGCTTGACGATCAGGTAGTTGGGCGTCTGCTCCAGGTCGTTGTCCGTCCCGAAGCCGAAGTAGTTGTTGGCGTGCTTGGAGGAGGCATAGACCCAGCGCCGCTGGTCGCGGCTGAACGGGCGCTCCTCGTCGTTGTTGGTGACGATGTACTGGCGCAGCTCCGGCCCCACGGCCTCCAGCCAGTAGCGGAAGTGCCCGATGATGGGGAAATTGCGGACGATTGCGTGCGAGCGCTGGGTGGTATCGTGCAGCACCCACAGCACCAACCCCGCGCCCAGGGCGGACAGGATCCACAGCGTCATGGCAGCCACTCCGTGCGGCGGGAGCAGGCCCCGCGCCCTCCCGCGCCGCCTCCCCGCGGCGAACGGGCCGGGCACGGCCCCTCCCATTGCCGCCCCTTATAGCCTGACCGGCGCAAAAACGCCATTTTCCGTCGCAGATCGGGACACGCCACCCCGCACCGCGTTGCCCGGCAACCAGGGAGCAAGGCGCGTCCGCCGTCCCGGCAGGGCGCGGGACGGGGCGAAGGACTGTGCGGCTAGTGGTGCAGGATCTGGCTGAGGAAGAGCTTGGTGCGGTCTTCCTTGGGATTGGTGAAGAACTCCGAGGGCGGGGACTGCTCGACGATCTGGCCGCCGTCCATGAAGATCACGCGGTCGGCCACCTCGCGGGCGAAGCCCATCTCGTGGGTCACGACGATCATGGTCATGCCGCCGTGGGCCAGTTCGCGCATCACGTCCAGCACCTCCTTGATCATCTCGGGATCGAGGGCGGAGGTGGGCTCGTCGAAGAGCATGATCTTGGGCTGCATGGCCAGCGCGCGAGCGATGGCCACGCGTTGCTGCTGGCCGCCGGAAAGCTGGCCGGGAAACTTGTCCGCCTGGTCGGGGATGCCCACGCGGGCCAGCAGTTCCGCCGCGATGCGGGCCGCCTCGTCCTTGGGCATCTTCCGCACCCAGATGGGCGCCAGCATGATGTTGCGGAGCACGGTGAGGTGCGGGAACAGGTTGAACTGCTGGAACACCATGCCCACTTCGCGGCGGATGATCTCGATGTTCTTGAGGTCGCTGGTCAGCTCCGTGCCATCCACGATGATCTCGCCGCGCTGGTGCTCCTCCAGCCGGTTGATGGTGCGGATGAGGGTCGATTTGCCGGAGCCGGAGGGGCCGCAGATCACGACGCGCTCCTGGCGCCCGATGGTCAGGTCGATGTCCTTGAGCACGTGGAACTCGCCGTACCACTTGTTCACGCGCCGCATCTCGATCACGTTGGCCGGGCCGCCGTTTCCCATTGCTTGTTCCATGGCCGTCTCATCCCTTCGCAGTGGCTGCGCGGAGCAGCCGACGTACTCAGTGCCCCGTCTTCAGCCGCTTTTCCAACCGCATGCTGTAGCGGGACATGTTGAAGCAGAAAATCCAGTAGACCGCCGCGATGAACACGTAGGCCTCGATGTTGCGGCCGATCCACTGCGGGTTGGCCGTGGCCAAGCCGGCGATGCTGAGGAAGTCGATCAGCCCGATGATGCTCACCAGCGAGGTGTCCTTGAACAGGGCGATGGCCCCGCTCACGAGGGCGGGAATCATGATGCGCAGCGCCTGGGGTAGCACGATGAAGCTCATCGTCTGCCAGTAGCTCAACCCCACGGCGTGGGCCGCTTCCTCCTGTCCCCTGGGGATGGCCTGCAGGCCGCCGCGCACCACCTCGGCCAGGTAGGCGGAGGAGAAGAAGATGATCCCCACCTGCGCGCGCAACACCTTGTCCAGGTTGAAGCCCTCCGGGAGAAACAAGGGCAGCACCACCGAGGACATGAACAGCACCGTGATCAGCGGGACGCCCCGGATGATCTCGATATACACCACGCACAGCGACTTGATGATGGGCATCTTGGTGCTGCGCCGGCCCAGCGCCAGCAGAATGCCGATCGGAAACGAGGCCACGATGCCGAGCGTGCCCAGGATCAAGCTCAGCATCAGCCCGCCCCAGTTGGACGAGTCCACCAGCTTCATGTCCAGGAAGCCCAGGCCCCTCACCATCAGCAGCACCCACAGCGGCACGAGCAGCCACAGCCCGCGCACCCACCACGTGGCACGCACCCGGGGATGCAGCGATACCAGCCCCAGCACGATCACCACACCGAAGGCCAGCATGGGCCGCCAGCGCTCGTCGTAGGGATAGGTACCGAAGAGGAACAGGTACCAGTTGCTGGCCACGAAGGCCCAACAGGCGCCCGTGGAGTCCGCGCAGGCCTTGCGGTCGAACTGGATGTGCCCCGCCGCGTCCCTGTAATAGAGCGCCGCGTGCCAGAAACCCCACATCCAGAGGCCTGTCACGACCTCGTAGACGACCCACAGGGCCAGCAACGTGAGGATCGAGTTGTACCAGGTGTTGAACAGGTTCTGCCGTGCCCAGGTCCAGGCGGTGCGGGCCATCCTGGGTGCGCTGAACGGGAGAGGCTGGAGGGGCTGGCTGGCGTTCGTGCTCATCGCTCCACCAGTTTCACCTTGGTGTTGTACCAGTTCATGAACAGGGAGATCAGCAGGCTGAAGGTCAGGTAGACCATCATCCAGATCAGGATCACCTCGATGGCCTGCCCGCTCTGGTTGAGAATCGTTCCGCCGACGCTGACCAGGTCCGGGTAACCGATAGCGACGGCGAGCGAGCTGTTCTTCGTGAGATTCAGATACTGGCTGGTCAGCGGCGGTACGATCACCCGCAGCGCCTGGGGCAGCACCACCAGCCGCATGACCAGTCCCTTTCGCAGACCCACGGCCAAGGCCGCCTCGCGCTGGCCCTTGGAGACGGCCTGGATGCCGCTGCGCACCACTTCCGCGATGAACGCGCCGGTGTAGATCACCAGTGCGATCAGCACGGCGGAAAACTCCGGCGTGAGCACCATCCCGCCACGGAAGTTGAAGCCGTGCAGTTCGGGATAGCTGAACGTGAAGGGCTGCCCCAGCACCAGCCAGACCAAGCCCGGCAGCACGATCAGGATGCCCAGCGAGGGATACAGCAGCGGCAGCTGCTCACCCGTTTGTTCCTGGCGCCGCTTCGCATAGTGGCTGTAGAGGTAGATCAGCACGAAGGCGGCCGCAATGGCGAGCATGAAGTGCGGCGCGGAAGCCTGCGGAATCGGGTCGGGGGTGTACACGCCTCGATTGTTCAGCTCGACCATGCCCAGTATCCCGATGCTGCGGCGCACCGGCGGCAGCGTATTGAGCACCAGGAAGTACCAGAACAGCATCTGCAGCAGCAGCGGGACGTTGCGGAAGATCTCCACATACGCCCCGGAGAGCTTGGCGACGAGCCAGTTGCTGGAGAGTCGGGCGATCCCGATGACGAGCCCCACGATGGTCGCCAGAATGCAGCCGATGAACGACACCTTGATCGTGTTCATCACGCCAGTGAGGACGGCGATCAAGTATGGCTTGGTCGCGTCGTACACCTCCGTCTGGAAGCTGCCGCGCGTCGCATAGAGCACCAGCACCGGCAGCACGAACACGAGCGCCACCACGCCTGCCTGCATGCGCAGGTCTTCGGCCAGCGGATGCCCGTGGCCCCGTCCCCAGTGCGCCAGCAGCACGGAGGCCACCCAGCCCAGCGCGATCGCCATCAGCAGGTAGAGGAACCCGCCCTGCAGCAGGGGGATGTGCGCCGTCTCCCCGATGGGGAAGTTCGCCTCGGTTGGCGGGAAGAGGAAACTGAAGCCGGAATGGATGCCCCGCTTGGCCAGGTTGTGCAGGGTGTTGTGCGCCACCCACCAGCCGAAGGCGACCACGCCGCCCAATGCGATGATCTGGTAGAGAGTCGCCCGGAATTCCGTCGTGCGCCAAAAGGCGGAGCGGGGTGCCTGGCCACTTTGTTCGGACATCATGCGCAATCTGCCTTCGCGGTACCGTCGGTCAGACTTCTCGGCCGGAGTCGCTGCTCATCGGTGCCAAGCGCTCTGGTTTGGTGTCTCTACGGAGCGGGGGTGGCTCGCCTTCCTGGGCGTGGCATCCTGCCCGATCCCGTTCGCCATGCGGCAACAAGGCGCGATCTCCGTGTCCCCCACGGCACGGAAAGCGGCCGTCAATTCGTTTCATACGGCCAGCCACCGCCAGGCAGAAACGGCCCGGCGGTGGCTGGATCCTATCGAATGCGCCCGAACGCCTAGCGGATAGGGGGGGCGTACAGGATGCCGCCCTTGCTCCACAGTTGGTTCAGGCCGCGGTCCAGACCGATCGGCGTGTTCGGGCCCAGGTCGCGATCGAAGATCTCGCCGTAGTTGCCCACCGCCTTGATGGCCTTGTAGGCCCAGTCATTGCTCAAGCCGATGTAAGAGCCGAATTCTCCCGTCACGCCCAGCATGCGCTGCACTTCGGGGTCTTTGGAGCTCTTGCGCATTTCATCCACGTTGGCCTGGGTAACGCCCTTCTCCTCGGCAATGATGAGAGCATTCAGCACCCAGCGCACCAAGTCGCCCCACTGGTTGTCACCGTGCCGCACGGTGGGGCCGAGGGGCTCCTTGGAGATCACTTCGGGCAGGATGATGTTGTCCTTGGGATTCTTCAGCGTCGGCCGGTAGGAGGCCAGGGACGAGCGGTCGGTCGTGTACACGTCGCAGCGGCCGGCGTCGTACGCCTTCAGCAGGTCGGGTGCCTGTTCCATCACGACGGCCTTGTACTTCATGCCGTTGCTTCGGAAGTAGTCCGACAGGTTCAGCTCGGTCGTGGTGCCCGTGGCCACGCACACCGAGGCGCCGTCCAGTTCCTTGGCGCTCTTGACGCCCAGCTCCTTGCGCACCATGAAGCCCTGGCCGTCGTAGTAGTTCACGCCGGAGAAGTCGAAGCCCAGCTTGGTGTCGCGTTCCATCGTCCAGGTGGTCGTGCGGTAGAGCAGATCCACTTCGCCCGATTGCAGCGCCGGGAAGCGCTCCTTGGCGGAGGTCTGCACAAACTTCACCGGCACGCCGATCGCGGCGGCAGTGGCTTTGCAGAAGTCCACGTCGAAGCCCTTGTAGTTGCCTTGCTCATCGGCATAGGCGAAGGCGGGGCTCTGCACGCCCACGCCGCACTTCAGGGCGCCGCGGGCTTTCACGTCCGACAGGGTTTTCTGCGCGCTGGCGAGCGGCGCGAACGCCATCAGCATCGCCAGTACGGTCAAGCCTGCAAGAAGTCTGGCTTTCATGTGTTCCCATCCTTTCCAAATGGATTGTGCAAGAGCGAACGTCCGCGGTCATCAGACAAGGGTTCCCCCGTGCATGTGCCTGTTCCCATGGTGGGACCGGGCAGTGCACGGCTTCACATAGCTTGCTGCCGTGGCCGTTCGCGGCGGATCGGAGCGGGGCCGCGTGGCACCGCCCGAGGGATCTTCGGCAGGCCTTGTCGTGCACCACCCCAAGACAGCGCAGCGACAATGATTGGGGCTCTGCCGGAATTTCGCGGCCATCATAGCCATCGAGTGCGGACAAATCAATCAACGGGGCACCGATCGCGATGAGGGCGGGCCATGGGCAATCGGGGAGCCGCACCGAGTGTCCGGGAATCGGCCCAGCTCGGTATCACGGCGCACCAGATGAAGTCGCCGCGGCGGGGCGGGGTGCAGGAGTGAGGGCACTCCGCCCCGCTGCGGCGCCGGGTGGTGACACCCGAACCGATCTGCTCCCGCTTCCAGAAGCGTGCCAAGCGGAGGGCCGTGCGGAGACCCGCGCCGGGCGGGCTTCGGGCGAGTGCCGTGGGCGCCGTGAGCGTCCAAATACCGGGCAATGCCCCGGTCGACTGCCCAACGCCCGGGCACGGGCCCCGGCCGTGAGCATATGGCCCGGGCCGCTCAGTCCAGCACGGCGATGGCTTCGACTTCGATGAGGAAATCCCGGTTGGCGAGGCTGCTGATGACCTGGAGCGTATTGGGCGGGAAGGGCTCGCGGAAGAACGTGTCGCGTACGGTGCGGTAGGCCTCGATGTCCCCGAAGTGCGTGAGCAGCGTGGTCATCTTGACGATGTTCTCCAGCCGTCCGCCGGCCTCCTCCACGATGTTGCGCAGATTGGTGAAGACCTGCCGGGCCTGGGCCTCCATATCGCCTCGGCCCACGACGTGACCGTCCGGGTCCAGGGCCACCTGCCCGGCGATGTACAGCGTGTTGCCGGCGCGGGCGCAGTGGGAATAGCCGCGCGTGGGGTGCACCCTCTTCAGTTCCAGAATCTCGTGTGCCATGGCGACCTCGCGTGTGAGTGGGATGCGGACGGCTGAGGCACCGCGGTCTGCCTCGGTGCCCCGGTTTGTGGTGACGGCTCCCTATCCCGTACGGCGCGCGCCTTGGGGGCGGGCGACGTCCAGGAATTGGGCGAAGAGGTTCTCGATCAGGCGCTGCCCCAACTCCTGCTCCAGGGTCAGGATGGACTCCGGGTGGAACTGCAGCGTGGTGATGGGGAGGTGCTTGTGGCGCAGGGCCATGATCACGCCGTCATCCGATTCCGCGGCAACTTCCAACTCCGGCGGCAGGCTCTCGCGCACCACGTACAGGCTGTGGTAGCGCGCCGCCGTGAAGGGATCGGGCAGCCCGGCGAAGATGCCCTGGCCGTCGTGGTGCACCCGGGTGGGCTTGCCGTGCCATGGGGTGTCCAGCACGGCCAGGCGGGCCCCGAAGTGCTCCGCCATGCCCTGGTGCCCCAGGCACACGCCGAACAGCGGCAGATCGAGCGCCAGCGCCCGGGCTACGATGCCGCCCACGCCACGCTCGGCCGGCGTGCCCGGCCCGGGGGAGAGGAACACCAAGTCTGGCCGCAGCTCGTCCAGCAGCGCATCCGGGAAGCCAGCGCGCACCGTGGTCACCTCCGCGCCGGTCACGCGCACGTAGGAGGCCAGCGTGTGCACGAAGCTGTCCAGGAAGTCCACGAACAGCACGCGGCGCCCCTGGCCCGGCTGCGTGGGCCGCGCGCCATTGCCCGGCCGGGGGGGCTTGGCGGATTTGCCCAGCGTGGCCTCCAGAAAGGCCTGGGCCTTGAAGCGGGTCTCGCGCTCTTCGGTGGCCGGGTCGGAATCGTAGAGCAGCGTGGCGCCCGCGCGCACCGAGGCCGTGCCGTGCTCCAGGTGCACGGTGCGCAGGGTCATGCCGGAGTTCAGGTTGCCATTGACGGAGAGGTAGCCGACGGCGCCCGCATACCAGCGGCGCGGGGACTTCTCCAGGTTCTCGATGGTCTGCAGGGCCACCGGCTTGGGCGCGCCGGTGACGGTGCAGGCCCACAGGTGCGTGGCGAAGGCGTCCAGCGCATCGTGGGGCTCGGCCAGCTCTCCCTCCACGTGATCCACCGTGTGCACCACACGGGAGTAGAGCTCCAGCATGCGCCGGCCGATCAGGCGCACCGTGCCCGGCACGCAGACGCGCGTCATGTCGTTGCGGTCCACATCCGTGCACATGGTCAGCTCGGATTCCTCCTTGTCGGAGGAGATCAGGGCCTTGATGTGCGCGGCGGTTTCCATGGGCGATTGGCCCACCGGCACCGTGCCGGAGATGGGGCTGGTCTCCACCCGCCGCCCGTTCACGCGCACGTACATTTCCGGCGAGGCCCCCACCAACTGTTCGCTGCCCATGTTGATGAGGAAGCTATAGGGACTGGGGTTGTTGCGGCAGATGGTGCGGAACAGCTCGGCGGGTGTGCCCGCGAAGGGCATGGAGAACGTCTGCGAGAGCACCACCTCGAAGAAGTCCCCCGCCCGGCAGCCCTGGCGGATCTGTTCCACTTTGAGGTCGAACTCGCCTGGTGCGTGATCGCACTGCATGGGTCCCGGCAGCGGCCGCGGCGGCTCGGGCAGGGTCTCGCCCCCCTGGCCGCCCGCGCGCGTGGAGCCGGCGGGTGCGTCGAAGTCGAACACGATGCGGCGCGCCTCCTCGCGGCGGCGATCCACCACCACCAGCTCGGTGGCAAAGAACAGGCAGCAGTCCACCTGCTCGGGGTCGCGCGCATGGCGCCGCTCCAGGGTCTCGAACTGGAACACCAGGTCGAACCCGAACGCGCCGTACCAGCCCAGGTCGCTCTGTTCGCAGGCCAGGTGCGCCTGCAGCGCCCGCAGCACGGAGAACAGGCTGGGCTGCCGCGAGCGCTCCTCCTCCGCAAAGAACGCCGGCGGCTCCACCACCTCGCCGTTCAGCGCGCTCGGGCTTTCCGCCAGCCCGCTGATGTGCGGGTGCCCCCGCAGCGGCGGGGCCATCAGCGTCAGCAGGCGCTCACCCTCGCCATTGAGCGCGCGCAGGGCGAAGTGCCGTCCCCGCATGGTCAGCTCCACGGGCGGATTCACGAAGCCGATGTCCCAGCGCGCGTAGCGGTCCGGCACCTCGTAGTTGCTGACGAACAGCCCGCCCTTGTGCCGGTCGATCGCGGCCCACACCGCGTCCAGCGCGGTCTGCGGGTCGATCGTCTCGGCGGTGCGGCGGCCGGCGATGCCACCGGCGGTCGTGAAGTTCTCGGTACTCATGGGTGCCCTCGCGCTGCTTGGGGGACGCCCTGTGGGCATCCCGGTGACCTGTGCCAAAAAACAAAAAAGCCGTGAAACCGGACTCCCAGAGGAGTGGTTTCACGGCTTTGACGATGCTGCCCGGCCCGCTATTGGGCGGACGTCACTATCCGTGCCCGGCTCCCCTGCACGCAGCGTTGCGCCAAGGCCACCAAGCCCCGCGCCGTGCTGGATTGCAGAGAATCGCCGGATGCATCTCGCTGACCCGTCATAGATTTGGTTGCGGCGCGAGGGCCGCCCACGGCCCTCGCGCCTTGGAGCACCTATGCCACAGTCCAGCGAGCCGCGCAAGCCGGGCCGGTGCCCCACCTACGTGCTTCAGGCAGAGATGCGCCTATGCCGGCGGGTACAACCCGGCCACGTAGTCCCCATAGCCGTTGTAGAGCAGCGTCGGTACACGTTCGCGCGTGCCGATGTCCTTTTCGAAGGCTTGCGACCAGCGCGGGTGGGGAATCTTGGGGTTCACGTTGGACTGGAAGCCGTACTCGTTGGGCACCATCGTGTGCCAGAAGGTCGCCGGCTCGTCCGCCACCAGCTCCAGCTTCACGATGGATTTGATGCTCTTGAAGCCATACTTCCACGGCACGATGAGGCGGATCGGGGCGCCGTGCTGGTTGGGTAGCACGTGGCCATAGATGCCTACGCCCATCAGCGCCAGCTCGTTGGTGGCCTCGGCCAGGGTGAGGCCCTCGGTGTAGGGCCAGGGCTCCCGCGATCCGAACCAGCCGCCCGGCTTCTGCTCGGGCGCTTCGGAGGGGCGCATGAAGGTGGTCATGCGCACAAACTTGGCGCCGGACTTCGGCCCCGCCTTCTTGATCAGCTCGCGCAGGGGGAAGCCCACCCAGGGCACCACCATGGACCACGCTTCCACGCAGCGGTGGCGGTAGATGCGTTCCTGCAGGGGCATCGTGCGCAGCAGTTCGTCCACGTCGTAGGTGTGTGGGTGATCCACCAGCCCGCTCACCTCCAGGCTCCAGGGCTCCGTCGTGAGCGCGGCGGCCTTGGCCCAGATGTCCTTGTACGTGCCGAACTCGTAGAAGTTGTTGTACTCGGCCGCCACCTTCTCGGGCGTCAGGGTGCGGCCCTTGGGCAGCGGGAATTGGGGGTCGCGCGGTGCATTCAGCTTGCGCAGGCCCTGCAGGGTCTGCTGCACATCCGTGGGCTCCGTGGCGGCCGCGGCCGTGCGGGCGAGCAGACCGCTCAGGCCCGTGGCGCCGATGGCACCGATGCCCATGGCGGCGAGAATCTGGCGGCGGTTGAGATAGACGTGCTCCGGCGTGGCCGCCCGTTCCGGCAGCTGCCAGTTCGGCTTGATGTGGATGTGGGCCATGGGGTGCATCCTTTGGGTTCGGTGCGGTGAGAGGGCGTTTGCGCTTCTTTCCTTGCCTTCAAGCGTAGGCCATCGGATGGCCTGAGTCCACGCCGGACGGGCCTTCGGCGGTCACAATTCCATCACGGCACCGACACTTTTCCGTAACGCCCCGGGGCGTCCCCGCCAGTCCGGCGAGGTGCTTGCGGCGTCCAAGCCGCACGCGGTCTGCCGCCGCCCGCCTTTGCCAGCCCGGGGGCCTATGGTAGGCTGGACTACATGGCCGGTGTCCCGGCCCGATTCCGACCCCCCAGTGTGGATCGTCCTTCCTCGAGCCGGCCCAAATTGCGCAAAACCTTGGTGTTATTGGTGGTGCTCGTGTTGCTGGGCGCCTATGGCACGCTCGCCTTCCTGATGAGCGGCAAGCCGGACGTGCCGGATGTGGTGGCCGTGGATGGCCAGCCCAGCGGCTACGCCACGGTGACGATGATTCACGACCTGATGCAGAAGCAGTTGGATGGCTTCGGCGGCTGGCTGCCCAACGACACCCCGCTCTCGCCCGGCTGGGCGCTGGACAACCTGCCCAACTTCCAGCTCGGCGTGCTGCAGGTGGAGCGGCATGCTGCCCGCGTGCTGCGCGACAACCTGAGCCGCCAGCGCACGAGCGACGCGGTGCACAAGGAAGCCGACCTGGCCTTCACCGCCTTTGCCAACGATCCCATGAAGTGGGTCTTCCCCTCGGCGGAGAATCGCTTCCGGGCCGGCAACAAGGCGCTCGTCGCCTTCCGGGCCGATCTGGGCGGCAATGCGAACTTCTATCCGCGGGCGGACAACCTGATCCAGCTCCTCGATCCCTTCATGTCCGAGCTGGGTGCCGTGACGACCCTGCTGGCCAAGTCGCGCGATGCCCAGGACGTGGGCTGGTTCCAGACGGACAACAACTTCTACTATGCCCAGGGCGTGGCCTACGCCATGCTGGGCATTATGAAAGCGGTCAAGTACGACTTCCGTGGCGTGCTGCAGGACAAGAACGCCATGGAGATCACCGACCAGATCATCCACGCGCTGCAGCAGTCGCAGTTCGAGCCCTGGGTCGTCACCAACGGCCGCAAGGATGGCATCCTGGCCAACCACTCGAACAACCTCAAGACGTTCCTGGACGACTCGCGGCAGAAAATGTACAGCCTCGTCACCATCCTCACCAAGGGCTAGCCGGCCCAACGGCGCCCTGCCATCGCGGGGCACGTCCCGCGGGCGCTCCCTGCCTACACGCATTGGCGCTGCCATTCGCTCGCGCCGGCGAATCGCCTCCGGGCACGCACGGATGGGCCCGGCGCCTGCCGCGGTCGTCTGCGCCGCCGCGCGCCACGCCGCGCCTTGCCAATCGGACCGGCGCTGGGCTAAGAAGGGCCGTCAAGACCCCGCACCCACCCTGGCCAGCCGGAGGACGAGCCGCCGATGGAAACGATGCGCGCCGCACGATTCGTGGAACTGGGAAAAATGGTGTTCGAGAAGGTGCCCCGGCCCGAGCTGCAGGAGGGCGAGCTGCTGGTGCGCACCGAGCTGGCGTCCATCTGCGGCAGCGACCTGCACATCGTCTACCACGGCACGATCCGCACGCCCTTCCCCCAGCGGCCCGGCTATCCGGGTCACGAGGGCGTGGGCGAGGTCATCAAGAGCAACCACCCGGACTTTCAGCCGGGGGAAAAGGTGTTGTGCTGTCCCAACGCGATGATCTCGATGACCTTCGCGGAGTACCAGGCCATCCACGGCAAATACTGCATCAAGCTGCCGGAGAGCGACCTGCCCATCTCGCACCTGCTGATGGCCCAGCAGTTCGGCACGACCATCTTCGCGCTGCGCCAGCGGCCGGCGGACGTGGTGGGCAAGACGGTGATGGTGATGGGCCAGGGCTCGGCCGGGATGTTCTTCGCCTACCTGCTCAAGCGCGCGGGGGCGGCCAAGGTGATCACCTCCGACCTCTCCGAGGCCCGGCTGGCCATGGGCCGCAAGCTGGGCGCGGACCTGGCCCTGCAGGCCGATCGTGACGACGTGAAGGAGACCGTGCTGGAGCAGACCGACGGTCTGGGCGTGGAGTACCTCGTGGAGGCCGTGGGTTCGAACGTCTCGCTGCTGCAAGCGGTGGACCTGGTGCGGCCGGATGCGAACATGCTCATGTTCGGCCTGCCCGATACGGAAAAGCCGGTGCAGTACAACTTCAACGACTTCTTCCGCAAGCGCCTCACCATGCACTCCACCTACGGTGCGCAGGAGGAACCGGGCTTGGCCTCGTTCCGCATGGCGCTCGACCTGATCCTGAAGAAGCAGATCGACGTGAGCCCGCTGGTGAGCCACGTCTTCCCCATCGAGAAGATCCAGGAAGCGATGGAAACCGCGCACCACCGCAGCAGCAATGCGCTGAAGGTCTCCGTGGAGTTCTAGCCGCTGCCTCGCGCCCGCACCGCGCGGCGCCTTCCGCTGCGACAGGAGGTTCGCCATGGCCACGCCCCGCCCGCCGGAAGTCGGCGCGTTCGTCCACCTGGAGCACGTGAACTTCCGCGTGGACGACCACCGGCTCGCCACGCTCTACTTCATCCTCGGCCTGGGCTTCACGCGCGATCCCTGCCGCATGGTGGGGGTGCGCAACATGTGGGTGAACCTGGGCCTGCAGCAGTTCCACCTGCCCCTGGGCCAGCCCACGCCCTTCCCGGGCGAGGTGCACGTGGCCGTGCCCGACCTGGGCAAGACCCGCGCGGACCTGGAGGCTGTGGCGCCCGAGCTGAAGGGCACCGCGTTCGCCGTGCAATCCGAGAATGGCACGCTGGCCACGCGCGACCCCTGGGGCCATGCGGTGCGCGTACACGAGGCGGGCAAGCTGCCGGGGCACCTGCCGCAGTCCATGCCCCGGGTGGCGTTCGACGTGCCGCCCGGCGCGGCGGAGGGCATCGCCCGCTTCTATCGCGAGGTGCTGCACTGCCCGGCGGAGGTGGCCGGCCATAAGGGCGCCCGCGAGGCCACGGTGAACGTGGGGCCGCACCAGGCCTTCCGCTTTGCTGAGCGCAAGGGAGCCGAGGCTGCGCCCGCGCACAACAACCACGTGGCCGTGTACCTTTCGCGTTATTGGGAGACCTACGACGCGCTGGGCGAGCGCGGGCTGATCATGGAGCCCCACAGCTCCCGCGAGCAGTTCCGCTTCGCGGACATCGTGGACGTGGACAGCGGCGCGCCGCTGTTCCGGATTGAGCACGAGATGCGCAGCCTCTACCACCCGGACTTCCGCAAGCCCCTCGTCAATCGCATCCCAGTGCCCTACCCGGTGGACTGAGCGCAGGCCGGTCCGGCGGGGGCTCGACTGCCCCACACCCCCGGATTGTGCCGATCCGCCCTCAACCCTCCGGCGGCTCCTGGCGCGACGCGGGCTCGGCTGGAGCCTGGACCTGCCGCTGCCGTTCCAGACGGCGCTGGCCGTGCCTGAAGTACAGGTGTGCGGCCAGCATGACCAGGGCGATGCCGACGAGCCACTTCATGGGGGCGCTCCTGGAAGGTGGTCGATGCCGGTGCGGCCGGTCGGCCGTGGTGCCGGCGCGCAGGCTAGCTGCCCGTGCGCCAGTCGGTGCGCTCGCGGATCTCGGCCAGCAGTTGCTCCTTGGCCGCATCCACGGGCAGCGTGACCTGCTCGCGGGAGCCGTGGCGGCGCCAGGTGACCGTGCCGTCCGCGGCCTCCTTCTCCCCGATCACGAACAGGTTGGGCACCTTCTCCGTCTGCGCGGTGCGCACCTTCTTGCCCAAGGTGTCCGAGCCGGCGTCCACCTCCGCCCGCACGAGCTGATCGCGGAAGGCCTGGCCCACCTTGCGGCCGTACTCGGCGCAGGCATCGGTGACCGTCAGCACGCGCAGTTGCACGGGCGCCAGCCAGGTGGGGAACACGCCGCCGTAGTGCTCGATCAGGAAGGCCACGAAACGCTCGTGGGTGCCTAGCGGCGCGCGGTGGATGATGTGCGGCCGCGCGGGCCGGTTGTCCGCGCCCACGTAGGAGAGGTCCAGCCGGTCGGCCATGATCAGGTCGAGCTGGTTGGTGGAGGCGGTCTCCTCGCGGCCGATCACGTTCTGCACCTGGAAGTCGATCTTGGGCCCATAGAAGGCCGCCTCGCCCCGCACCGCCTCGAAGGGGATGCCCACTTCCTCCATGGCCTCGGTCACGATGCGCTCGGCCTGCTCCCACACCTCGCGGCCACCCACGTACTTCTCGCCCGTGCTCAGGTCCGGCAGGGAGAGCCGCATCCAGTAATCGGTGAGGTTGAACTTGTCGTAGTAGAACTGGTGGAGCTGCATCACGCGGATGAACTCCTCCTTGCTCTGCTCCGGCATGCAGTAGATGTGCGCATCGTTCATGGCCATGGCCCGCACCCGCAGCAGGCCGGAAAGCTCGCCGGACTGCTCGTAGCGGTAGCACATGCCGTACTCCGCCAAGCGCAGGGGCAGCTCGCGGTAGCTGCGCGGCTGCGCCTTGAAGATCATGTGGTGGTGCGGGCAGTTCATCGGCTTGAGGTAGTACGTGCCGTCGTCCCCCACCATGGGCGGAAACATGTCCTTCGCATAGTACGGCAGGTGCCCGGTGGCCTCGTACAGCTCGCCCTTGGTGATGTGCGGCGTGGCCACGCGCACGTAGCCGTAACGGAACTCCATCTCCTTGGCCAGCTTCTCCAGCTCGTCGCGGATCACCGTGCCGTTGGGCATCCACAGCACCAAACCCTTGCCCACCTCCTCGGCGATGGTGAACAGGCCCATCTGCTGGCCCAGCTTGCGGTGGTCGCGCTCCTTGGCCAGCTCCCGCCGATCCAGGAAGGCCTTCAATTCCTTCCGGTCGTGGAAGGCCAGCGCGTAGATGCGCTGCAGCATGGGGTTCTGCTCGTCCCCACGCCAGTAGGCCCCCGCGATGGAGTCCAGCTTGAAGCCGTCCGCCGGCAGCTTGCCGGTGGAATCCACGTGGCCGCCGCGGCACATATCCGGGAACGGGCCGATGGTGTACACGCTCAGCTTGGTCTCGCCCTGGGCCTGGAAGTCCCGCGCCATGTCGGCCTTGTAGCGCGCGCCCTCCTGCTCGAAGCGCGCGATCAGCTCGTCCGCCGGGTACTCCGCGCGCTGGAACGACTGGTCCGTGGCAATGATCTTGCGCATCCGCTTCTCCAGCTCCGGGAAGTCCTCCGTGCTCAGCGGCGGATCCAGCTCGAAGTCGTAGAAGAAGCCGTGCTCCGTGGGCGGGCCGTAGCCCAGCCGCGCGTTGGGGCGCAGCTCCAGCACGGCCTGGGCCAGCACGTGGGCAAAGGAGTGCCGCATCTGGTACAGCGGCGATTCGGGGTCCAGGTGGTCGCGGTGTCGCATGGGGGCTGCCGTCCATCGCACATGAGGGTGGGACGAGGGTCAATCCCTCAAAATACGGACTGGCGCGTGGGGCGTCAACGCACAGGCGGCTGAGCGGGATGCCGGCGTTTACCGCGGCCCGCTCAGTCCTCGGTCGTCGCCGATCCTTCGAGCTCGCGCTCGATCGGAAAGCGCGTTGTAGCGATGCTGGGGCGGGCCTGGATGCGTTCCCACCACGCAGCCCATCCGGGGATGCGGCCCAGCAACGCAGCGCCTTCAGGGGCCAGACAGAACAGTGCCACCATCGGTGCCGCGTGCAGGTCGGCCAGGGTAAACTGCACACCCGCCAGCCATTCGGCGTCCGCACGCAGGGCCGAGAGGGCGCGAAGGCAGGTCTCCGCGCGGTCCAGGGCGGCGGCGATGCGCGCTTCGTCGGATACGCGGCAAAGCGTGTGTGCTCGCACACGCTCCACGTACACATCCCACACAAGGGGGCGGTACGCGTAGCTGTCCAGGATGCTGACAACCTGCCGCACGCGGGCCCGCTCCCGGGCCTCGTCAGGCATCAGGGGCGGCCCGGGAAAGGCCTCATCCACGTATCCTGCAATCGCACAGGTTTCGTAGAGCCGAAAGCCGTCGTGCTCGAAGGCTGGAATGCGGCCGAAGGCCTGACGCCTGAGATGGTCGGGGGGCGCACCACCGGGCGCGAACACGTCAACCTCCACAAGGTCGTAACTGACTCCCTTTTCCTCCAGCGCCAGCCGTGCGATGCGGGTATAGACGCTGTAGGTCGCTCCGTACAGGATCGGTCTCGCCATCCGCCCCTGCCCCCTATTCCGCCCGATGGCAGACGGCCTCGATGTTGTAGCCGTCGGGATCGAACACGAATGCGCCGTAGTAGTTGGGATGGTAGTGCGGACGCAGGCCGGGCGCGCCGTTGTCCTTGCCCCCAGCGGCCAGCGCGGCGGCATGGAAGGCGTCCACGGTGCTGCGCCGCTCGCAGGCGAAGGCGAGGTGTGTGGGTGCCAGGGGGCCCTCGCTGGGCCGCAGCCACAGGTCAGGCTTGCCGCCCACGCCCAGGCCGGCGAATTGCTCCACGGGCAGGTCGGGAATCTCGGTGCGCGAGAGGCGCATCACCACCGTGTAGCCCAGCGGCGCCAGCGCGGCCGTGTAGAATGCCAGCGAGCGCTCGAAGTCGGAGACGAGCAGCGTGGTGTGGTCGATCATGGCGAGGCTCCCGATCGCAGGGCGGTGGGTGCCGCACCCCGCCCCCTAGCCCTCGCGCAGGGCTCCACCCGGGGGGAGGGGCTGCTCGGCCTCGGCGCGCAGGCGCAGGCCCATCTCGTAGTAAGCCTTGGCGTCCTCGGTGAGCCCGAGCCGGTAGCAGCGGTTGCCGAGCTGATCGATCAGCTCGAGTTGGCCGGGCAGATCGCCCAGCACCTTGCGGATCTCCAGGTGATTCTTGAGGTACTGCAGCAGGCGGCGCTCATCGCCCACCTGCTCCTGCGCTTCCTCGATCCAGCCGTAGCAGCGGTCCATGGCGCGCTGGTCACGGGCCTGGCGGAACACGGCCAGGATGCGCACCAGCATGGAGACCCGCAGCGATGCTGCCGTCTCGCGGTCGGCACCGGCCAGCAGCTCGTCCAGCAGCGGGGGCACCTCGTCGACGGGCGGCCGGTGGCCCGTGGCCAGCAGCTCCTCGAAGCCCTGCAGGGCGCGGTTGGTGTCCTGGTCATGGATGGCCAGCCGCACCTGCTGCCGCCGCGCCCGCCAGTCCACGAGGCCCGGGGCCTCGGCCAGGTGCGCCAGGTAGTTGTCCAGTCCAGCGCGCAGGCCCTCCCAGTCGTCCCGACCCGCAGCCTCCTCGGCCAGCCGCAGCAGCGTGGCCGCCTCGTCCGCCAGGCCGGGTCCGGCGCCGCCATCGCCGGCCAGGGCCGCGCTGACCTCATCGGGCGGCGCAGCGTCCTTGTCTGCCGGCGCGCGCTGCGCGGGGCGGGCGGTAGCGGCCGGCGTCGGCTTGGGCTCCGGCAGGGTCGCGGGGGCCGTGCCTTCGGTCGACGGCTCTGCTTGCGGTGGCGTCGCGGCCTTGGGTGCGTTGAGGGCCGGTGCCGGCTCCTGGGGCGGGGGCGTCACGGGTGTGGGCCGCAGATCGGCGAAGATGTCGCTGCCCTCGGCTTCGCCTGCTTCTGCCGCGGAGGCGGCCGGCCGCGTGCGCGGCACCGGCGGCTGTGACGTCGCGGGTGGGGAGGCAGGCGGCTTCGGCATTGCAGGCCGCGGCGCCGCGGGCCGGACAGGGGGGCGACGCGCGGCACCGGAGAGCTCCACGCGGTCCTGCACCTCGCCCTCGTCCGGCGGGGGCGGCGTGGGCCGCGGAGGAGCCGTGCCGTCCGTTTCTGCCTCCACCTCTTCCAGGTGCTGGCGGAAGCGGCTGAACAGTTCCGTATCGATGTCCGGTCGCGGGGCGGATGGCGTCGGCGCCACGGCTTCACCCCCCGCTGGAGCCTCGCCGGCTGCTGGGCCGCCTGCCGCTGCGCCTGGCGTGGTGTCGGCCGCAGCCGCTGCCTCACCGCTGGGCTCCGGCGGAGCCGGACGCGCGGGCGCCGTGCCGCTGGGCACGATGACCTGGGTATGACCGGGGGGCAGGGAGTACAGGTGGCGCCGCACCACCGCGACCTGCAGCGCGACCAGCGCCAGCAGCGCAATCGCGAGCACCATCCACACGGTGGGAAACAGTGCGAGCATCCCGCCAAGAATGACGAGTGCCAGCAGCAGGCTCAGGTACGGCTTGCGTCTCATGGACTGGCCGGGCACGCGGGAAGCGGGATCATCTTCCCTGCGGTTGTAGCACCGAAAACGCTACCCGGTCAAAACGCAGCTGGGGCCGCTGTAAGGCCCGTCGCAACCCGCATGACGCGGGGGGCGGTGCGCGGGCGCGCGCCGGTGCGTGTCGCGAAAACGCGCGGCGCGCGGAGGCGGTGGAGGGACAGGTGTCGTGCCGGAGACCGTGCGGCGGCTAGGTTCTGTTTTAAAAAGCATGATGGTAATGGGGGCGTTGCCCCCAAACCCCCACCAGGGAGCCTGGCTCCCTGGACTCTCATTGCGGGTAAGACCCCGCTGGGCTTGGTCAGGGACCGTATCGGGGGTGTGGGGGCCCTTGGCCCCCGCACGGGATGTCTTGTGATTCTTAAGCGGCTGAGCCGCTTAAGAACCCTTTTCCAAACACAGCCTAGCGCAGGCAGCCGACGCGGGCGTTGTCCTCCAGCATCACGCGGAACTTGAGCGCTTCGTGGTCGATCTGCTCCAGGTAGCGGCAGCTTTCCAGGCGCTTGTCGTCCACCCGGTAGAAGTCGGGGTAGGAGTGTCCGATGCGTACCTGGATCGAGAAGTAGCTCTTGATGGCGTCGGCCATCTGGCGCCGCGCGAGGCGCAGGTAGTCGCCGTTTCGTTGCTGCAGCCAGCTCTGGTAGTAGACCAGCGCCCAGTCCTTGTGCCGGTCGGCGACAGCGATGTCCCGCCGGATCGGCGGCCCCTTGCGGATGCCGTCGGTGGCGCAGCCCCACAGCAGCAGCGCGGTGGCGATGCCCAGCACGAACGGAAGCCAATAGCGCATGGTTTCTTCCCAGCGGTGCGGAATGATTCGGCTGCACGAAGCCGGTGCGGCCGGTGCCGCAGGGCGAGGCCCGGCCGACGGTGCGTCTGTTCTTCTTATCGGCGCGAAGGCCCTTGGGCTTGAGCGCACGTCCGTCCCATGCCGGAGGCGACGATGCTCAAAGGCGGACACGCAGCCCCTGTGCGGGCCCGCCGCGTGACCGGCTTCATCAGGGCAGTGCGATCGTAACGGGCAGCCAACCGGAGGGGGCTTGACTTGTTAGCAATTAATAATATAGAGTGCTAACAGAACGAATGAGAGAGGACGCCGAGCAGGTGGCGGCCTCTCCGAGCGACCATCGACAAACCGCAACGAACCGTATGGCAGGAGGTGTCATGAACCTGATTCGCTATAACCCCAACCGCTGGTTCGATTTCCCGCTGGATCGGCTGTTCGACGAGTTCTGGGGTCGCCCGCAGCCGGAAGTGCCGGTGACGGCGGAAACCTGGGTGCCCCGGGTGGACATCCGCGAGGAAAAGGACGCGGTGCTGCTGACGGTGGAAATCCCGGGCGTCTCCAAGGATGACGTGCAGATCGAGCTGCAAGACGGTGTGCTGACGATCAGCGGCGAGAAGAAGACCGAGCGGTCCGAGAACGAGAACGGGTTCTATCGCTCCGAGCGCGTGTATGGCGGGTTCAAGCGCAGCTTCACGGTGCCGGAAACGGTGGACGCGGAGCACATCAACGCCGAATACGCCAACGGCGTGCTGAAGCTGACACTGCCCAAGCTCCCGGAAGCGGCGCCCAGGCAGATCGCCATCAAGGGTGAGGACAGCGTCAAGCAGATCAAGGCCAGCTGACGGCCGGCTGATCGGAACACTTGGATTGGATGAACGGCGCGCGCAGGGAGCACGCGCCGATGGGCGGTCGGAATGACCGCCCTTTTTTTTGCCCGCGCGCCGGGCCTTGGCGCGCGGGTGGCCCGCTGCCGCTGCTGCGACCTAGCGGTCGAAATTGCCGTTGGCGAAGTCCCAGTTTGCCACGTTCCACCAGGATTCCAGGTACTTGGGCCGCGCGTTGCGGTAGTCGATGTAGTACGCGTGCTCCCACACGTCACAGGTGAGCAGCGGCGTGACGGAAGCGTCGGTGAGCGGCGTGGCGGCATTGCCGGTGGTGACGATCTGCACCTTGCCCGCGCCATCGCGCACCAGCCAAGCCCAGCCGGAGCCGAACTGCCCGGCCGCCGCGGCGTTGAACTTGGTCTTGAAATCGTCCAGCGAGCCGAACGCGTCGGTGATCGCCTTGCCCAGTGCCTGCGAGGGCGCCGACTTGGTGGGCGACATGGAATTCCAGTAGAACGTGTGATTCCAGGTCTGCGCGGCGTTGTTGAACAGTCCTCCGCTGGCCTTCTTCACGATGGCTTCCAGCGCCGCATCGGCAAACTCGGTGCCCTCGATCAGCTTGTTGAGGTTCGTCACATACGCGGCGTGGTGCTTGCCGTAGTGGAACTCCAGCGTCTCCGCCGAGATGTGCGGCGCCAGCGCGTCCTTGTTGTAAGGGAGCGGGGGCAGGGAATGCTGCATGGGTACCTCCATGGATCGTTGGGGGCGCATCCGTGCTGCGTGCGGACCCGTGCCGGGCCGTCGACTGGCTGCGCCGCAACGCTGCTGGCCGGAGAACCGGCGCAGCGTGCGACGAGAGAGGGTACGGCGGGATGGCGATTGCCGTACTGCCAGGGCGGACGGCGCCAGGACGGGATCGCGGGCGCAGCTCCGGATCCGCGGATCAGGTCTGACGGCTCGCCACCGGGGCGAGCGGGATAGGGCCAGGATAGGTCAGCCTCTGCGCGGACGCAACACTGGTGCGGTTCCTCGCCGCGGGCTCCGTTGCAGCGGCCGACGGGAGCCGGCTGCTGAACAGCGAGTGGCGCAATCGGGCAGGTGCCGATGGCCCGCACGCAGCGGGTGGATAGCCCGATGTGCCCTCCACGAAACACGAGAGCCCTCCCCGCCGGCTGGCGATGGAGGGCTCCGGTGTGCTTGTTGGGCCAGCGTGTCCCGCGCGGTGCGGGGCGCGCTGCGGGCAGCATCAGAACCAGATGACGCCCACGATGAACCACAGCACGATGGTGATGATGATCCCGGACCAGATGGTGCCGGAAACGCTGTCCAATGGATTCTTCATGGTCGCTGTCTCCTCAGAATGCATTCACGCGATGCAGAGGTGCATGCTCGGGTGCGAGGGCCATGCCCCGGCCCCGCCCTGCACAGATCTGAGCTAGGGGCTAGCCCCAGATGATGTGCGAGTACGCTCCCATGAAGAAGAGCATGGGAATGGACAGCATGGTGTTTGTGCGGGAGGCCAGGAACGCCGCGCGGGGCTTGCCGCCCAGCTCCGTGGGTCCCTTGCCCTGCTCCGCCGCGGCGATGATCTTGCGCTGGTTGGGCCAGATGATGAACCACACATTGTACCACATGATCAGGCCCAGAATGCCGCCAACGGTGATGGAGATGCCCGGCGAACTGTGGAAGAAGCCCGCCGTCCCCACTTGGCCCCAGTGATCGAAGTACAGGATGAGACCCATGATCACGGTGAACATGGCACCCCAGCGAAACCACCACAGTGCGCGCGGCAGCAGCTTGGTGGTGACGTCCTTGCGCGTGGAAGCCTCCGTGACCTCAGCCAGGAAGGGCCCCTGCACGAAATTGAAGTAGTAGAGCAGGCCGATCCAGGTGATGCCCGCCAGGAAGTGCGCCCAGCGCACGAGAAACAGGAAACCGTTGTAGGTGAACAGTTCCATGCGTTTTCCCCCTCCCTATCGCCAACGACAGCGGTGTGGCGCCATGAACCGTCTCGCCCCGCCGCGGATTGCCGCCGCTCCGGCCCCCTGCGTCCCGATTTGGCTGAACCCGGTGGGCTCCGGCCGTTCCGGGAAGGTGCGCCTCGCGTCGTGGGCCGGTGCGAGGGCGCTGGAATGGTGGCATTCTATGCACCCACCCCGTTATCTGTCAATTTCGCGCGGACTTAGGAATCGCGGCGTTGTGCGAGGTAGTCCGTCATCTGCTCGATGAGGAAGTCGCTCTCCTCGCGCGCCACTTGACGGTAGTCGCCCAGGTAGGCCGCGGCCTCGTCGAAGAAGCCATACACGGCATCCCAGTCCTTGTGCTCCACCACGTCCAGGAAGTCGCGGCCGTTGGCCAGAAACGACTCCAGCACGGGCGGGTTGTTGGGGTTGGCGGCTTGGATCTGGCCGTACAGGTGCGCGTCTCCGCTCAGGATGCGGCACAGGATGGCGAACAGCACCTGGTAAACCGGGCTGCACACCTTGAGAATCTGCTCCAGGCGCGCCTGGCGGGTCTGCAGGGTGCGGGCGAAGACGATGTTGATGAAGTGCGTGAGCCCCTGGATGAACGCCATCGCCTCGTCGTGCTCGGCGGGCTTCAGGTGCGAGACCATCATGCCGTTCCGGCGGAAGAAGCCCTCGTACCATTCCAGCCAGGGCCCGGGCCGCTCCGGGCACAGCACCACGTTCTGGCCAGCCGGAGAGGCCATGGGTGCGAACAGCGGGTGGCAGCCGATCACGCTAGCCGCGGAGGTCAGCATGGCTTGCACCGGCTCGCGCTTGATGCTGGTGAAGTCGCTCAGCAACTGCTCGGGCCGCAGCAGCGGCGCTATGCGGCGGATCACGGGAAGCGTCTCGGCGATGGGCACCGTCACGATGACGACGTCGGACTCCGCCACCAAACCCCCATAGCCTGGATCGTCCGAGGGCCCTGCCACGCGCACCGTCAAGCCATCGGCCTCGAACAGGCGCCGAAACATGCTGCCCACGCGGCCTTCGCCGCCGATCAGGCCGATGGTGCGCGGGTGTGGGGGGGCGCTGGCGCCTGCCGTCATGGTCTCTCCCGTGGACTGGCGGGTGGGCCGCCCGAGGCACGCGGCCCGAATGGTCGCTGCCGGGTGGCTGGGGCCACGGTACCGGATTCGGGCGCCATGGCGACAGCCCCCTCATCACGCACGGCGGGCAGGCGGCTTCCGCGCCAGCGCCTGCCGGGGTCGCTCAGGGTTGGCCGGCGGGCGGGGCTCCCGGGGCGGCGGCGCCTGCCGGCGGCTCACCGCGCTTCTCGATGAACCGCGCCCAGGCATCGGCTCGGTTGGGCTCGCGTTCCGCGTCGAAGGTGTGCTGGCGCTCCAGCATGTGCAGGAACTGATCCCGGTCGCCCTGGTGCAGCTTGGCCTGGTAGTGCAGGAAGGCCCGCTGCCGAGCCATCACCACCTGCCAGGCCGTGTTGTCCTGCTCCTGGCGCTGGCGCTGCTCCGCCTCCAGCCGCAGGTTCCACAGGTGGGGCTGCACCAGCACCGTGTCGAGCATAAGCTGGTGGCGTGCCGGATAGTCGATGGTGGGCTCGGGCACCATCTCGCTGCCGTAGTCCGGGCCGGAGGCGGCGCAGGCGCCCAGCAGCAGCGTGCCCAGCAGCGCAACCACCCACCCCGCGCGTCGTGCCGGCGTTCCGTTCATGCCCATCGCCATTCCTCCCGCTTCGGCGCCCGCGGCGCCCTCTGATGGACCGGAGTCGGTCCGGCTGCGGACGTGCCCAGTGTAGCCCCCGCGAGGCGACCCGGCCAGACCCCGGCGCAAAGCCGCGCCAGTCCTGGAAATTCGTTGACATTTTGGCACGTCACTCGTTATATATATCGTTTAGATGGAGCGATGCCTTTAGCGAGACAAAGGCGCGCAGTGCACTTGTACGGAGTTGTTATGTGTAGCGGCAGAGGCGGCTAACCCAGGAAGGATGCTCGCTTACCTCTCTTGGGGGCCGTCGGACTCACAATTGGCAACTCATTCGTGACTCCTACGACAACCGGAGCCCCGGGGTCTGTCCCGGCGCATCGAGGGAGGTGAGAGAAGATTAATTGAATAATCAAGTCGTCCTGCAGCAGGTCGTTCAAGCCCAACCGAAAGAGCCCGGCAAGTTCCGGCTCAACGCTACCAACTCCGAATATTCCTCTCCGTATATCGAGCACTGGGTCGTGCAGTTGCACGGCGTGGCGCCGTCTCGGATCGACGATCCCGAGGCGCTGGTGGCCCATTTGCGCCAAGCCGTGGAAGATCTGCAGTTGACGCGAGTGAGCGATCACACGCACTACTTCGGTCCGGGCGTCAGCTCGGTGATCATCCTCTCCGAGTCGCACCTCTCGGCGCACACGTGGCCGGAACTGGGCTACGTGCACCTGGACATCGTGACCTGCGTCGAAAAGCTGACGGGCGAGAGCCTGCGGCGGGTGATGCAGGGTGTGTTCGAGCCGGAGCGCATGCAACTCACTCAGCTGGAGTATTGAGCGGCGGGCCCCGCGCACGAGCGTGCGCGGGGCTCCTGCGAATGGCCGATGCCTGAAAACTGGTTCCTGGAGAAACACACGCCCTATGCCGGGCTCAGCTTGGCGGTGACGGCGCGGCTCCTCGATCAGCGCAGCGCGTTCCAGCACATCGAGGTGCTGGAGTGCCCGGAGTACGGGCGCGTGCTGCTGCTGGATGGCTGCGTCATGCTCACCGACCGGGACGAGCACGTCTACCACGAGATGATCGTGCACCCGGCGCTGCTGATGCACCCCGATCCCCGCAACGTGCTTATCGTCGGGGGCGGCGATGGCGGCAGCGTGCGCGAAGTGTTGCGGCACGACACTGTGCAACGCGTGGAACTGGTGGAGATTGACGAGGCCGTGATCGAAACGGCCCGCCGCTTCTTCCCCGCGCTCAGCGCGAAGCTGGACGAGCCGCGCGTGTCCATCCACTGCGAGGACGGTTTTGCTTACCTGGATGGGCACCAGGGGCAGTACGACTTCATCGTGGTGGATTCCATCGACCCGGTGGGGGAGGCTGCCAAGCTCTTCACCAGCGCGTTCTACGAGAAGGTCAAGGCGGCCCTGCGGCCGGGGGGCATCGCCGTATTCCAGACCGAATCGCCCTTCTACAGCACGGAGGTGCTGGCGCAGGTGCAGGAGAAGCTGCGCAGCCTGTTCGGGCACGTGGCGCCCTACCTGGCGCACATTCCCACCTATCCCTCCGGGCTGTGGAGCTTCACGTTCGCCTCGGACGCCATTAATCCGCGCACGGCGCCCCTGCAGCGCGAGCCGGCCTTCCTGGACGAGCTGAAGTACCTCACGCCTGAGCTGGTGCGAGCGGCCTTCGTGCTGCCGGCCTATCTGCGGCGCCGCCTGGGCGCCTGAGCGCACGGCGCGTCCGCGAGGCGCGCCAGAGGGGGTCGCATGGCCCAGCGCATCGACATCACCAACCCGGCCGTGCACGGTACGGTCGCGGCCCTGGTGGCCCATCCCGGGTACTACTACCTCTACGCGCTGTACGCCGACTATCCCATCAACAACGCCTGGTTCCGGCGCCGGGAGTGTTCCGCGGCGCTGCAGGAGCGCCTGCGCGTGATCCAGCCGCTGCTGGGTGCCGTGCAGCCGTACCAGAAGAGCGCGGCCCTGCGCCTGTTCACCGAGCGCGAGGCTGGCGAGCGCTTCCCGGCCGAACGGGTCTCCGAGGCGTGGCGCCAACTGCGGGCATTGCTGGAGCGCATCGGCCCGCCACGGGGTTGGCCCGATGCCCCGCCGCCGGAGCCTCGCTACACCACGCCGCTGCCCGCCGACCTGGCCCGGCGCCGTCGGCGCGCCACCCCCAAGCCCCCCGCGGCACCGCGGCGTCCAGCCGCAAGCCCGGCGTCCCCCGAGCCCCGCAAGCGCGCACCGCGCCCGCCCAAGTCCCCCATCGACTACACGCAGGACGTCTAGTGTAATGCCCCGCAAGTTGGTTCAAGAGTCGCCGGCATGTCCAAAACGGTCAGGGGCGCTGCCCCTGACCACCCCGCCAAGGGCCCTTGGAACCCGTTTTCGCGGCAGTGGCTGGCTCGCCAGCCACTGCCGCCTAAAGAGGGGGTTCGGGGGAACACGTTCCCCCGAATTCTTGCGGGCATCTCTGAGACACAACACTAGCCGTGCAGGAGGCCTTCCAGCAGCAGGGCGGCGGCCAGCAGCAGGCCGAATGAGAGGTGCAGGCCCGAGGTGCCCTTGAGCGCATTGTGCAGGCGCTCGCGCTGACCCTCCGCGCGCAGCAGGCGGAACACACGCACGGCGAGCGGCAGCGTGAGCCAGGGCAGCAGCACCCAGGGCGTGGCCCAGCCGGCCAGCAGCGCCACCAGCGGAATGGCGTAGGCGAGCACCACCAGTGCCAGATGTGCGCCGCGCACGGCCCGCTTGCCGAACACGGTGACCAGCGTGCGCCGGCCGTGCAGCGCGTCCTCCTCGGCATCGCGCAGGTTGTTGGCCATCAGGATCGCCGTGACCAGCGCCCCCACGGGGAGCGAGTACCACAGGGCCAGCCCCTCCCAGTCCCGGGTCTGCACGTAGACGGTGCTCATCACCATCACGGGGCCCATCATCAGGAACACCATGGGCTCGCCCAGGGCCAGATCGCCCAGGGGCAGCGGCCCGGCGCTGTACGCCACGGCGCAGGCCAGCGACACCACGCACACCGCCAGCAGCGGCCAGCCGGTCTGCGCCACCAAGCTCAGCCCGATCACGGTGGCCGCGCCGAACACGACCACGGTGCCCACCTTCACGGCGCGCTCGGAGAGCAGGCCGCGTGCGATCACCTTGTGCGGCGCCAGGAACTTGTGCTCCGAGGCCGTCGCCCCGTGGTCGGCGAACTCATCGGTGAGGTTGGTGCCGATCTGCACCAGCAGCGAGCCCAGCAGCGTCAGTGCGAAGAGGCCCCAGGCGAACCGGCCCTGGCTGGCCGCCAGCGCGCTTCCGACGGCGACGGGCACGGCCGCGGCGCTGAGGGTGTGGGGCCGCGATGCGGCGATCCAGGCCTTGGTGGTGGTGGCGATGGGGGTCATGCGGTGCGGTGCGGGTGAAGAGGGACGATCAACCGAGGCGCAGTCTACCCCAACAGGCGCAGGGGCGGAAGGCGCCGACGCGGCCGGTCATGCCGCACGGCCCCAGTCGCGGTCGGCCACCAGCGAGATGGCCATGGCCCCCAGCAAGGACCAGAACGCGGCACCGATGCCGAAGAACTGCACGCCCGAGGCGGCAATCACCAGCGCGAACAGGCAGCCGAAGCGATGCTTGCCCGTGCCGAAGGAGCGCTCCAGCGATTGCAGGATCACGGGCAGCAGCGCCAGTCCGGCCACGGTGCGGATCAGCCCCAGCGGCAGCACGCGGATCAGCGCCAGCAGGGTGAGCCCCAACACGCCGAAGGTGGAGAACAGCACGCCATTGACCACCGACGCGCCCCAGCGCAAGTCAGGGTCGCGATGGGCGCCCGCATCGCCGCAGATGGCCGTCATGGGGGTGGCCAGGTTCACGCCGTGGCCCGCCATGGGCGCCGTGATCAGGCTGAACAGCCCCGTGGCCAGCGTGATGGCGTGGATCGGCGCCCGGTAGCCCAGCGCCCACAGCACGCCGATGCCCGTTGCGTTCTGCGAGCTGAGCGTGAGCAGCACCAGCGGCAACGTGAGCGTGAGGAACGCCTTGAGCGTGAAGACCGGCGCGAAGAAGGACGGCAGGGTGATTGTCAGCGGGATCGGCGCGCTGGGCAGCGGGTGCAGCCACAGCGCCAGCACCACGCCCACGACCAGCGCCACCGTGACCGGCGGGAACAATTGCGCGCGCCGCTGTGCCACCACATAAGCCACCAGCGTGAGTCCCACCAGGATGGGGTCGCTCACGAGATCGGTAAAGATGCCCACCGCGAAGCGCAGCAGGATCCCCGCCAGCATGCCCATGATGATCGGAGCGGGGATGAGCCGCATCAGACGCTCGAACCACCCGGTCAGCGCCAGCGCCGTGATCAGCACGCCCTGCAGCACGTAGGCCCCGACCGCCTGCGACAGCGTGAAGTGCGGCAGCGCCTGCAGCAGCAACGCCGCTCCCGCGATGGAATAGGCGCCACAGATCGGCTGGCGGTAGGCCATGGCCAGCCAGATGCTGAACACCCCGCTGACGCCGAAGATGGCGAAGAACCAGGACGCGATCTCCTGGTTGCTGAAGCCGCTGTTCACCGCGGCTTGGTACACCAGCAGCGTGGGCCCCGTCACGCCCAGCAGGGCCGCCACCAGTCCCGCCGAGGCGCTGGAGGGCGTGATGGCGCGCGGCAGGTCGCGCACGCTGCGCCAGAATTGGGTGCCCGGTTCCCAGAGCTGCATGGCCCGCCGCGTGGAGGGGGAGGCGGCACCGAGGCCGGGACGGCCCGCGGCGCGCAATCGGGCGTCACTCTACGCGAAGCACTTCGCGCCGCGCAACCGATGTGCGTGCAGGACGATGGCTGGCAGTGACCAGCGGATCGGGGGGAGGAACTGCGATGCTGGGTGTCACGGTAAGGCGGAACGGTGGGGTACCTGCCGGGACGGGGCGCGCGTGCGGGGAAGGGAGACACGCACGCCCCGTCCGGACCTCAACCTTGCGAGGGTTCGGCGCGGGGCTGCAGGCGGCTTAGCCGCGCCGCCAGGGCAGCGGCAGCCCGCCCACGGCCAGGGTGTGCAGCAGCAGGCCGGAGGGTGCCGAAACCTTGCGGCGCACGGACTTTTCCGGGCGCGGCAGGTCGCGCAATGCCTGGACAGACGGCGTCTGGGGCGGGCTGTAAACTTCCATCCCGGAGATGATCAGATTTTGCAGCTTGAACATGGTGCGACTCCCTGGCGCGGGTACTGGATGAACATGGTCTCCCTTCCGCTGTCCATTCCAGAGTAGATCGTTTATGATGTGGAGAGAATAGGGCTGAATGGAATGGCTATCGTTCCAATTGCTATCGAATCCTGGCCAAATTTGGACATGCTGGACAATATTTCCGAGCTACGTCTATTTGTGCGCTCCGCGGCGCTGGGGAGCTTGGCCGCGGCGGGGCGGGAACTGGGCCTTTCGCCCGCGGCGGTGAGCAAGCGCATCGCCTCGCTGGAGGCGCGCCTGGGCACGCGGCTGCTGCACCGCACCACGCGCCGCCTGCGCCTCACGGAGGACGGCGCGGGCTTCTACGAGCGCTGCCTGCGCATCCTGGCGGACCTGGACGAGGCCGAGGCGGCCATTTCCGAGCGCGATCTGATGCCGCGCGGCACGCTCAAGGTCACCGTGCCGCTCTCGTTCGGGCGCCGGCACATGGGGGAGGCGGTGGCGGAGTTCCTGGCGCGCAATCCGCAGGTGCGCGTGGAGCTGGAGCTCAGCGATTCGCTGGTGGACATCGTGGAGGAGGGCTACGATCTCGCCGTGCGCCTCACCGTGCTCAAGGATTCCAGCCTGATCGCGCGGCGCCTGCTGCCGAACCATCGCGTGGTCTGCGCGGCACCGGCCTACCTGGAGCGCCACGGGGCGCCGCGCACGCCCACCGACCTGGCGACGCACAACTGCCTCATCCACGGCACGGAAGACGTGTGGGAGTTCGAGGGGCCGGAGGGGCCTCTGCCCGTCAAGGTGGCCGGCTCCCTGGTCACCAACAGCGGGCAGGTGCTGAAGGACACGGTGCTGGCCGGACTGGGTCTGGCCGTCAAGTCCACCTGGGACATCAGCGCGGAGCTGGAAACCGGGCGCCTGCGCACCGTGCTGGCGGACTGGCCCGTGTTCTCCCGCATGGCCTTCTACCTGCTCTACCCTAGCGGCAAGCAGCTCTCCCCCAAGGTGCGCGCCTTCGCGGACTTTCTGGTGGAGCGCTTCGGCCGCGGGGACATCTACCCCATCCCCGCACCCATGGCCCGTCCTCGCCGCGCAACCGGCGGCTGAGCAAACGGCCGACAAGCAGACCCCTCGCTGCGCTCGGGGTGACAAGCGGTTGTCATTTCGAGCGGAGCGAGAAATCTGCTGTTCGCGCTGCCCGGGGCCCCCGCAGGAAAGCAGACTCCTCGCTGCGCCCGGGGTGACACGTGGTTGTCATTCCGTTAGCGCGGGAACGCTATTGCCTGCGCCCCGCTACACCTCCTGCTCCGTGGAGAGCATCAGCAGGCGCGGGATGGTGACGTACTCCGGCTGCTGCAGCATGAACACGACCGCGCGCGCCACGTCCACCGGCTGCAGCGGGTGCTCCACACCCTGCACCTGCTCCGGCTGCACGGGAGCGTCCCGGGCCAGCTCGGTCTTGGTGAGCCCCGGCTCCACGCAGGAGACGCGGACCTTCGTGCGCGCCACCTCCTGCCGCAGGCCCTCGCTGAGCGCCTCGATGGCGAACTTGGTACCGCAGTACGCCTCCGCGCCCTTGCGCACCTTGGTGCCCAGCACGGACGTGGTGTTGATGAGGTGCCCCTCGCCCGCGCGCTGGAAGTGCCGCAGCGCCGTGTAGGCCATGCGGTAGGCGGCCTCCACGTTCACGCGCACCATGCGGCAGGCCAGCTCGATGTCGATCGTGTCGAAGGTGCCCCCGGTCATGATGCCCGCGTTGTTCAGCACCACATCGCAGCGCCCCGTGTGCTCAAGCGCCAGGTCGATCAGCCGCTGCGGCAGCGCGGGGTCCGTGATGTCCGCGGCCAGGCCCACGGTGCCGGGCCAGCGCGCCTCCAGCTCCGCGATGCGCTCCGGGCGGCGGCCCGTCACGACTAGGCGCATCCCCGCCGCGTGCAGCGCCTCGGCGCAGGCCAGCCCGATGCCGGCGGTGGCGCCCGTGATCAGGGCGGTGCGGTTCGCAAGCTCCATCGGGACTCCTCGGTACAGGTGACGGAATCGGCGCACGGCGGCCTCGCCGCACGGCGCCCCATTCAAGCGCGAGCGCGGCGAGCTGGCAAGCATGGCGCTGCGCGTTGCCAAGGCGCCCGCCCGCGGCTATTTTCGGAGAAGACCCCGGTGCGCCGCGAGCGGCGCGCCACCGCTGCTCATCCGCCTGACCCATCGCCGGACCGCCCATGCAGAACCGCTGGAACGATGCCGAGGCGCAGGCCGCCGTGGAGCGCTATGGCGCGCGCGGCGTGCCGGAAGCGCTGGCCCTGCGCGTGTACACCTCGCGCCTGATCGGGGGCGACCCCGCCCTGGTGCTGCACGGCGGGGGCAATACGTCGGTGAAGGGGCACGCCACGGACGCGCTGGGTCGCGACGTGCCCGTGCTGTACGTGAAGGGCTCGGGCTGGGACCTGGCCACCATCGAGCCGGAGGGCTTCCCGGCCGTGCGGCTGGAGCCCATCCGCGCCCTGCGCCAGGTGGCCGCGATGAGCGACGAGGGCATGGTGAATGCCCTGCGTACCGAGCTGCTGGATGCCTCGGCGCCCAATCCCTCCGTGGAGGCGCTGCTGCACGCCTTCCTGCCGCACCGCTTCGTGGATCACACCCACGCGGATGCCATCCTGGGGCTGGTGGACCAGCCCGATCCCGAGGCGCGCTGCCGCGAGGTGTTCGGCGAGCGGCTGGCCGTGCTGCCCTTCGTGTTCCCCGGCTTTCCCCTGGCGGGCCTCGCGCTGGAGGCCTACGAGCGCAACCCGGCCGTGGAGGGGCTCGTGCTCATCAACCACGGCCTGTTCACTTTTGGCGAGACGGCGCAGGAAAGCTACGCTCGCATGATCCGCTACGTGCAGCTCGCGGAGGACGCCCTGGCCGCCAAGGCCAACGGGCGCACGCTGTTCGCCGCGCGGGCCGGCCTGCACACGCCGGACGAGGCGCAGCTCGCCGCTGCGACCGCCGTGCTGCGCGGGGCGCTGGCCACGGCGGACGAACGGGCGTCCGGCGGTTACCGGCGCCTGCTGCTGCACTTCCGCACCTCGCCGGCCATCCGCGCCTTCGTGGATGGCGAGGGCCTGCCCGACTACGCTGGGCGCGGTGTGATCACGCCGGACCACATCATCCGCACCAGGAACCTGCCGCTGGTGCTGCCCCCCCTGGCGGGGCCCGGCGCGGACGCGCTGGAGGCGCTAGGCGTCGCCGCCCGCGAGGGCGTGGCCCGCTATGCGGCGGACTACCGCGCGTACTTCGAGGCGGGCCGCGCGGCCAGCGGGCAGACCAAGACCATGCTCGATCCACTGCCGCGCGTGCTGCTGCTGCCGGGGGCGGGCATCTTCGCCGCCGGGGCCAGCGAGAAGGACGCGCGCATCGCCGCGGACCTCTACGAGCACACGGTCACCGTGATCGGGCAGGCGGAGGCCTACGGGCACTACACGCCGCTGGACCCGCTGCGCCTGTTCGAGATGGAGTACTGGAGCCTGGAGCAGGCCAAGCTGGGCAAGGGCGTCGAGAAGCCGTTCGCGCGGCAGGTGGCGCTGGTCAGTGGCGCGGCTTCCGGCATCGGTGCGGCCACGGCCCGGGCCTTCGCGGCCCAGGGCGCGCACGTGGCCCTGCTGGATCGCGATGCCGAGCGCTTGCAGGCCATCGAGGCGGACTGTCGCAAGCTGGGCGTGGGCGCGCTGGCGCTGCCCTGCGACGTGACGGATCCCGCGGCGGTAGCGGGCGCCTTCCGCCAGGCCGCCCTGCGCTTCGGCGGCGTGGACCTCGTCGTCTCCAACGCGGGGCGCGTGTGGCAGGGCCCCATGGCCGAGGTGGACGAGGCTGCGCTGCGCGAGAGCTTCGAGCTGAACTTCTTCGCCCACCAGCACTTGGCCGCCGAGGCGGTGCGCACCTTCCGTCGCCAGGGCACGGGTGGGCAACTGCTCTTCAACGCCTCCAAGTCCGCCTTCAATCCCGGCCCCAACCTGGGCCCGTATACCTTGCCCAAGGCTGCGGTGGTGGCGCTGATGAAGCAGTACGCCGTGGACTATGCCGACCTGGGCGTGCGCAGCAACGCGATCAACGCGGACCGCGTGCCCACGGCGCTCTTCGGCGAGGGCGTGCTGGAGCAGCGCGCGGCCGCCCGCGGCGTCAGCGTGGACGAGTATCTCTCGGGCAACCTGCTGCACCGCGTGGTGCGGCCGGAGGACGTGGCGGATGCCTTCGTCATGCTGGCCCGCGCCGAGCGCACCACGGGCACCGTGCTCCCCGTGGATGGCGGCAACATCGCCGCGGCCCCACGCTGAGACGCCGTGGGCGTCCGTCCCGACTGTCCAAGGCCCGCGCCGCGTCGGACCTCCTGGCACGGGCTCTGCATCGTCTGCAACTGTTTGATTTGGGACGGATTGTGGCGTCTGTGAGAGCCAGGGATGGCTTCGGGCAACCAAGGAGGGTTGCAGGGCCGCGGCGGCCGCCCCGAATCGCATTGGGTTTGCCCATGAAGAACTCTCCCGGCCCCGGCCATGGAGGGTTTTTTTTGCCCGCGGCGCCGGGTGTTTCGTCCGCTTGCGCCCTTTCCGGCCCCGGCTGGGCGCCGCTCCCGCGATTGACAGGGTTCCCCTGCCCCCGTACCCTAGGACGTTGTCCCCGGTGGCCGCCGCAGGGCGCTTCCTGCTGGCGCTGCGCCCGGTGAGGACACCGCAAACCCGAACGGATACAACCCATGCAGGCCTCCCTGCACTCGCCGCTGGATGGCACGGACGATGCCGCGCTGCTGCAGCCCACGCGGTTTATCGAGAGCACCGCGCCCGAGGTGGTGCGCTTCGCCCGTGAGACAGTGGGGGATGCCCGCGACGACGTGCAGCGCGGTGTGATGCTGTACTACGCCGTGCGTGACGAGTTCCGCTACGATCCGTACCGCATCACGCTGGATGAGACGTGCTTCCGCGCCACCACGGTGCTGCGCGAGGGCGCCGCTTTCTGCATCCCCAAGGCGATCCTGCTAGCCGCGGCTGCGCGGGCGGTGGGCATTCCCGCCGCGCTGGGCTTCGCGGACGTGAAGAACCACCTCACCACGCAGAAGCTGCTGGATGCCATCGGCACCGACCTGTTCATCTACCACGGCTACACGCTGCTGAAGCTGGACGGGCGCTGGGTCAAGGCCACACCGGCCTTCAACCTCAGCCTGTGCGAGCGCTTCGGCGTGAAGCCGCTGGAGTTCGACGGGCGCAGCGATGCGCTGCTGCACCCCTTCGATGCGCAGAACCGCAAGCACATGGAATACGTGAACGACCGCGGCGTGTACGCGGACTTTCCGTTCCAGGAAATCGCGTCCTCCTTCCGTCGCTTCTACGCGCGCTACTTCGAGCAGGACCTGCACGACGGGCGCGCATTCGAAGACGAATCCCCGCTCACCTCCTGAGCGGAGACCCACCAGCCGCCATGCCCAAGAACTTCGCATACGTCTTTGCCGCCTACGGTATCTGGGCGGCGACCTTCACGGTCTACCTGCTCTATCTGCGCCACAAGGCCGGTGTGGCCCGTCGCGCCTTGCAGCGCATGGGTGGCGGGGCCCGTTCCGACGGATCATGATCGCCCTGTCCGACGTCGGGATGCGCTTCGGCGCGCAGGTGCTCTTCGAGCACATCTCCTGGCAACTTCAGCCCGGCGCCCACTACGGCCTCGTCGGTGCCAACGGCACCGGCAAGTCCACCCTGCTGCGCCTGATGTCCGGCGAGTTGAAGCCCGAGAGCGGCACGGTCTCGCGGCCCAATGACCTGGCCGTCGGCACGCTGGGCCAGGATCAGTTCGCCTTCGACGGCCTGAGCCTGCTGGATGTGGCCATCGGCGGCAAGCCCCGCCTGCAGCGCGCCCTGCACGAGAAGGCGGAGTTGCTGCTTCGGCTCGAATCCACTGCCGGCACTGAGGAGGAGGGTCACCGCCTGGCCCATCTGGAAGCGGAGATCGCGGACGCCGGCGGCTACGAGGCCGAGGCGCGGGCGGGCAGCCTGCTGAGCGGCCTGGGTCTATCGCCGGAACGCCAGCGGCGGCCCATGC
>Ga0209919_1000078_pt1 | contig 47275 bp, 36 predicted proteins | sample SalPon2A_C_D2_MG_FD_185721 | JGI IMG/M metagenome (GOLD analysis project Ga0209919, IMG submission 185721) | Soil microbial communities from South San Francisco under conditions of wetland restoration - Salt Pond MetaG R2A_C_D2_MG (SPAdes)... | ecosystem: Environmental > Terrestrial > Soil >... | reverse complement strand
GGCTGTGCACCAGCATCACCGGGACCTTGAGCGGCTGCTTGGCCAGGATCGAGTCCATGGCCTGGAGCTGCCACCAGCGGTCGTAGTCCGGGTGCTGGAGGATCTTCCGCCAGAAGCCCACCTGCTCGACGCCATGCTCCTTGCCGAGCCGGCCGGACGACACGGCGTCCATGTACAGGTCGTAGTCGTCCCAGGCGTTGGTCCACCAGTGGTACTCGTTGGTCCGCGAGGCCTCCTGCTCGAGGATGTAGGGCAGGTTCTGCGCGCGGAACGCGCCGTGGTGGAACCAGTCGTCCCCCATCCAGCCGTCCACCATCGGGTTCATGGGAACGACGACCTTGAGGGCGGGGTGGGGGTTCACCAGGGGCGTGAGGCTCGTGTAGCCATCGTAGGAGATCCCCAGGATCCCGACCTTCCCGTTGGACTCCGGCACGTGCTTCACCAGCCAGTCGATCGTGTCCCAGGTGTCGGTCGATTCGTCGACCCTGGTAGGGTTGAGCGGCCCCACGAAGGGCCGGTTCATGACGTACTCGCCCTCGGAGCCGTACTTGCCGCGGATGTCCTGGATGACGCGGATGTAGCCGCCCCGCAGGATCACGTCGAGCGCGTTGTCGTAGCCGTTGAGCCGCGGGCCCATCTGCGACGTGTAGGCGTAGGAGACCTGGGAGCTCGCGTCGTAGGGCGTCCGCGTCATGAGGATCGGCGCGTTCCTGGCCCCCTTCGGGATGAGGATGACGGTGTGGAGCTTCACTCCGTCTCGCATGGGGATCATGACGTCCCGCCGCACGTAGTCGAAGCTGGAGTCCACCGGCGTGAAGTGGGCCGGCGTCTCGTTCGGCAGGGAGTCGACCGGGATCGTCTGCTGGGCCGCGGCCGGCCGGACGGCGGTCCACGGGAGGACGAGCGCGGATGCGAGGAGGACGAAGCTGCGAAGTCGGGCCAGGCTGCTCATGCGCGTGCTCTCCGGCGCCAGGGGTACGGGCCGCCGCCGCGGGGAGATGGCACGGCACCCCGGGCGGCCGCGTGCGACCGCACAGGATAGGGTCGGCCGCCGCCGCTGGAACAGGGCCGGGCCGCCGCCGTGCGCCGGGTTTGGCCCCCCGTTCGGGCCGGGTCCGCCGGCCGATGAGGGCGTCCCGGACCTTGCGCGGGAGCCCTCCTCGCGGCGAATTGTAAGGGAGAAGGTGTCCTTCCGATCGCCGCCATCGTGGCCGTCCCGCCCCGGCGTTCCGGATTGGTTGGCCGATGCGCATCCCGGAGGTAGAGTCATGTGCAGGTCGCAACCGTCCCGAGCCCATGGGCCCGGCGGGTCCGTCTCGCCGCTCGTGCTCGCACTCGCGCTCGCGGTTCCGTTCACGGTGGCCCGAGCCCCCCAGCTCGGCGCGACACCGCCCGGTCCGAACTCGACCGCGATGACGCATCCGGTCATCGACACTACGCCGGGGGCCGCGGTCCCGGGCGGGGACACGCTCGAGCGGCTGGCGGCGAAGGCCACGGCCGCCGTGGTGCGGATCGACGTGCGGACGCCCACGGACACGCGCCAGGGGAGCGGCTTCCTGGTCGACTCCAGCGGCCGGATCGTCACCAACTTCCACGTGGTGCGAGACGCCCGCAGCATGCGGGTCAAGCTGGCGTCCGGGGACGTGTACGAGAACGTGACCGTGCTGGCCACGGACGAACGCCGCGACCTGGCCGTACTCCAGGTTCCCGGCTTCCACCTCCCCGCCCTCCCGCTCGGGAACTCGAACTCGGTCCACACCGGGGCCGGCGTCGTCCTCATCGGCAGCCCGCTGGGGCTCGAGAACACGGTGTCCACGGGGATCGTCAGCGGGCGGCGGCAGGAGAAGGAGGGATACGCGCTCATCCAGGTGAGTGCGCCCGCCTCGCCCGGCTCGAGCGGAGGGCCGGTGCTGTCGCGGAAGGGCCTGGTCATCGGGGTGGCCGTCTCCCAGATGCAGGCCGGGCAGAACCTGAACTTCGCCGTGCCGATCAACTACGTCCGGGGCCTCCTCGACCACCTGGCCAGCCAGCCCGTCGCGGTCCTCGCCCCGAGCCCGTCGACCACCGGGCGGGAGACGTCACGCTTCATGCGGGGCGTGGCCTCGGTCAACCAGGGGCTGAGCTTCGACCTGGAGAGCTTCCAGGGGTACACGCTGGACCTGCAGGGCTCGGCCGGCGGACAGCGGCACCGGCAGACTCGGATCGGCTACCGCCGCATCGAGACGGTCGGAGGCGGGAAGCCGCGAATCGAGCGCTACGTGGAGAGCGAGACCACCGAGCCATCCGGGCCGTTCGAGACGCCCCAGGTGGTGAGCCGCGAGCGGGAGCGCACCATCGTGGCCGCCGGGGACCTGCACCCGATCTCCGCCCGGGGCGAGGTCGCCACCCGGCGCGCGCAAGGGTGGGCCAGGGCGGACTACGACCTCCAGTTCGATGGCGACCACGTCCGCGGCGTGATCCACGACACGGCCGGCACCGGCCGCGACCTGGACCGGGACCTGCCCGGCGGCGTCCTCCTGCGCGGCACCCTGGACCTGGCGTTCGCCACCATGGTCGGGGATTCGCTGGTCGGCAGGAGCGTCGAATTCGCGGCCTTCGACCCCCGCAGCGGGCAGGTCACGCACGAGCGCTACGACGTGCGGAACGTGACCACGGTGAACGTGGGCGGGAAGTCCTACCGGGCCTACCGGGTCAACATCGCCAGCGGCCTCTCGAACACGACCGCCTATTTCGGGGCCGAGGCGCCCCACGTCCTCCTGGAGCGGGTCGGCGAGGAGGGCCACGAGGACATGACGGCCCTCCAGTCATCCGACGCCCGGCGCGAGGGCGGCTCCGGTTGAGACATCTCCGGCTCGGAGCCGCCGTTTGAGCGAGGCCTACGCGGCCCTCGGCCGGGAGCTCGAGCGGCGGGTCGAGGGGGAGGTCCGGTTCGACGCGGGCAGCCGGGCCCTGTACGCCACCGACGCTTCGAACTACCGCCAGCTCCCGGTCGGGGTCGTCCTCCCCCGCACGAAGGACGACATCCTGGCCACGGTCGAGACCTGCCGGCGCCACGGCGCGCCAGTCCTGGCCCGGGGCGGGGGCACCAGCCTCGCGGGCCAGTGCTGCAACGTGGCCGTCGTCCTCGACACCTCGAAGTACTACGACCGCCTCCTGTCGCTGGACCCGGAGGCTCGGACCGCGCGCGTGCAGCCCGGCCTCGTGCTCGACGATCTGCGCCGCGCGGCGCGCGCGCACGGCCTCAACTTCGGCCCCGACCCGTCCACCCACGCCTCCTGCACCCTGGGCGGGATGATCGGCAACAACTCGTGCGGAGTGCACTCGGTCCTGGCCGGCAAGACGGTCGACAACGTCGTCTCGCTGGAGGTGCTCACCTACGACGGGCTCGTGATGGAGGTGGGGCGCACCTCCCCGGACGAGCTGGAGCGGATCGTCGCGGAGGGTGGCCGGCGCGCCGACCTCTACTCGCGCATGAAGGCGATCACGGACGCGAACGCCGACCGGATCCGGTCCGAGTATCCCGACATCCCGCGGCGCGTGTCCGGCTACAACCTGGACGAGCTCCTCCCCGAGCGCGGCTTCGACGTGGCCCGGGCCCTGGTCGGCTCGGAGGGCACGCTCGCGCTGGTGCTCGAGGCGACGGTGAAGCTCATCGAGTGGCCGCGCGCCCGGACCCTCCTCGTCCTGGGCTACCCGGACGTGTGGGCGGCCGCCGACCACGTCCCCCTCCTCCTCGAGCACGGCCCCATCGGACTCGAGGGGATCGACGACGCCATCGTCGGCTACCTGGAGTCCAGGGGCATGGCGCCCGGCGAGGAGGGGGTCCTCCCGCCCGGCGGGGGGTGGCTCCTGGTCGAGTTCGCCGGGGCGTCGGCCGCCGAGGCCACCGACCGGGCGCGCGGCGCCCTGGAGGCGCTCCGCCGCGCCGCCGGGGAAGGCGCTCCCGATGCCCGGCTCCTGGAGGACGAGGCCGAGGCGGCGCGGGTGTGGGAGATTCGCGAGTCGGCCCTGGGCGCCACCAGCCGCATCACCGACATGGGAGACACGCGGCCGGGGTGGGAAGACTCGGCCGTCCACCCCGGCCGCCTGGGCGACTACCTGCGCGACTTCCGGGCCCTGCTGCGCTCGCACGGGCTCGACGCCACCATCTACGGCCACTTCGGCGACGGATGTGTCCACACGCGCATCCCCTTCGACCTGGAGTCGGCCGAGGGGGTGGAGGCGTACCGCGCTTTCGTGGAGGAGGCAGCCGACCTGTGCTGCGGGACCTACGGGGGCTCTCTGTCCGGGGAGCACGGCGACGGCGTCGCGCGCGGGCCGCTCCTCGGCCACATGTACTCGGGGGAGCTGCTGGACGCCTTTCGGGCGTTCAAGGACGCGTGGGACCCGGAACACCGCATGAACCCCGGCCGAATCGTGGAGGCGACCTCGGTCACCGACCACCTGCGGCTGGGGGCGGACTACCGGCCGCGGCCCGTGGACACCGCTTTCCGCTTCCCGGAGGACGACGGCCGCTTCTCACGAGCCACGCTGCGCTGCGTGGGCGTCGGCAAGTGCCGCCGCGGGGAGGGCGGCACCATGTGCCCCTCCTACATGGCCACGCGCGAGGAGATGCACTCGACGCGCGGGCGGGCCCGGCTCCTGTTCGAGATGCTGAACGGCGATGAGCTGGACGGATGGAGGGACGAGCACGTGGCCGAGGCGCTGGACCTGTGCCTGGCCTGCAAGGGGTGCAAGCACGACTGCCCCGCCTCCGTGGACATGGCCACCTACAAGGCGGAGTTCAACTATCACCACTACAGGGGCCGCCTCCGGCCCGCCGCGGCGTACGCCATGGGCCTGTTCCCCTGGTGGGCGCGGCTGGCGTCGCGGGCGCCCCGGATGGTGAACGCGGTCACCTCGGCGCCCGTGCTGGGCGGTCTCCTGCGGCGCCTGGGGGGCCTCACGCCCCACCGCGAGCTGCCGCGCTTCGCCGGGGAGACCTTCAGGACGTGGTTCGAGCGGCGGGCGGAGCTCGAAGGCCCGTCCGGGGCCCCCGATGCGCCGGCGACCTCCGGAGGTGGCCGAGCGCCGGCCGGCCGCACGGGGACCGTCCCGGAGGTCCTCCTGTGGCCCGACACGTTCAGCGACCATCTCCATCCGGGGGCGGCGCGTGCCGCGGTGCGGGTGCTGGAGGAGGCCGGTTGCCGGGTGATCCTCCCGGACCGTCCCCTGTGCTGCGGCCGGCCCCTGTACGATTTCGGGATGCTGGACCTGGCGCGCCGCCAGCTCCGGCAGATCCTCGACGCCCTCCGGCCGAAGATCCGGGAAGGCGTGCCGCTCGTCGGGGTGGAGCCGTCCTGCGTGGCCGTGTTCCGGGACGAGCTCGTCGCCCTGTTCCCGGACGACCCCGACGCCCGGCGCCTGTCCGGGCAGACCCACCTGCTGAGCGAGTTCCTCGTCCGGGGGCTCGAGGCCTGGTCCCCACCCCGGCTGGAACGCAAGGCGCTGGTGCACCTGCACTGCCACCAACGGGCCGTGCTGGGACTGGAGGCCGAGGTCGAGGTCCTGTCGCGGCTGGGCCTCGACTACCAGATCCTGGACAGCGGGTGCTGCGGCCTGGCGGGCTCCTTCGGATTCGAGGCGGACAAGTACGACATCTCGATGGCCGCCGGGGAGCGCGTCCTGCTGCCGGCCGTGCGCGCGGCCGACCCGGACACGCTCGTGATCACGAACGGCTTCTCCTGCCGCACACAGATCGAGCACGGCACGGGGCGCCGGGCGCTCCACCTGGCCGAGGTCTTGTGCATGGCCCTGGACGGGGAGGGGGGCTGACCGGTCACGACCCGTCCGGGGGGATCAGGCCTCCCCGCCGCCCCCGGCCGATCCCTCCTCTCGCTCGAGCGCCGCGAGCCGGGCGCGAGGACCTTCGAGCGAGCGGGAGTGGCGGGCCATCCCCTTCCACGGGTCCCCCTTCCGGTCCAGTCGCTCGAGCACGTTCCGGGTCGTGAACGCGTTGCCCCGGATCCCGGGGTCGGCGATGTCGTCCCAGTCCAGCGGGACGGCCACCGGCGCGCCCGGCCGCGCCCGCACCGCGAAGGGGGGCACGGCGGTCTGCGCGAAGCCGTTCCGGAGATAGTCGAGGAAGAGGCGACCTCGTCGCGCCACCTTGCGCGTCTCGGTGGTGAGGCGCCCGGGCTCACGCGCCGCGAGCAGCGCGGCGGTACGCCGGGCGAAGTCGCGCGTCCGGACGAAGTCCGAGCTCCGGTCCAGCGGGATCACCAGGTGGAGCCCCCGGCCGCCCGTCGCCAACGGCCAGGCCCCCAGGCCGAGCTCCCCGAGCAGGGCCCGCAGCGACCTCGCCGCGTGCCGCACCAGCTCGAAGTCGTGGTCCGGCGGATCGAGGTCGAAGATCAGCCGGTCCGGGTGCTCCAGGTCGTCCGCCCGGGAAAGCCACACGTGGGGCGTGATCACGCCCTGGCCTGCCAGGTAGGCCAGCGTCGCCGCGTTCCGGCACAGCACGTGGTCGACCGTGCCGCCCTCCCGCTTGCGCACCGTGACTCGCGGGATCCACGCCGGGAAGTAGTCGGGCGCATCCTTCTGGTAGAATCCCTCCGCGCCGATCCCGTCGGGGAAGCGCTGCATGACCACGGGCCGTCCGTCCAGGTAGGGGAGCATGGCGCTCGCCACGGCCCTGTAGTGGTCCACGAGGTCGCCCTTCGTCACCCCGACGTCCGGGAACAGCACCTTGTCCGGTCGTGCGAGCTCGACCGTGTAGGGCCCGAAGTGCAGCGTCTCACTCATGCAGTCACCTCCTCCCGGGACGTGGCCGGCTCCGCCAGCTCCCGGTTTCAAGGAAGGTGCCACGTCACCGGGCGCGACGGCGCCCCCCGGACGTGTCCCGACCGACTCCGACGGGCTCCCCGGTTCGGTGTCCGGCACACCCAGTAACATTTCCCGGCCGCCGAATCGGGTATCAGGGAAATATTACCGGAAATGGCCTTTCCGAGCCTCGAGCAGCTCCCGGCGCTTGTCCCTGTAACTATATGTCATAATGCGATGTGTGGGTCAGCATCGGCATCGGGAACGCGCCTTGCCTCTGTAGGACGCCGACGACGTGTCGGCCTACGTCCGGCATGCGAAGGGATGCGTTCCACGTTCTGGAGGAGAAACCGGATGAGGAATCTGACGAAGGCGACCGTCCCGGTCGCGATGGCGGCAGCGCTGGCGTTCGCGTTCACACCGAAGACCGCCCACGCGCAGGCGACGGAGCAGGCCGCGGCGCAGCAGACCTGCACCGCGCAGATCAACCCGGCGTCGGTGGAAGCCGGCCAGAAGGCCGTGCAGGTCCAGGTGAAGCTGTCCGAGAAGGTCGGCAACATCTCGAGCGTCGAGGGCGACAACGTCCAGCTCGCCTCCGTCGCCGATCTGCCCAAGGCCGAGATGTCCCGCAGCGAGAACGACGAGAAGGACGAAAAGGGCGAGAAGCAGGAAGACGAGACGCCCCAGGTCGTCCAGATGGCCGCCGAGGGGACGAGCGCCACCCTGTGGCTGAGCACCGAGAAGGCGAAGGCTGGCAAGCAGCATCTGACCCTCAAGGGCGAGACGGGCACCTGCATCGCCCAGCTCGAGGTCGCCGCAGGCACGCAGAAGGAGCAGTAGCCCACCGACCCAGTACCGTGGAGCCGGTCGCTGGCATGCGCGCGGGCATGTCCAGCGGTCCGGTCGCCGCGGTCGTCCCGCGACTCTGAGTCCGGTGGCGGCCCGGCGGGCGCCCTTCCAGGGTTCGACCCTGGAAGGGCGTTTCCATAGGTGCCAGCCGGGCAGGAACTCCGGGCGAGTCCGTCCGTACATCCGTTCGGCGCCGGACGACGGGCGGGGCGAGGCGGGTCGGATCCGAACCGGGGAGAGGCAGGCATGAGCGGCGAGAGCGGCGTCACCGGGCAGGAGGCAGCGCCCGCCTCGGGCCGCGTGCTGGAGGAGGTCGGCAAGCGCCGGGCCTTCGCCATCATCAGCCATCCCGATGCCGGGAAGACGACCCTCACCGAGAAGCTCCTCCTGTACGGCGGCGCCATCCACCTGGCCGGCTCCGTCAAGGCCCGGCGCGCGCAGCGCCACGCCGCCTCCGACTGGATGGAGGTCGAGAAGGAGCGCGGCATCTCCGTGACCTCGAGCGTCCTGCAGTTCGAGTACGAGGGCCGGCACCTGAACCTCCTGGACACGCCCGGGCACCAGGACTTCTCCGAGGACACCTACCGGACCCTCCTGGCGGCCGACAGCGCCGTGATGCTGCTCGACAACCGGAAGGGCGTCGAGACGCAGACCCGCAAGCTGTTCGACGTGTGCCGCATGCGCCGGCTCCCGATCTTCACCTTCGTGAACAAGTGCGACCGGGTCGGGGTCGATCCCCTCCAGCTCCTGGACGACGTGGAGGCCGACCTCGGGATCCACTGCGCCCCGGTGACCTGGCCGCTGCTGGACGGGCTCGAGTGCCTGGGGGTGTACGATCGGCGCTCGGGGCTCCTCCACCGCTTCCGTCGCACGGGGGACCACGGGGCCACGCGGGCGGCGGAGGAGACCGTCGCCCTGGCGGACGAGCGGGCGGACGAGCGGTTCCCGGCGGCGGCCCTGGAGCGGCTCCGCGAGGAGATCGAGCTCCTGGACGCGGCCGGCTCGGAGGCGGCGCCGGAGGCCGTGCTGGCCGGCCGCGTCTCGCCGACTTTCTTCGGGAGCGCCCTGCTCAACTTCGGCGTCGAGCTCTTCCTGAAGTACTTCCTGGAGCAGGCGCCCGCGCCCGGACCCCGGGTAGTGGGAGACCGCGAGGTCCGCCCGGACGACTCCACCTTCCGCGGGTTCGTCTTCAAGATCCAGGCGAACATGGACCCGCGGCACCGGGACAGGATCGCTTTCGTTCGCATCGTCTCGGGCAGCTTCGAACCGGGAATGACGGTCACCAACCTGCGCACGGACAGCCCCGTGCGCCTGGCCTCGGCGCGACGTTTCATGGCCCAGGACCGGGAGATGCTGGAGGAGGCGGTGGCCGGCGATGTCGTCGGCATCCACGATCGCGGGAGCCTCAGGATCGGGGACACGCTCTCGGGGGATGGAGGCCCCGCCTTCGACGACATTCCACGCTTCTCTCCGGAGCACTTCGCCCGCATCCGCACCGAGGATCCCCTGCGCCGGAAGCACCTGGACCGGGGCCTCCGGGAGCTGTCGGAGGAGGGCGCCGTACAGGTCCTGTTCTCCGAATCGGGGCCGAACCCGGCCCCGATGGTGGCGGCGGTGGGCGCCCTCCAGTTCGAGATCCTCCTGCACCGTCTCGAGCACGAGTACGGGGTCGAGGCCAGGCTGCAGCCGCTGCCGTATCACCATGCCCGCTGGGCCGAGGGAGACGAGGACGAGATCCGCCGCCTGGCGGGCGGCTACGGACGCACGCTGGCCCTGGACCACCGGGATCGACCCATGGTGCTGTTCGAGACCGCGTTCTCGCTGCGTACGGCGTCCGAGGACGCTCCTGGGGTCACCCTGCACGCGGTCTCGCCCTGACGGGGTGGCTCCCGGCCCTGGGGCTGGCGCTCGGCCTGGCGGCTCCGGCGCCCGCCGCGCCCGTCGACACGGGCGGCGTGGAGGCGGCCGCAGCGTATACGGCCGACCTGGTGGGAGTGGCGGCCGGAGGCGTCGACCCGGGCCTGGTGGCCCTGGACAACCTGGACGTCCAGCTCCGTCTGGACGGGGCTTCCCTTCTCGGACTGCCGGGCCTGTCCGCGTTCGTGTACGGCCTGGCCAACCAGGGAGGGAGCCCGTCGGCGCACGCCGGCGACCTCCAGGTCCTCGACAACATCGACGCGCCCACCTCGTGGCGCATCTACGAGGCCTGGGTGCAGCAGTTCCTCGCCGGGGACCGCCTGTCGATCCTGGCGGGTCTGTATGACGTGAACGCCGAGTTCGACGCCATCGGCTCGGCGGACCTGTTCCTCAACAGCTCGTTCGGGATCGAGCCGGCCTTCGGTCAGAGTGGCGTGAACGGGCCGTCCATCTTCCCGGTCACGTCGCTGGCCGTGCGGGCCCGGGCGCTGCTGGGGGTGGGGTGGCGCGTCCAGGCGGTCGTGGCGGATGGCGTGCCGGGGGACCCGGCCGATCCGGGGGGCACGAAGGTCCACCTGGGAGGGGGGGACGGGGCCCTGGTCGTGGCCGAGGTGGGCTACCTGCGTCCGTCCGCCCGCGACGTGGGTCCCGGTTCGGGGCCGAGCACGGTCCGACGACGCCGGGCCGGGCGCACAGCGGAGGAGGCCCCGCACGACCTCGAGGTGGCGGTGGGCGTGTGGCGATACACGGGCCACGTCCCCGAGCCGGCGGACGCACCGCCGGGCTCCGCCGCGCCCTCGGGGGGCAACGGCGCCTACGTCATCGGCGAGGCCCGGCTGCGTTCACCGGATCCGGCCGGCGCCGGCGAGCTGTGGGCGTTCGGCATGCTGGGCGTCGCCCAGGAGCGCGCGAGCCTGGCCTCCTCCTCCGTGGTGCTGGGGGTGAGCGGGACCGGCATCGTGCCGGGCCGCCCCACGGACCGCTTCGGCCTCGGACTCGCGGCGGCCCGCCGGAGCCGGCGCCTCACGGGCGCGGCCCCCGGGCTCCCGTCCTGGGAGCTGACCGGCGAGGCCTCGTATCGGTTCCGGGTCACCGATGCGATCGCCGTCCAGCCCGACCTGCAGGTCATCCACCACCCCGCGGCCGCCCCCTCCTCGGTCCCGGACGCCTTCGTCCTCGGGATGAGATTCGAAGCGGACCTCTGAGACGGGCACGCTCGCGTGGCCGGGGGTCGGGGGTGTGGGGAATTTCTGCACGGCGAACCCCGGACTCCTCCTTACAGACGCGCCGCCCGCGCGGCGCGACCTTGAGGACGTTCGACCCGGGACGGACGCCGGCCCCGCCGGCCGCCGTTCCGGGAGCGATCCCACCCGGGCCCTGTCGAGCGGGGCCAGCGAGGAGCCTCACCCATGCGTTCTTCCCGAACTCCCTGGATCCTCGGTGCCGCGCTCGTGCTGGCCGGCGCCGGCTTGCTGTTCCTCCGCCCCTCCGCCCGGGCCCAGGGTCCGGTCGTGCACGTGGTCAAGAGCTCGACCTGCGGCTGCTGCAGCGCCTGGATCGCCCACCTGGAGCACGCCGGCTTCCGCGTGGAGGCGCGCGACGTGGACGACGCGACGCTCGACGCCGCCATGCGGACGGGAGGCGTGCCCGAACAGCTGGCCGCGTGCCACACGGCTACGGTGGCGGGCTATACGATCGAGGGGCACGTGCCCGCCGCTGACATCGAGCGGCTCCTGGCCGAGCGGCCCGCCATCCGGGGGCTCGCGGTTCCCGGGATGCCGGGCGGGTCCCCGGGCATGGAGAGCGCTCCGCCAGAGCGCTACCAGGTCATCGCCTTCGACTCGGCGGGCGGCACCAGCGTGTGGGCGGTCCACGGCCCGTAGGCGCATCCCCGGCATGGGCCATGCTCGGATTGAGGGTCCAGAGCGGACTCCATCACGCGCTCCGAGCGAGGACACCATGCGGACCGAGCCACACACCCGGGAGACGGCCGAATCCCTGACGCTGGGCGGTGACCTCACCGTCCAGCGCATGGGCTTCGGCGCCATGCGGATCACCGGAGAGGGGGTGTGGGGCCCTCCGGAGGACCTCGACGAAGCCCGGCGCGTCCTGCAGCGGGCCGTCGAGCTGGGCGTCGACTTCATCGACACCGCCGACGCGTACGGGCCGGAGGTCTCCGAGCGGCTCATCGCCGACGTGCTCCATCCCTATCCCGACGACCTCGTCATCGCGACCAAGGGAGGGCTTACCCGGAGCGGACCGGGCGAATGGCATCCCGACGGGCGACCCGAGCACCTGCGATCGGCGCTGGAGGGAAGCCTCCGGCGGCTCCGCCTGGAGCGGATCGACCTCTACCAGCTCCACCGGCCGGACCCCGACGTTCCCCTCGAGGACTCTCTGGGAGCGCTGGTCGAGCTGCGTGACGCCGGGAAGATCCGCCACATCGGCGTGTCGAACGTGAGCGTGGAGCAACTCGTCGTGGCCCGGCGGGTGGCCGACGTGGTCTCGGTCCAGAACCGATACAACCTGCAGGACCGCGACTCGGAACCCGTGCTCGAAGCCTGCGAGCGGGACGGCCTTGCGTTCCTTCCCTGGTTCCCGCTGGCCGCGGGGCCCCTGGCACGGGGAGACGGCTCGCTGGCGCGAATCGCCCACGAGCACGGGGTGAGCACGGCCCGGGTCGCGCTCGCATGGCTCCTGTGCAGGTCTCCGATCCTGCTTCCGATCCCCGGCACCTCGAGCGTCGAGCACCTGGAGGACGACCTGGCGGCGGCCGATCTGGAGCTCGACGACCGGGCGTTCCGCGCGCTGGACGCCCTGGCGCCGGCGGGGGGCGTGAACGGCTGAGCGTCAGTCGCCGCTCACCCGGATCGAGCGCTCGGCCCGGCCGAAGTTGGAGCGCGCCGACTCCGAGGCGAGGACCACGAGCCGGTAGTCGCCGGGCGCGGGCGCGCTGACGCTTCCTTCGAAGGTGCTGGCCCGCCCGGCGTAGGCCAGCGGGGTCTCGGCCACCACCCGGTCGCCCCGCAGCAATCGCGCGCGCACGCGCACGCCGCGCGCGTCCCACAGCCCGCCCGGCGTGATCGGGCAGCCGCACAGCATGGTGACGGTGGCCCGGACGGCGATCGTGCGCCCGGACACGGTCACGACGCGGTCGGCCGTGGCAGGGCCGCTCGCATCACCGCTGGGCGCCGCCCCGCCGCCGCCCCCGGGCAGCTCCGGCGTCACGGCCAGACCGTACAGCTCCAGCACGACGCCATCTCCCGTGAGATTCTCCCCCGGGAACAGGACCAGGGTGGTCGAGGCGCGCTGCATGGCGTCGGGGATCCCGAGGGGACCCTCGGCCACGATGCGGACGCGGGTGGGTCCGGACAGGTCGAGCGACGCCGAGTAGGAGGCCGTCCCCGGCGTGTCGAACAGGGCCCGGCCCCGCACCCGTGGGTCCCGCATGATCAGCTTCGTGTCGCCGGTCCCGCCGGACTGGAGACCCGCCGCCAGCGTGTCGCCGGAGGTGGCGTCCAGGATGGAGACCCGCACTCCGCCGACGTGGGACCCGATCACCTTGGCGTCGTGGGCGATGACGTGGACCACGACACGGGTGGCCACCTCCGGCATCGCGGAGGCACGCCGCGCTGCCCCGTCACCGGCCTGCTGCCCCGAGAGCGCCGCCGGCAGGGCCAGCAACGTGGAAGCCAGGATGACGTGTCGGAGCATCTCTCTCCTCCCTGCGCGATGTGAGGGCCGCGGGACTCGCGTGGCTCTACCAGCAGGGGGCGTGCCGTTGCCCGGCCCGGCGGCGTCCTCTAGGCTGGGCATGCCGGGCGTCGTCGACGGCGGGCGGTTCACCACGGGAGGGAGGACGCATGGAGATCGAGCGAAGGCACGCGGGATCACGCCGCGGACGCCCCGGTCTCCACCTCATCGCGGGCGCGCTCGTCCTCCTGGGCGCGGCGGCCTGCGGCCGGGGCGCGGGACGGACGACCTATCGCGCGCGCCTGCGGACCTTCACCGTGACCGCGGTACCGGTGCTCATCAAGGAACAGCAGGACCTGTATCCGTTCCTTAAGGAGGACTTCGGTGAGGGCGGGGTCCTGGCGGGAAAGGAAGTCTACGCCTTCCAGCCGTCGGTCCTGGTGGCGTACCGAGGTGACACGCTCCGGCTGGAGTTGGTGAACCCCGAGGACGACCTCCACACGTTCGCCCTGGACGGGCACGCCGCCCTCGATCTTCCCGGCCAGTCCACCGTGGTCGACACGGTAGTGGCGTCACGGGTGGGACTGTTCAGGTTCGTGTGCGACATTCCGGCGCACTCTCCATTCATGTACGGCCAGCTGGTCGTGCTGCCGCCCCGGGACGCCCCCTCCGGCGACGACGCCGGCCGCTGGGATCCCCCGGCGGGCGGCGACTGACGCGCAGCCACAGCAAGCGAGGAGACGATGGCGAGACACGACGTAGAGCCGCACACGGACCGGGCCGCAGCCGTCGAGGCCCCCGGCGGGAGCGCGCGCGGGCGGCGGGTTCGGGCCGCCTGCCTCGTCCTCCTCGCCGGGCTGCTGGCGACATCGGCGCGGCCCGCGGCGGCGCAGGTGACCCACAAGCCCGTGCTGCACGGCAAGCACTGGGTGGCGATCACCGGGAAGCCGCTGTCGGCCGAGGCGGGCGCGCAGATCTTCCAGGAGGGCGGGAACGCGGTGGACGCGGCGTGCGCCATGCTGGCGGCCGGAGCGACGATGTGGGATGTCCTCTCGTGGGGCGGGGAGACGCAGGCCCTCATCTACGACCCGAACACGAAGAAGGTGATCGGGATCAACGCGCTCGGCGTGGCGCCGACCGGCGCGACGGCCGAGTTCTTCGAGAAGAAGGGGCTGAAGTACCCGCCCGCGTATGGACCGCTGGCCGCCGTGACGCCCGGCACCCCCGGCGGGCTCATGACCATGCTGGCCGAGTATGGCACCATGAGCCTGAAGCAGGTCCTCGCCCCGGCCATCGAGATGGCCGAGAACGGGTACGCGATGGAGGCCCAGACGGCCAACTCCATCGAGCACTACAAGGACATGATCGAGAAGTGGAAGTACTCGCGGGCGCTCTTCCTCACCCACCCGGGCGAGGCGCGCGAGGCGCCCCACGCGGGCGAGGTGTTCAGGCAGCCCGACCTGGCGAGGACGCTCCACGAGCTGGTCGACTCGGAGCAGCAGGCCCTGAAACAGGGGAAGAGCCGCAAGCAGGCCATCTACGCGGCGTACGACCGCTTCTACAAGGGTGACATCGCGAAGGAGCTGACGCGCTCCGTCCAGGAGCAGGGCGGGCTGATCACGATGAAGGACCTCGCGAACTGGAAGGTCCACATCGAAGAGCCCGTCCACACCAGCTACAAGGGCATCGAGGTCTACAAGCTGACCAGCTGGGTGCAGGGCCCGGTGATGCTGCAGGTGCTGAACCTCCTGGACCACTTCGACCTCGAGGCCATGGGGCTGAACAGCGCGCGCTACATCCACACGATCTACCAGGCCATGAACCTGGCGTACGCGGACCGGGACTTCTACTACGGGGACCCGTACGTGCCGCCCGCCGAGCCGATCCAGGGTCTCCTCTCGAAGGACTACGCGGCGGCCCGGGCGAAGCTCATCGATCCCGACCACAACGATCCCGATGTGAAGCCCGGGAACCCGTACGACTATCAGCCGGGGACGAACCCGTTCCCGAATTACCTGGCTCGCTGGCACACCACCGGTCCGGCGCCGGCCGGCCAGAGCTCGGCGAGACCGTCGGAATCGGCGCGACTCGCGATGGCCGACCGGGCGCCCGTGGACAGCGCTTTCCTGGAGTCCTTCACCCGCGGGACGACCTCCATCGAGGCCGCGGGGCCGCACGGCTGGGTCATCTCGGTGACGCCCAGCGGCGGGTGGATCCCCGCCGTGGTCGCCGGCCACACCGGCGTGGGCCTGAGCGAGCGCATGCAGAGCTTCGTGCTGGACTCGGCCCAGGACCCGTACAACGTGGTTCAGCCCGGCCAGCGGCCGCGCGCCACCCTCACCCCCACCCTCGCGCTCAGGGACGGGAAGCCCTACCTGGCCATGGCCGTGCAGGGAGGCGACACGCAGGACCAGAACCTCCTGCAGTTCTTCCTGGACGTGGTCGACTTCGGGTTCAACGTCCAGCAGGCCGCCGAGGCGCCCAACTTCACCAGCTACCAGATGCGGAGCTCGTTCGGCGACCACGGCTCCAGGCCCGGCCACATCACGCTCAACGCGGACACGCCCCCGTGGGTGCGCGGGAAGCTCCGGCAGATGGGCTATACCGAGGACTTCCGGGACCGCACCTCCGGCCCCATCACCGCCATCTTCGTCGACTGGGAGCACGGCACTTTCTGGGGCGCGGCCAGCGACTACGGCGAGGACTACGGCATCGCGTGGTGATCCCACGGGGCGGTCCGCCCTTCCTCGCCGCCCTCCTCCTGGCGCTCGCGGCGGGTCCGCCGCACGGCACGGCGCCCCCGGGTCCAGCGGTCACGGACCTGGGGACGCTCGGCGGCGCCACCAGCCAGGCCGCCGGCGTCAACGGTCGCGGCGAGGTCGTGGGCACCAGCGCCACGGCCTCGGGTGACCTGCATGCCTTCCTGTGGGAGGCGGGTCGGGGCATGCGGGACCTGGGCACGCTGGGCGGTCGGCAGAGCTGGGCGTACGCGATCAACGCCCGGGGCCAGGTGGTGGGAGCCAGCACCACGGCCCTGCCGCGGTCGGGTCCCGTCGCCGTGCACGCCTTCCTGTGGGAGGATGGGCGCATGCGGGACCTGGGAACGCTCGGGGGGCGAGACAGCCGCGCCTATGCGATCAACGAGCGCGGGGATGTCGTGGGCGAGAGCGATGTCGAGCCGGGTCGGCTGCATGCCATCGGCGCGCACGCCGTGCTGTGGCGGGCGGGCCGCATCCAGGACCTCGGCACGCTGGGGGGGACCGAGAGCCGGGCGTACGGGATCAACGACCGCGGCCAGGTGGCGGGCTCGAGCGACGTGAGGCCCGACCGGCGGGGGCGGCTGGTGAGCGGCGCGGAGCACGCGTTCCTGTGGGAGGTGGGTGGCGGCATGCGGGACCTGGGCACCCTCGGGGGACGCCAGAGCCGGGCGTACGGCATCAACGACCGGGGCCAGGTGGCCGGGAGCAGCGCGGTCCGGACTGCCGGCCTGGAGCCGGGTTCGGAGCACGCCTTCGTGTGGGAGGCCGGGCGCGGCATGCGGGACCTCGGCACGCTGGGCGGACCGGACAGCCACGCCCGGGCCATCGGCGCCGCCGGAACGGTGGCGGGCACGGCGGATGCCGGCGGGGCCCCGGGCCGGTCTCCGACCTTCCACGCCGTACTCTGGCGTGACGGGCGCCCGACCGACCTCGGCACGCTCGGCGGCGACCAGAGCCAGGCCTACGGTCTCGACGAGAGCGGGCTCGTCGTGGGTGTGAGCCAGACGGAGGGTGCCGCCGGCGGCGTGCGGGCCCATGCCGCGCTGTGGACGCTGCGGTGACCTACGACCCCCGCATCGACCGGCTCGAGCGGCGGATGGCGTCCCTCGAGAAGGAGATCGGCCAGCTCCGCCGGGCCATGCTCATCCGCCTGGGAGGGCTCACGTCCGAGGAGGCGGCGCGCCTGTCCCGGGCCGCCGGCGAGGAGGACCGGTCGGCGTCACCCGGGCCCGCGGAGCCGCCCCGGTCGGCGGAGGCGCCCCCCGGGTCGGAGACCGCGTCCTCGCCCGCGGGGGAAGCCGCGCCGCCCGGCCGCGAGGTCCCCGCGGAGCCAGCCCCGGCCGGGCGTCCGGGGCCCGGTCCCGACGTGGAGCAGTGGCTGGGGCAGCGCGGTCTGCTCGTCATCGGGCTCCTGGCCCTGGTGGTCTCGGCCGCCTTCCTGCTGCAGTACGCGTTCGAGCGTGGCTGGATCTCGCCCCTGTTCAGGATCCTGGCCGGGCTCTCGGTGGGAGGGGTACTGTGGTGGCAGGGCGAGCGGCTGGTCGGTCGCGGGATGCGGCACTACGGCGCCGCGCTGGTGGGAGGCGGGGGTGCGGTGGCGTACCTGGCCCTGTGGGCGGCCGCCGGCCCGCACCGGATCGTGCCGCCGTGGTCCGGGATCCTCCTCCTGGGCCTGGTGGCCATGGTCGTGCTCATGCGGGCGGCGCGCCTGGACGATCAGGTCCTCGCCGCGCTGGCGGGCGCGGGCGCCTACCTGGCTCCCCTCCTCCTGCCCGACGCGGCCGGGGCGGCCAACCTGCTCGTCGTCTACGCCGTGTTCGTGGCGTTCGGAACCGGTACCGTGGCGGCGCTGCGAGGCTGGCGGGCGGCGTTCGGGGTGGCGGCCCTGGGCGCCTACCTCCTCCTGGGAGCCTACGCCCTCGACGCCGCCCACCCGTGGCTCCTGGGACTGGCGTTCGCCGGCGGTGGGGCACTGGCGTCCATGGCGGCCAGGGTGCGGGGCTGGCCGGGCCTGCGGGGGTTCGTCGTCGCGGCCTCCTGGACACTCCTGGTGGCTGCCGCCCTCCGGGTCCAGGGGACGTCCGCCGCCTGGGGCCTGTTCGTGTGGTTCCCGATCATGGCGCTGCCGGCGTGGCGCCTGGGCCTCCGGCGTCCATCGCGGCGCAGCGCGGTCCCGGCCCGGCCGGCGGCGCGTGGCGAGGCGCCGGCCTGGCCGTGGCTGGTGGCCGGGGGGCTGGGCTGGGCCGTCGCCGCGCAGGCGGCGGCCCCGGCGGGCCTGGCCGCACACCCGGCCCTGATGCTGGCTCTCCCGGCGCTGCCCTACCTGGCCGGGGGAATCGCCCGCAGGAACACGGCGGCCCACGCGGTCGGCATGGTCATCGCGGCCTGGGCGGCGGCCGGGGAGCTCACGGGATTGGTCGCCACTTGCGCGCTGGCACTCCTGGGCCTGGTCTCGGGCCTGCTGACCCGGCCGCGCTCGCTCGCCTCGGCGCGCTGGGTGGGGCCCGCGCTGGAGGTCGTGGCGGCCCTACGGCTCCTGTCCCTGGACCTGTACGCGCGGCCGATCGGGGACACGGCCATCACGGCGCTGGGCGGACCCTGGGCGTGGTCTCTCTACCTGATTCTGGCCTGCCTCGTGTTCCTCGGCGGCCCCCTGGCGGGCTCCGAGGCGAGCGGGACGGGCCGACCGCCGGGTCTCGCCCGGATGCCACGCCTTCTTCGCGGATCGGGCCGGGCCCCGGACGGCTTCCGGTCCGCGGTCCGGGCCGTGGCCCTGCTGCTGGGACTGGCCGGCGGGACCATCGAGGTTCTCCGGGCGTTCCCCCCCTCGAGCGGAACGCTGGCGCGGGCGCTGGCGGTCAGCGTGTTCTGGCTGTGCTACTCCGGGGGACTGCTTGCCTGGGGGTTCTGGCGCGACCGCCGTCCCGTGAGGATCGCGGGGCTCGCCGTCTCGGGACTCGCTCTCCTCAAGGTGGTGTTCTACGACCTCACGGCCCTTCAGGCCCTGTATCGCGTGGGTTCGTTCCTCCTCCTGGCTCTCATCGCGCTGGCGACGGCGTTCGCGTACCATCGCCGGACCGGACGGGACGTCGGGGAAGCGGAGAGCCCGGGAGACCCGGGGTCGGGGCACCCGGGAGGATGACGTGAGACGCCGAGGGAGGACCGAGATGAACGCGGAGCGACACTCGAGGTTCCGGGCGGGGCGCGGGCGGTGGCTCCGGGCGGGAGCCGCTTTGTGCGTGGCGGTCGTGGTCGGCGTGCCCGTGGGCGCCGTGGCCCAGCAGGGGGGGTCGAGGCTCTCGGCCGTAACCCTTCCGGCGCGGGAGGGTTACGCGCCGGTGGTGCCGCCGGCGCCCGGCGGACCCGTGCTACTCCATCCCGACCGCGTGTTCGATGCCACGGGAGAGTCGGCGCACGACGGCTGGGTCGTCCTGGTCGAGGGCGACACGATCGCCGCGGTCGGTCCCGCCGGCCAGGTGCGGGCTCCCGGCGGCACGCGGACCATCGACCTCCCCGGCACGACGCTCCTCCCCGGTCTCATCGACGCGCACTCGCACGTCTTCCTCCACCCCTACGACGAGACGCTCTGGAACGATCAGGTCCTGAAGGAACCCCGACCCTACAGGGTGGTCGAGGCGGTGCTCCACGCCCGCAACACCCTGATGATGGGCTTTACCACGCTGCGGGACCTGGGCACCGAGGGTGCCGGCTACGCGGACCTCTCGGTACGCGACGCCATCGATCAGGGCCTCATCCCCGGTCCACGGCTGCTGGTGGCCACCCGGGCCATCGTGGCCACGGGCAGCTACGGTCCCGGACCACGGGGATTCGCCTACGATTTCGATCCGCCCAAGGGGGCCCAGGAGGTGAGCGGCCCCGACCAGATGCTGGCCGCGGTGCGGGAGCAGGCCGGTCACGGCGCCGACTGGATCAAGGTATACGCGGACTACGGACGGGGTCCGGGAGGCAAGGCCGTGCCGACGCTGAACGAGGAGGAGCTCCGTACCGCGGTGGCGGAGGCCCATTCGGCCGGACGCCGGATCTCGGCTCACGCCACCACCGCGGCCGGCATGCGCCGGGCCGCCGAGGCGGGCGTGAACACGATCGAGCACGGGTACGGCGGAACGGCGGACGTGTTCAAGCTGATGGCGGAGAAGGGGATCGCCTACCTGCCGACCCTGGCGGCCGAAGCGGCCTACTCGGAGTATTTCCGGGGCTGGAAGCCGGACAGTCCGCCCGACGCGTCCATCCGGCAGGCGGCCCGAGCCTTCCGCCTGGCCATGGATGCCGGGGTCACGATCGGGTGCGGGAGCGACGTCGGCGTGTTCACGCACGGGACCAGCTACCGCGAGCTGGAGTGGATGGTCCGGGACGGCATGTCACCCGCGAGGGCTCTGCTGGCGGCGACCGCGGTGGATGCGCGCATCCTGGGTCTCGAGGACACGATCGGGCAGGTACGCCCCGGCCTTCAGGCGGACCTGATAGCCGTGCGGGGAGACCCCACGAAGGACATATCGACGCTCGAGACGGTGCGCTTCGTCATGAAGGCGGGCCGGATCTATCGGGACGACAACGCCGGAAGCTGAAGACATCGCTACGGTTGTATGGGGTCGTGCCGCGCCGGGGCGCGACCCCGCTTTTTGGAAGGACTGGACAGAATACGCCGTTATGCCTATACTTCACTGCCGAGCGCCGGCAGTATCGGTCGACACGAACCCTGCCCGGAGCGCCCTTTCAGCGAGCGCCTGCGCGTACGAGGAGTCTCCTTTCCGCCGCACCCCATGAGCGAAAGAACACCTCTTCCCGGACCGGACGGATCGGCTTGCCGCCTGCTATCGCATCCCATCACCCCACCGGCTCTTCCCGGAGTCTCCAGGTCGGGCGTGAGTTGGACGCCGCAGGCCGCGCTCGTGGCGAGTCTCGATGCTCGCCGTACCGTGCGACGTCACGTGGCGTCGCGAAGTGATTCGACACAAGAGAGGATGAGAGCATGAGTCGCACCAAGGGCAAGGTGAAGTGGTTCTCCAACGAGAAGGGGTACGGCTTCATCGAGCGAGAGAACGGTGAGGACGTCTTCGTCCACCACAGCGCCATTCAGGGCTCGGGATTCAAGACCCTGGACGAGGGCGAGAACGTGGAGTTCGACATCATCGACGATCCAAAGGGGCCCAAGGCCCAGAACGTGGTGCGTCTCGACGCCCCGGCCGGCGGCGCCGCCAGTGGCGGCGGGGTCGGCGGCGGGAGCCGCTGGTAGAGCGAAACGTGGGGGGGCGCCGCGGTTGACGCGGCGAGCGGCGGAAGGCGGAAGGCGGCGCGCGGGGGTTCCCGTGGGCCGCCTTTCGTCGTCATGGAGGGGTCGTGGATCCGCGGGGAGGCGAGCATGCGCGGGATGAGAGGCGGTCACGGCACGGGGCACAGTGGGGCAACCCCGGACTGAGCCGCGCGCTCCGGCGAGTCGGCGAGTCGCGGTGGCTTCGACCGACCGGACCCCGGGGTCGCGCACGGACCCTTCGCTGATGGGACCCGGGCTGGTCGCGGGAGTGCTGGCCCTGGCGATCACGGGGTGCGGTCGGGCGACGACGCCGATCGGCCCGGCGCCCCTGCCGAACGCTGGTCGGTTCGATCACGTCATCCTGGTGGTCGAGGAGAACCACGGCTACGGCGACGTGATCGGCGATTCCGCCATGCCCTACCTGAACAGCCTGGCGGATTCCTTCGGCCTGGCCACCCGGTACTTCGCCGACACCCATCCCTCGATCGGCAACTACTTCATGCTGGCCACCGGACAGGTGGTCACCAACGACGACGGCTACGCCACGGTCGTGGACGTGGACAACGTGGCCAGGCGCCTTGTGGCCTCGGGCAGGACGTGGAAATCGTACGCCGAAGACCTTCCTTCCGTCGGCTACGTGGGCGGGGACACGGGCGGATACGCCCGGAAGCACAATGTGCTCGCGCTGCTGTCGGACGTCGTGCACGACTCGGTTCAGCGCGCCAACCTGGTCCCGTTCAACCGGTTCGCGCAGGACCTGGCCGCCGGAACGCTGCCGGATTTCGCCAACATCGTCCCGAACCTGTGCCACGATGGCCACGACTGTTCCCTGGCCGTGGCGGACGCGTGGCTGCGGGACCACATCGGGCCTCTCCTGGCGAGCCCGACGTTCCAGGCCGACGGGATGTTGATCATCGCCTTCGACGAAGCTCCGGGCAGCGATACGGCCCACGGAGGCGGACGGGTGCCGTGGGTGGTGGTGAGTCCGCGGGCCCGGAGAGGTTTCCGCTCCGACACCCTCTTCCAGCACGCGAGCACGCTACGGCTGGTGCTCGAGAGCCTCGGGGTGGACCGCTGGCCCGGCGCCGCGGCCGACGCGCCGTCGATGGACGCGTTCTTCACTCCCTGAGCGGCGCCGCGTGCCCGCGGCGATCTTCGGCCTGGCCGTCCAGCCCCGCATCCTCGGCCGCGATCCGGCCGAGGCCGGACCAGTCCAGCTCCCCGAGGCCGCGGGCCATCCCCGTCAGGTACCGGTCGCGGACCACGCTGGCGGCCGGCATCGGGACCTCCGATTCGTCGGCGGCGGCCAGGACGAGCCGCGTGTCCTTGAGGCCCAGCTTGAGGGCGAAGCCAGCGGGCTCGTAGCTGCCGCGAGCGATGAGCCCTCCGTAGCCTTCGTAGATGGGGGACCGAAAGAGGCGGCCATTGACGATCTCCAGGAAGAGCTCGGGATCGACACCGTTCTTGCGGACGAGGGCGAACGCCTCGGCCAATCCCTCCAGCATCGACGAGAGGAGGAAGTTCCCCGCCACCTTCACGAGGTTGGCGGTCTCGGGCTCCTCGCCGAGCTCGATCACGCCCTGGCCCAGGGCCTCCATCACCGGCCGGGCGCGGTCAATCGCTTCCGGCGCTCCCGCGGCGAGCACCCACAGCTCGGCGGAGGCGGCGGCCTCCGGTCGGCCGAAGACGGGGGCGGCCACGTAGGCTTGCCCGGCGGCCGCGTGCTCCCGGCCCAGCCGGCGAGAGAGGGCGGTGCTGATCGTGCTCATCGACAGGTGGATGGAGCCCTCCGGCAGGGTGGCCAGCGCGCCGGACGCGCCCAGGACCGTGTGCTCGACAGCCGCGTCGTCGGCCAGCATGGTCACCAGGAGCTCCACGTCCTCGGCCGCCTCCGCGGGAGACCCGGCCACCCGGGCTCCCTCCGACTCCAGCGGCTCGGCGCGGCTGCGCGTCCGGTTGTACACGACGACGTCGTGTCCCGCGGCGAGGAGATTGCTCGCCATCGGGAGTCCCATCCGACCGAGCCCCAGGAACGCTATGCGCATCGTCGGTCTCCTCGTGATCGCGCCCGTCAGTTGGGTTCGCGCTGGACAGCCCCCGGACGACCCGGGTACTCTGCCGGCCCGGGCCGGGCGCAGCGGCGACGAACCGTGGTCGAGGCGAAAGGAGAGGCATCATGCATACCATCCAGGTCCAGACCGAAGGACGTGAGCAGCTCGTGGACATCACGGCCCGCGTCGAGGAAGTGCTGGTGGACGCCGACGTCGACGAGGGTGCCTGCGTGCTGTGGTCCGAGCACACCACGGCCGCGCTCACCGTGAACGAGAGCGCCGACCCCGACGTGGCCCGGGACATCGAGGCGTGGCTGTCCGAGCACGCGCCCGAGGGCGGTGCGTACCGGCACCGGGAGGGCAACGCCGACTCCCACATCAAGACGAGCCTGGTGGGTCCCGGCCTCACCCTGATCGTCTCCGACGGACGGCTCGTCCTCGGCCGGTGGCAGGGCGTGTTTCTGTGCGAGTTCGACGGGCCACGGAGCCGCCGCGTCCGCGTGCAGGTGCTCTCCTCACCGTGAGACTTCCCCGCGTGGATGGCCTCATCGGCGCGGGTTCCGACGAGGTGACGCGAAGACTCGGGCGTCCGGTCGCGGACCGCTCGGCGGGAGGCGGACGGTGGCTCCGATTCGAGGGCCGGGGCTGGGGCCTCCGGGTGCGCCTGGGGACGGGCCGCCGGGTGGCGTCGTGGACCCTGAACCTTCCGGGCGGGACGTCCACGCTGCGGGAGGCCGCCGAGCCGGCCGGGCTGTGGCCGGCGTGCGCGCCCGATGCGGAGGCCGCTGGAGCCGACGCGACGGGCTCCTCCCTGCTGCGGCGCCGTCTGCCCGGTCCCGAGGGTTCGACGGACCGGTCCCTGACCGCCACGGTGCGAGGCGGACGGATCGTGGCGCTCACCGCCTTCGACGAGCCCCCGGACTGGTAGGACCGACCCGGACCTGTTGCAATTTGCGAGGCGGGGCGTTTCCTTTCCGGTCGGGTGGAGGATGGGCGAGGACGGCGGGAACCCGGAGCCCGAGTGGCGCTTAAGGCACGCAGGGATGTGAGGGGGGCGCGGGCGCTCGACGCCACGCAGGTCCTGTACTGGATCTACGCGGCGCGCCTGATCGTGTGCCTGGGCGTGTTCGGCACGGCGCTCGCCATCGGGACGCCGTGGCTGGGTGGGACCGCCGCCACGCTGCCGATCGGGCTGCGTCAGGTCGCGCTGGCCGGCCTTCTCCTGGGGGGGCTGGCCACGCCGGCGGCGTACTGGCACACGCACTCCCGGCACCATCCCATCACCCTGGATTTCCTGTACTCCCAGGCGGTCCTCGACATCCTCCTGGTGACGGCGATCGTGCACATCACCGGCGGGAGCGAGAGCGTGTTCCCGCCCCTGTTCTACATCGCCCTCGCCTCCGGCTACGCGCTCCTCATGCCCTTCGCTTCGGCCGTGTTCGTGGCCGTGGTGTGCGGGGCGGCGTACCTGGGGGACATCGTCGGCGCGTACCCGACCCAGCTGGGCGCGGCGGTGGTCCTCCAGGTGGTCATCTTCACGGTCGTCACCTCCGTGAGCAGCGCGATCGCCGCCCGGCTCCGCCAGACGCGCGGGCGCCTGCGGGAGTTGGAGGGAGAGCTCCACCGGCTGCGCCTGGACACGGCGGACCTGCTCCGGACCCTGGATTCGGGCGTCGTGACCCTGGATGGCGAGGGGCGGCTCGCCTACATGAACCCGGCGGCCGAGGCGCTCCTCGGCGTGCGGGCCGCACAGTGGCTGGGGGCCGACTTCCTGGCCGTCCTGGACCGGCGTGGAAGAGAGCTGGCCCGGGCCATCCGGGAGAGCCTGCGGCAGGGGGAGGCCATCCACGACCGGGAGGTCCTGGTGGAACGGGAGGGGGAGGACGCCCTCCCCATCGCGGCCAGCACGGCCGTGTTGCGCCAGCCGGGAGCCCCGTCGTCGGTGACGGTGGTGCTCCGCGACCTCCGCACGCTCCGGCGCCTGGAGGACCTGCGCCTGCGTGCGGGACGGCTCGAGGCGGTGGCCGAGCTGTCCGCATCGCTGGCGCACGAGATCCGCAATCCCCTCTCGGCCATCCGCAGCGCCGTGCAGCAGCTGGACGGATCCGCGAAGCGGGACGGGAAGGACGAGGACGATGCGATCCTGGGGCGGCTCATCGTCCGGGAGAGCGATCGACTGGACCGGCTCCTCGGCGAGTTCAATGACTTCGCGCGAGTCGACATGGCCGGCCGCGAGGCGCTGGATGTCCGGCGTCTCATGGAAGAGGCGGTGGCCATGGTCCGGCAGCGCCCCGACACTCCCGCGGAAGCCCGCTTCGAGATCGAGTGCGAGGGCGACGTGAGTGACCTGTGGGGAGATCCGGACCTGCTCCACCGGACGCTGAGCAACATCATCCTGAACGCGGTCCAGGCGGCCGAGCCGGGCCACCCTGCCAACGTGCGGATCCTGGCGGACAACCTCCCGCTCGAGGACGTGCCGGGAGACGTCGCCCTGGGTTCGCCGGTCCGCATGCGGGTCGTCGACGACGGCCCGGGGATCCCCGCCGAGCGACTGGGCTGGATCTTCGAGCCCTTCCACACGGGCCGCCGGGGAGGCTCCGGCCTCGGCCTCTCCATCGCCCAGCGCGCCGTCGAGGCGCACGGGGGAGCCCTCCTGGTCGACTCCGAACCCGGGCGAGGCACCACCTTCTCGATCATCCTGCCCCGGCGGGAGTGGGCCGAGAGGCCGCTGGGAAGACCCGAAGATCGATTGAACGAGACGACGCGCCCGCCACGGACCCCAGACACCGGTTTCGACACGCATGCCAAGGGTAATCGAGGAGACGCCGATGAGTGACCTTCCGTTGGTCCTGGTGATCGACGACGAGCAGAGCCTCGTCGAGACGCTGACGGTCCTCCTCAAGCGCGAAGGCTTCGAGGTGGCCTCCGCCCTCACCGGGGCCGAGGGGTTGGAACGATTCGACGAGCGCCAGCCCGACCTCGTGCTCGTCGACGTGCGCATGCCGAAGATGGACGGTGTCGAGGTGCTGGAGGCGGTGCGCGAGCGCAGCCCCACGACGCCGGTCGTGCTCATGACCGCCCAGGCGTCGCTCCAGTCGGCCATCCGCGCCGTCAACCTGGGCGCCACGCACTACGTCCAGAAGCCGTTCGAGAACGACGAACTGGTGGCCATCCTGCGTCGGTCCCTGGACTACGGGGAGGTCCAGCGCGAGAACCTGGCCATCAAGGAGGAGCTTCGGCAGACCAGGGCGCGCACCGGGGAGGTGCCCCGCCCGATCGGCGAGAGCCCGAAATTCACCCAGGCCATGGAGCTGGCCGAGTCGGTCGCCGGCAGCGAGTCGACGATCCTCATCCGGGGCGAGAGCGGGACCGGCAAGGAGATCTTCGCCCGTTACATCCACGACCTGTCGCCCCGGAGCCAGGGGCGATTCCTGTCGATCAACTGCGCGGCGCTTCCCGAGAGCCTGCTCGAGTCCGAGCTCTTCGGCCACGTGAAGGGCTCGTTCACGGGAGCGGTCAAGGACAAGGAGGGCCTGTTCGTGGCCGCCGGGGGAGGCAGCTTCTTCCTGGACGAGGTCGGGGAGATGGCGCCCTCGACCCAGGTCAAGCTCCTGCGGGTGCTGCAGCAGCGCGAGGTGGTGCCGGTGGGTGCCACCAGGCCGGTCCCCGTCGACGTGCGGCTGATCGCCGCCACCAACCGCGACCTGGAGCGTGACATCGAGACGGGCCGCTTCCGCCGCGACCTGTACTACCGTCTGAACGTCATCGCGCTGGAGCTGCCGCCCCTGCGGGAGCGCACCGAGGACGTGCCCCTCCTCGCGGAGCATTTCCTGGAACGGCTGGCCGCAGAGCAGCGAATCGAGCGCAAGAAGCTGTCGAAGGACGCCTCGGAGCTGCTGGCCGGCTACCGGTGGGCCGGCAACGTGCGCGAGCTCGAGAACGTGATCGAGCGCGCCGTGGTGCTGACGGATGGAGCCACGATCAAGCCCGAGGCCTTCCCCGAGCGCCTCAGGGAGGAGCCGGTCGAGCCGCTGGTCCGGGACGAGCCGCCCCCCAACCCGACCCTGGAGGTGATCGAGCAGGCGTACATCGCGCACGTGCTCAAAGCCGAGGGAGGCAACAAGACCCGGGCCGCCGAAGTGCTGGGAATCGATCCCAGTACCCTGTATCGCAAGATCAACCGCTACGGGATCGAAGCGTGAGCTCGAATCGCGCTTGTCTTGCAACGCACGAGGCTCCTTGCAAGGTGCGAGGAACCGGGCCGATCCTGGAGGGCGGAGTTTCGTTGGACAAAATACGGTAAGTGGTTGTCATGATGTCTATTGAATCCATACCAGGGGTGCGGCACGGGCGTTGCCCCCATCACGCCTCGCCAACAGTGGGCACCGCCGCCGCCGACGGGCGACAGGCGGGCGAGTGTGACAGGCGTCCCGTTCATCCCAAGGGGGAGAGGCACCATGAAGACGACCGCTTCCAGGATCCGTGGCTCCGAGGGGTTCACCCTCATCGAGCTGCTCATCGTGGTCGTGATCATCGGCATCCTGGCCGCGATCGCGATCCCGCAGTTCGCGTCGACGAAGGAGAAGGCGTTCGACGCCGCCGCGAAGAGCGACATCCGCAACGCGATGACGGCCGAGGAGGCCTACTTCGCGGATGCGCAGACCTACGACCCGGCCTCGATGGCCACCGGCAAGTTCACGACGAGCAACGGCATCGCGATCACGGCCTCGTCGGCGAGCGCGGGCGGTTACGCCATCACCGCGAGCCACACGGCGTCTCCCAACACGTACTACGTGACCTCCGGCACGGGGAGCGCGACCGACGGGAAGATCCAGAAGGGTTGATCCCGGAGGAGCTGGTCTGAGTCGGCGCGCACCATGCGCCGACGGGTCGAGGGGCGTAGCGGTCTTTCCGCTACGCCCCTTTCGCTTGTGGTGATCGCGCCCGGAGGGCTCCCGCGATGACGCACGGATCGAGCAGGAACGACCGGGGAACCCCCGACGTGGGCGGCCGGACGGCCGGCATCACGCTCGACGCCGGGACCGTGGCCACCGCGGCGCTCGTGCTCGCGGCCGTTCTGCTGTTCCGGCGCGTTCTGTTCGGCGGCCAGGTGTTCTTCAGCCGCGACATCGCGCCCTTCTTCTATCCCATGAAGGCGTACCTGGTCGACTCCATCCGGAGCGGCCGACTGCCTCTGTGGAATCCCTGGGTGCTCAACGGAGAGCCCTTCTTCGCCACCCTGCAGCCGGGGGCGCTCTATCCCGGGAGCCTGCTGCTGTACGTCCTGCCCTTCTCCTATGCCTTCGGACTCCTGCTGGTGCTGCACTACCCGATGGCGGGCGTCGGATTCTACTTCCTGCTGCGTCGGTGGGGGCGGAGCCGCGCGGCGGCCGTGCTGGGAGGGGTCGCCTTCATGCTCGGCGGATACCTGGTCTCGATCGGGAACTTCTACAACAACATCCAGACGGTTGCCTGGATCCCGTGGATCTGGCTGGCATGGGACCGTTACGTCGAGACCGGTACACCCGGTCGGTTCGTGACCTTCGTGCTCGCGACGGTGTGCGCCTTCCTGGGCGGCGAGCCGCAGATGCTCGCCATCGGGCTGGTCGTCGTGGTGCTCCATGGACTGGTGGTGGAACGGTCCAGGCCGGGCCGGCTCGGGGCGGCGCGACAGCTGGGCTGGCTGGCCGTGGCCGGCCTGCTGGCTCTCGGGTTGTCCGCGGTGCAGCTCCTCCCCTTCATGGAGCTCGTGCACCACTCGATCCGCAACACCGATCTCAGTCTGTCCTTCGCGGCCCGGGGGTCCGTGGGGTTCCGGACGCTCGTGCACCTCCTGGTGCCCCCGGCGGTGAGCACCGGCCAGTATGGATTCTCGGCGCGATTCGTGTTGACGCCGGAGGTGCCATGGCTGGTGAGCGTGTATCCGGGCGTCCTGGTGCTCGGGTTCGCGGCACAGGGCGTGGCGAGGCCCCCGAGCCGGCGCTGGCTGTGGTACTGGGGCGGCCTGGCGCTCGCGGGCCTGCTGCTCACTCTGGGGCCGGCCACCCCCGTGTTCCCTTTCCTGTTCCGCTGGATCCCTCCCCTTCGCCTGGTGCGCTACCCGGAGAAGTTCTACCTCCTCACTGCCCTGGCCCTGCCGACCTTCGCGGCGCGGGGTCTCGACTCGGTGAGACGGAGCGAGGCCGGGGGGAGCGGTCCGGTCCTGGCGGCCCTGGGCGTCCTGTCGCTCCTGTACGCGGCACTCTGGGTGCTCCTGCACGAGAGGCCCACCCTGTTCGCAGCGGCGTGCGGCGGGGCCCTGCGCGGGGCCCAGATGTGCACGCATCCGGGCGTGGCGCAGCGGTTCTATGGCGGGCTCCTCCTCAGGGTGCTGCTGCTGGCCTTGGCCGGCGGCGGGCTCGTGCTCGGCTGGCGACTGCGGCGCGTGACCCCCCGTCTCGCACTGCCGCTCCTCCTCGTCCTGACGGCGGTCGACCTCGTCGTCGCGCACGATCGCGTCAACCCGACGGTCGGCCGGGGCATCTACGAGCGACGGCCCTGGGCGGCGACCGTGCTCGACCGGGTGGCGACGGATCGGCAGGCGTATCGCTATCGGGGGTCGACGACCTCGGCGACGATGGGCAGCGCCCTCATGGTGCCGGGCGCTCTGCAGCTCACGAACATGTACGTCGAGTTCCAGGCCATGGGACCCGACCTGGGCCAGCTCTACCATCACCCGAGCCAGGACGGCATCCAGGGCGTGGAGCTGAAGTCGGTGGTCTCCACGATCGCCTTCGCGCTCCACAACCCGCCGGACGTGCGCACGCGACTCCTGCGCGCCATGAACGTCCGGTACTACGTGGATCCGACGCCCACGGCCGACTCGATGCCCGGCCTCCGGCCCCTCGCCAACGCCGGAGACCTCCCGCTGCGCATGTACACCGTGGAGGATCCGGTCCCCAGGGCTTACCTGGTCTCCAGGTACCGGGTCCAGGCCAACCCGGTCACGGCGTTCGGCCGCGTCCTCGGTCCCGACTTCGACCTGCACGGAGAGGCCGTGCTGGCCGACAGCGTGTCGAAGGCTCCAGACGCCGGGGCCACGGGCCAGGTGACCACGGCCCGGTACGGCAGCCAGGTGGTGCGGCTCCAGACTCGGGCGTCGGGGCGCATGCTCCTCGTCCTGACGGACCGCTACTTTCCGGGCTGGATTGCGACGGTGGACGGGCGCCGTACCGTGGTGCACCGGGCGAACGGATTCTTCCGAGCCGTGGAGGTGCCGGCGGGGACCCATGAGATCGTGTTCCGCTACCGACCGCGTGCGTTGATCCTGGGCGCCTGGATCAGCGCGGCGTCCGTCCTGGCGTGCCTCGGCGTGCTCCTTCTGGGCCGCCGGCGCGGAGCATGAGGCGGCCGGAGGGGGGCGCGGGAAGGGCGCGCTCCCGGTGGCTGTTCGTCGGCGGGTTCATCGTGGCGGCCCTCGTCACCCTCCCGACCCTGCACGACTACGGCGTCGCCAGCGATGTGCCCAACTACTTCACCGGCGCCCTCCTGGAGCTGCGCTGGTTCGGCTCCTTCCTGCACGGGCTGGTGACGGGCTCGCCGGGTGAGTGGCTACGGCGCGGCGTCGTGTTCGACGCCTGGCGTTGGTGGCGGGAGCGCCTCCCCCATCCCCCGCTTTCGCGGGAGCTGGGCGGCCTCGGCTACTTCCTGCTGCGCGGGGTCCTCCACCCCCTGACGGCCTATCGCGTCGCCACGGCCCTCGTGTACGCCGGCCTGGTCGGGGCCGTCGGCGTCCTGGTGCGGCGTCGATCCGGCTCGGCGACCGCCGGCGTCGCGGCGGCGGCCAGCGTGCTCGCCATTCCGCCGCTGTTCGCCTACGGACACCTGGCGCTCACCGACATGATGCTGGCGGCATTCTGGTTCGGGGCTGTGGCGGCGCTCGACACCTACCTGGAGGGAGGGCGGGACGCCTGGCTGTGGCTGGCCGGACTGTCGCTCGGCGCCGCGGTCGCCACGAAGTTCACGGCTCTCCTCCTGCCACCCGTCCTCGCCTTCCAGCTCCTGGTGTGGGTACGCGGGCGGGACGGGCGCCCGTCCATCCCCTGGCGGGAGATCGGCGTGCTGGCGTTGTGCGCCGTGCTCGTGTTCGCCGCCTGCAATCCGGTGATGTGGGTGGATCCGGCGCGGGGCCTGGGCGACTTCCTGGCCGCCGGCTTCCACAGGGCCGAGGACCCCCACGCCCAGATCACCACCTTCTACCTGGGCCGCATGTACGAGTACCGCCCGCCACGCTCCTATCCGTTCGTGTGGACCCTGGTCGTCATCCCGATTCCCTTGCTCATCGGTCTCGGGGCGGGCCTCCTTCGCTGGCGATCCGGACTGGTGAGACTGTCCCTGCCGACCCTCGTGGTCGTGTACGGGGCCCTCATGCTGCCCGCGGCGCCCCTGCACGACGGGATCCGGCTCCTGCTTCCCGCCTTTCCCTTCCTGTGCGTGATCATCGGCGTCGGGTGCGGCGCGCTCGCGGACCGGCTCGCCGACCTGGCGGGGCGCCGGTGGCCCGGGCGGGTCGACCTGGCGCGCGTGCTCGTCATGGTGGCACTGTTCGCCGTTCCGATCCTGGACGTGGTCGCGTTCCACCCGTTCGAGCTCTCCTACTTCAACGGACTGGTCGGCGGCATCCGCGGAGCCGAAAGCCGGGGGCTGGAGATCTCGAACCTCAAGGAGGTGCTGACGCCGAAGGTGCTGGTCGACCTCGCCCATAGCATCCCTCCCGGCTCGGTGATCGACCCCGACTTCTTCCTCGAGGAGGTGTGTTTCGACCGCGAGCTGGGGCTGGCGCCGGCGGACTGGGTCGTGGAGATGGAGGATCCCGGCGCTCCCGGGCCGGGTGCCCGCGCGCTGGTGTGCGCGCCGGGCGAGCGGCAGGACGTGGCCGTCGTCCTCCGGCCGCCCCGCCGACCCGACTTCGTGTTCATCCTGAACCGACGGGGCATACAGTCCTTCCGCGACCGGGCGCTGGTCCGGAGCGGCGGCCGTCCCTACTTCGAGGTGACCGTGCACGGGGTGCCCCTCCTCCAGGTGTTCAGGACCTCCCGGTGATCGGGGCGATGGGCCCGGGCCGAAGGGGACGGACGCTTCTGGCGCTCCTCAGCGCCGGGTTCGCGGTCGTGTCCCTCTCCTGGTGCCTGCACGACCTCGGTCGGGTGGGCGTGACCTGGGACGAGCCGATGTACATGGCCGCCGCCGACCGGATTCAGGGCTGGGCCGGGCGGGTGGTCGAAGGTCCGGACCGGGCGGGTGCGCTGGGGGACAGTACGATCCAGGCGGTATTCGATTGGAAGCATTACTGGAACCCTCATCCGCCGGCCTTTCGCGAGGCGATGGCGCTGACGGGGTGGTTGACGGGACCGGTGCTGGGCCGCGTGGAGGGCTACCGTCTGGCCTCGGTGGTGTGGATGGCGCTCCTGGCCGGCCTGCTGGCCTGGTGCGCGGGGAGGGCATGGGGTGTGGCGGGATGCGTGGGAGCCGGAGCGGCGCTGCTCACCATGCCTCGTCTCCTGGGTCACGCGCACGTGGCGGCCACCGACATGCCCCTCACCTTCTTCTGGTTCCTGGGCACCGTGGGCGCGCTGGGCTACGCGAGGACGGGCCGCCGGGCCTGGCTGGCGGCCGGAGCCGTCGGCCTCGGCCTCGCTCTGGCTACCAAGTTCACCGGCTACCTGTGGCCGGCTCCGGCAGTGGCGTGGGTCATCCTGGACCGGCGGGCTCGCCGCCGTTGGCGAGGGCTCCTGGTCCTGGCCACGCTGGGCGTCGTGGTCGCCTGGTTGGTCAACCCGCTTGCCTGGCATCACCCGATCGGCTACGTGCAGCACCTGGTTCACGACAGCCTCGACCGCAGCTCCGTCATCCCGATCTCCACCTACTACGTCGGACGCATCTATGGCTTCGTCGTGCCGTGGCACGAGGCCATCGTGATGACACTGATCACGCTGCCAATCGCGACCCTGGCCCTGGGTGGGATGGGGATCGGGGCCGGACTTCGGCGCCGGGCCGGGGAAGGCCAGTGTCTCCACGGGAGCGAGTGGGGCGGCGAGCGCGGCGAGCGCGATCCTCTCGTCCTCGCCAGCGTGATCGAGGTGGCCTTCTTCTGGGCGCTCCTGGCGCTGCCCAGCTCGCCGAACCACGATGGCGTCCGGCTCTTCCTCCCCATGTTCCCGTTCGTGGCGCTGCTCGCCGGGCGTGGCTTCTCGTTCGGCGTCGGGCGGCTCCGCTCCGGCGTCCCAGCGCGGTGGAGGACGGCCGCCGTGACGGCCTTCGGGCTCCTCCTGTTCGGACCGGCGACCGTCCAGGCCGCGTCGGCCTCGCCCTTCTACCTGGCCTATTACGGCGAGTCGATCGGCGGTGCCCGCGGCGCGGCGCGGCGCGGGATGGAGGCTACCTACTGGTATGATGCGCTCAGCCCGGACTTCCTCGAGCGCGTGAACCGGCTGCTGCCCCGGGGTGCCACGGTATCCACCTTCCCGCAGTCCGATCACTTCGTGGAGTTGCAGGACTGGGGCGTGTTGCGCTCTGATCTCCACTTCACCGAGAGCTTCCCGGCGCCGTACGTTCTCCTGTACGCCAGGAAGGCGTTGTTTCACCCGGAGCAGTGGACGCTCTACCGTCGGGTGAAGCCGGTGATCGCCGTTCGCTACCAGGGTGTCGAGCTGGCCGGCCTGTACGTGTGGAGCCGGAAGGCGTTCGAGAAGCTGGAGACCGAGCCATGAGGATGCTCACCGCGGTCGTTCCGGTCTACAACGAAGAATCGATCCTGCCTGAGCTCAACAGCAGGCTGGTCGAGGTCCTGGGCTCGATGCCGTTGGAGTGGAGAATCGTCTACGTGGACGATGGGAGCCGGGACGGAACGCCCCGCATCCTGGCTGATCTCGCCGAGAGCGAGTCGCGGGTGGGCGTGGTGCACCTGTCCCGGAACTTCGGACAGCAGGAGGCCATCTCGGCCGGACTCGCCGTGGCGCCTGGGGACGCGGTGGTCGTTCTCGACGGCGACCTGCAGGATCCCCCGGAGGTCATCCCGAGCCTGGTCGAAGAGTGGGAAGCCGGCTACCGCGTCGTGTATGCGATCAAGCGGGACCGCAAGGAGGGCCCGGTCAAGCGCTGGCTGTTCTCCTCCTTCTACTGGCTGCTGCGCAAGCTGAGCCCCCTCGAGATCCCGTCGAACGCCGGGAATTTCTCGCTCATGGACCGGTCGGTCGTGGACCTGATCAACCGTATGCCCGAGCGTCACCGGTACGTCAGCGGCCTCCGGGCCTACGTGGGAGGCCCGCAGATCGGCGTCGAGTTCGAGCGCGCCGCCCGCTACGCGGGGGATCCACGCCAGTCCCCGCGGAAGCTCCTGCGCATGGCCAGCGATGCGCTGTTCGCGTTCTCCGACCTGCCGCTGCGGGCGGCCAGTTTCATGGGCTTCGTGGTCTCCGGCGTGGCCTTCGTGGTCCTGGTCGACGTGCTGTACAAGCGACTGGTGACCGGCGAGGCGATCCTCGGCTGGGCTTCGGTCATGACGTCGGTCCTCTTCCTGGGCGGCATCCAGCTCATCGCGCTGGGTGTCATCGGGGAGTACATCGGCCGCATCTACGACGAAACGAAGGGGCGGCCGTCCGTCGTGGTGGCCCGGTACCGAAACCTCCCGGCCGGGTCCGGGCCCGCCGCCCTCCCGCGACTCGATGGTGAATGAGGGGCTCGATCCGGGTCGGCGCCGAAGGACCTGACGGCGCGTTCTCCGCGGAAGCGGCCGCCGGCGTCCTCGTCGCTGCCCTCGGGATCGGCGTGCTCGCGCTGGGGCTGATCCGGGCCTTGCGGCCGCACGCGATCTTCTTCTACACGGAAGCCCCGGTGTTCGCGAGCCTGACCGCGTTCCGGCGGGCCGGCTCGCTCGCGGCGCTGTATCCCGCCGGCCGGTGGTCCGTGCCGCCCCTGGTGCTGACTCCGTACGGGCCGCTCTTCTTTCTCCTCGACGCGGCCGTGATGTCCTTGCCCGGGGTGGCCCCGTCTCTGGTCGTACCCCGGATGGTGGCTCTGGCGGCACTCGCTGGTTGCCTGGCGGTGGGGTGGTCCATCGGCCGGTCCAGGGGCGTGCCCTGGCCGACACGGCTACTGGTCCTCGGAGCGCCGCTCCTGTTCGTGCCGGGGATCCAGCGGCTGTCCGGCTCGGCCCAGGTGGACGTCCTCGCCCTGCTGTGCACGCTGGCCGGCGTCCGGTGCGTGCTGCGCTTCCGTGAGGCCGAGCCGACGGGGCGGTCCGATGCGCCGCCCGGAACGGCGACCGGGCAGGTCCGGGAATCGGTCGTGGCGCGCCGCTACCTGCTCGCCGGCGTAGCGTTTTTCGTCGTGGCCTATTTCACCAAGCAGAGTTACGTGGCGGCGCCGCTGGCCCTGGTCGTGGACGAGTTTCGACTTCGCCGGTGGCGCCGCGCCGGGCTCGTCGCCGTGGCGTTCGTCGGCCCGGTGGCGGGCGGAACGCTTCTCCTCCAGGCCGTGACCGGGGGCGGATACTGGCTCAATACGGCGTCGGCCATGTCGGTCGCGATGGCTCCCGCGAACCTGTTCGCGGTGTGGCACGACGCCTCGTTCCTCCTGTGGGCTCCGCTCCTCCTGTACGTGCTGGTCCGGGTCGGTGAAGCTCGCCCCCTCGGCTTCGTGACCCTGTGGGCGGCCGCCGCCTGGCTTCTGCACGGGCTGGCGATGCTGAAGACGGGCTCCAGCATCAACTACTTCCTCGAGCCCGTGTTCGGTACCGTGGTCGCGGCACTGGCCCCTGTGGAGATGAGCGGGTCGCCGGCGGGCGCCGGAGCGCGGGCGGACCGTCGTCTGGCCGCCGTGGCCCTCGTGGTCCTCGGAGTGGCCGCGGTCCCGGCGACGCTCGGGCTGGGCCGGGCCCTGTCGTCGACCTGGCGCGCTCGGGGCCTGGCGTTCGGCATCCGGGGAGCCGAGCCCGGCTCCCCGCTGGTGTTCAGCGAGGCCTTCCCGGCCGTGATCGAGGCCGGAGCGCTGCCCTTCCTGAACGACCCGTACGCGTTCGGCACCCTGGCGCATGCCGGCCTGTGGGACGCGTCCGTGGTCCGTCGTGCCCTCGCGACCGGCTCGATTCCGTTCGTGGCTACCGAGTTCGATCTTCGGCTCGGACCGAGCCGGACCGGCGGGAGTTCGATCGCGGGAGCCGGGTTCACCTACTTCTGGTATCTGGACGACGTGTGGCGCCCGACGGTCGCACACTACCGCATGGATATGGCTCCCGGGTTCTTCGTGTGGCTGCCGAAGGGTGGGGACGGTGCCCCGGGTCGCGGAGGAAGCGCAGCGGTGGGTGATCGGTCACCGCGGTCGGAGCGAGAGCGTCACGTGGCAACCGGCCGCGCGGAGTCTCGTGCGCACTGAGTCGGTGGTCCGCCGCTCGTCCCCGGACGCCGGGCGCTTGGCCAGCGGTGCCGCGGCCTGGTGTCGGCGGCTCCTGGGGGCAGCGCTGCTGGTCGTACCGCTCCTCCCGTTGCGGATATTGTTCGGACCCTACGAGGATGTGGGGAAGCTGGTCGACCCCGGTCAGTGGATCCTCGGCGCGGCCATCGTGGGGGCCGTGGCCTGGCTGCTCAGCCTTCCCGAGCTCCCGGAGCCCTTCCTGCGGCGGATCGGAGCCCGGGGCCGCCGCCTGGAGGATCGGGTGCGGGGTGTATGCCTGGTCCTGCTCGCCGTCATGTTGATTTGGGTGTCGTGGAGCGTGTTTCGACACCGACCGCTCCTGGTCGACAGCATCGCACAACTCTTCCAGGCGAAGATCTTCGCGAGTGGCCGGTTCACGGCGCCTGCACCGGCCGATCCCGCGTTCTTCGTGACTCAGAACATGGTACTCGACTCGGGTCGGTGGTATGCGCAGTACCCGCCTGGTCAAGCCGCCCTGCTCGTTCCGGGCGTCCTGGCCGGAGTGCCCTGGCTGGTGCCGATCGTCCTTTCCCTGGTGTCGGCGGTGGCGCTGCATGCGTTCGCGCGCCGAGTGTACGATCCGGCCACGGCGCGAGTGACGCTCTTCCTCCTGGTATTGTGCCCCTTCTTCCTCTTCATGGGGGCCAGCTTCATGAACCACGTCCCCACGCTCGCGTTCATTTCGGTGTTCCTGTGGCTTTTCGCACGGTGGGATGCGGATGGAGGAGCACTCGCGCTCGCCGGCGCCGGAGCGGCACTGGGCGCGGCTTTCCTGTGCCGACCGTTCACGGTGGCTGCCGTGGCGGTGCCCTTCGCCATGTTCGGGTTGTCAGCCTCGCGTCGGAGCGGTCGGTGGGCCGATCTGGCCGCGGGCGCGGCGGGGTTCCTCGTCCTGGCGGGCGGGTATCCGTTCTACGACCTGGCCACCACCGGCCACGCGTTCCTGACGGGGTACGTGGAGCAGTGGGGGGCTTCGCACGGACTGGGCTTTCACGAGACTCCCTGGGGCACCACCCACACCCCGCTTCTCGGGCTGCGCAACGAGCTCACCGACGTGCAGCTCCTGAACCTGAACCTGTTCGAGTGGCCGATTCCCGCCCTGTGGCCGGCCGCAGGAGCCCTGCTCGCAGGCTGGCTGCGGGACCGCTGGAGTGGCCGCCTGTTGACCGCGTTCGTGGCCATCCCCGCGGCCTATTTCTTCTACTGGCATCGCGACAGCTACCTGGGCCCACGGTTTCTGTTCGCCGGAGTGGCCTTCATCGTGCCGCTCACGGCCAGGACGATCGTGCTCTGTGCTCGTCGTCTGGGAGGCATCGACCTGCAGGTAGCGTCCCTCTTCCGCCCCGTGAGCGCTCGGCGCCTGGCTCTGACCGCCGCGGCGATCGCTATCGGCTGGTCGATCGCGGTGGGCATTCCCGGCCGTCACCGTGTCTATGCGACGGGCCTCATGAGTCTCAAGCGGGACCTGCCGGCCGAGGCCCGGGCCGCCGGCATCGATAGCGGCCTCATCTTCGTCAAGGTGGCCGCGGGCAGCCGTCTCATCGCTCGACTGCGGGGGCTCGGCGCCTCTGCCAGCTCGGTGGAGCGAGGCTACAGGCGGTCGGACTTCTGCGACCTCTTGACCCTCGAGCGACGGGCCCGGGCCGGGAGGTGGTCACAGGACCGACTCGAGACGGCGCTACGCCGGACAGAGAGCTCCGACCAGGACCTCGTTCGGGACCGGCGCCTGAACGGAGACCCCACCCTCCGGCTCCGACGCGACCGGTTCGGATCCTCGCTCCATTTGCCGCCGGACTGCCTCGACGAGCTGGAGTACGACGGGACCGGATACGGTCTGTTCACGCCCTTCTTGCTGGTCGACCGCCCGGACCTGGACGGTCTGCTGGTGGTCGCGATCGACCAGCGGGGCCTGAATCGGGAGCTCGAGGCGCGCTATCCGGACCGCGCGGCATACCTCTACCGTGACGGCCACTTCGAGCCCGTGTCGCGGACCGGTCTCAGGGGAAGGCAGTTCAGCCCGTCGACCGGCCCTCCGCCTCCCTACCCGAGTAACCGTACCTTCGCAACTGAAGGACGCCCAGGCCGTCGGCCACGAGTCGCTGCAAGCCCGGCATCGCTTCGCGCCAGTCGTCGTCGATGACGAGCTGCACGGGGCCCTGTCGGAAGCGGACGGGGTTCCCGGACACCGTGTGGTTGGGCCCCAGATGAACCGACCGGCCATCGAGACACCAGCCCCCCCGGGGGGTCAGATCGAGCTCCCTCGCGATCTTCGCCAGCGTGGCCGACGGCGTCTCGACCAGATCCTCGTACCGGACCCGGGTATGCGCGGCCAGACTTCCGCTGCGTGCCATCCTCTCGAACACGGCGTTGAAGGTGACCCAGGCCGCGGCTGTCTTCGGGACCGGGTACCGGGAGAAGTAGGCTCGCCGGTCGTGGATCTCCGGACGCTCCTTCGTCTTGGTCCAGGCGTAGGCGACGGCACCCACGTGCCGCACCAGGTGCAGGAGGGACAGGCGTACGTCGCCGCGCCCGGCCAGGACCAGCGCTTCGGGTGGGTACTTGGAGGAATCGACCACGACTTCCACGCCGGAGGTCTCCTGGATGGCGCGGAGCGCCTCCACCAGTGCGGCCCCGTACTCCGACAGGCTCCGCCGAAAGTCGGAGGACTGGAGCCACGGCCACAGCAGCTGCGGCAGAGCTCGGAACGAGCAGACTTCGTCGCGCAGGGACACGATTCGGGCCAGGTCTCCGGGGTGCATGCCGAGGGAGTCGAAGATCCTGGCCACGACATCGCGCCAGAAGGGACAGCGGGAGAAGGGCTCACCGCACCCGCACAGCTGGTCCTCCAGGACGCCTCGCCGCCACAGGTGCGTGACCTCTCCAGCGTGGAAGGTCCGCGGACGGGCACCGAGTATGTTGCCGAGGAGCGTGCTCCCGCTCCTGCCGGCTCCGCCAATGTACAGCACCCGGAGCGGCGCCGCGTCGCTCATCTGGCGCCGGAGCCCTCAAGCATGCCGCGCGCCCATCACCTCGAGGAGGAAACTGGACCAGATCGTCTGTATGCCGAGGATGAGCAGCGTGGTGGCCGGAATGACAATGCGCATGGATGTCTGCACATTGAGGGGGCCGAACGAGACGCCCCCCCACACCCTGACGGAGTAGAGGGCTCCTCCGAGGCCCAGCAGGATGAGGAGGAGTCCCACCAGCAGGCCCCTCTCCAGCCGGAGACGATCGGTCAGTCTGGACAGGGTCGGGCTGGGTGGCAGCAGGCCGGTGCGCACGGCGTGGGCCCGCGCGATGAGCGAGAAGGTCACCGCCTGGTAACCCCCGATCATGGCGGCCGAGCAGTAGAGGAGGGTGTTGACGTCGAGGCCCACCGAGCCGATGCGATGCGGACCCGGCAGCAACCACAGCATGCCGGCGAGCCCGAGGAGCATCAAGGCGGTCCCCGGATAGAGGAACAGCCATCTCGGGCTGAGGAGCAGCAGGAAGCGCACATGCCGCCAGCCGTCCCGCCATCGCCGAAGGTGCGGCCTGCCCGCGCGTCCGTCCGGCGACAGCGTGACCGGGACTTCGCTGATCGTGAGCTCCTGGAGGGTCGCCTTCACCACCAGCTCGCTGGCGAACTCCATGCCGGCGCTGGTGAGTCCGAGCGAACGCACGGCGTCCCGTCGGAAGCCCCGGAGTCCACAGTGGAAGTCGCCCACCGGGCTCCGGTAGAACACGCGTCCGAGGAAGGAGAGGAGAGGGTTGCCGAGGTATCGGTTGAGCCGCGGCATGGCACCGGGGACGATGCCACCCTGGAAGCGGTTTCCCATGACGAGGTCGTCTCCCCCTCGCAGGCGTTCCAGGAAGGGATCGAGGTCGGCGAACGAATAGCTGCCGTCCGCATCGCCCATGATCACGTAGCGGCCCCGCGCCGCCGCGATTCCCCCGCGGAGGGCCGCCCCGTATCCACGCGCCCCGACTCTCACGACCCGCGCTCCGGCCAGGCGTGCCATGCGGGCCGAGTCGTCCCGGCTGCCGTTGTCGGCGACCAGGACCTCGCCCTCCACGCGCCGGGAGTCGAGGTAGGTCAGGGCTTCCTCCACACAGCCGCGGATGGTCCCCTCCTCGTTCAGGCAGGGGAGGAGGATGGTGAGCTCGCATCGCGGCGGCTCCGTCCCATCCGGGGGAGGCGCGGATGCTCCTCTCCGGGTCACGTGTCGATGCCCCGGGATCTCGCCGGATGAGCGCATCCCGGCGGGACGAGCGAACTCCGCACTCGCCAGGCCGCGGCGGTCGAGATCTCACCGGCCGACCCCCCGTTCGGGTAGTAGCCGCTTGGGCGCCGGGTCGCCCGGTCTCCCCATGAAGGTCGTCCGCAGGGCAGGGGTCGCGCGCGTCCTCGCGGGACTCGTGGTCGCCACGGCGCTCCTCGTGGCCCACGTGGAGATCCGAGCCCGGGGTTCCGGCTACCGCGGGCCGTGGCTCCCCCTGGAGCACCTGTACGAGATCGCCCTCGTGCTCGTCTTGCTCGCGCTGTGCACGGGCATCGGTCGCGTCGCCCTTGGCCGCGCCGGCCTGGATCGGGCCGACCCGCTGGACGACTTCCTCCTGTCCGTGGCCGTGGGCACGGGTCTGACGGCATCGGGCCTCCTGGCGCTCGGTGCGGCAGGCGGTTTCCGCTCCCTTCCGCTGGCGCTGTTCTTCATGGTCCTTGGGTTCGTCGCCCGCAGGCGCTTGCTCGAGCTCCCGGGTCTGGTGCGCCGCAGCCTCTCGCAGACGGCGGACGGCTCCGGCCCACGGGGCTTGGAGCTCATGACGCTGGCCGTCCTGATCGTCGTCGCTGTCTTCCTGATCGTCATGGCGAGCGCCCCGCCGGTGGATTGGGACGCGCTGATGTACCACCTGCGGATCCCCGCCCAATTCGCCCGGGACGGACGGATCTACCTGCCAGTCGACGGCCTCCACGTCACGCGCGTCGGGGCCCTGCACATGCTCTACGTCCCGCTTCTGATGGCCGGGAGCGCCGCGGCGCCGGCCCTGCTGAACACCTTCCTGGCCCTGCTCCTGTCCGGTGCCGTGTTCTCCATCGGACGCCGCCTGTTCGACCGGTCGACGGCGTTGCTGGCGACATCGCTCCTGTGGGCGACGACGACCCTCCTCCTCGTGGCCGACACGGCCAGGGTGGACGTGAGCATGGTGTTCTTCACGCTGCTCGCGCATGGTCTCCTGCTGGGTCGAGGAGAGCGACGTCCCGGCGCGCGCGAGCTGGTCCTGTCGGGAGTGCTGCTCGGCTTCGCGTTCTCCATCAAGTACCTGGGGTGGGCGTACGCGGCGGCCCTGGGGCCCCTGGTGCTGGTCACCTTCGGCGTCCGCTGGTCACGGATACGATACACCCTCGCGTTCGCCGTTGCGATCCTGCTGACCTCGGCGCCCTGGCTGCTCAAGAACTGGCTTCTCGTCGGCGCGCCCCTGTACCCGTTCCTGGCCCAGCCCATCCCGCCTCCGTGGCTCCGTGCGCTCTTCCGCCCCAGCGGAAGGGAGCCAACCGTTCATAACGCGATGAGGTCACTGGTGTGGCAGGTCCGCAGGCGCTTCAACCTGCACGACCTGTTCTTCGCCCCGGAGCGGCTCACCATCGAAGCGGAAGGGGCCTTCTACACCACGAGCCCGGCGCTCGCGCTCTTCCCGCTCGGCCTCGTCTTCTGGAGGAATCGATCCGTGCTCGGCCTGCTGCTCCCGTCGCTGATCTACCTGGCCGCGCTCATCGTACCTTTTCCCCATACGAACCTGCGCTATCTGGCTCCGGCGATGCCTCCCCTGACGCTGGTGGTCTGCTTCGCGATGGTGAGGCTCGCCGACCGTCTGCCGAGCCCGCGGGTGCGGGTCGTGTCCATCCTGGCGGTCGCGTCGCTTGCCCTGGGCCCGACGATCCGGACGATCGCCGTGTGGCTGAGCCGGACGGAGGCCGTCTCGCACTTCGTAGGAGCGACCTCCTCGCGGTCGTATGTGGCCACGCATCTCCTGCCCGGCGCGAGACAGTATGCGCACATGCACGACCTGCTGGAGGTGAACACGCGGCCCCGGGACGGCAGCGTGCTGATGTTGTTCGAGGCACGGGGATTCGGCCTGGGCCGGGAGGTGATCGCGGACCCGCAGAACTCGAACTGGCCGTCGCTGGCCCCTCTGGTCTCGGGCGGAAGCTGCCTGGACGATCCACCGTTCCGGTACGTCCTGTTCAATATCCTGTCGCTCCGCTACTACGGGCGGTCGGGAGCGGACCTGGGGCCGCTGCGACTGGACGATTTCGCGTCCTACCGAAACCGCTGTCTTCGTGTCGTGGCGGAAACCGGGGGCTTCACCCTGTTCGAACGCCGGGACGCCCGGTCGATTTCGACCGGCCACGTGGGTGCGCAGGCCGCTCCCCACCCCCCCGACCCGTGACACCGCCTTGACGCTCTCACCGATGCTGCGGCGGGCGGAGTCGCGGTCGGGCACGGGTCGGACAGCTGGAGACGAGGTCGCGAGATGCGCACGTGGGTCGACGCCGGCGGACGCGGAAGGAGAGGACGGCCGGGGCTGGCACCCGGCTTCACCCTGGTCGAGCTCCTCATCGCGCTCACCCTGGCCGCACTCCTGGTGGCCCTCGGCGCACGGGGGTACAGGACGTGGCGTGACTCGGTGGCGCTCGAGGCGGCCGGCCGGGCCGCCCACGGCCACCTGGCGCTGGCCCGGACGCGAGCCCTGGCCCGGCGGCAGACGCTTCGGGTGCGGCTGACGCAGGGAGGCGCGCTCGAAACCTACGACTCGGCCGGGCGGGTGGTGGACCGGACCTGGCTCTCCGGGGACGTTTCGCGACTGGACTCCCTTCGCCTCCGACCTCGCACCCTCCGGTTCAACGCTCGGGGTCAGGCGGCGCCGGGGAGCCTCTACCTGTACCGTGGTCCATGGGCCATCCGGATCGTGTGCAACTTCGTGGGACGTATTCGAACGGTCCGCTTTTCCCTCGCCGGCTCCTGACGGCCGGCCACCCCGGACCGCCCCCGACGTCGACCGGCCCCGAGCCGGCCGGCATGGCGCACGCCCTGCATTCTCGCTCCGCGGGGGCTCGCCATGGCCCGTCGCGCCGGGCTGCACTTTTTTCATCCACCGGCACGATGTACATGACGACGGACGCCTCCGAACTACGCAACTCATTGTGACAGAAAGTCTTGTGACCGGGCCGGTTTCTTGCTCCCATGAAACGGACGCTTCGCGCCAACAATCGAAGCGCGAGCAACTTAGAGGAACGATGTGCGAGACTTGTGGCGAAATGCGTGAACTGAAGGCTCCGCGATCGACCGGCCAGGAGGGCTTCACCCTGGTCGAGCTGCTGATCGTGATCGCCATGTTCTCCATCCTGGTGGCGGTGGGCTTCCGTGGGTTCAAGCAGTTCAACGAGTCCACGATCGTCGACCAGGCGGCGCGGGCGTTGACCAGCGACGTGACGCTGGCGCGGAGCTTCGCCATCCGGCGCGGCGAGAACGTGGCCCTGGTGGCCGACGAGGGAGGTCGCAGCTACGTGATCCGTGATGGAAGCGGGACGATCCTGGCCAGCACGGACATGAGCTCCACGAGCGACACGCCGCTCACGCTGCTCGATGTCAAGGCGACCGGCGACTCGATCACCTTCAACTCGCGCGGAATGCTGACGTCCGGCGGGACCGTGGAGATCGACCTCGGCCGGACCGGGCTGACCAAGAAGGTGGACGTCTCCGCGCTGGGTCGGACGCGCGTCGCGCTGGTGCCGTGAGGTGAGCATGGACATGCAGAGTTCGGTGTCGGCTCGAGCGGAGGATACGGTGCTCCTTCACCGCCTGGGCGTCGGGCGTCACGAGGAAGGCTTCGGCCTCGTCGAGGTGCTGATCGCGGTCGTGATCCTTGCTTTCGGCCTCCTCGCGCTGGCCGGCGTGAGCCTGTCGACGGCCCACCAGACCCGCGGTGCCGCCTACGACACGGACCAGGCCATGGCCGCCCAGGAGATCATGGACGCGATGGCCCAGAACTACGCCGGTGTGGCCGTGGGCAGCTCGGACACCACGGTGACGGTCGCGGGTCGTAGCTATACCGTCTCGCGGACCGTGAGCCAGGCCGCGACCAAGCTGAAGAGCGTGCAGCTGGTGGTGACGGGAGCTACGGGCGTGACCCCGGACACCTTCGTCACGCGCCTGCACGCCCCCGTCAGCCTGCCGACACCGTGAGCGCGCGAAGCCGGTCCTCCCGGCTGGAGGAGTCGAGGAACATGATGCCACACGAACCGACCCGGCGGGGGTCGACCGCGGCCCCCGGCTTCACGCTGGTCGAGATGCTCATTGCGCTCGTCGTGGCCGGTATCCTGGCCGGCGGCGTGGTGAGCCTTCTCATGCGCCAGAACAGCTTCTACGGCAAGAACGACGACACGATCTACGCCGAGCAGACGGTTCGCGGCACCGCCGAGCTCATGGCCTCCGAGCTTCGCATGGCGGCCCCGGAGGACGTCGAGATGGCCACGCCGGATTCGGTTCAGATCCGCTTCGATGTCCTGAAGGCCGTGGTGTGCGGAAGCAGCGGCTCGACCGTCTACACGTACGTCTACGACGAACCGACGGCAGTGAACCTCCCGTCCGGGCGCGGCACCGCGGTGTCGGATCCCAACCTCGCCAGCTTCACCTACAAGGACGACTTCGACGGCTCCGGCAGCGCGTCGGCCACGGCGCTGACGGCGTGCACTACCGCCAACGGCGGCGTCGTCCAGAGCGCCGACGCCAGCCGCTTCCGGGCGATCGACTGGAGCAGCAGCGGACTCGCGACGCCCGCCGCGGGCTCGGTCCTTCGCGTGTACGGGACACTGACCTACTCCTTCGCGTCCTCCTCCTTCACCGGCGGCACCGCCCTGTGGCGGAACGACCAGGAGCTCGTGGCTCCCTTCGACACGGGCGCCGCGTTCCGGTACGTGAAGGCGGACGGCACCGTCCACGGGACCCTCACGGGCTCCGATCTCACCGACATCCGGTCCATCCGGGTGTTCGCGACGGCCGTCGGATCGGGCTCGAACCGATTCGATGTGAGCCGCGACCTCAGCTTCGACATTGCGCTGCGCAACCTGCAGAGCTGATCATGCGCCCACGAGAGATGGAGTCCACCATGCTGTACTCCAACGGTTCCACCCGCCGGCCTTCGAAGGCCCCGAGACGCCGACCGGCGCCGTCCGATATACGGTCACGGGTCCGGGCCAGGCAGGAGGGCTTCGCCCTTCTGGTGGCGCTGCTGGCCCTGGTGGGCCTCACGGCGCTGGCGACCGGTGGCTTCCTCATGGCCAACTCCGAGCGCAAGACGGCCACGAACTACCGGGAGGTCGTGGACGCGCTGTACGTGGCCGACGCGGGGCTGAGCCAGTACCTGGGCACGCACCGCGGCACGCCGTCCGGGACCCAGAGCTACTCGTACGGGAGGCGCGGCTCGGCCACGGTGACTCCGAGCCAACTCGTGAACCTGGGGAGCGACGGATCCGTGTGGGAGCTGAGCTCGACGGGAACCAGCTCCACTGGCACGACCCGCACGGTGAGCACGGTGGCGTTCCTCGATCTGAATGTGTTGCCGATCCCCAACGGTGCGCTCACCTCGGGCGGTGGAGTGAAGAAGAATGGTTCGTCGGGAGGAATCGACGGAAACGACCAGTGCGGCGTGAAGGGCGCGAAGGCCGGGTTGGTCGTGCCGCCCAACGGGTTTCAGGGGGACACGACGATCATCCAGGGTAGTCCGAAAATCATCAATTCGAACAACCCCTTCCAGGGCGTGATAACGGCGTCGCAGTGGAACTCCATTCTGAGCGGGGACCGGATTCCGCACACGTACGATGTCCCCCCGGATGCGTTCCCGAATTTCGACAGCCTGCCCGCCGACGAGTGGCCCGTCGTCTACTATGACGGCAACGGGCAGTTCGACAGCGGGGAGGCCGGGCGTGGAGTCCTCATCGTGAGCGGGAACGCGACGCTCAAGGGGAACTTCAACTGGGACGGCCTGGTCATGGTCGGCGGATCGGTGACCGACAATGGACAGGGCGTCCTGAACGGCGCCGTCATGTCGGGGCTCAACACCCTGCTGGGCCAGAACGTCAACTCCGACGACCTCGGCGACGTGCTCAACGGCACCAAGCGGTACCAGTACCACAGCTGCAACCTGGCCAACGCGGGCAAGTCGCTCGCCCTGTTGATTCAGGAGCCGGGGACCTGGTCGCAGAGCTTCTGAGGGATCCCTTTACGAGCGTGGAAGCGCGGGTTTGACACCCGGGCAGGGGTGAGGGTAGCTTTTCGCGGTCCCGCCCCACCATACAGTGTCCGCGCCGGACGGTTATTAGGCCAAAGTCTATGCTTCCTTCACTCGGGTTCGGCCGGCGGAAGAAGTCCATCGGCCTCGACATCGGAAGTGGCGTCATCAAGGCGGCGGTCGTCGACCACGCCAAGGATGTGCCGCAGTTGGAG
>Ga0209919_1000076_pt1 | contig 47330 bp, 43 predicted proteins | sample SalPon2A_C_D2_MG_FD_185721 | JGI IMG/M metagenome (GOLD analysis project Ga0209919, IMG submission 185721) | Soil microbial communities from South San Francisco under conditions of wetland restoration - Salt Pond MetaG R2A_C_D2_MG (SPAdes)... | ecosystem: Environmental > Terrestrial > Soil >... | reverse complement strand
CGGCTATTATCATCCAGCTGATGACCGTGGTGTCGCCCAAGCTTGAGCAGCTCAAGAAGGAAGGCGAAGCCGGTCGTCGCAAGATCACCGAGTACACGCGTTACGGCACCGTGATTCTGGCGCTGTTCCAGTCCGTCGGCATTGCCATCGGCCTGGAATCGTTCTCGATGAACGGTCAGCCTGTGGTGATTGATCCGGGCATGGGTTTCCGACTGATGACCGTGCTGACGCTGACTGCAGGCACCGTATTCCTGATGTGGCTGGGTGAGCAGATCACCGAACGCGGCATCGGTAACGGTATTTCGCTGATTATTTTCGCCGGCATTGTTGCAGGCCTTCCGGCAGCTATCGGCGGCACCCTTGAATTGGCCCGTACCGGTGAGTTCACAGCCTTTACCGTGCTGTTCCTGTTCGCCATGGCCATCGCCGTGACCGGTATTGTGGTGTGGTTCGAGCGGGCCCAGCGCAGGATTCCGATTCAGTATGCCAAGCGCCAGGTGGGCAATCGCCTGTATGGCGGCAAGGCCACCTTCCTGCCGTTGAAGGTGAATACCGCAGGCGTGATCCCGCCGATTTTCGCATCCTCGCTGATCCTGCTTCCGGCAACCTTTGCCCAGATGACGCAGAATGCCGAGGGCTTCGGCTGGCTGGGTGATGTGTCCGCCATGCTCAGCCCGGACAGCTGGTTGTATCTGACCCTGTTTTCGCTGCTGATTATCTTTTTCTGCTTCTTCTACACGGCCATCGTGTTCAACCCGAAGGACACCGCGGACAACCTGAAGAAGAACGGCGGCTTTATTCCGGGTATCCGCCCGGGCCAGAAGACGGCTGAATACATCGACTCGGTGCTCACCCGCCTGACCGTGACCGGCGCGGCTTATGTGACACTGGTCTGCCTGCTGCCGCAGTGGCTGATTTCCGAGCTGTCCGTGCCGTTCTACTTCGGCGGCACCAGTCTGTTGATCGTTGTGGTCGTGACCATGGATACCATGGGTCAGATCCAGTCGCATCTGCTGTCCCACCAGTACGAGGGGCTGATGAAGCAGGCCCGCCTGAAAACAGGCCGCTGATATGCACATCGTCCTGTTTGGTCCGCCGGGTGCCGGCAAGGGAACGCAGGGCGTGCGCCTGGCTGAAGCCAATGGCATCGCACACATCGCCACCGGGGATATGCTGCGCAAGGCCGTGGCCGATAAAACCGAGCTGGGCATGAAGGCCAAGGCCTGCATGGATGCCGGCCAGTTTGTGCCCGATGAACTCGTCATCGGCCTGATCGAGGAAACGATCACCCGTCCGGAAGCGGCCAATGGTTTTCTGCTCGATGGCTTCCCGCGCAATGTCGCACAAGCCGAATCGCTGGGCGAAATGCTGGCTAAACACGACCTGCAGCTGGATCGCGTGGTCTTCCTTGATGCCTCCGAGGACCTGCTGATCGAGCGTTTGTGCGGTCGATTGCTTTGCAGGGCTTGCGGTTTTGGATTTCATCGGCATTATTCGCCACCCCGCGAAGCAGGGGTGTGTGATCGTTGCGGCGGCGAGCTGTACCAGCGGGCCGACGATAATGAGGAAGTGATTGCGCAGCGGTTGCATGTCTATGAAGAACAGACGGCGCCAATGCTGGAATACTACGCGAACCGCGCGTCGTTTCGCAGGGTCGATGCCAATGGCGGCATGGACGAAGTGTATGAACGCCTGGTCAGGGCAATAGAGGACCAGGGCCAAAAGGACTGATAACGGGGCTGGATAAAGAATATGGCGAAAGAAGATATTATCGAAATGTCGGGTGAAGTGGTTGAGAAGCTTCCCAACGCCATGTTTAAGGTCAAGCTGGAGAACGGCCACGAAGTGCTGGCCACGATTTCCGGAAAGATGCGCAAGTTTTACATCCGCATCCTGGCTGGAGACAAGGTGACCGTGGAGATTTCACCCTATGATCTTTCCCGCGGCCGCATCAGTTACCGCGAAAAGTAAGTAAAACGTCCGCGAACGCGGGCTGGAGGAAGAAATGAAGGTTCGGGCATCGGTTAAGAAGATGTGCACCAAGTGCCGCGTCATCAGGCGCCGCGGAGTGATTCGCATTATTTGCGAGAATCCGCGTCACAAGCAGCGGCAGGGCTAAATCGGGCTTGCAGATGGAGTGGTTCGCCGCTAACATCGCGCGCCCTTTGAAGGTGCGCGCCGGCAGTATGGCTGCCAGGCGCGGTATGAGACAGGAGGCTTAAGTGGCACGTATTGCCGGAGTAAACATCCCCGTTCAGAAGCGCGTTGAAGTCGCACTGACGTATATCTATGGCATCGGCCTGACCAGCTCCCAGAAGATTCTGGGCAAGGCCAAGGTGAGTGGCGAGACCCGCGTCAAGGATCTGACCGACGCAGAGGTCAATGCGATCCGTACCGTCATCGACAAGGAATTCATGGTTGAAGGCGATGCCCGCCGTGAAGTGTCGATGAGCATCAAGCGCCTGACCGACCTGGGTTGCTTCCGCGGCCTGCGTCACCGCAGGGGTCTGCCCTGTCGCGGCCAGAACACCAAGAACAATGCCCGTACGCGCAAGGGTCCACGCCGCGCGATCACTGGCAAGAAGAAGTAAGGACGAGGTAGAGACATGGCAAGTCCAAAGACGGCGCCCAAGAAACGCGCCCGCAAGAACATCGCCAATGCCGTTGCGCATATCAAGGCGTCGTTCAATAACACACTGATCAGCTTCACCGATGAGTCCGGCAATGCAATTTGCTGGGCGACAGCCGGTGGTTCGGGCTTCCGTGGTTCGCGCAAGAGCACGCCTTTTGCCGCCCAGGTGGCTGCCGAGGAATGCTGCCGCAAGGCCATCGATCACGGTGTGAAGAATGTGGTCGTGCTGGTGCGTGGTCCGGGTTCCGGCCGCGAGTCCGCGATTCGTGCCATTGCCGCTTCCGGCCTGAATGTGACGTTCATCCGCGATGTCACCCCGATTCCGCATAATGGCTGCCGCCCTCCAAAGCGGCGCCGCGTTTAAGGAGTATCAACGATGGCTCGCTATATGGATGCCAAGTGTCGGCTGTGCCGCCGCGAAGGTGAAAAACTTTATCTGAAGGGTGGCAAATGCTACTCCGACAAGTGCGCAATTGAGCGCCGTCCGTACGCTCCGGGCATGCATGGTCAGGGCCGTCGCCCGGGCCGCGCGTCCGACTACGGCCTGCAGCTGCGCGAAAAGCAGAAAGTGAAGCGTATCTACGGCCTGCAGGAGAAGCAGTTCCGCAAGTACTTCCAGGATGCCGACCGTATGCCGGGCGTCACAGGTACCAACCTGCTGCAGCTGCTGGAGTCGCGTCTGGACAACGTCGTGTTCCGCATGGGTCTGGCCTCCTCCCGTACCGAGGCCCGCCAGATTGTGCGCCACAAGCACATCCTGGTGGATGGCGGTGTGGTGAACATTCCGTCCTGCCGCGTGAACGTCGGTGCGCGCATCACGCTGTCCAGGAAGGCCGCCGAACACCTGCGCATTAACGCCTCCGCTGAAGCAGCTGCCCAGAAGGGCATCGCCGAATGGCTGGATGTCGACCTGCAGTCCAAGCAGGGCAGTTTCCGTGAACTGCCTGCCCGTGACCAGCTGGATTCCTCCATCCGCGAGCAGCTGATCGTCGAACTGTACTCCAAGTAAGAATCACAGGGGATTGAGCATGAAGTTGATTAAACCGCGCAAGGTTAGCGTCGAAGACATCGTTCAGGGCCGTATCTCGAAGATTATTTTCGAGCCGCTCGAGCGCGGCTACGGAACGACCTTCGGTAACAGCCTGCGCCGCATGCTCCTGTCCTCGCTGGCAGGCGCTGCCGTGACGCAGGTGCGCATCGATGGCGTGTCGCATGAATTCGACACCATCAAGGGTGTGCGCGAAGACGTGATGGATATCATGCTGACCCTCAAGACCCTGGACCTGAAGTCCGATGACGGTGAACGTCACGTGCTGAAGATCGAGGCCAAGGGTGCAGGTACCGTGACCGCAGGCGACCTGAAGGGTTCCGGCGCCGTCCACGTGCTGAACAGCGACCTGGTGATTGCCCACCTGAACGAAGACGGCGCGCTGAACATGGAAGTCACCGTCGAGACGGGCTTTGGCTATGATCCGGCACAGAATCGCGAAGGCGATGAGCGAGCTGCCGGCACCCTGCTGGTGGATGCATCCTTCTCGCCGATTCGCCGCGTTGCCACCCGCGTGGAGAACGCCCGTGTTGGCCAGAACACCAACTACGACAAGCTGATCATGGAAATTGAAACCAATGGTTCGCTTTCGCCGGAAGATGCCATCAACCAGGCTGCTTCGATTATCAAGGATCAGCTGGCTGTATTCGTCAGCTTCGACGCCATCGAGCGCGAAGAGGTCGAGACCGATACTGCTGTGAATCTCGAAGACCTGCTGCGCCAGCCGATCGACCACCTCGATTTGTCGGTGCGTTCGATGAACTGCCTGAAGAGCGACAACATCTTCTATGTTGGCGACCTGGTGATGCGCAGTGAGCAGGAAATGCTGCGTACACCGAACTTCGGTCGCAAGTCGCTGACCGAAATTCGCGAGGTACTGGACAAGATGGGTCTGGATCTCGGTATGCAAATTGACAACTGGCCGCCGCAGGATCTGCCGGCCATTACTGAATAAGCGGGGATTACTATGCGCCATCGCAAACATCACGGATCTCTGGGTCTGCCGACGGGTCACCGCCGGGCAGTGCTGGCCAACCTGGCCACGGCACTGATCACCCACGGACGCATCGAAACCACACAGGCTAAGGCCCGTGCCGTGCGCCCGTACATTGAAAAGCTCATCACCTTGGGTAAGAACGGCGACCTGCATTCACGCCGCCAAGCCCTGGCCAAACTGCGTCATCGTCCGGTTGTGGATAAACTCTTCGACGACGTTGCCGCAGCTTTTGGCAACCGCCCCGGCGGTTATACCCGCATCATCAAGACCGGTTTCCGCGTCGGTGATGCTGCTCCGATGGCTCTGATCGAGCTCGTTGAGGCCGGCTTTGAAGCCAAGCCTGCCAAGGCCGCCAAGAAGCCAGCCGCCAAGGTCGAGGCCAAGCCTGAGAAGGAAGAGGCCAAGGCCGAGGAAGCCGTCGAGGCTGCTGCTGCCGAGGAAGTTGCTGAAGCAACACCGAAGTCCGAGGCCGCTGCCGAGACAGCCGAAGAAAACAAGGCGGAAGACAAGTAAGTCCCCGCTGCTGCGAAACCAAAGGCCCCGCATTGCGGGGCCTTTTTTTTGCTGCGGATATGCGGTCGTCTCTAGTTAGTCAGTGACTGATTCTGAAACTGTCGGGAATCAGGTCACACGGGTGAGGCGAGCTGCGAATGCCTGCCACCTGGGCACTGTCCGGGCCGTGGGCCAGCCAGACGAGCATGCTGTCGAGTTGGGTGCTGCCGCCGCAGATCAGGGCCTCCACATCGCCGTTCGGCAGATTCCTTACCCAGCCGGTAATGCCGAGTTCCAGGGCCTTGAGGTGCGTGTACTGTCGGAAACACACCCCCTGCACATGGCCGCTGACCAGCACCTTCAGGCAGCGGGGCAGCTCCATGCCCACTACAGCAAGTCCGGCGTCAGGACAGTGTCCTGTCCTTTTTGCAGGGTTGCCGGATGGTCCTTGGAGAAATGCAGACCACGCGATTCCTTGCGGCTCTGGGCCGAGCGCACAATCAGTTCCGCAACGAGGGACAGGTTTCGCAGCTCAATCAGGTCGCGGCCGATCGGGTGCTGCCAGTAATAAGAAGCGATTTCCTCGCGAATCATGGCCAGGCGGCGACGAGCGCGGCGCAGGCGCTCATCGGAGCGCACGATGCCGACATAATTGGACATCGTGGTACGGATCTCCTCCCAGTTCTGCTTGATCTGCACACGCTCGGAGGCCGGCTCCACCCCGGTGGCATCCCATTCGGGCAGGCGGGGAGGGCTATCCGATTCATCCCCGGCAATGGATTCGGCACACAGTTCTGCCATCACCAGGCATTCGAGCAGCGAGTTACTGGCCAGCCGGTTGGCCCCGTGCAGGCCCGTGCAGGCCGATTCGCCGATTGCATGCAGGCCCTCCACCGGGGTTGCTCCGGCCACATCGGTCTGTACGCCGCCGCACAGGTAGTGGGCCGCCGGCACGATGGGTACCGGTTGCTCGCGCAGGTCGATGCCGAGCTTCAGCAGGCGTTTCATGATATTCGGGAAGTGAGCTTCGATCTTCTCGCGGCCCAGGCGGCGGGCATCGAGATACATGTGGTCGGCGCCCTGCTTTTTCATCTCGAAGTCGATGGCACGCGCGACGATGTCGCGCGGGGCCAGCTCGGCCTGGGCATGGTAATCCGGCATAAAGCGGCGCCCCTTCGCGTCGGTCAGCCAGGCGCCCTCGCCGCGCAGTGCTTCGGTGAGCAACTGGGTGGAGCCCAACGGGTTGTACAGGCAGGTGGGATGGAACTGGATGAACTCCATGTTCATCACCGGACAGCCGGCGCGCCAGGCCATGGCCACCCCGTCTCCGGTGGCAACATGCGGGTTGGAGGTGAACAGGTACACCTTGCCGGCACCGCCGGTAGCCAGGATGGTATGTTTCGCGGCGATGGTGATCACCTCGCCCTCCGGGGTAAGCACATAGGCGCCGAAGCAGCGGTCCGGCCCCTGCATGTAACGGCCGAGATGACGGGCGGTGATCACATCCACGGCCATGTGCCGCTGGAATGCCTTGATGTTGGGGTTGTTGCTGACCGGGGCCAGCAGTGCTTCGCCGACCGCTTTCCCGGTTGCATCCTTGGCATGCGCGATGCGGCGGTGCGAATGCGCTGCCTCGCGAGTCAGGTGCAGCACGCCGTTGTCCGAATCAAATTCTGTGCCGAAGGAAATCAATGCCTCGATGATGCGGCTGCCGCGACCGACAATTTCACGCACCACATCCTCATGGCACAGCCCGCTGCCGGCCTGCAGGGTGTCGAGCACGTGATGCTCGACCGTGTCGGTGGCATCCATGACGCCTGCGATACCGCCCTGCGCATACCAGGTGTTGGATTCGGAGAATTCGCCCTTGTTGACCACGGCGACCGAGCCGTGCTCGGCGAGTTTGCTCGCCGCGAACAGCCCGGCAGCGCCGCTGCCGATGATCAGGTAATCGAATTCGTCTTTGTTTTTCATAGGGCGATTTCCGCACATCTTACGCCACATGCGCACTTCAGGTAAACTTTGCTCATCGTTGAGGCAGACAGACGGGCAACGATGATAAGAACAGCGAGGTGTACATGGAACAGGCAGTGGTGGTGTTGCAGACAGAGGGCAGCGAGGCGCTGGTGCGCGGCCGTCGTGCCACGGCTTGCGGCAGTTGCGCCGGCAAGAGCTCCTGCGGCACGCTCGGCTCCTGGTTCGAGCGCTTTGCCGAGATGCGCGTGTCCAACCCGCTGCATGCCAGGCCGGGCGACGAGGTGACCATCGAGGTGCCCGACGGTGAGTTCCTGCGTGCCGCGCTGCGCCTGTACGGTGCGCCGATGCTCGGCTTTTTCGCGGCGGGTTTTGCGGTCCGTGCTCTTGCGATGTCCATGCGGTTGCCGAATGCAGAACTGCTTGCAGCGCTTGCAGCGCTGGGCGGACTGGCCGGGGTGTTCCTGTGGCTCAGGCAGACCGATCGCGAGCGCATGAGCGGGGCGCGCATCATTCGCATTCGTTCGCATGCGGTCAGTATTCCTGTGGTGTCTCAAGGTTGATTTACCCGCATTCCCTGTTTGGCAGTAAAATACTCACGAAACGGGGGAATTTTTTCATTTGTCTTTCATCTTTTTGCTTCCACAATGGCCGCCGTTAAACAAAGCCAAGGAGTTCTATTAGTGAAATTCGTCCGTTTGTTTATTGTTTGTGCCATTGTTTCTTTCTCCCTTCCCATTCCATCCCACGCCATGCCCGATAGCTTCGCCGACCTGGCGGCAGCGCAGGCCGATGCCGTGGTGAACATTAGCACCACGCAGGTGGTGAAGGGTCAGCGCGGTCTTCCCCCCGGTTTCGGTTTCCCTCCGGGCTCGCCGTTCGAACAGTTTTTCCATGACTTTATGCAGCAGAACCAGCAGCCGCAGGAGCGTCATGCGCTGGGTACCGGTTTCATCATCTCGCCTGATGGATACGTGGTGACCAACAACCATGTCGTGCAGGAAGCCAGCGAGGTGATGGTTAAGCTCACCAACGGCAAGGAATACAAGGCCAAGGTGATCGGCACGGATGAAAAGCTCGATGTCGGCCTGTTGAAGATCGAGGCCAAGGGCCTGCATACCGTGAAGCTCGGCAACTCGGACAATTTGCGCGTCGGCGACTGGGTGGTGGCCATTGGCAATCCGTTCGGCCTTGAGCAGACCGTGACCGCCGGCATTGTGTCGGCCAAGGGCCGCGTGATCGGCGCGGGCCCGTACGACAGCTTTATCCAGACCGATGCTGCCATCAATCCGGGTAATTCCGGCGGCCCGCTGTTCAATGTTGAAGGCGAGGTTGTGGGCATCAATACCGCTATCTATTCGAGGAGCGGCGGCAACAACGGCATCGGTTTCGCCATTCCGATCAGCATGGCCGAGTCGGTGATCACGGAGCTGCGCGAGACCGGTCATGTGACGCGCGCCAGGCTCGGTGTTTACATCGCCGAGGTGGACAAGGAAACCATGCAGGCCCTCGGGCTGAAGGATAATACCGGCGCGCTGGTGCGGCAGGTTGAGAACGACTCGGCAGCCGACAAGGCCGGCATCAAGCCGGGCGATGTGATTGTTTCGGTGGACGGGGTCGCGGTGAAGCATGTGCACGAGCTGCCGCTGAAGATCGCCAGCCACCGGCCGGGCGACAAGGTGAAAATCGGACTGATCCGCGACGGCAAGGCGTTGACGCGCACCGTCGAGGTGGAAAAGATGCCGGAGCAGGAGGCCGCCAGCCAGGAAGATCACAAGACTCCGGTGCGCCTGGGCCTGGCCCTGAGTACGCTCGATGCCGATACCGCCGAGTCTCTGGGCTCTGCCGTGAAGCAGGGCGTGGTTGTACAGCAGGTTGCGCCCGGCTCGCCGGCGGCCCGCGCCGGCATTGACCGGGGCGACGTGATCTTCTCGGTGAACCGCAAGCCGGTGGAGAGCGTCAAGCAGTTCATGAAGATGGCCGAGGAGTTCAAGGGCGGTGATGTGTTGCAGATGCTGCTGGATCGTCACGGCAGTACCGTGTTTGCCGTACTTCGCCTGCCGGAAGATCCCGAGGAGTGAGTAGCCAGGTGCCCCACGTGCAACTCATGAGCCGCAAGGAATGCTGCTTGTGTGATGTTGCCAAAGAGGTTGTGGTGGAGGCCGCTGCGCGCGGCCTGTGCACCTGGGAAACCGTGAACGTGGATACCGACAAGGCGCTGCTGGTCAAGTATGGTATGGATGTGCCAGTGATCCTGATTAACGGAGAGAAGCGCTTCATGCATCGCGTGAGCGCAGAGGAACTGCTCCCGGCATTGGAGGCCGCTGTATGCTGAAAAACTGGTTGCTGATCGGCGGTATCGTGGCGGTGATTATCGTCGTGGCCATGAACTCCCTGCCCGACCCCGTCGGCAAGGTGAAAGAAGGCCAACTGGCGCCGGACTACGTGTTGCAGGATATGGCCGGCGCCGAGCAGTCGCTGCCGAAAGGTAAGGTCGTGCTGCTGAACTTCTGGGCCACCTGGTGCCCGCCGTGTCGCGACGAGATGCCTTCGATGGTCGAGCTGCATCATATGAAATCGAAACAGGGACTGGTGATTGCCGCAGCCTCGGTGGACCAGAAAATCGACAAGCTGAGCGCCTTCGTGAACGAGTTTAAAATCCCGTTCCAGGTGCTCAAGGATACGGACAAGACCGTGTCCAGGCGCTATGGCGTGGTGCGTTATCCGGAGAGCTTCCTGATCGATCGTTCCGGCAAGGTGCGTTTGCACCTGATCGGCGCTGTGAAGTGGACCGACAAGACGGTACTCAAGGCGATTAATACCCTGCTCGCGGAAAAGATCCCGGAGTGAGCGCATCGCTTTCCGACCGCATCGCCGCGCTGCGCAGCGAGCTGAAGGAACACAATTACCGCTACTACACGCTCGATGATCCGACCATTACGGATGCCGAATACGATCAGAAGCTCAGGGAACTTGAGCAACTGGAGAGCGAGCTTGGCGAGCCGGTGCCGGCCGATTCTCCGACCCGCATTGTCGGCGCGCCTCCCTCGACCGTCTTCACCCCGCGCAAACACGCCGTGCCCCTGCTGTCGCTGGCCAATGCCTTTTCCGAAGATGAGCTCATCGCCTTCGACAAGCGCGTGCGAGACATCCTCGGGGATTCACCCTTTTCCTATATCGCCGAGCCGAAGATCGACGGCCTGGCCATCAATCTGCGTTACGAACACGGCCACCTGGCGGTTGCCGCCACGCGCGGCGACGGAAAGGCCGGCGAGGATGTTACCGACAACGTGCGCACCATCAGCGATATCCCGTGGAAGCTGGAGTCAGAAGGTTTGGGTAAAAATGTTCCCGAAATCCTCGAGGTTCGCGGCGAGGTCTATATGGGCAAGGCCGCGTTTGCGGCCCTGAATGCGGCGCAGCAGGCCGCCGGAGAGAAGGCCTTCGCCAACCCGCGCAATGCTGCTGCCGGTTCGCTCAGGCAGCTGGATGCGAAAATCACCGCCAGGCGTGCACTCAGCTTCTTTGCCTACGGCACGGGCCTTGGCGGGGATGGGCTTTCCGATACCCAGTCCGGCCTGCTTGAAAGCCTTGCGGGCATGGGCTTCGCCACCCAGCAGGTTGAAGTATTGCCGGATGTGGACGCCCTGCTGGCGCATTTCGCGGCCATGCAGAAGCAGCGTCCGGGCATGGACTACGAGATTGATGGTGTGGTGTACAAGGTTAATGAGCGTGCCCTGCAGGAGGAACTCGGCCAGGTGGCGCGCTCGCCGCGCTGGGCCATCGCCCACAAGTTCCCTGCCGAGGAGGTGGAAACCGTGCTCTCCGGCGTGGACTTCCAGGTGGGACGCACCGGGGCGTTGACCCCTGTTGCCCGTCTGGTGCCGGTGCATGTCGCCGGTGTGACGGTGAGCAATGCCACCCTGCACAACATGGACGAGATCGAGCGCAAGGATGTGCGCATTGGCGATACGGTGATCGTGCGTCGTGCGGGCGATGTCATCCCCGAGGTGGCGCGCGTGGTCGAGGCCAAACGGCCGGTGGATGCACGGCCCATCAGCATGCCCGATACATGTCCGGTATGCGGCTCTGCAGTGACGCGCGTGGAGGGTGAAGCCGTGGCGCGCTGCACGGGCGGGCTGTTCTGCTCGGCGCAGCTCAAGGAGGCTATCCGCCATTTTGCCTCGCGCCGCGCAATGGATATTGATGGCCTCGGGGACAAGCTGGTCGAGCAGATGGTGGACGGAGGCCTGATCGCTCATGTGGACGGCCTGTATCGTCTGGACGTCGAGGCGGTGGCGGGGCTGGAGCGCATGGCCGAGAAATCGGCAAGCAACCTGATCAAGGCCATCGAGGCCAGCAAGGACAGCACGCTGGCACGCTTTATCTTCGCACTCGGTATCCGCGAGGTTGGCGAGGCCACGGCGGCTTCCCTGGCTCGCTTCTTTGGCACCCTCGACGAGCTGATAACCGCCAACGAGGAAACGCTGCAACAGGTGCCGGATGTTGGCCCCGTGGTGGCCAGACACGTGCAGGAGTTCTTCGCGCAGTCGCACAACCGCGAGATCATTACGGGGCTGCTGGATGCAGGCATCCACTGGCCGCAGGTGGAGTCGGGCGGGGCAAGACCACTGGCGGGCAACACCTACGTGCTGACCGGTACCCTGACCTCGATGCCACGAAACGAAGCCAGGGACCGGCTCGAAGGCCTCGGTGCCAAGGTGGCGTCCTCGGTGTCGAAAAAAACCACGGCGGTGATTGCCGGTGCCGAAGCAGGCTCCAAGCTCGCCAAGGCCGAGGCCCTCGGCGTCACCATCCTGTCCGAGGGCGACCTCCAGGCCCTGCTTAATTCCTAGGGCATGCCTGCCAGCCCTGAAAAGGGGCTACGGGTCCCTGGCGCGGCATCTTCCCCGATGCGCCCCCCACGCGCACAAATTGCACCACCCAACCTGCCAACGTCCGGAAAGTCATCCTAAAGGATGAGGCCCGATCATCCTTTAGGATAATTTCATCATCTTTCCCCGCAGATATTATTTAACCCGTATATGGCCTGATCTTCCCCGATGAGCGGGGTGAGCAAGCGATCAGGCCAATGGACACCTGGACCAAGTTGCATCACAACATCTACTTATGAAGGAAGGGGAAAAATGCTAAATAAGCTAATGACTTTCGCTATCATGGCCATACTGCTCGGCGCCGCCGCGCCTGCCATGGCGGCGACACAGACACTGACCATTCTCGGCGGTAACGGGGGACAGGGCGACCTGGATCCGTACACCGAGTATTCACTTGATAACGGTACCACATGGCATCAGGCCTACCTGACCGGGGGCGACGGTATCAGCAACCCGACGGGTTGCGGGCATCCGTGGGGTTTCGTATCCGGTACGAACTGCTGGATCAACCAGGACCCGCTCAACACGGTGGGTATCAATACCACGACCCTGTATCGCGTGCGCTTCAACGTGCCGGCCGATGCGGTCAATCCGACGGCCAGCATCGAGATGAAGGCCGATAACCACGCCGATGTGTCCCTTAATGGGCAATCGCTTGGTTCTTTCGAAGGCGCTCCGCTTGCAGGTAATCCTGCGCCTACCGCGGTGTTTGCCAGCGCCGTTCATCCGGGTCTGAACGAGATCAGGGTCAACCTGATCGACTGGGGCGGCATTGTCGGATTCAACTACAAAATCGTGCTGTCGATGGATTCGGCGCAGCCGCTGACCACGGTGCCTGCCAACACGGGGCCAACCATTTATTGGACCAGCTGGAATAACTCAACTGGAAATACCGGACCGACGACCGTGAACGGCACGATCAACACGTCCACGACGTCGGTCGGCGTGACCTACAGCAATCCGCAGGGAACCGCTTTTACACAATTGAATAATGTCGGTACTGACTATTATGCAAATAATGTATTTGGTAGTACCAGAAATCCTGCGACTTCACCGTATACCAGTGCGGGGGTGGGAAATATTCCTACCTGGACCGATATCATCGCCTTGCGATATGCAGGAAACCAGACGCTTACATTCTCCCAGCCGGTTGCGAACCTCGTATTCTCCTACGTGAGCCTGAATGGTAATGGCTACGCATTCGACCAGGATTTCGAGATTCTCAGCTTCGGAGACTCTTCTGATGGCAACGATTGCGGGTACTGGGGTTGCGGAACGTCGTACAAGCAGGTCGTTGACCTTGGCAATGGCCAGTTCGAATACCGCTTGCTGGGCACGGGCGAACCCCACGGCACGATCCGCTTCCTCGGTAAGTTCGATACCGTATCGTGGAGAAGCCTGAGTAATGAATACTGGAATGGATTCACGGTCGGTATTGCGGGTGCAGCTTCGGAAGTGGTGACGGACGCGGACGGTGACGGCGTGCTCGATGTAAACGATAATTGCCCGGCTACGCCTAACCCTGATCAGGCCGATGCGGACAATGACGGTTTGGGTGATGTATGTGACCCGACACCGAATGGTAACAACCAGCCGCCGGTGGCCGATGCGGGGGCAGCCCGGACAGCTCAATGCACGGGCGGATCCTCTGCCAGCGTGCCGCTGAACGGTTCGGGATCGACCGATCCGGACAACGATCCGCTGACCTATGCCTGGACCTGGGCCGGCGGTTCGGCCACGGGCGTCAGCCCGACGGCCAGCTTCCCCTTGGGCATGACGAACGTGACCCTGACCGTGGACGACGGCAATGGCCACACGGCTACTGCGACGACCAGCGTAACGGTGCAGGACACCACTGCGCCGACGGTGAGCGCCGGCGCGGACGTGACGCTTGAGGCCACCAGCGCTGCCGGTGCCTCGTTCGATGTGTCTGCACAGGCCTCTGCCAGCGATAGCTGCTGCGATGTAAGTATCACGGCTCCGGCGGCTGCAACCTACGGCCTGGGAACCCATACCCTGACGGTGTCTGCCACCGATTGCTCGAACAACACGGCCAGCGATTCGATGTTGCTGACGGTGCAGGATACGACTGCTCCGGTGCTGAGTGTTCCGGCTGACGTGACGGCTGAAGCCGATGCGGTGCTGAGCACGGTCGATATCGGTACGGCGACCGTCACCGACATCTTCGGCGCGACGGTAACCAGCGATGCGCCGGCCACCTTCCCGCTGGGCACAACCACGGTGACGTATACCGCCACCGACGGTAACGGCCTGACCACGACCGGTACGCAGACGGTAACGGTTGTTGATACGACCGCTCCGGTGCTGACGGTTCCGGCCGACGTGACCGCCGAGGCGAATGCTGTGATGAGCACGGTTTCGATCGGTTCCGCCACGGCGACCGATATCTTCGCGGTGACGGTGACCTCCGATGCCCCGGCTACCTATCCGCTGGGAACGACGGTGGTGACCTGGACGGCGACGGATGCCAACGGCAACAGCACGACCGGAACTCAGAACGTGACGGTGCAGGACACCACGGCACCTGTGCTGAGTATCCCGGCTGACGTGACTGCCGAGGCCAATGCGGTGAACAGCACTGTCTCGATCGGTTCCGCCACGGCCACCGATATCTTCGCGGTGGCGGTGACCTCCGATGCCCCGGCTACCTATCCGCTGGGAACGACGGTGGTGACCTGGACTGCGACGGATGCCAACGGCAACAGCACGACCGGAACTCAGAACGTGACGGTGGTGGATACCACGGCTCCGCTGCTGACGGCTCCGGCCGATGTTTCGGTCGAAGCCACGGGCCCGCTGACCAGCGTGTCCATCGGTAGTGCGACGGCCACCGACATCTTCGCGGTGACCATCACCTCCGACGCTCCGGCGAGCTACCCGCTGGGAACGACGGTGGTGACGTGGACGGCCACGGATGTCAACGGCAACAGCACCGCCGGCACACAGAACGTGACGGTGGTGGATACCACGGCGCCGACGGTGACGGCCGAACTGGTGCCGGTGGATGTGAAGAAGCATGAAGGCACGTTCCAGGTGGTGTTCTCTGCCAGCGACCTGGTGGACCCGAACCCTGCGCTTACTGCCACGCTGAACGGCGTGACGGTGACCAACGGTCAGATCGTCGAGCTGGAAGCCGGTAAGAAGGTGAAGATCAAGACCGAGCACGGCACGGTGGAGATCAAGGCGCCGAGCTTCACGCTGAATGTGTCGGCGGTGGACTTCTCGGGCAATACGGGTACCGCCTCGGCGGCCTATGCCTTCCCGGTCCATAAGGATGACGACCATGGCATCCATCGCGGCAACGACAAGGACGACCACCACTCGGACAAGGGACATCACAAGTCCGAGGGTAAGGACAAGGTGGAACACAAGCACAAGCATAAGGACAAGCACAAGAAGTCCGACCATAAAAGGGACAGGAAGCACGACTAGCTTCTTCTGACCTTCCAGAAGGCGGCCGGCGACTCGCAAGAGCGCCGGCCGTTTTGTTTGCGTCAGGCGGGCTTGGCTCCATCCGGGAAAGCAGGGCGGGGGTGAATCCTTCTTACAACACGGGTCAGCCCTTATGTCTCTTTTTCAGCAGGTAAATGATGGCCGCAATCCCGAGCACGGCGGCCATCGCACTTTGGTCCTCGACCAGCCAGATGATGGTAAAAAACACGGCCGCGAACACGGCCGTTTGCACCAGCATGATCTGGAAGGTTTTTCCCGGCGGCGGTGAAGGTGGCTCAGGCGGTTTCTTTCGATCCTGCTCGGGGGAATTCTCTTCCGGAGGTTTCTGTTCCTGCTCACTCATGACTTGAGTGTAGATCAAATGCTTGGAGGGTTCTTTTGGCCCTGAAAAGGTGCTTCCAAGCCCTAAAATCGGGCCCGGTTTCGTCGTAGCTATTTGATTGGAGAAGACTTCGCTTGGGTGGCAACCTACAAACGGCCTTCACGCTTCAGGCGGCGGGTGACCATGCCGTGGTAGAGCCAGGCGCACAGCGGGCGGATCAGGGGGAGGGAAATCAGCCATGCGATGGGTTTGAGGCGCGGCACGCGGGACATCAGCACGATGTAGGCATCCAGCTCGGAGAGGATGTTTCCATCCGCATCTTTGATGTGCAGTTCGGTGAGGGCCAGCTTCGGGTCGATGCCGAGGGCTTTGAGTTCATCGTCCTTGTCGGTGATATCGAACCACTCGACATCACGGCCGGACTCGCCGGCCATGGATTCGTAGTTTTCGCGGTCGCGCACGCACTTCTCGCAGGCGCCGTCGTAGTAGACGATGATGCTCACGGCAGCCGCCGTAGAGCTTTACCGGAGCTGCGCTGCTGCTTCTGCAATGCGATTCACTGCATCCTCAAGCGTGGCCTGTGATACGGCGTAGGAGAAGCGCACATGGCCGGGGGAGCCGAACTCGGTGCCGGGCACCAGCGCTACGCCTGCATCTTCCAGCAGCCATGCGCAGACAGCCAGATCATCCTTCAGCTTCACGCCCGCCGGTGTGGTCTTGCCGATCCAGCCGGTGACGGAGGGGAATACATAAAATGCACCGTCCGGGGTGATGCAGTGCATGCCGGGAATGGCATTGATGGCATCCACCAGCCAGGTGCGGCGCTCCTCATACACGCGCACCATCTCATCCAGCGCATCGGTCGGCCCGGTCAGGGCGGCCAGCGCTGCTTTCTGGGCGATGGAGGAGGGGTTGGACGTGCTCTGTCCCTGTACCTTGGCCATGGCCTTGATCAGGTGGCGCGGGCCGGCGCAGAAGCCGATGCGCCAGCCGGTCATGCAATAGGCCTTGGATACGCCGTTCAGTGTGACGGTGCGGTCCTTCAGATCGGGGCAGACCTGCGCGATGGTGGCGAAGGTTTTGCCGTCGAACAGGATTTTCTCGTACATGTCGTCGGTGGCCACGGCCACGTCCTCATGCCTGGCCAGCACTGCGCCGAGGGCGGCCAGGTCATCATGCGAATAGGCCATGCCGGTCGGGTTGCTGGGGGAATTCAGGAACAGCAGTTTCGTTTTCGGGGTGATGGCGGCATCCAGTTGTGCACCGGAAAGCTTGAAATCATTGTCCGCTGTGGTGTTCACAATCACCGGCACACCGCCGGCCAGCAGTACCATGTCCGGATAGGAGACCCAGAACGGGGCCGGGATAATCACCTCGTCCCCCGGATTGATCATCGCCTGCAGCATATTGTAAATGCACTGCTTGCCGCCGGTGGAAACAAGGATGTCGTCCGGTTCGTAGTCCAGGTTGTTGTCCTGCTTGAACTTCGCGGCGATGGCCTTGCGGAGTTCAGGAATCCCGGGGACTGCCGTGTAGCGCGTGAAGCCTTCATCGATGGCCTTCTTGGCGGCATCGCAGGCGGCCTTGGGCGTGTCGAAATCCGGCTCGCCGACGGACAGCGAGATGATGTTGCGTCCGGCGGCACGCAGTTCGGCGGCCTTGGCGGTGATGGCAAGGGTGGCGGATGGTTTAACGAGGTTGACGCGATCGGATAGGATAATCATGCCTTCGATGCTGCCAGAATTTTTGGACGACTCAACGGGGGAATGGCTCAAATGTTGTGTCTTTGGGTCCCACTTGTAGCTGTGCCGGCCCGGGCGCTTGTCCGGCGGGAATTGCGCGAAAAAGCCGGCCTTGATGGCGATCGCGCACGACGGGCGAGTGCCCGCGCCGGGAATTCACAGCTACCCGTGGGTGTCTTTTGATTCGGGGGCATCCCGGCCCTTCACCCTTCGGGCGCCCTGCGGGCGTCCAGTTCGGCAGGCGACCGAATTGTGGGCAAGCAAAGAAGAAGGGAACCCTCAATGCAAACATTTCCATTGAAACCGTCGGTTCCATACTGAGCACGCTGGTGGTCGCTTTCTTCTTTCTTGCTTGCCCAAGAAAGAAGCAAAGAAGGGCACCCACAAGCAACAGTGACAACCGTGTCGAGCACTCGCTCATCGGACTTGGGACGCCAGTAAGGCCGGCATCCCCCTGCGTCATTCCCATGAGCCGGCACTCGTCACGGCACTGTTACGGTGGGACCCGAAAGCAAAGCGAACATGACTGGCAGAGCAAAGACCCTATTGCAGTGTGGGGGAAAAGGCCGTAAAACATGCAAGGAAAGGGGTTTATGGCTTCTTAACGATGCCCCGTTATCATGCGGCAATCCCGAATGCAGTGTACGGAGTGAATGGTTTGAACGAGAACATCCGCGAGATTCCCTATAACTACACGTCCTACTCGGATCGCGAGATCGTGTTGCGCTTTCTCGGCGAGCAGGCATGGGATGACCTGAATGCGCTGCGCGCCAAGCGGCGCACCGGTAGAAGTGCACGCAAGCTGTTCGAGATTCTCGGCGACGTGTGGGTGCTGTCGCGCAATGTTTACCTGAAAAACGATCTGCTGAATGACAGGAAGCGCCTGAAGAACATGCAGGCGCTGCACAACGACCGCCTCTCCCGCATCGAGGCCACGGCAGAGGACAACGAGCGTGTGATGCGCATCGTGGCCGCCACGCGCCGCATGCTCGATGAGCAGGAGGCATGGTTTCGCGACACGCCGGCCAGGCGCAAGGCTGCAAAGCGCGCCTTTGCCAGGCACACCCACCGCAACAATGTGCACTTTGATGCCTTCACACTGACCCACCACGCCACCGACGCCACCGACTGGCGGCAGGAGCATCCGTTCTGCGTGCTAACGCCGGATTCGGCCGAGGAGATCCCCGGCCTGATCAATGCCGCGCGCGAGATGGGCATGACGGTGATTCCGCGCGGCGGCGGCACGGGCCTGTGCGGCGGTTCGGTACCGCTGCATGCCGATGCGGTGATGATCAATGTGGAAAAATTCGACGGCTTCGGGCCGGTCGAGAAGCGCAATATCGGCGGCGGGCGCACAGCGCACACCATTACCGCGCAGGCCGGCGCGGTCACCGGCAAGGTGATGCAGGCCAGCCAGCCCTACGTGTTCGCCACCGATCCGACCAGCCTGTGGGCCTGCACCATCGGCGGCAATGTGGCCTCCAATGCCGGCGGCAAGCATGCGGTAATCTGGGGAACCTGCGTGGACAACCTGCTGTCCTGGAAGATGGTGACCCCGGATGGCAACTGGCTGGTGGTCGAGCGCATCGAGCACAATATGGGCCGTATCGAACCGAAGGGCGAGGCACGCTTCAGGCTGAGCCGGTTCTCTTCGGCCGATATGTCGCCGCTCGGCGAGCCGGAGGAGCTGGTTATCCCGGGTTCAGTGTTCCGCCGCGAAGGGCTGGGCAAGGATGTGACACGCAAGGCACTGGGCGGATTGCCCGGTGTGCAGAAGGAGGGCGTGGACGGTTTCATTACCGAGGCTACCTTCGTGCTGCATGAGCCCTATGCGCACACCCATACGGTGTGCTGCGAGTTTTACGGCCAGGAGCTTTCCGCCGCCACGCGTGCCATGGTCGAGATCAAGGAGCATGTCGATGCGCTTGATGGGGTCTTTTTCGAAGGCCTGGAGCATTTCGACGAAAAGTATGTGAAGGCCATCGACTACAAGGCCAAGTCGGCGCGCCGCGAACGGCCGCGTGTGGTGCTGCTGATCGATGTGTCCGGCGACGATCAGCGCGCCGTGGCCTCGGCCTGCTCGGATATCACCCGCATTGCCTCCACCGGCAACGGCGAGGGCTTCATTGCCCTGCAACCGGCCGATCGCAAGCGCTTCTGGGAAGATCGCGGTCGCATGGCGGCCATTGCCAGGCACACGCGCGCCTTCAAGCTGAACGAAGACGTGGTGATTCCGCTGCACCACCTTTCCGAGTACAACGATTTCATCGAGCACCTGAATATCGAGAACTCGCTGGAGAACAAGATCGAGGCGCTTGAAGGCATTGCCGGCGTGCTCGACAAGGTGAATATCAGCGTGGCCGCATCCGACAAGCTGGTGATGGAAGAGTTCGATGTGGAGAACGCCGCCTACTTTACCGAGAAGCTGGAGCAGTGCCAGCAGACGGTGCGCGAGGCCGGGGCCCGCTGGTCCGCCTTCCTCAAGGGGCTGGACAAGCCGGCCGGCAACTGCGCCTCGTGGCTGGAGTCGGTGGCGCACGACCCGGACGAGGACCTGTTCCGTGTGATCCAGCGCGGCGCCCTGCGTATTTCCTACCGCCGCGAGGTGGAGGCCGTGCTGCTGGACCTGCTGCGCAGCCATCCGGCGTTGCTCAACAAACTGCAGGATTGCCACAAGAAGGCGCTCTCCCGCCGTATCGTGATCGCCACGCATATGCATGCCGGCGACGGCAATGTGCATACCAATGTGCCGGTCAACTCCAACGACTACGTGATGATGCAGCGCGCACATCATGCCGTGGAGCAGTTCATGGCCAAGGCCGTGGAACTCGGCGGCGTGATTTCCGGCGAGCACGGCATCGGTATCACCAAGCTGCCCTATATGCAGGCGGATTACCTCGAGGAAATGGCCGAGTACAAGGGCAAGGTCGATCCGAGCGGGCTGTTCAACCGCGACAAGCTGCTGCCCGGCACGGACCTGACCTTCACCTATACGCCGAGTTTCAACCTGCTCGAGATGGAGGCGGTTATTCTGGAAGCCGCGGACCTGACCGCGTTGTCCGAGGAGATCTCGCCCTGCCTGCGCTGCGGCAAGTGCAAGCCGGTGTGCAACACGCATTTCCCGCGTTCATCGATGCTCTACTCGCCGCGCAACAAGATCCAGGCGAGCGGCGCGATTATCGAGGCCTTCCTCTACGAATCGCAGTCCGGTGGCGGCATTTCCTTCGAGCAGTTCGCGGGGCTCGGCGACGTGGCCGACCATTGCACCCTTTGCCACAAGTGCGAATCGCCCTGCCCGGTGAATATCGATTTCGGCATGGTGACCGAACGCATGCGTGCCATCCTCAAGGACAAGGGGCAGGCCAGATTCAACCTCGGCTCGAAGCTGTCGCTGATGTTCCTGGTCACCAAGAATCCGGACACCGTGAAGCTGCTGCGCAAAACCGTGATCGGCTGGGGCTACGCCGCGCACCGCCTGCTGCACAAGGTGGCCAGGGCTGTCGGGCTGGTGCAGGAAGTGCCGGCTGCCAAGCGTAACCTGAGCGGCGTGGCCGCGCAGGTGATCAACTTCGTCGAGCGTCCGCTGCCCTCGCTGCCGCTGGATACCGCGCGCTCGATGCTGGGCATCGACGGGCGCAACAAGAATGAAATTCCGATCCTGCGCGATCCGAAGAAGGCCAACGGGCGGGCGGTATTCTACTTCCCGGGCTGCGGCTCGGAGCGTCTGTTCTCGCAGGTCGGGCTGGCCACGCAGGCGATGCTGTATGACCTTGGGCTGAACGTGGTGCTGCCGCCGTCCTACCTGTGCTGCGGCTACCCTTCCACGGCCAGCGGCGACCATGAGCGCGGCGACAAGATCACCTACGACAACCGGGTGCTGTTCCATCGCCTGAAGAATGCGCTGTCCTACCTCGATTTCGAGGCGGTGATCGTGTCCTGCGGCACCTGCTACGACCAGCTCACACGCTACCAGCTGGAGCAGGTGTTCCCCGATGCGCCGCTGATCGACATCCATGAGTATCTGGTCACCCAGGGCGTGGCCTCCGAGGGCGTGGAGGGAGCGCAGTATATCTACCACGAGCCCTGTCACACGCCTCTGAAGCGGCATGGTTCCGAATCCGCCATCGATTCGCTGCTGGGGGCACCGTCGGTGGCCTCCGCCGAATGCTGCGGCGAGGCCGGTACGCTGGCCGTGGCGAGCCCGGCCATCGCCGGCAAGATCCGCGCCCGCAAGGAAGAGGAAATGGCCAAGGCCAAGGCGCAGCTTGTTACCCGGCAGGATGCCAAAATCCTCACCTCCTGCCCGTCCTGCCTGCAGGGCCTGTCGCGCCTGGAGGGTGAAACCGGCGTGCAGGCGGATTACATCGTGGTCGAACTGGCCAAGCATCTGAACGGCGAGGACTGGCAGGATGATTTCGTTGCCCGCGTGAAGAACGGCGGTATCGAGCGGGTGCTGATGTAACAGCAGTCCATCCCGGAACGCCTGATGCGCCGGAGGCCCATGGTGAAAGGGCGGACAATTTTCTATGCTTGAGGCGTGTTACGTTACTGTGTGATCGGATTGTTGCTTCTGGGGGGCTGTGCCACCACGCCTCCGTCCAATCTGAACGACAGCTGCGCCATCTTCCGGGAAAAATCCCACTGGTATGAATATGCCAACGACGCCTATAAAAAATGGGGCGTGCCGGTGCATGTGCAGCTGGCCATTATCTGGCAGGAATCACGTTTCCGGGCCGATGCCAAGGCGCCAAAGGATACCCTGCTGGGCTTTATTCCCTGGGGACGCAAGTCTTCAGCCTACGGTTATGCCCAGGTCAAGGATTCCACCTGGGACTGGTATATCCGATCGACGGGGAATTCCGGTGCGGACCGGGACGATTTCGAGGATGTGACCGATTTCGTCGGATGGTACTGCAACTACAGCCACCGGGTTCTCGGTATCTCCAAATGGGATGCCTACAATCAATACCTCGCCTACCACGAGGGGCACGGCGGTTACCGGCGGCACACCTACAACAGGAAGCACTGGCTGATCAAGGTGGCGCATAAGGTGGAGCGGCGCGCCGCCTCGTACCGGGCGCAGATCGCGCGCTGCAAGGATGAACTCGATTCCGGGTGGAGCCTGTGGCCGTTCTGAGTCGGGTCGGGTGCCGGCTGCGGCATGGGGGTGAGGAATGAGTGTGATGCAGGCATGGCTCTGGCTGGGGCTGGCCATTGTGCTCGAGGTGTCCGGCACGGTGTGCATGAAGCTGTCCGACGGGTTCACGCGCCTGCTGCCCAGTGTCCTGATTGCTGTGTTCTATGCCGCTTCGTTCGTGGCCATGGTCATCTCGCTCAGGCGCATTGAACTCGGTGTGGCCTATGCCGTGTGGGCCGGTGTCGGCACGGCCCTGATTGCCGCCCTCGGCATTGTCGTGTTCAGGGAAACGGCAACGGCCATGAAACTGATCTCGATCCTGCTGATTATCAGTGGCGTGATCATGCTTCACCTGTCGCAGGACGGATCTGGTTGAATGAAATCCGGCGGAGCCGGGCGTAATCCCCTATGCTTGAAACATGCTTCGCCCGGTCCTGTTCCTGTTCCTGTTCCAGTTCCTGATGCTGGCGGCCTCCCCGCTGATGGCCAGTCCCGCCTACACGCGGCAGACCGGGGCGGCCTGCAGCCTGTGCCATTTCCAGGACATGCATTCGCTCAATGCCTACGGTCGCGCCTTCCTGTTGCACGGCAACCGGGAAAGCGAGCAGATGATCGAGGAGCGGCGCGAGTACGAGGACAAGCAGGCCGGACGGGTACCGTCGTTTGCGGACAAGGGGCCGGTCGAGGACGGCAAGGCCTACACCGGGGATGCGGGGGTGCTGCCGGAGGATTGGGAGTTGGAGAAGGCTGAAAACCCTGAAGATGGGGGCCTCGAGGGGCAAACGAAGCGGAGCGAGGACCTGCGGTGAGTGGTGAGAACGGAACAGGTCCGGGGATCAGGCTGCTGCTGTTCGATGTGGGCGGGGTGGTGATCGATTTCGACTTCATGCGGGCCTTTACTGCCTGGGAGCCGATATCCCGGCTGAGTTGCGATGAGATACTGCGGACCTTCAGCCATGATCTTGCCTATGAGCAGCATGAGCGGGGTGATATCTCGTCTGCAGAGTATTTCACGCATCTGCGCGAAACCCTTCAGCTACAGGACGATCCGGTTCGCATCGAGGCCGGCTGGAATGCGATTTTCCTTGGTGAGATCTCCGATACGGTCGCCATGATCCAGGCGGTCAGGGAGCAACTGCCGTGTTACGCGTTTACCAACACCAACCCGGCTCATCATGATACCTGGTCGATCATGTATCCCGGGGTCGTGTCTCTGTTCCGGGAGGTGTTCGCCTCTCATCGCTGTGGATTCCGCAAACCCGAATCCGGGGTGTTCGACTACGTTTGCCGCAGGTTGTGCGTGCCACCCCAGGCGATCCTGTTCTTCGACGACATGATCGAGAATGTCGAAGCAGCAAGGAGATCGGGACTGTCTGCCGTGCATGTGAGATCGCCGGCCGATGTCCGCCATGCCTTGCTTTCGCTCGACTGCGCGCTGCCATTGACCTGAATGATGGCTATGCTTGCACCATGACGGTACTCCGACTCTACCCCCCGCCGCAGCGCAAGCTGCCGCTCAAGGGCCTGTATCTCGGGCTTCGCCTGCATCGCCGGGCAGCGGCCGGCGGGCTGCTGATCTACGGCAATTTCATCGCCAGCCTCGACGGACGTATCTCCATGCCCGATGCCAGGGGCGATCAGATAGTGCCGGCATCCTTGGCCAACAAGCGCGACTGGCGTCTGTATCAGGAACTGGCCGCGCAGAGCGATGTGATGCTGACCAGCGCGCGTTATTTCAGGCAGTTGGAACAGGGCAATGCACAGGATCTGCTGCCGGTCGGCCGCGAGGCCGAATATGCCGATCTGGTGGCATGGCGTGAGGACGAAGGCCTGAAGCCGCAGCCGGATGTGGCCATCCTGTCGCGCAGCCTTGATATCCCCGAAAAGGCCATTGCCGCCGTGCAGGACAGGCGCGTGCTGGTGTTCACCGGGAAGGGTGCCGATGCAGCTGCCGTGCAGCGGCTTGAATCGCTCGGAGCAATGGTGCGCATCGGTGAAGCGCGACAGGTGGATGGCGATGCGGTGCGCCGCATGCTCATCGGCGAAGGCTACCGCTCGGTCTATATGATTGCCGGCCCCGAGGTGCATCGCACGCTGATTACCGGCGGGCTGGACCTGTTGTTTCTCAGTCAGCGCCACCGGCTGCTGGGCGGCGATGATGTGCGCAGCATCCTCAGCGGCGAGCTCGACAAGCCGGTGGATATGGAACTGCAGTCGCTGTATCTCGATGAAAAGGCCATGCTGCATGCGCATGGCGGGCAGAGTTTCGCCTGCTACAAGGTGTTGCCTGTGGCCTGATTCTATGAGCCGCCCAGCAGCGGCCTGAGCAACCAGACCAGCGTAACCACCACCACCGCCATGGTCAGGTTCAGCCTGATGCCGGTGCGGATCATCTCTTTCATCGGCACCTGGTGCGTACCGAACACGATGGCGTTGGGTGGCGTGGCCACCGGCAGCATGAAGGCGCACGAGGCCGATAGCGTGGCCGGCAGCAGGATCATCAGCAGGTCCATGTCGTTGGTCAGCGCGGCGGCAGCCAGGATGGGCAGCATCACCTGCGTGATGGCGGTGTTGCTGGTGATTTCGGTTAAAAAGGTCATGCTCAGCGCGATGCCCAGCATCATCAGCGGCAGTGGCAGGACGGTGAAGAAGCCCATCTGGCCACCCAGCCAGGTGGAGGCGCCGGAGTGCTGCATGCCGAAGGCCAGCGCAAAGCCGCCGCCAAACAGCATCACGATATCCCATGGCAGGCGGTTCAATGCACTGCCGCCCAGTACGGGCCGGCCGTCATTGCCGCGCAGCAGGAACAGCCAGGCCGCGCCGAAGATGGCCACGGTGCCATCATCCACACCCTTGTAGGGCAGCAGCGAGGCCCAGCCGGGGATGTTGAAGGCATCGGTCTGGATGCCCTTGCGACTCATCCAGGCCAGTGCGGTCAGTCCAAGCACCCAGGCAACGATCTTTTCCTCGCGCCGCATCGGGCCGAGGGCCTGCCGCTCGCGCTGCAGCATCGATACATCCGAAGGCCGCCAGTCCAAACCGGCCAGCCTCGGACGGAGGAAGAAAAAAAGCACGGCCAGGCCGGCGAGACTCATCGGAACGCCGAGCATCATCCATTGCAGGAAGGAGGGTGCCATCGCCGGAGCCATGGCATTGACGGTTTCAAGAAACACCAGGTTTGGCGGCGTGCCGACCGGCGTGCCCATACCGCCGATATTGGCCGAATAGGCAATGGTCAGCAAAAAGGCCACGGCCACCGGCTGCATGGCTTTGTTTCCACGTTCCTCGCCCATCCGGTTCAGTATCGGTACAGCGATGGTGACCATCAGCAAGGCTGTGGCCGTGTTCGAAATCCACATCGAGAGGAAAGCGGTTGCCACCGCGAATCCGAGCGCCAGTTGCATCGGGCTTGCCTGAAGTCTGGATAACAGCGCCAGCGCCAGTCGTTTGTGCAGGCCCGAACTCTCCAGTGCCTGGGCGATCAGGAAGCCGCCGATGAACAGGAAGATGATGCTGTTCATGTATTTAGGGGCAAGGATTCTTGCTTCCACGACCCCGGATAGCGGGAAGGCGAACAGCGGAATCATCGCCGTGAATGCGATGGGCACGCATTCGCTGATCCACCAGATCGCCATCCATGCGGCGATACCGAGCATGGCGGGAGCATGCGGGTGGTCGGGGAGGTCCAGGCCGAAGGCGATGCCGAGCGCGGCAAACGGTCCGGCGAGCAGGGCGAGCAGCCCGGAATTCAAGGCCGTTGCTCGCTGCAAGGGGTCATTGTGCCGGGTTGGCCAGTTTGCCGGCGTATTGCGGATTACTGATCTGCACGCCGGCATTGTCCATCAGTTCATCGATCCAGCTGCTCAGGGCCCGCTGTTTGAGAGCGGCGGCGATGTCCTCGCGCGCTTCCTCCAGCGTTTGCCGACTGGCCGGTCGCTTGCCGACCAGTTCGATGATGTGCCAGCCGAACGGGGTTTTTACCGGCTTCGAGATGTCGCCCGGCATTTTCAGCGCGAACACTGCCTTTTCGAAGTCGTTGACCATCACGCCACGCGGGAACCAGTTCAGGTCGCCGCCCAGCGATTTGGTGCCGTCATCGCGCGAGAACTCGGCTGCCAGAGCCGCGAAGTCCTTGCCGTTGCGCAAGGCGCGGCGCACCTCGTTGGCCTGCTTCTCGCTGCCCAGCAGAATGTGGCGGGCATGCACCTGCTCGGGGATGGTGAAGTCGGCGATGTGCCCCTGGTAATAGGCCTTGATGGCAGCCTCGTCCGGCTCGGCGATGCGGTGCATTTTCCAGTCCTGCAGGCTTTCGATCAGGATGTCGTCGCGTGCCTTGGTGATGCGGTGATGGATCAGCGGGTCGTCATCGAGATGCAGGGCGGCTGCCTGCTGGCTGAGCACCTGCCTGCGCAGCAACACACGCAGGATGCGGGCGCGCAGCTGCGGATCATTGCGCTGCACCTGCAGGGATTCTGGCAGTGCATGGATGGCGGCATCGATATCGGCCTCGGTGATGGTCTTGGTGCCGATCACGGCTGCTGCGGGTGAAGTCGGTATTGGCGCCACCGGGGCTTCGGCCTTTTGCTGGCAAGCGGCAGTCGATACAAGCAGAATGGCCGCAACAACAAGGCCGGGCAGGGATGATGACGGCTTGAAAAGAAGGGGTCGGGTTTGCATGGCGGTTACATTAGCGCGCAAATTCCGGGTATGCACGGAGGAATGATGTCACCTGTAGTCATGGCGATACTGGTATTGAGCCTGTATGTGGTGTTTTACCGATTCTATGCGCGCGGCTTGCTGGCCAGGCGCGTGTTCGGGCTGAACGACGATACACCGACGCCGGCGCATACCCTGCGGGACGATGTCGATTACCTGCCGGCCAACAAGTATGTGCTGTTCGGACATCATTATGCTTCCATCGCAGGGCTCGCACCGATGCTCGGGCCGGCCATCGCGGTAATCTGGGGTTGGCTGCCGGCGCTGTGCTGGGTGGTTCTGGGCACGCTGCTGGTCGGGGCGGTGCATGACTTTTCGGCGCTGGTGTTGTCGGTGCGTCATCAGGGGCAAAGCATGGGCACGATAGCCCGCGATGTGATCAGTCCGCGTACGCGACTGTTGTTCCTGCTGGTGATCTTCTTCCTGGTGGCGCTGGCCATGGGGGTGTTCGTGCTGGTGATTTCCGGCCTGTTCGCGGCTCCCGATGCCGCGAACATCCCAGCTACGGCGCATCCCGAAGCGGTATTCCCCACCTATGCGCTGATGCTGATTGCCATGGTGATCGGTTTCCTGATCCATCGCCGCGGCTTCCCTTTGTGGCCCTTGATCGGCACCGGTTTCGTGCTGATGCTGCTGACTACATGGATGGGTCTGTACCTGCCGGTGACCGGTGTTTCCACCGCGACCTGGAGCTGGTCGCTACTCATCTATGCCTTCGTGGCCAGCGTGCTGCCGGTGTGGTTGCTGCTGCAGCCGCGCGACTTTCTCAACTCGCTGCTGCTGTATCTGGCCATGATCTGCATGCTGGGCGGCTTCTTCCTGCTCTCGCCGGACTGGGCGGCGCCGATGATCAACGCGAATCCCGAGGGCGCTCCGCCGATGCTGCCGTTTTTGTTCATCGTGATTGCCTGTGGCGCGATTTCCGGCTTTCACGGCATGGTGGCCTCCGGCACCACCGCCAAGCAGCTGGACAAGGAAACCGATGCGCCGTTCGTGGGCTATGTCGGCATGATCGGCGAATCGCTGCTGGCCCTGCTGGCCGTACTGGCGACCACGGCGGGCGCCTTTACCACGCATGAGCAATGGGCGGATTTTTACGGCTCCTGGGAGAAGGCCGCCGGCCTGCACCAGAAGCTCGGCGTATTCATCCAGGGCAACGGCCAGTTCATCCACCAACTCGGCATCCCTCTGGATGCGGCCATGGCCTTCATCAGCGTGGTGGTGGTGGCCTTTGCAATGACCAGCGTGGACACCGGCACGCGCCTGCTGCGCTTCAATGTGGAAGAGATCGGCCACACCCTGGGTATCAGGTTACTCGGCAACCGCTATGTGGCCACCCTGCTGGCCGTGGGCGCCATCGGGTTTTTCGCCTTCTTCAAGGTGGAAGGCAAGCCAGCCGGGCTGTTCCTGTGGACGCTGTTCGGCACCACCAACCAGATTCTCGCGGGGCTGACCCTGCTGACCGTGACCATTTACCTTTACCGCAAGCGCAAGCCCGTGCTCTACACCCTGCTGCCTATGCTGCTGGTTCTCGGCGCAACGGTTTCCGGCATGCTGATGGGCATGATCGGTGCCATCGGCAAGGGCCAGTGGACGGTGGCCGTGGTCGGCGGGGTGATTCTGCTGTTGGCCCTGTGGGTGCTTTTCGAGGCGCTGGTGGTGGCCTTCAGGATACGGGCCGATCACCGGCTGGCCGATAGCCGGGGCGGGGCTACGGGCAGCGGATGAGCGAGTTGCTGATCGGCAAGCTGGTCGGGCAGCTCCTGCTGCCGCCCGGGTGCATCATCGTGCTTGCTTTCGCCGGTCTGCTGGCGCACCGCCGCTGGTGGGGAAGGGCGCTGCTGGCCGGATCGCTGGCGGCTTTGTGGCTGCTTTCAAGCAGTGCCGTCAAGGATGCCTTGCTGGCACCGCTGGAGAATGCCGAACCGCCGTTGGACACGGTTGCCATTGAGCATCTCCGCGAGTCCCCCGGCCACGCGGCTATCGTGCTGCTCGGGGGAGGAACCCGCGAGAATGCCCCGGAATACGGCGGGGCGGATGATCTCCCTGCCATCGCCATGTTGCGCACGATTTATGCCGCTGAACTGGCGCAGAAGACCGGCCTGCCGGTGTATGCCACGGGAGGCAGGGTGCTGAGCCTGTCCGATGAATCCGAGGGCGCCATCATGCGGCGACGCCTGTTGCAGTTCGGCGTGCCGGCTGCATCCGTCTTTGCCGAGGAGGCTTCACAGAACACCTGGCAGAATGCCATGTATATGAAACAGACCTTATCGGGCAAGGGCATTGCGAATGTCGTGCTGGTGACCAGCGCCTGGCATATGCCGCGTGCGCGCTGGTGCTTCGAGCAGCAGGGTCTGAAAGTGATTCCTGCACCGATGAATTATCACGGTCTGCAACGCCCGATGGATACCCGCGGCATGTTTCCCGATGCCGGTGCGCTGGCGGACTCCTCGCTGGCGCTGCATGAGTATCTCGGGCTGGCCTGGTATCGCCTGCGATACGGACACGACCGGAGCATCCGCTGATCCTGATCATGAACCGGAAGAGGCGCTTCTCGCATTTTGACGGCACTTGCGCTATAACGTTTCCGTGAGCAGTCGAATGCAGGATGCCGGAGCCGGCGGGCAGATCATTCCCTTCCCCGATAAGCGGGAAGCGCTGGAGATGGACGCCGACCTCGGGGGGGTCAACGCGGCCTGGGTGGAGGCGCTCTATGAGGACTTTCTGCAACAGGCCGATTCCGTGCCCGATGTCTGGGCGAAGCGCTTCCGGGCCATGCAGGACGACCAGGATGTTTCGCGGCGTGCCATCGAGGAGCGGCTGGTGCGCGAGGCCGAGCGCAAGCCTGCTGCATCTACGCCTGCTGAAATCGAGGCCGGAGGCGTGGAGTATCCGTCGCGCGCCATTTACCTGATCCACGGCTACAGGGTGCATGGCCATCTGCATGCCGAGCTTGACCCGTTGCATTTGCATCCGCCGACCACCAGTCCGGAGCTGGAGCCGCGTTACTACGGGCTTCAGGATGCCGATATGGATGTGCTGTTTCCGACCGGTGATCTGGTCGGTCCGGCCAAGCTTCCGCTGCGCGAGATCATGGATGTCCTGCAGCGCACATATAGCGGCAAGATCGGGCCGGAGTTTCTTTATATCAGTGATTCTGCGCAGAAGCACTGGTTGCAGGAGCGACTGGAAAGCATCCGTTCCACTCCCGATTTCGACGATGAAATCCGTCTGCAGATCTTTCGCAAGGTGATGCGTGCCGGCGAGTTCGAGCATTTCCTGCACACCCGTTATGCCGGCCAGAAGCGCTTTTCGCTGGAGGGCGGCGAGAGCCTGATCCCGCTTCTGAACATGCTGGTGCATCACGGTGGCTGTAAGGGCGCCAAGGAGATCATTCTCGGCATGGCGCATCGCGGCCGTCTGAACGTGCTGGCCAACCTGCTCGGCAAATCGCTGTCCGACATCTTCGCCGAGTTCGAGGGCGTGCAGTATGTCGATGCCGACGCCGGCTCGGGCGATGTGAAATACCATCTCGGTTTTTCCTCGGATGTACCCACTCCCGGCGGCCGCGTGCATCTGTCTCTGGCCTTCAATCCTTCTCACCTGGAGATCATCACGCCGGTGGTGCTGGGCGGCGTGCGTGCCCGTCAGCGCAGACGTGAGGACGAACTGCGCCGCGAGGTGCTCTCCGTACTGGTGCACGGCGATGCGGCCTTTGCCGGTCAGGGCGTGGTTGCCGAATCGCTGAACCTTTCCAAGCTCAGTGGTTTTCGCACCGGCGGAACGATTCATGTGGTGGTGAACAACCAGATCGGCTTCACCACCAATCCATTCGATGCGCGCTCCACGCTGTATTGCACGGATATCGCCAAGATGGTGCAGGCGCCGATCCTGCATGTGAACGGTGATGACCCGGAGGCCGTGGTGCTGGCCGCGCAGATCGCGCTTGATTACCGCTACAAGTTCAAGTCCGACGTGGTGATCGACATGATCTGTTACCGCCGCCACGGGCACAACGAGGCAGACGAGCCGACCGTGACCCAGCCGGTGATGTATCGCAAGGTGGGAGGGCACCCGCCGGTGCACGAGTTATATCGCCGCAAGCTGGTGGCTGATGGCGTGGTCAGCGACGAGGATGTCGAGGCGATGGTGCAGGACTACCGCACCTGTCTTGAACAGGTACGTCGCAACCCCGAGCGCACCCAGCCGGAGCGGCACAACAGCCTGCAGGGACGCTGGGAGGGTTTCCTGCGCAAGGATGCTCCCGAGCCGGATACGGCGGTGAGCCGCGGAAAACTTTCCCGGCTGGCCAGCGTGGTGCACGGCGTACCGGATGGTTTCACCCTGCACCCCAAGGTGGCAAAGCTTTATGAATCGCGTATCGCGATGATGGATGGTAAACAGCCGGTGGACTGGGGCTGCGCCGAGGTGATGGCCTATGCGACGTTGCTGGATGAGGGCGGCTGGGTTCGTATTTCCGGGCAGGACTCCGGACGTGGCACCTTCTTCCATCGCCATGCGGTGGTATACGATCATGAGACCGGCAAGAAGTTCGTGCCGCTCAGGCAGGCCGAGAATGGCGATATGTCGCATTTCATGGCTGTGGACAGCATGCTTTCCGAAGAAGCGGTGCTGGCCTTCGAGTATGGTTACTCGCTTTCCGAGCCGCGCGCACTGGTGATCTGGGAGGCGCAGTACGGCGATTTCGCCAACAATGCACAGGTGGTGATTGATCAGTTTATCGCCGCCGGTGAATCCAAATGGGCGCGCATGAGTGGACTGGTGCTATGGCTACCGCACGGCTATGAAGGCCAGGGTGCCGAGCACTCATCGGCCCGGCTGGAGCGCTTTCTGCAACTGTGTGCCGAATCCAATATCCAGGTGGTCTGTCCGACCACGGCCGCGCAGTTGTTCCACCTGCTGCGTCGCCAGTCCATGATCCGCACGCGCAAGCCGCTGATTTTCATGGCGCCGAAGAGCATGCTGCGTCAGAAGCTGTCCTATTCAACGGTCGACGAGTTGGCCAATGGCCGTTTCCAGCCGTTGCTGCCCGAGATCGATGAACTGGATACCCCGAATGTGCACCGCCTGATCGTGTGCTCCGGCAAGGTGTATTACGACCTGCTGGCCGAGCGCCGGGAGCGTGGCATCAACAATGTGGCCATCGTGCGGCTGGAGCAGCTTTATCGTTTCCCCTACGATGACCTGCACGGGCAGGTGGCCTGGTTTTCAGCGGCCAGGGAACTGCTCTGGGTTCAGGAAGAGCCGGAGAATCAGGGCGCATGGTTCCAGATTCATCACTGCCTGCGCCGCTGCCTGAGCGAGGGGATGGAGCTGATGCATCTGGCGCGCGCGCCGGCGGCCGCGCCGGCAGTGGGTTCGTCCAAGCGCCATGTCGAGCAGCAGCGAGCCCTGGTGGATATCGCACTCAGCAAGCCGATTGAAGGCATGATACCGTAACTGGATGGGGAGTATTGAAGCGTGAATATTGAGATCAAGGTACCCAGTCTGGGCGAATCAGAATCCGAGGCAACGCTGGTTGCCTGGCGGAAGCAGATCGGCGACAGCGTGGTTGAAGACGATGTGCTGGCGGAGATTGAAAGCGATAAAATCACCATGGAGGTGACGGCAATCGGCTCGGGCACCCTGAGCGAGATGCACAAGCGCGATGGCGATATGGTGGAGCCCGGCGAGATTATCGGCCTGATCGAGGCCGGCGAGGTCAAGCGCGAGACAGCTGCAAAGACGGCTGATGAAAAGCCGGCCGCGGAACCGGCATCTAAACCCGAACCCGGGCAAAGCAAGGCAAAGGCAAAGCCTGAAAAGCCGGCGGCTGCTGAAAGCAAGGTCGAGGCGGCCAAGACAGGCAAGCCGCGGGAGGTTGTTCGCGCCGCGCCTGCCGCCGGACGGCAGGAAGAGCGTGTGCCGATGAGCGCGCTGCGCAAGACCATTGCCCGACGCCTGAAGGAGGCGCAGAACACCGCTGCCATCCTGACCACCTTCAACGAGGTGAACATGCAACCGGTGATGGATCTGCGCAGCCGGTATCGCGACGCGTTCAAGGAGCGTCACGGGGTGGGCCTCGGTTTCATGTCCTTCTTCGTGAAGGCGTGCGTGGAGGGCCTGCGCCGCTTTCCGGTGCTTAACGCCTGCGTCGAGGGCGAGGAGATCGTGTATCGCAATTACCAGGATATCGGCATCGCCGTGTCCACCGACAAGGGCCTGGTGGTGCCGGTGTTGCGTGATGCCGGCGCGCTCGGCATGGCCGATATCGAGCGTTCCATCGTGGGTTTTGCAGACAAGGCGCGAAGCGGCGCGCTGCAGCCCGGCGACCTGAAGGGCGGGACTTTTTCCATCACCAACGGCGGGGTGTTCGGCTCCCTGCTTTCCACGCCGATCCTCAACCCGCCGCAAAGTGCGATCCTCGGCATGCATACCATCCAGCAGCGGCCGGTGGCCGAGAACGGCCAGGTGGTGATCCGCCCGATGATGTATGTCGCGCTTTCCTACGACCACCGCATCGTTGATGGGCGCGATGCCGTGCAGTTCCTTACCACGGTGAAGGAAGCCATGGAATACCCGGGGCGCGTACTTCTGGACGTGTGATGCGGGAGGCGGCTTGCCACCTGTCCTGCTTGACAGCCTGTGTGGCGCGGCGTAGCAATCACCCGTTGCCGGTTCCCGGCACTCTTTTTTAACCACCCCTGTTGACCGTCCCACCGCAGTGTTTTTATGCGGCCATAAATTTCCGGAGTCCCGTATCGTGTCATCTCAAGATTCAGATGTAGTTGTTCCCGTAAAAGAAAAAACCAAGCCCGCTGACGACAAGCCGGTGGCAGAGAAGCCGTCTGCGAAAAAGCCGGCAGCAGAAAAACCGGTGAAGCGCACCCGTCGCCGCAAGGTCGACGGTGATGCCGAGGTGCGCAAGCCGGCCGATGTCGAGGTGCAACCGGCACCGGTAAGCGGCGGCGACAGGCAGGATCGCTCCGAGGAACAGCCGAGGTCGGATGACCAGGGGCGTGGGGACGATCAGGGACAGCGCCGCAACCAGTCCGGTCGCGGTCGCCGCAAGGGCGGTAACGACAACCCCAACCGCGAGGGGCGCTCCAAGCGCCGCAACGAGCGCCACGAGGCCCCGATTTCGGACGAGGCCAAGGGTGTGACGATGAACCTGCGCGAGGTTGCCCAGATGGAGCCGCAGGCGCTGTTGCAGCTGGGTGAATCGCTTGACCTGGAGAATGTTGCCGGCCTGCGCAAGGCCGAGCAGGTGTTTACCATCCTCAAGGCGCATGCCCAGCGCAGCGGCACGTTGTACAGCGAAGGCGTGCTGGAAATTCTGCCCGACGGTTACGGATTCCTGCGTTCGCAGGAGGCCAATTATCTGGCCGGCCCTGATGATGTGTATGTGTCGGTGAACCTGGTGCGCCGCTTCTCGCTGCGCAAGGGCGATACCGTGGCCGGCGAGATCAAGTCGCCGCGTGAGGGCGAGCGCTACTTCGCGCTCAAGGAAATCGATTCGATTAACGGCGAGAATCCGGCAGTTGCCAAGACCAAGGTGCTGTTCGATAACCTTACCCCGCTTTATCCGGATCGCCGCCTGAAGATGGAGGTGGAAGGCTCCAAGGATATTACCGGCCGGGTGATTGATATCGTTTCGCCGATCGGTGGTGGCCAGCGAGCCCTGCTGGTGGCCCCGCCGCGTACCGGCAAGACGATGATGATGCAGTCCATCGCGCACTCCATCGAGGCCAATCATCCGGAAGTGGTGCTGATGGTTCTGCTTATCGACGAGCGTCCGGAAGAGGTGACCGATATGAAGCGTTCGGTGAAGGGCGAGGTGATTTCCTCGACCTTCGACGAGCCGGCACAGCGTCACGTTCAGGTCGCCGAGATGGTGATCGAGAAGGCCAAGCGGCAGGTCGAGCACGGCCGCGATGTGGTGATCCTGCTGGATTCCATTACGCGTCTGGCACGCGCCTACAACACCGTCGTGCCGTCATCAGGCAAGATTCTGTCCGGTGGTGTGGACTCCAATGCCCTGCATCGTCCGAAGCGTTTCTTCGGTGCGGCGCGCAACATCGAGGGTGGCGGTTCGCTGACCATCATCGCCACGGCGCTGGTTGATACCGGCAGCAAGATGGATGAGGTGATCTTCGAAGAGTTCAAGGGCACCGGTAATATGGAAATCAACCTGAACCGCAAACTGGTGGACAAGCGCGTATTCCCGGCCATTGATATCGCGCCGTCCGGCACGCGTAAGGAAGAGCTGCTGGTGGAGCGTGATACGCTGCAGAAAATCTGGGTGCTGCGTAAGATCCTTTCGCCGATGGGCACTGTCGATGCGATGGAGTTCATGATCGACAAGCTGGGCCTGACCAAGAACAACGACGAATTCTTCGACAAGATGAATCAGTAAGCGACCTGCAGGGTCGGATATAAAAAGCAGGCCTTCGGGCCTGCTTTTTTGTTATGTGTTTACAGCTCGTGGATGCGGTTCAGATGATCGAGCAGGGCATCGGCATTGCTGCTGAGAATCTCGAATACATCCTCGAAGCCCTGTTCGCCGCCGTAATACGGGTCCGGAACATCCCGTGGCCGACCGTCATTCTCGAACTGACGCATCATCAGCGTGCGCTCCGGGTCGGCGCCCATGGCCAGCAGGTCGTTGCGGTTCGCAGCATCCATGGCCACCAGCCAGTCCCACTGGTCAACACGGCTGCGCGTGACCTGGCTGGCACGATGCGGGCCGAGGTCGATGCCGTGCGAGGCGGCGGTCTGCTTCATGCGCCGGTCGGCGCCGTTCCCCACATGCCAGTCGCCGGTGCCGGCGGATTCGAAATGAAAGCGGCCGGAAAAGCCGCGCTCGATGGCGCGCTGGCGCACGATGAATTCGGCCAGCGGCGAGCGGCAGATATTGCCGAGGCAAACAAGCAGTACGCGAATGGGTTCATTGTTGGGCATGACGTTCCGCCTGTGATGGGATGAGGTAAGCCGGGGTGGCGATGCGCGGTAGTATCCCGGTATCGCCCACTTTTCGGCTGGCGCCGAGTAACAGGTGCGACATGGCCACGGCGCGCGGCGTGGCCGGAGGCAGGTACACCCATTCACCCAGCCGCTCCCTGTCCGGGCGCTGAGCGGTATAGCCGGCCGGTTCCAGTTGCTCGATTTCTTTCCAGCTCATGCAGCAATCTTGCAGCACCGCGCGGCTTCCGCAGTAGCATGCGGTATAGGCAAGGCCCGCGCGGGCATCTTCGATGACATGCAGCTGGTTCTCGCTTCCGCACTGCATGGCGCTGATGGCCAGTGATGAAAGCTCCAGTACCGGCAGTTGCAGCGAGCTGTTGATGCCGGCCAGCGTGGCGGCGGCAATACGCAGACCGGTGAACGAGCCGGGGCCGATGCCGGCAGCCAGCATGTCGAGATCCTTCCAGCCCAGGCCGGCGCGTTTCAGCAGCCCTTCCAGTAGCGGCATCACTGCCTGCGAATGCGGGCGTTCATCCACGCCGCCGGCGGTCAGGATGCTGCCATCGCGGCGCAGCAGGCATGCGGCAGCCGGCCCGAAGGCGATATCAAGTGCAAGGATATTGCGACGCTGGTTCATCGATTCAGTGTGATGGTTTCGGTACGGCGGCTGCGTGGCTCAGTTGTTATCCAGCAGGTGACGCAGGAAATTGCCGAACTCGCCGCCGAACTGCGGGTGCTGCATACCCAGTTCCGCATTGGCCATCAAAAAGCCCATTGGATTGCCGGCGTCGAAACGGTTGCCTTCGATCTGCACGCCGTAAACGGGTTCTTCCTGGGCCAGGCGTGCGACTGCATCGGTCAACTGAATTTCGCCGCCCTTGCCGGGCCGGGTTTCGGCCAGCAATTCGAACAGCCGCGGGGTGAAAATATAGCGGCCGACAATGGCGAGATCGGACGGTGCATCTTCGGGTTGCGGTTTTTCGACCATGTCGGTCAGGCGAAGAAGTCCGTTTTCCTCATTAGCCGCCACTACGCCGTAGCGACTCACCAGGTGCATCGGCACGCGCATCAGCCCGATCACCGAGCAACCGGTCTGCTCATAAACCTCGCGTAACTGCTGCATCACGGGCTTTTCGGCAATGATCAGTTCGTCGGCCAGCACTACGCCGAACGGCTCGTCGCCCACCCAGTGGGCGGCGCAGGACACTGCATGGCCAAGGCCCAGGGCCTGCTTCTGACGCACATAAATCACCTCGGCCATGCGTGCTATGCGCGAAACCTCCTGGTACAAGGCCTCCTTGCCGGCGGCCTTCAGGTTCGATTCAAGTTCGGCGGAGATATCAAAGTGATCCTCGATGGCACGCTTGCCGCGGCCGGTCACCATGATGATCTCGTCCATGCCGGCGGCCAGCGCTTCCTCCACGCCGTACTGGATCAGCGGCTTGTCGACGATGGTCAGCATTTCCTTGGGGCTGGCCTTGGTGGCCGGAAGAAAGCGGGTGCCGAGGCCCGCGGTCGGAAAAATAATCTTCTTCAATTCAGGTTTCATGGCCCGAGCATAGCTGTAATCCGGGCGACACAAAAGTGCATGGCCGGTGGCAGCTGCATGACACGCGACAAACCTTTCCGGACGCGGCTATACTGGCTGTATGAAAAAGACATACGGCATGTTTTTCGCCCTGTTACTCGCACTGATGGCCGGTTGTGCAACCGCGCTGACCGGCATGGAAAAGCCGGAATTCCATGTTATCAACATCGTTCCGATGCAAAGTGAGGGGATGTTCGAACATCGCGCCAAGGTTTACCTGCGCATCATCAACCCGAACGACGTGCCGCTGGAGATCACCGGTTTCAGCTTTCACATGGATATCAACGACACGCGCTTCACGCGCGGGGTGAGCAGCGAGGCACTGAGCGTGCCGCGTCTGGGTGAGGCAAAAACCTCGGTGATCGTGACCACCACGATGCTGGATATTGCCCGCCAGGTGATGGCCCTTGAGGGACAGGAAACCCCGACCTACCTGATTGAAGGCAAGGTGTATCTTGCCAACGCCCGCATGAGCAGCGTGTCGTTCAGCTACGAGGGTGAGCTGCAGGGCGGCAGGTAGCCGGAAGGCCCGGTCGCGGGTTGCAGAAACAAGGAAGGCGGACCGATAGGCCCGCCTTCTTGCGTATTGTGCGTTGTCTGAGTGCTTACAGTCGGCCGTAGGAGTGCAGGCCGGAGAGGTACATGTTCACGCCGATGAAGCAGAACACGGTCACCAGGAAGCCTGCCACCGTCCACCATGCCAGCGAGTGACCCTTCCAGCCATGCGACACGCGCACATGCAGGTAGGCACCGTACACCAGCCAGACGATCAGCGCCCAGGTTTCCTTCGGATCCCAGGACCAGTAACCGCCCCATGCCTCGGCGGCCCAGGCCGCACCCAGAATGGTAGCCAGCGTGAAGGCCGGGAAGCCGATGGCCACGGCCTTGTAGGCCAGCTGGTCGAGCTGATCCAGGCTCGGGAACACGGCCAGCAGGCTGGACTTCGCGCCGCGCATTTCCAGGCGCTCACGCACCAGATAGGCCATGCCCGCGCCGCAGGCCACGGCGAAGGACCCGTAACCGATGAAGTTCATCGGCACATGGATCTTCATCCAGTAGGACTGCAGGGCCGGTACCAGCGGCTTGATGTCGGCATGGCCGTGAGCGGACAGCCAGATACCGAAGAACACGCCGGCGGACACCAGCGGCATCACGAAGGCGCCCATGGCGCGCGCGCCGTAGCGGCGCTCCAGGCTCAGATACACGATGGTGGTGATGCAGAACAGAAGAATGAACACCTCGTACAGGTTGGACACCGGGGCATGGCCGATGGCCATATCCAGCATGTAGGACTCATACCAGCGCAGCAGCAGGGCCGAGCCGCCGGCATACACGCCGACCCAGGCCGAAGCGGTGGCCAGGCGGCCGACGATGGAGGCCGGGGCGAACAGGTGGGTGATGTACAGCAGTGCAGAGGCCAGCAGTGTGATATTCATGGTCATGATCACGGTGCCGGAGAACAGGTTCGACTGGTCGCGGTAGTCGACGGCACTGGCGGCCGGCTCGAACATGGTCCAGATGGCGGCCAGCAGGATCATCAGCAGGGCGCCATCAAGGAAGGGAACGATATTGATCGACCACTTGGATTCGGTGACCGAAGGCCTGGCCATGCCCAGCGCGGTTCCGCTGGCCAGTCCCGCCACGGCGCCGATGCCGATCCAGCTGAAGGACGATGCGCTCAGGAAGTAAAGCAGGCCTTCATCGCCATAGCCGTCCGGTCCGAACATGGCAAAGGCGGAAACGCCGATAATGGCGCCGATATAGGTGCAAAAGCGGGCGAACCCGGGTAGCCCGCGGTTGATGCCGGTGAGTGTTAAACGTGAAGCGGTAATAGCCGTCATGCAGTACTCCTGTCGTTGGATTGAGGCCGGAGAGATTCATCAAGCCTGGTTAACAGCGCATTAAACTCTTGCTCGAAACCCATCTTATTACGATTGGTGGAGGCGCCAAGGGTAATTTCCACGCCCTTGGCGGTCGGCTTGAACACCACCCACAGCTTGCGGTGCGGCACGTAGAACATGATGCACAGGCCGATTACCAGGATGGCGCTGCCCACCCACACGATGTTCATGCCCGGGTCCTGGGTCAGTTCCAGGCCGGTGTAGTATTTCTGCTCGTAGTCGTCGAGCACCGGAATGAAGGGCCACGGAATGTTCGGCAGGCTGTTCATGGCCTGCAGCACGCGCATGCCCATCTGCTGGAAGTTATCCGGGCGCTTGTCGCCGAACACCGAGGTCATGGCCGAGCGGAAGGCCGCGAAATTGGCCTCCTTGCTGACATTGTCGCCGCGCTTGCCCAGTTCCTCGGCAAAACGCTGGAACAGCTGCCAGTCGGTCGGCTTGCTGAAGTCGAGGCCGAGCGGGAAGGGCTGGTAGTCACGGTCCTGGCCGCTCATGGAGACCATGATCATGTGCCCGCGATTCTGGCCGTTGAGCTCGAAGGTGTTCATGAAGCTCTTCACCTTCACGGCCTTCAGGTTCGGGCCGCGTACCACGTATTCGACGGCCGGGCCGAGATCCTGGAAACGCTTGGCTTCACCGGCTTCCGCCATGTTTTCGATGTTGAACGGACGGAAGTTGGTGATTTCGATGCTGATGCCGGATTCCGGGTCTTTCCAGGTTTTGTAAACCTCGGTATTAATGACGCGCGACTTGCCGGTGGCCGGATCGAACAGGCGCAGCGCCACATTGGAGCCGCCATCGCCGAAGCTTGCCTGGTAGATGCGCACCCCTTTGTAGTACAGGGGTTCGTTGACGATGATATCCTTGTGGTCAACGACCGCCTTGCCATTTTCGAGGATGGACAGGGTGCTGCGGAATTCCTTGGGCATGCCGGTCGGGTAGAAATCGATGAAGAAGCTGTCGCAGCGCACGTCGAACGGCATCTTCAGCTGTTCCGTGGTGGTGCCGCGCAGGAAGCGGATGGTGTTGTCGGTGCTGTTCTCAACCACGGTCATCGTGCCGCGGAAGCCGTACTGGGCACCGATCCAGCCGCCGACCAGGATCACCAGGATGGCCGAGTGAACCAGGATATAGCCCCATTTGTGGTAGTGCCCCTTGTCGGCACGGATATAGCTGCGACCATCTTCCTCGGCGCTGCGCTGCTTCCATTCGGACAGTGCCTTGCCCACCACCGCCCTGGCCTCGTCGGTCTGCATGTTGTCGACCTTCCACAGTTTCAGGTGGTGGAATGCCTTCAGGGATTTATCGGCGATGACCACCTTGCCGGGACGCATTTCCTTGAGCATGTGCGGCACGTTGCGCCACAGGCAGACGCAAAGCGACACCATCAGGAAAACCAGCAGGCCGAAGAACCACGGCGTGTGATACATGTCGAACAGGCCGAGGCTCAGAAATACGTTGTACCACAGCGAGCCGAACTGGGTGAGGTAGTCCGCCTGCTCCTGGTTTTGTTTGAGCACGGTGCCGATGGCGCTGGCCAGGGCAAGGACGGTGAGCAATGCGATGGCCAGGGACATGGAACTCAGGCGATCGAAATAGGGTTTGAACCAGTGTTGTGTATTCATGGGCCGCGGATGATAGAGCAGTGGGCGGCTTAAAAAAACAAGGATTTTTTACGCCTATTACGGGTTCGGGCCTATGGCTTCTCCGGCAGGCTGCCGCGCAGAGCGTGCAGCCGCCCGCCGCGCCACTGCAGCAGGCTTGATGCCCGGCCTTCACCTTTTCGGGATGCATCGCTTATACAGCCCGCCAGATGGCGGTGCCAACGCATGCGCAGCCGGCGCGAGGGTTGCTGCACCGGTTCGCTGCGGCGGTTAAGGCTGCTGGAGATCAGCAGGCCGCCGCACAGCCGGGCGAGATGGCGGCAGGCGGCATCGGCATCCACGCGCACGGCGATATTCCGGCCGGCATAGCAGGCGGGGGCGAGGCGGCGCCTTGAGGTGCGCGCCGAGGGCAGGATAAAGCTCACCGGACCGGGCCAGCATTGCCGCATGGCCTGCCGCAGGCCTTGCGACAGGCGTGTGCTCAGGGATGCGGCAGTGTGCTGTGAGTCGGCCAGCAGCAGGAAGGGGCCGGGGCGCTGCTTGAAACGGCTCAGCCGCCGTACCGCAGCGCGGTGAGTCGGCAGTGCGGCGATGCCCGGCAGGGTGCCGGTGTGGTGCGCGATCAGTCCGCCGCGTTGCAGCACGCGGGCTGCGCGCAGCAGTCGCAGCTTTTGCCTTATCGGCAGGCGTGGCGGGGGGATGATGGTGTCTCTTGCCGGGCCGGAGATGTGTAGCGGCGCAGGCTCAGTCTTCCGCGAGAATCGCTTCGGCCTGGGCGATACGGTCGGCCTTCAGTTTCTCCGCCAGGTCCGCATCGGTGCAGGCCAGGATCTGCACGGCCAGCAGGCCGGCATTCTTCGCGCCATTGATGCTCACGGTGGCCACCGGCAGGCCGGGCGGCATCATCACCGTGGAATGCAATGCATCCTCGCCCTGCAGGGGGCCGGCGGCAATCGGCACGCCGATCACCGGTTTGACGGTCTTGGAGCAGACCACGCCGGCCAGGTGCGCGGCCATGCCGGCGGCACATACGAATACCTGGCATCCGGCGGCCTCGGCATCCTTGACCGCCTGCATGGTGGCCTCCGGGGTGCGATGCGCCGAGCGCACCAGGGTTTTATAGGGCACGCCGAACTCATTGAACACGGCCTCGGTTTTTTCCATCACGCCGCGGTCGTTCTTGCTGCCCATCAGAATCAGTACTTTCAATGCGTCCATGCTCATACTCCGTTTTCCCTTGCCACGGCCCGGTAGCCGATGTCCTTGCGATAAAAGCCACCCGGCCAGTTCATGTGTTGCAGCGCAGCATAGACGGTTTTCCGGGCCTCGCCCACCGTGTCTGCCAGCGTGGTCACGCCCAGCACGCGGCCGCCGGCATTGACGATGACGCCGTCCTTTTCGGCCGTGCCGGCATGAAATACGGTGGTTCCCGCCTGCTCGACTTCATCCAGGCCCGCGATGGGCTGGCCCTTCTCGAAGCTGCCCGGATAGCCGTCGGAGACCACCACCACGCACAGTGCAGGGCGCGGGTCCCATTCGAGCTGCACGCCGTCCAGTCGCTTTTCGGCAGCGGCCAGCAGCACCTCGCCCAGATCGCTTTGCAGCCGGCTCATCAGCGGCTGGCATTCCGGGTCGCCGAAACGCACGTTGAATTCCAGCGTTTTCGGGCCATCGGCGGTCAGCATCACACCGGCATACAGTGTGCCGATGAACTCGATGCCGCGCGCGGCAAGCTCGTTGATGGTCGGTCGGGCAATCTGTTCCAGCACCAGACTGGCAACGTCCGGGGTGACGCAGGGCGCAGGCGAGTAGGCGCCCATGCCGCCGGTGTTCGGGCCTGCATCGCCATCGAGCAGGGCCTTGTGATCCTGGCTGGAGTCCAGCGGCAGGATGGTGTCGCCGGAAACCAGGAACAGGCAGGAGGCCTCCTCGCCGATCAGGCATTCCTCGATGACCACCTGTGAGCCAGCGCTGCCGAAGGAATTGCCGGCCAGCATATCGTGCACGGCCTCCACGGCCTCTTCGACATCGTGGGCCACGATCACGCCCTTGCCGGCAGCCAGACCCGAGGCCTTGACCACAATCGGTGCGCCCCATTCGCGGATGGTCGCCTCCGCCAGCTCCGGACTGGTGTGCACCTCGAAGCGGGCGGTGGGCACGCCGGCATCGGCCATCAGCTGTTTGGAGAAGGACTTGCTGCCCTCGAGTTCGGCGGCTGCCTGATCCGGGCCGTACACGGCGAAGCCGGCGGCACGCAGGCGGTCAGCCAGCCCGGCCACCAGCGGTACTTCCGGACCGACCACCACGAGGCGCGGCTGCTCCGACTCGGCCAGCTTCATCAATCCGTCGATATCTTCGGCTCCGACGGGCACGCAGCGGGCGTCCCGCGCGATGCCCGGATTGCCCGGCGCGCAGACCACCTCGGAGACCGAGCTTGAGCGCTTCAGCTTCCAGCACAATGCATGTTCGCGGCCACCGCCGCCGACGACTAATACCTTCATATAATTCCCTACCGTGGATTGAATGTCTGATGGCTTCGAAGGCTAGCAGGATTCGACTGCTTGTGGAGCCGTGCGGACCTGCGGCGAATCATGCCGACAAATCATGCCGACAAATTATGTCGACAAATCGGCCGGGAACTCCGCGTTGTGATACACCTGCTGCACATCGTCGCAGTCCTCGAGGGCGGCGATGAACTTCTGCATCATCTCCGCATCCTCGCCGCTGATTGCTGTGCTGGTCTGCGGCACCCAGGAGATATCCTCCACCTCGAAGCTGATACCCGGCAGCGTGGCCAGCGCTGTTTTCGCCTTGTCGAACTCGCCCACAGGGGCGAACACCGTGATATTGCCGTTCTCGCATTCCACATCGGTCACGTCCACATCGGCTTCCATCAGGGCCTCGAGTGCCGGCTCATCGTCGGTGCCTGCGAAGCGGAACACGGCCAGTTGGTCGAACATGTGCGCCGCGGCGCCCGGTGCACCGATTTTCGCGCCGTTCTTGTTGAAGCACAGGCGCACATCGGCAATGGTGCGCGCGTTATTATCGGTCAGGCAGTCCACGATCACCATGCAGCCGCCCGGTCCGAAGCCCTCGTAGCGGGCCGGTGAATAATCCTCGCCGCCGGCGCCCCTGGCCTTGTCGATTGCCTTGTCGATCACATGCGAAGGCACCTGGTCTTTCTTGGCCTTATCGATCAGCCGGCGCAGCGTCAGGTTGGCGCTCGGGTCCGGTCCGCCGCTCTTGGCCGCTACGTAGATTTCCTTGCCGTACTTGGAATAAATCTTCGTCTTGGCGTTGGCCGTCTTGGCCATGGACATCTTGCGAACTTCGAATGCTCTTCCCATTTTACCACTCTCGTTTTGATTGCCTGTCGTCGGCGCGTGCGCCGCAAATGCGGGATATTAGTTCGCCGGCCCGTTTTGCGCAGCAAGCAGTTGTTCTGCCTGTGCCAGGCTGCCGACGATGGTGCGCTGCATGTGGACATCGCCGTGCTTCAGGATGTCCGTGCGCCTGAGTTTCACCTTCACATCGGCCTCCATGCCGCAGATCACCAGCGCGATGTTGCGCCGGGCCAGGTTGTTGATGATCGATTGCAGGGCGACCATGGCGGTCATGTCGATCATCGGCACATCGCTCATATCGATGATCACCACGCGGATTTCCTTGCGGATGGAGAGCAGGGTCTTCAGGGCATTCTGCGCCGCACCGAAGAACATCGGGCCGTTGATGTCGTACACCATCACCTCGCGCGGCACCTCCAGTCCCTCGTGCCGGGACTCCGGGTTCACCAGCTTCACACCGGAGAGTTCCGTCATGCGCTTGATGAACAGGAAGCCGGCCAGTCCCATGCCGGCGGCCACCGCCACCTGCATGTCGATCAGCACGGTCAGCGCAAAGCAGGTAAGCAGCACCAGGATGTCGTGACGCGGAGCCACGCGCAGCATGTTCACGAAATGCTTGGCCTCGCTCATGTTCCAGGCCACCACCATCAGCAGCGCGGCCATCGAGGCCATCGGTATCAGGCCGAGCAGCGGGGCCAGCGACAGGATGGCGAGCAGCATGAACAGCGCGTGCACCACCGAGGAGAGCGGCGTGCTGCCGCCGCTGCGCACATTGGTGGCGGTGCGGGCGATGGCAGCGGTGGCGGGGATGCCGCCGAAGAAGGGCACCACGAGGTTGCCGATGCCCTGGCCGATGAGTTCGCGATTCGGGTCGGTGCGCGTGCCGGCCATGCTGTCGGAGACCACCGCGCAGAGCAGCGATTCGATGGCACCGAGCAGGGCGATGGCGATGGCCGCGCCGAACAGCGTGGAGATCAGGTGGAAGGACATTCCAATGGGCGTGCCGTCGGCACCCGGTTGTTCCCACGGCCAGAGGAATTGCGGGGCCAGCGGCGGGATGCCGCTGCCGGCAATCTCCGCGCCATCCGAGAAAAAGCTGTAATGGAATTGCGAGGCGATGGTGCTCACCGAGAAGCTCTCAATGAGCTGTCCGCCCAGCCAGGCCAGCAGCGTGCCTGTGATCAGGGCGGCCAGGTGCGAGGGAATGCGTGAGCCGAGCCCGAGCCAGCTAATACGCCCCCATCCCAGTAGCACGGCCAGCGTGATGCATGCAATGGCCACCTCCTGCCACTGCATGCTCGGCAGGGCCTGACCGATGGCCATCAACTTGTCGGTATAGGTGCTCCCCGATTCGGCCACATCCAGGCCGAGGAAGTCGGAAAGCTGCGTGGTGGCGATGACCACGGCGATGCCGGAGGTGAACCCGACGGTCACCGGATAGGGCACCAGCTCAATCAGCGTGCCGAGGCGGAATACGCCCATGGCGATCAGGATGAGGCCGGCCATCAGCCCGCTGATCATCAGCCCGCCCAACCCGAATTGTTGCACGATGGGTAGCAGGATCACCACGAAGGCGGCCGTGGGACCGGAGATATTCACCCGGCTGCTGCCGGAAAGTGCAATCACGATACCGGCGATAATGGCGGTATACAGGCCGTGCTGAGGCGGTACACCGCTGGCGATGGCCAGCGCCATGGAAAGCGGAAGGGCGACGATGCCGACCGTCAGGCCGGCGAGGATATTCGGGCGCAGCGATCCTGCGGCAAACAATTCCTTCAACATGCCCGCGAAACCTTCGATGTCCTGTCCTGCATTCGCTTTTCCCCAACCCGGTTGGGCGGGATGGAGCCCCTGCCGCCGGGACGCACATTATTCACAATATAGCCTTCCTGCATAGGCGATGCCCCGCAGGCTTCCCATGCGGCTCTGCAGCTTCTATCGTCACCCCATGAAGCTGACCGACGAGAACATCACTCGCGCCTGTCCCGAGTCCGAAGTGCTCAACGAACTGCTGGCGCTGGACGGCAAGCACATCCTCGAGCTCGGCTGCGGCCGTGCGGAAATCACCCGCATGATCGCCGGCGAGGGCACAGGGCGCAGCGTGGTGGCACTGGAGGTGGACGAGATTCAGCACGATCTGAACCGCGATATCGACGATCTGCCCAATGTCGAGTTCCGCATGGCCGGCGCGGAGGCCATCCCGTATCCCGATGCGGCCTTCGATATAGCCTTCATGTTCAAATCGCTGCATCACGTGCCACTGGATTTGATGGATCAGGCGCTGGCCGAGGTGAAAAGGGTGCTCAAGCCCGGCGGCTTCGCCTACATCTCCGAGCCGGTATTCGCCGGCGACTTCAACGAGGTCCTGCGCCTGTTCCACGACGAGGAGGCCGTGCGACTGGCTGCCTTCGAAGCCGTGCAGCGCGCCGTGGATTCAGGCCTGTTCGAACTGGCCAGCGAAACCTTCTTCCTCTCGCCCATGCACTTCGACGATTTCGCC
>Ga0209919_1000075_pt1 | contig 47817 bp, 64 predicted proteins | sample SalPon2A_C_D2_MG_FD_185721 | JGI IMG/M metagenome (GOLD analysis project Ga0209919, IMG submission 185721) | Soil microbial communities from South San Francisco under conditions of wetland restoration - Salt Pond MetaG R2A_C_D2_MG (SPAdes)... | ecosystem: Environmental > Terrestrial > Soil >... | reverse complement strand
GGTGTTTCGCGCCTCGACAAAAACGTCAATACAACGAAAAACTTCGACGCGTTCCGCTTCCAGGAGGTAAATGGCTACACAAATTGAATTAGCAGCGCACCTTGACTTGTCGACCAGGCGAGTCCGTGATCTTCTCAGGGACGGCATACTCCCGCCTAGTAAGGGCAATGGTGGCTACGACATTGATGCTAGCCGGGTGAATTATATCCGCCACCTTCGAGGCCTTGCCAGCGGCCAGCAACGTGGATCTGCTGACGACGATACACAGCGCAGTAAGAACGAGCTGGAACTGAGGGAACTTGAATTAAAGGTTGCCAAGCTAGAGAAGGCAGACCGAAACGAGGACCGGCGATGGGTCAAGCATCTCGACCATTGTTCAGCTATCGCGACGCTGCTTGCCGTGCTCAAGGAAAACTTGCAGCATTATTCGGTTATTGCCGGTGACGATGTGGTTGATGTCTGCCGTGGCGACAGGTCCCTTGCAGCCATGACATCAGAGCTGATCGTTGATGCTGTGGTTGTCCCATCGTTCAACGATCTGGCTGGGATCCAGATAGATAACGCAATTTATGACGTGTACACCGGGCCTGACGATGACGACGAAGACGATTGAACTGCTTTCAGTACTTCCCGCAGCGGTAAAGGCTCAACTTTCCGGGAAATCGGTAACGTCTGAGCGTATGGATGTGGTAAAAATACCGGCTAAGATCCGAAAGTTTGTCAAAATTGCTCCACGAATACCAGGATCTGATTGGGCAATTCGTTACCGGCAGGTTACCGATGGTGCGCATGTGGGCCCGTGGCGGAAGGAATATGCTGCGCACACTCTCAAGATTATGGACACGTTTACACAACCATGGACCAGGGAAGTCTGGTTTTGCGGGGTTGATCAGTCCGGAAAGACCATGACGCTTAATAATTGTTTGGGGTGGAGCGCGGATATCCTTAATGGTGACATTTTCTGTCTCATGCCGTCCGAAGAATCGGCAAAGAACATAATTGACCAAAAAATGATCCCTATGTTTAGGAACACGCCACGACTAAAGCGGTTACTGTCATCCAGGAAGGACGACACTGCACTTTCTCGGATAAAGCTTAACAATGGCAAGGTTATTCGCCCGGCGTGGTCAGGATCTCCACAATCAATGGCAACGTGGTCGGCCCAGGCATGTTTCGGCGATGAGGTTGACAAGTACGCGTCGCAGGTTGGCAAGGAAACCGATCCTATCACCATGATTCGTAAGCGCTCCCGTACATTCTTGGGCAGGTCGAAGAACTTTTTTTGCTCCACCCCCGCTGGTAAATTTATTAGGCCAGGAGTCGAGTCATGTCAGCAGGTGTGGGAAAACCGAGTCAAATGCCCCCACTGCAGCACAATGATAAAAATGGATGAGGACCACCTTGAAATACCTGAAGGCTCCACAGTCGAATCGATATCGACATCTGATATCGGATATGCTTGCAACGAGTGCGGGACGATATGGGATGAAATTGATAGGATGTTGGCTATAAAAAAAGCTGATTGGTTTGCTGTAAAGGGTGATGACGTTGAAAGGCCGGCTACAGTTGGATTTATCCACCGGGCGTGGGAATGCTCTGATGTCACTTTACGGGAGATAGCCACATACAAACTGAAGAAAGACGCCGGGGTGGTAACGGATAGAATAGCATGGCACAACGGTATTGAAGCCGATGACGACCACCATGAGCAGGCGGACCGTGCAGAGGACTACATACTCAGGCTGATTGATCCGCACCAACCGCGGGGTGTGGTCCCGGTTGACACACAGTGTTTGGTAATGCTCGTTGATACTCAGAGATATGGATTCAGGTATCAAGTTTGGGCGTGTGGTTGGGGTTCTGATCTGAGGACAACCGTTATAGATCGAGGGTTTGTCGAAAAATTCCAGCATCTTGTTGGTATCTCTGGCAAGGATTGGCTCGATGCCAACGGAATGAAGCACAGAGTTATTTCAGGGTGGATTGACTCAGGCGGTGGCACAAATCCAAACCACCCTAAGCATACAAGAACGCAGGAAGTCTACGTTTTTTGCAAGAAAAATCCACTATTTTCGCCATTAAAAGGGGTACAGAAGCAGGCAAGCCCATGGGATGTAACCAGGCTTGAGTACATGCCCTCCAGACGTACCGGCAAAAAAATTGCTATTCCGGGTGGATTATTACTTTACAAACTAAACGTAACACTGTATAAATCTGAATTATCTGCAAAACTTAACATTGAGCTTGGCGATCCCGGGGGAATTACACTACATGCTGACATTACCAGCGATTATGCCACGCAGATGTGTGCTGAGTACCAGGACGAGCGTGGTTACTGGCAATGTCCTGATGGAAAAGCAAATCATGATTGGGATTTAAGCGTGTATGGTCTTGCCGCAATAGAGATCATGGGCCTGCGCGAGAATAAAAGGCAAGAAGAGATAGCCCCGCGTGTTCGACACGCTCCACCCCCACGACGCAAAAGGTGGTAAATGTATTTCGAGACTGCAGAAGAGTATACCGCTGAAATTGCTCTTGTCCAGGCGTCAATACGGCGTACTTTGCAGAGCCAGAAGTACTCAATTTCCAGTAGCACAACCGGGCGCGAATCACAGCGCGTCGATCTTGAATCACTCCGAACTTACTTGAAGGAATTACAAGAAGAAAGATCCAATGTTACCGGATCAGCTTGCAAACGAATCCTCGCTAAACCTGGGAGACGATATGCTTAATTGGCTCGACAGGGCTATCGGTGTGTTTGCTCCAGGTGTTGAGGCCAAGAGGCTTGCTGATCGGATTAAGGTCGACCAGATTCGCCAGTTTGCAGCAGCTAAAAACCTTCGTGCGTCTGGCGATTGGCGGCCAATCGACACTGATATAAATTCATTGATCCGCAGCGGCAGCGAGGTAATTCGTAACCGAACAGCACAGCTCGTCAACGATTTTGCTTATTTTGCTCGTGCGGTAAATAACCTGGTCGATTTCACCGTCGGCGAGGGTATCACGTTTCAATCGCAAGTGATGCGTGGCACCGGTAAGGGCGGAAAGCTTGAGCCAGATAAACGCGCTCGACAGCAGATTGAGGACGCTCGCAAGTGGTGGATGGACGAGGCGGATGCTGCCGGGAAATCACACTATCACGAGATTGAGCAGGTCTGGAAGCGTCAGGATGTAATGGCCGGCGAGAGCATAATTGTCAAGGTATGGGACAAAACCCCAGGCTTATACTTGCCATATACGCTCCAAATGTATCAATCAGACTGGCTAAATAGCGATTACAGCAAGGCTACCGACCGTGACACGTTGCTTGACCAGGGTGTTGAGTTTAACCGCAGGACCGGGCGCGTCGTCGCATATCATTTTATGGTCCCCGATGGGCTCAATAAGTGGTCAGGAACAAATAAAGCCAAGCGTATACTTGCTGCTGATGTAATCCATGGGTTTAAGCTGCTTCAGCCTGGGCAGTTGCGTGGGGTAACACCTTTCACCCCGGCGATTCTTCTTGCTGACGATCTCCAGGAGTACTTAGGAGCGAATATAGATCGCGCTAAGATGGCTGCTAAATGGTTGGCGTTTGTTGAGACCGACGATGCCGCGACGTGGAAGAAAGGAACCAATGAGGACAGCACCCTCACCCTTGACAACGCAATTATCGAGTTCCTGAAGGCTGGGGAAAAGGTAAATATAAACACTGCCGACGTTCCAGGTGAAACTTTTACACCGACGACTAAACTGCTGCTCCAAATGCTCGCAATCAGCGTTAATGTCCCATATGAGATGCTTTCAGGTGATTATGGCGGACTTAATTACAACACGATGCGAACTGTCCGCAACGATTTTGCCAAGTTCAACCGCCCAGTAATTAAAAGGCATTGCCGCCAGTTCGGAACACAGGTAAATAGAGGTTTTTTTGATGCTCTTTACCTGAGCGGGAAAGTCGATATGCCTGGTTACCTGGACGATCCACGCCATTGGCAAGCCGGAGTATGGCAGCCACCGGGGGTCGAGCCGCTTGATCTCTTGCGTGAGAGCCGTGGCCACATCGACCTGGTTGATAACCTGCTGTTCAGCCCGCAGGAGATCATTGCCGCCCGTGGACGAGACGCTGAGGAAGTATTGAATGAGGCCAAAGAGTTCAAGGAAATGCGGGTTGAGCGTGGCCTTGATATGTTAGCAACAAGCAAAGCGTTACAAACCAATCCGGCTGTAGTGGCGGGAGGGAAAAAGAAATGATTGAGATGTTATATCGTGCCGCCCCTATGGGTACCGTGGATAGCGAAAAACGTACTGTCAGCGGAATCCTTGCGAGCGAGAATCCCGTGATGGAGATGGACTATCGCACATGGGAGGTGCTGCCAACAGTTCTCCTGATGAGCGGTGCGCAGATTCCAAAAAACTCCCAGGTACCGCTACTCGATAACCACAGCCGTCGTGATTCCAGTTCTGTTATTGGGTCTGTTCGCAATCTTAGAGTAGCCGGCGACACTCTGGTCGGAGATTTCCATTTCTCACGGTCAGAAGAGGTAAACGATATCTGGCTCAAGGTAGAAGAGCGGCATATCACCGATGTAAGTGTCGGACGAGTCGACGTCGGCGAGCCCATCGTTGTCCCTGAAGGCCAAACAGCGGTTGTTGAAGGTCGCACTTTTGTTGGGCCGGTAAGAGTCGTGACCAAGTGGAAACCGAAAGAAGGAAGTACCACGCCGATTGGCGCGGATGAGTTGGCAAAAATGCGCAGTGAGGCGCAATCTACTAAAATTCAGCAATTGGAGAAACCTATGGCTGACAAGAAAACCGGGGACACCGGGGTTACTCCCGTTGCAGCCCCTGATCCGATCCGCAGTGAGCCCGTAGTTGACGAGGGCGCAATTCGCGCCGAAGGCTTTAAACTGGCAACAGAGATCACCGACCTATGCGAACGGCACGGGATTGCAGTTGAGAAACGATCTGCCATACTTTCGACCCCGGGTGTGACCATCGATAGCGCCAGGGCAGCAGTGCTTGACGAGATCCAGGCACGATCTGAAAAGACCAGCCCAGGTTTTTCACCTTCAGGACGCATTGAAACCGGAGTCGACGAACTTGATAAGTTCCGAACAGCCGCAGGCGTTGGTTTATTCATCCGGGCAGGCCTACCGCTTGATGGCGAGCGTGGAGTATCAAACGCTATCACCTCAGTCGGATGGAAAGAGGACGAGGCGAGACGTGCTGGCCACGAATTTATCGGCTACAGCCTGAAGGAAGTTGCTAGAGAGTGCCTGCGCAAAGCTGGCCAGTCTATCGGTGGGAATCCGCTGAAGATGGTAGGTCGGGCCATGGTTGCAAGTGATCTTCCAACCCTGATGTCAAACGTGGCCAACAAGTCGCTGTTTGAGGGCTGGAACAAGGCCGAGGAGACATGGGAAATCTGGGCAGACGGAACCGGCAGTGTTTCTGATTTCAAAACCAACACAATCGCCTCGGTCAGCGAGTTCGACGACCTGGACCAGATTGTCAACGACACCGGCTATAAATACGGGGAGCGTATTGACAAGGCTGAGACTTTCCAGATCGCAACCTATGGCAAGCTGGCTGCAATCACCCGAACCGTTATCATCAATGATGATCTCGGGGCGTTGGTTGATACCCATATGACCATGGGCGAGTCCTGTTCTCGCAAGATAGGCGATTTGGCCTATGGTGTGCTGACGGCGAACTCTGCAATGGCTGATGGTGTGGCGCTGTTCCATGCTACCCATGCCAACCTTGGGACTGCAGCTGTCGTCAGTGAGGTTACCCTGGCCGAGGCCGAGAAACTTGCTGGCCTTCAGAAAAACATCAAATCAAAACAGTTGCTCAACGTCAAGCTGCGGTATTTTGTCGCACCGTGGACGATCAAGGGCGCTGCTGAAATCTTCTTCAACTCGAACAACTTCGCAGTTGCAGATACAGCAACCACCCGCACCAACCCGTATGGCGGGGATAAGTATATCCGCGTTTACGATGCCAGGTTGGATGCGTCCAGCACCACGGCATACTACTTCATGAGCGCCAATAAACGACGGAACGTCCGACTGTTCTTCCTGAACGGGAACCGTACCCCGTATATGGAGCAAAAGAAGGGATGGGACGTTGACGGTGTAGAGTACAAAGTCCGCATCGACGCGGTAGCAAAAGCAATCAGCTCGAAAGAGATGGTCAAAAACGCAGGAGCGTAAGTCATGATCAGGAAAGGACTTGAACCAGTCAAAAAAGTAGCATATTTCGAGTACGATTTTTCCCGTGATGGTGGCGCTGTCGGTGCTATTGCCCTTCGTGGTGATAGCCTGCCGGCTGGTGCCATTGTAACTACCGGCAAGGTACATATCAACACAGCCGTGACCAGTGATGGTTCTGCCACTCTAGCGCTTAAGATCGTAGGTGCCGCTGACGTTCTTACGGCCACTGCGGTTGGCAGCTTTTCCAGTAATGCCCTGCTTGATACTGTGCCGGTTAACACTGCGGCCACGTCAATAAAGGTTGCCACCACCGGGACCGGCATGACTCTTACGGTAGCGGTTGCAGCATTGACAGCAGGAAAGTTCACCGTTGCTATGGAATATTACGGTTAATGGAAGATGTAACAACCTTCTTTGATGAGAATGACTTCGCCGTTGTAGCCACAATCAACAACGGCGAAGTCTTAGGCATCCTGTCTCAGGATTGGGTTGAGATTGACACGCCCATGAGTTTGTTGCAGGGAAGCAAGAACTATGTTTCCGGAGTGGCAACCGGGTTCAAGCCGGTATTTGATTGCGCCACTGCAGATGTAGTATCAGTTGAAATCGGAGATACTGCGGTGATTGGCGGTGTTACCTACACCATAGTTTACCCGCAGCCGGACGGAACGGGCATGACAAGGTTGGTATTACGGACATGAGCCACGTCAGGACACAGGTTAGGGATAAGGTTGTGGCGATACTGAACGCTGCGGTATCTGTCCCTGTTTATCCTGGGCGGGTATATCCGACAGGTGTTGATTGCATTTGCGTCTACACGCAGAAAGAAGCTTGCGACTTGCGGCCAGACATGCAGACGCAACAGAGAGAGGTCAATTGTATTATTGAGGGTCGTGTCAAATCATCTACTGATGTTGACAAAGCACTTGATAATATGGCGGTTCTCATCGAGACGGCTATTGCGGCAGATCCGTATTTGAGCGGTATTTCGCGCGGTACAGATTTGTCAGAGACTGAGAAGGTATTGTCAAACGAGGCTGAGAAGGAGTTCGGGTCAATCGCCCTGAACTATACTGTATACGTTTTAACCACTCCCGGAGCCCCGGGAAGCCCTTTATAACGAGGTGAATCATGGCTACCACTATTCAAAATCCCAGGGCGCAGGAAGTATTCGCGGTTATAGAAACCACAGCCGGAACTAGACAGGCACCTGTAGCAGGCGCGTTTCTTGTCCCAGCCGGATATGTCGATATCTCGCAGAGCCCTAACTTTGCCGACTCCGAGGAGATTATTGACTCCAGAGATGTTACCGAGCGTTTTCAGGGCCGGTGGAATCCCGGCGAGTTCACCATCCCCATGTATCTTCGTCCATCCGGATCACTCGGCGTTGCCCCTGACGGTGATGCACTGTTTACTTCGTTGATGGGCGCAAAAACGGTAAATTCCGGGGTATCGGTTGTTTACTCGCAGACCGTTGATAAATCGAGTTTCACTCTTTATAGGAAAATTGACGATTCTTTACTCTGGGCCAGGGGCTGTGTTGTAACCAGCATGAAGCCGGTTGTCGAGACTGGAGCTGGTGGAGCCATGGTAACATTCTCCGGCCAATTCGCAGAGCTGGGATGGTGCGGAACAGCGTTAACGTCTGGGGCACACACCATTGCAGACGACGTTATCACCCTGGCTACAGGAACCGCTAAACGGTATAAAGCCGGATCTCTTGTTGAGTTTGTCGACACCACTGAAACGGTTTACGACAACACGACAGGTTACATTATCGAGTCTGTTGATTACGACGCCGACGAATTGACACTGACAACCGGGCTTGAGCACGGCTTAACTGACGGTGCCACCTGCCGGCCATGGCTGCCAACCGGGACGAAAGTCGGGACACCGCTTGAAATGCGGAAAGCATATCTGGTTTTTGACTCTGTGAACAAAGTGCTCAAAGGATTTTCGCTCGATATCACAGATCCGATCAGCTACATCGAAGAAATCACAGAGGACGCATACCCGGTTGAGTATGCCGGGACAAAGCGTGATATCAACGGAACGGCGACAAAGGTCCTGCGCCAGGCTGACCTTGAGGATTTTTACTTCGGCGATACCAACACGGCAGCAGATGTTTCGTTGATTGTTGGCAACGTGGCCGGATCAATATGTGAGATCAACATGCCTCGCACCGAGCTTGAATTTCCAAAGCTTACAAATGCTGACCCCACCGTTGAATCAGCAATCGGGCTCAAGGCGCTTGCCACAGTCGGCGAGGATTCGCTCACCATCACATTCAGATAATTTTGCTTGCCCCGATGCTCTCCGCCTTGGCGGTGGAGGGCTGACGGGCATTTTAACCACCGCCACAGGAGATATTATGGGTTTTAAGATTAGGACAAGTCGAGCGACCAATATTGTCGTGGACGCAGGCGGGTTACGTCTGCATGTCACCCAAATTTCGGCCAGCGAAAAAGCCGCAATCCGGGACAGCCACACCAAAGTTATAGGAAGGGGCGGGGAGGCAAGCGGAGAGCTAAACCGTGAGAAATTCATGTCTGAACTTTTTTGCAAAATGGTAACATCGTGGGAGAGTTCAGATGGATCTCCTGTTACCGACATGGACACTGGAGAGGTCCTCGCCTGCAACGAATCAAATAAGCGCATGGCCTATGAATATGACCGGGAGTTGGCCTGGCTGTGTATAGGCGCTGCTGAAGTGGCATTTTCCAAGCGTGAGGAGGAAGCCGAAAAAAACTCCGAGCCTGGTGTGAGTGGTACCTCACCCCAGGAAGAGTTAAGAGTTGCAGACAGTGTATAGACGGCTGCCGAGAAGATGAAGAGCCGGTCCCATGCGACACTTGCCCAAAGCCGGAAGAGATTGCCCCGGTTAATGAAATGGCCTGGCTCGCATGGCAATACGCACACACAACCGGGAGAGATCCGAACACCGGTCAGTTGGCAATCGCCAGTATTGAGGCTGCAATCGGTGCGGCTGGCGGATGCCGAGAGGATTTTGACCGAATTTTACAAATTGAAGTAATCTACAAGGAAATAACCAATGGCGGGTAGATCGGATATCGTAATTACCATCGGCGGCGATACTTCAGATTTTACCCGCGCTTGGTCTAAAACAGAGTCGGAAGTATCCAGGGGAACTGAAAAGTTAACCCGTTCTTTTTCTGGACTTCGCACCGCATTCGCCGGGGTTTTCGCAGCCGGTGCCGCTCGTGAAATACTCGAAATAGCAGATACCTACACGCTACTCCGTGGCAAGCTCCAACTCGTTACAGAATCCACAGAAGAATTAGAGGCTGTACAGGCCGCTCTTTACACCAGCGCAAACAACGTCCGCACATCATACGAGGCACAAGCAGATCTCTTCGCCCGAGTCGCCCGCTCAACAGAACGATTCAACATTACCCAAAAGCAAACCTTAGAGTTCACCGACGCTATTTCGCGAAGCATGGTTGTCGCCGGACAGTCTACGGAAGAGGCTGCCGCGTTTGCAATCCAGTTCGGCCAGGCCCTGGCTAGTAATCGGTTAGGCGGGGATGAGTTCAGATCCGTAATGGAATCAAACGCCAGGGCTGTCAAGGTTTTGACAGATTACTTGCAAATAGACATAGGCGAGTTACGCAACTGGGCCAAAGAGGGAAAACTTACCACAGCGGTAATTTACAACGCATTCGCAGCGTCAGCAGAGAAGCTGAAAGAAGAAGCCGAGAGCATGCCGAAGACGGTCGCCCAGTCGATGGCGCACCTAAAGAATGCTGGTAAGGACCTGATCGACCAAGTTAATCAGCAAAGCGATGCAACGCGCTCACTCGGATCTGCCCTTGACGATCTCGCTGTAAAGTTAGAAACAAACAGAGACGGCCTTGTTACAACCTTTTCAGACATGGCGGCAGGTGCCATTAAAGCTGCCGAAGAAATTGCCGGAATAGTAGTGCCAATTGCTAACGTGGCAGGTGAAGTCGGTAATCTTCTTGGTTTTGAATCGGGCGACTGGGGTATAATTGGGACTGCGCTGCTTGTAGGTGGTCCGCAGGCTGCTGCTTTAACTGCTGCTCTGGCTACAATCAACTCGCAGCTTAAACAATACAACCTCAACCTAGGATCCTTGGTTTCAACATCTCGTGAGTTTGGCGATGCTTCGCAAAATATGTGGGACGTCGTCACCGGTAAAAGAGATTGGAACACAGGGGCATGGCTTACACCTGCAAAAGATGACCTTGAGTCTCTCAAGAAAAAAGCTGCTGAACTTGAGTCGCAGATCAGCTCTGCTGGAGGGAAGATAACAGACTTCGGGTCAATCCTTAACGTTGCCGCTACCGGTGGCGCTGCATATTTAGAGCAGTCTCTTGAAAAGGTAAACAACCAGATTGCCACAACTCAGAGTGTTAATGATTACTTGGGCGGCCTTTCTGGTGTCGGGTTTGATATTAATAATTTGGTGGTTTCTGTTGATGATTTAGGATCGTCTAATGTTTCCGCATCTAATGATATGGGGAAGCTTGAAGAAGCCAGCACCAAGGCGGGCGCATCCCATAAAAAACTAACAACAAATGTAAAAGCTGCCGCGACAGCGATCAGGACAGAACAAAACGCAGCGCTCCAGGAAATACTGGCGTCGATGCGGAATTACATCGACGCCTCAAAAGATGGCAGCCAGGCCACAGCGGATTGGATAAATTCAGCTCAAGACGCTGCCGACGGTATGCGAGACCTCAACAAGGAGTATGCAACTACAGGGCTTGACGAATATAGTGCGGTCATGGTGGGCCTTGACCAAAGGTTTTCAGATGGGATGGAGGCTGTAACCGCATTTCAGACTCGGCTACAGGAAAGCAATGGCAAAGTAGCAGAAGCAAAAAGGCAATACGACGCGGCGCGTGAAGCGGTGTCACAATATACTGCTGAGGTTTCCAAAAACGGTGCCAAGTCGGGCGCAAGAGATGCTAAAGACTTAAAAGCTATTAACGATCTGCTCGAAGAAAAAGCGCAGAGGCTGCAAGAAGCGCAAGACGAGCAAGCCGCGCTTAATGCCGTGAATGAATCCGGCGCAATGACTGAAGAGAATCTCAGGGAGGCTGTTTACAACTCAAAAGAATCGCTCAAAGAACAGCGCGCAGCTATGGTTGAAGCCGCCAAGGCTGGCAACGATTTCTTTGATGGTTTTAGTGCTGGCGCAATCTCGATGCAGGATGACATGGCCACCATGGGGCAGGTTGGGTTTGAGGTGTTCGGAGCGCTTCGAGACGGCTGGCGTGATGGGGTATACGATATTTTTACCGGTGACTTCGAATCTCTTGGCGACGTTTGGGACTCGATGCTCAACCGGATGCTCAAGGCTTTCACGGATTGGATAGCAGACCTTATTTTCCAGTGGGCAGCATCTGAGATCGCCAGCGTTTTTTCTGGTTCAGGCGGGTCAGGATTCGATGGAATTGTCGGTGGAATTGTCAGCGCACTGAGTAATAGCGGCGGAGGATCAGGTGGAGGGAGCAGTTCAGCGGTTGGTTCGCTCGCATCTGCAGCTGCAAATAAGATCGGGGGGACAGGTGCGGCCCAGAAAATCACAACAGGAATTACCACAGCGATAAACGGCGGCCCCAACACAGGCCCGACAGCGATCACCAGTGTTGGTGGTTCAGCGCTCGGTGCCGTCGGTGGCGCGTATGGTCTGTATAATACATATCAACAGATTGCCAGTGGTGATGCAAACTGGGGGACGGCACTACAGGGTGGTCTGAGTGCTTATTCGTTATATAACGGTGTTACGGGGCTTTACGAATCATATCAGACAGCTCAAGCGCTGGCAGCAATAAAGGCAAGCTTGGCGGCCGAGGCTGCAAGCACATCAGGAACAACAACCGTTGTGTCTGGGATTGGTGCAGAAACTACGTCAGGGCTATCTGCAGGGCTATCTGCTGCTGGTCCATGGGGGGCCGCGCTGGCCGCTGTAATCACCGCTGCACAGTTCATCGACACGAGCCATGCGCAGGAGATATTCACCGGGAAGCAGACCGGAATCAATATCCAGACAAGAGATTACGGCTGGGACCAGGAAAACGACATCCGCAAACATCAGCAATTATTCGCGCAAGATCCAACCAAGCCTGGGAATCAATCGCTGGGGATCAACCCCGTATCGCTGGACATGAACAAGATTTTTGCCAACGCAACTAGAGAGGCTGCCGGGATACTTGACATCCTCGCCAACCAATTCGGAGACGCAATAGCTCAGTTGGGAACGCAGATGGATGGAAGCGCTGCAAGCGTTGATTCGTTCCTAGATTCGGCTACTGGATATGATGTATCAATGCAGACATCTACCAGCGTTACTGATCTTGCTGCCCGGGCCGCAAACGGTAACCATCAGGCGCTCGGCCAACTACGTGGGACACTGGAAGGCCTTGGATTAAGCAGTGACGATGCAGACACCGCCATCACCGCACTGATCGCAACAACAGGGGGAGCTGCTGACGCTGTTTCCGGGATGACTACCGCTATAAATGCCTTGAGCAATACACCTCTCAATATCAAGGTTAATGTGATGGGTACAACGATGACTGTTGCTTCACACTCTGCAATAAACACAGATACTAGCCAGTTCGCAGGTGGATTTGATGTTGGTGGATCAATCGGAAGCAGGATAGGGATTCATGCTGCCGGGGGTGTTTTTGGCAGTTCAACGTTGATCCCGTCGCTAAGAGGCGGGTTGCATGTTGTCGGAGAGGCTGGGAAGCCGGAAGCTATAACACCATTACACGCAGGGCCTGACACGCTCAAGAAGATGCACGATGATATTTTGGCTCTAAAAGACATGCAGGTCGTTAACAATTTCTACGTTGACGGTAAGCAGATTGCCACACAGATAATGCCTACAGTTGATGCTCATGTAGTAGCAAAATCACAACGCGGTCAGCTTGGATCGCGCACAGTGTGGAGGCCATAGTGTTACTGGTTACTCTGACAGCAGGAACAACAACGCTTTATCTAAGTGACCAGTGGCACGATATCGAACATTTTTATGATGGGTATATCGCCAGTATATCTGAAATGAAAATATCTCCATCTACCGAGCATGGTGGGTTTTGCCGGCTATCGTATGGCGATATGGAAGTGTTGATGACAGCCTTCAAAGACGTTTCATTCCCGCTTCCACGGGTGTGGACATTCTCGGTTAAGTCGGCAACGACAGGAGAGCCTGACGCCGTTGTTATGGTTGAGGGCACTGCATATCTAGGAAGACAAACAAGATCAAGGGCTGTGTTCAACCTTTATGGGCCGCAATATGAACAAAAATGGCCTTCGCAATCCTTCCTTGGGACAGTGAAAACAGAAATGGCAAAGTGTGCTACTCAACTAGGATTAACACTGGACGACACAGATGCAGGCTCTGCTTACGTAGAGTTTGACACGGAAGATGGTGCGCTGGTTACAGATGCTATCGACACCATGGCATCAAGCTCATCTCACCTGGCATATATCGAGGGGAGCACGCTCTATCTTGTTAATATGCTCCAGGATGCAGGAAGCACCCTCGACCTGACCGAGTTTGATATGTACGAGCCAGAGTACATTTACTCGGCACCATATAAAGAATACACATCAAAATACCGCCCAAGAATCAAAAAATACAGGTTCCTTTTTACAGATACCCAGGGGTCAACATCGACATGCGCAATAGCTGAGTTGAGGCTTTACGTTGATGGTGACGAGAAAGACCAGGTATCACCTGGTGGATCGTCAAGCGCCAGCAGTGCAATCAGCGGACACCCAGCGTCAAGCGCATTCGATAATTACGCAGATGACACTACAGTTAGCGGGTACACAGACACAACATACTGGGAGGGAACATTCGCCTCTGGTCAAGTGTGGCTGCAATTTGACTTTTCTGTTTACAAAGAGATAGATAGGTTCAAAATCAGGTCTGTTGATAGCACTCACGCATCTTCGCTTGCTAAAACTCCCATAGCCGGAAAAGTGTTATGCTGGGACGAAAATAACAGCATCTGGAAAAAAGTTGGCGAGTTCGAGTGTGATCCCGATTGGGAAGTTGACGAAGAGCGCACTTTTAATGTAAACATTGAAGACTGGGAACTGAAAAAGGACAGTACATATCCTTTTGCAGAAGTTGGATACCAGGTTGATCCTATCTGCGCAACAAGATACAGCTATCAGGATATTCTGGTTGGCAACGTAAAAACAATCCTGGAGATGCCCATAATAGCGGTTAAAACTCCGATAGAGGTGGTCCCTAAATTGGGTCAGCGTATTGAGTTTACAGATTACAGTACCCCTGGCGATGTCGATGTTTGGTGCCGGGCTACCGCAATAACGTGGGACATCTCTTCTGGGCGATGTATTACTGAGGGGCGTGGGGGTATGGCTTGAAAATACTGATATCCAACATCATAAAGTCGGTTACTGCGTCCAGTTCTAATCCCGCTTATCCGGCGAGCAGACTTTTAAACACAAGCCCAAAGAAGCGTTGGGAGGTTGCCGACGCTTCGGTAACAGCGGCGACACTTACAGTAGGGGTTTCTGGGGTTTCTGGGGGGCTCGGCCTAGTCAATGTTTTTGCGGATGATGTTGACGTAAAGATAAGCGACCCGAACGGAATCTCCTGGCAGAATGTTGTTTGGCCAGGAGGAGGGGCAAGCGATGTTTTGCTTGATGCGGATACGCCTCTTGACCCAGACACTGTTTTAGATTCTGGCGTTTCGGGGGGTGTCGAATGGGTCAAGGCTCAGCCGGCGCTGAACGTAGAGTATAATTGGGGACAGGAGACAACAACAGGGAGAGCGTTGTGGGTTTCATTTGTTCAGTTTTCCACGCCGGTGACAATAACCATAGAACTTAGGAAAAGTGCGAGCAACCCCATACCCATATCAGCTGGGACTCTCAGCGTTGGCGTTCCAATCCATGTGCCCGGTGTTGACTCGCTAAAGGAGGGATTGATCGATCTCAGCGTCTACGACCAGCTTGCAAACGGGGCTACATATTATCTTGATCTTGGCAGGCTCAGGGTCTTCTCCGGGTCAGTGACACTTAAACGTAACCCGTATTTTTACAACTTTATGAAAACCTTTGCTATGGACAACGGGCGAAAGCCTGTAATGGTAAGTTTCATGGACAGTTTAACAAATTCTGATTTTGTAATGTATGGCTCTCTCGATGTGATGCCCGAGGGCAACCACAAGCCTGGCGCATACTCCGACTGTAGCTTTGTATTTAGGGAGGCAAGATGAGTGTTCAAGGATGGAAATTTTCTTCTATTACGGGGGAGGCTGATTCACTGGATGCAGTTTCCGGGGGATTATGGACGGATGGCGACATCTCTATAGTTTGCGCTGGGGGGGTACTCTATTTTTACCAAACTAGCGTCGATAGTGGAGTAGCAGCGTCTCCACCTGATATTGTGGCCCCGGCAACCGATCCTGGCAACGTCAGGCATATCCTGCAGAGATCCCCTGCGTCGGGGGGAGTCCCAGCTGGTACAGTAATTTTTCTGCTGCCGGGATATTTTACAGGGAGTTTAGCAACAGACGAGTTTATCCCAGGGATAACCAATACCTCGGCGGGTGCAAACGCCTACCTTAACCCTCAAGGGTTCTGGGTTTGCAACGGGGCGGCTTTGAATGTTTCTGGCAGCCAATTCTTCGATGGTGCTGGTAGGTATCTGCCTAAGCTGACTGATGCCAGATTCCTCATGGGGTCTAATGTTGCCGGGGCTGTTGGAGGCAGCAATACTAGTAGCCATCAACATGCAGTAAACATTGCGGCGTTTAATTCGCAGGGGCATTCGCTTACCTCGGATGAGAATGGCCCTCATGATCATGATCAGGTTCGATGGGCCACGAAAACATTTGACCTGAATACAGGATTCGACACTGTAGGGGCCACAAACACTATCACGGTCAAAACTGGGTCATCTGGTACAGGCAAGGCCCACTCCCACCTTATTGATCCCCCAAACACGGGCACCGGTTCTCCAACCCAGACCGAGAACAGGCCCTCGTTTATGTCAGGGTTTTATGCTATTAAGGTGACTTGATGAAGAGGACATACTGGGTTGAATATTGGCGAAGCGGAGCGCGCAAACCTACCAGGGTTGAGAATGTTGTCAGCGACGGTTTTTTGCCCCACGACAGAGACGCCGAGAAGATAAGAGCCCTTGAGGCACTTACATCAACAATATCAAAGCTAGACCATGGGCAAGTTGGGGCTATGCTTCAAAAAATGTCTACCGTCATTGAGATCGTAGCTACGGAACCCGCCTTGCCAAAAGCGTGTCAATACCTGATTCTCGACGACGACACGTTCATTCGGTTGCCACTTGACATTATTGTTACTTTTGATCCTTACCGGGCGGAGATTTTGCGCCATAACATGCAACAGGAGGCTGGTAGATGAGAAACTTGCTTGTACTGGTTGCGGCAGGGCTGCTATTATCAGCCTGTGCCGGCGAGCATAAGAAATTCGAGAGAATTGACACTCCCGTCAATGCTGGGGTGGCGATCGATCAACAGAGCGCTACCAATACCACATGGGGCGTTGAAGTGGGCAAGCTGATTGACAACCTCAACGCTTTAAATGATGGTAAAGTTGAAGGCACGATTGGAGTCTTCAATCAGACTGACGACCCCGGAGCTTGCACAAACGACGATATCTGGATTGATTCAGACGCGGCAACGGGGCAACGGATCAAACTATGTGAGGCGGGGGCCTGGGTAACTCAGTTTGGTACTGGCGGAGGGGGAACATTTGACGAGGCAGGAACTTATGATCTAACTGGATCGTTGACAGTATCAGGCACGCTTACAGTCCCTTATGTTGATACTTGGAAATACAATGTTCAGTCATCCCTCCCTACTTGTACAGACGGTGGTAACCCGTTTACTTACAGCTATGAGGGCTCCTCATGGTACTGCAATGAATATGGGGAGAGGTTTAATCTGGTTTCTGGCACATCAGCGTTCAACGATATTTCTGGGTGGCCTGGTACAGTAGACGCCTCAGAAGTAGCAACGCTTGACGGGGCCAAGTCAAATATACAGCAACAAATAGACCAGATTCAGACTGGTGGTTCAACGTACACAATACAGGATGCAGACCCAGACCCAGATGGCTCCCCTGGTTGGTATCTTTCAGAGTCAACTGGTAATGTTTCTTTTGTCGCCGCTGGAGCTGGCAGGTGGACTTGCAACGGTTCATTTACAGCGGGAACTGTGGGGTGTTCAGACGCTTATTTGTATAACTCTGGCGGTGCGACATTTAGTAGTGGTTGGTTTATAACAACAGGGCAATGTCTTGCAGTTGTTTTAAACAACACAACCGGGGCATCTCACCAACTTGACACCTTGGACTTGTATTTAAGAACCTCGGCCTCTGGGGCTACAGGAACAGTAGCAACGTATATTTATAGTTCGGCGTCAGAGACCGCTGAAGGGCCTCCCGACGACCTGCAGGCGACAGCGGACAACACTCTTGATGCTGCTACCCTAACCGACGTTACAGAATATAAACAGTTTACATTTTCTTCTCCGGCCACTATACCAGCTAACAATTCGAGGACAGCAGTTGTTTGTTTTACTGGTGGTACCGGGGCTGTTTATGCAATAGGGCAAGGGTTTATATCCTCGTCCGTTGGGCTTTACACGGAAACAACGACAGGAACTCCAGGGGACTCTAATATCTCCGGCATCTGGACTGAGCAAGATAATAACGGAACCGGGGATTATAAAGCATATGAATGTCAATAAACTGTTAATCGCCCTGCTAATAAGCTTACTCCCAAATATTGCTTTTGGCGCGGTAACCCCTGCGGGGCGGCTTGATCTTGTACCTTATCAAAGGCTTAATTACAACAGCACCATGAAGATCGGCATGGTGGCTTTTTCTAAGCCCGGAATAGACAGGGTGGTTTTCTCGTTTTCTGGGCAAGGCTACTCAGGGGGGACGAAAACTACATCCTCAATGGCGTTTAATGATAGGACCGGTGTCTGGGAATACTGGGTGGCGTTGTCGGCATCGGAATTTACGACCAACGGGACCTTCAGTGTAACAGCAACGGCGTATGGAAAAGATGGCGGGTCACGAGTTCATGGCCCTGTAAATATGGTTGTTAATGCTACTGGAACTTTGGCAGATCCTGTTGCGTGGGTTAGTACAACCGGAAATAACAGCACGGCAGCCATAAATAACAGGACAAAACCATTCTCGACAACCGGGGCGGCTATTTCAGCTATCCAGGCAGCGAATGGTGGAAAGTCGGATGGAGCAACGGTCTATTACGAGCCTGGAACCTATCAGTTTGGGTCCAGTACTGGTACTGTGTTGACTACTGGTGAGTGGCTTACATTTGCTGGAGCCCCGGACAAAGCCAGAAGCTCAATAGTCATAAACGGATCAGGAACAGCACTCAGCACAACCCTTGGAAAGTTCAAGCATCTGACACTAAGGAGTTTAGGAAGGTTCTCCTATGTAATTGGCAAAACCGCGCCAATATATATTTGGCTTGACGACTGCGACGTGTATGGAGCAGGAAGAACTTCTACAGGAACGAACCCCCTGGCGAAGCGAGGAAAGACTGCGTGGTACACCAATAACTATGTACATGATCTTGACATGGCTGTTACTGGGGCGGTCCTATCGCGAGGGGATCGAATTGAGCGTATATCCGATGATGCTTATCAAGACCCTTCTTTTGTTATAAACGCCACTGTGAGCGATGTTGATAATGGTTGCTATTCGAGTACAGCGTCATGCTCCAGCACCGCACATGCTGACGTAATACAAGTGCCTGTATCAACAGCCGCTCAGACTGCCGATGTTGATAACCTCATTTTTTATGGTGTAAAGGCAACTAATCTGCATTACCAGGGCATATTTTCAGGGATGGCCTCTGGGTACAAAGGTAAAAACTGGGCGCTCGTAAACAATCTCTTCGAACTTAGGGACCAAACAAACTACGGGGGCACTAATCTTTGGGGCGGAGTTTCTATATTTGCAGGCACATATGAACATCTTATCTTGCTCAACAACACATTCATGAATGGGCAGACAGCTATTGCTTCAGGCATCACAGATACTCAAGCTATAGGTAACTACTGGTGGGCGCTAATCATGAATGATGGGCAAGCATCAAACATAAACTCGCCGAGGACGGTGTTCGGGAACACTTATGGGAACTCATTTCTAAACAATCATTATGACGTTGTTTATGGGCATACAGTGGCGGGTTGTTCATACCTTAATAACTACGTCCACAAAGGATTCCCTTTCCCCAACTGGTACTCAAAAAAACTTGACAGTTCACAAGGCTTAGACGCGGCGACAGAGGGTTGTGGCAATCTAATAACAACTATATCCAGCAGTTTATTTGGATATCCCACCTCATCGTCAATTTTGCTTAACAAAGTACCAGTAAGTGTGGTACCAGTAGACTTAGCAGGAAGTACAAGGGGGGCTGTTTCTGATACTGGCGCATTTGAAATAAATGCATCAGCACCGCCCCCAGATCCACCGCCGCCCCCAGATCCAGATCCAGATCCAGATCCGGATCCAGATCCAGAACCGCCCCCCGGCGGGTTAAACAAAGTGTTGCAGAGCCCTACAGGGTTTATAATTCAGGCGTCGTCTGGATCAGTTATACAGCAGTAAACAAAAAGGAGGGAGCGTGAAAAGTTTAAGGACAGTAGCCGCTGTGTTAGCGGCGGGGTTGAGTTTAAGCGCTTGTGCCGGCGGTTTGCAAACTGTAAAGGTCGGGACCGTTCAGACCACTTACGACCAAGATGGCAAGGTCACTTCCACGATTGACGACACAGCGATTGGTGATCCGAACAGTGAGTATTACGCAGCCGTCAAAGAGGTTGCCCGGTACGCTGCCGAGGCTCAGAAGGCAAAGGCCGAAAGTATCAAAGACATGATGACCCCCAGTGAAGGGGAAGACCCCAAAGCCGCTGGGATCATGATTGCTATGGGTGCGGTCATGATCCGTGATATTGACGACAAAACCTCTGCCAACATCCGGGCCGTGGTCAAGGCTGTAACTGGTTACGATATTGGCATGGAGGGGGTTAAGACTTTCCGCGAGCTTATCACCGTTGGGATTCCTTGGGTATCCGCTGCAAAGATGGTCGGACGGCTTGCTGAGCGGACCGGGGATAGTAACCAGTATTCCATGGGGGATAACGGCAACATCCAGGCTGACCATACAGAGATTCATTCTGAAAACCACAATCTTACATCCACTACCGGGGATAACCCCACACTGACCAACAACAATGGACAGGTTGGTGGGACTGAGCAGGTCGTGCCCGAGGAAGAGCCAGAGGAAGTAACTGAAGAAATACCAAGTGAGGTGCCCAGTGAGTGAACAACTAAAATCAAGCCTTAAAAGCGGCGAGTATTGGCTTGTAGTTGCCTTTGTCATCGGTTGTATGTATCTCAGCCACAAAGGGGTTTCAGCAGAGGATATTACCCAGTACGGCGAAGTGTTTGTCGCGAAGGTGCGAGACGGGGCAAACCTTGTCATGCCGCTTATTTCGACGCTGGGGTGGGTTGGATTCAGGGTTTATCAAAAAGTTATGTTTGAAAAGGTGAAAATTGATAGGCTGAAAATCGAACTTGAGTCCGAGGTTGAAAAATTAAAAGCTGAATTATCAGCTAAAAGCGGCGAATAAACATGGCAGACTTGGCACACAACGAAGAGGCAAAAAAGTGTCCTTACGAGGAGTGCCCCTGCGCCACTCATGATCACAAAGAGGACCATGATTTCGTTCGGTCAGCCATGCGGGTTATGGCCAGGCTTGAGGACATCAAATGGAGCACGTTAAAGGCGCTAGCCGTAGCCTTAGCTATTCTGGTTGCCGGGTTAATCGGGTCAGGTCTTATCGAAAAAATAAGGGGGTTGTTAAAATGAGCATACTACAACGACAAGCTGTTGACGAGAAAGTGACCAACATCGGGACTGGGGCATGTGACATATGTCATGCTGTCCGGCTTGATTGTGTTCGATTTGAGAAGAACCACTTTCCGTTAAACATCCGCGTTACCATCTGTGACTCGTGTAATTCCTATATGCTGCGTAAGCACGTCGGGTACCTATAATGTTTCTCCTCCGAGACGGCAGTGATGTTATTGATCGGCGACTAGGGTTGATCCTAGTCCCACCAGAAGACCGCATTCCCACGCCGAGCGTTTCCGCGCTGCTTGCTGACACTCGGCGACCAGTATCCCGCGAGTGGAGCAGTGTAAAGGCCCTCAATCAGGGTAAGGAGGGCTGCTGCGTTTCAATGGGCTTAGCCCATGAGTTGATGACGCCCGCCTGCTCCTTGGACCCGGATACAACAAATCTGCCCTGGTGCGTGAACAATATCTATTACCCAGCGCAGGACATTGACCCATTTCCTGGTTCGGCACGTCCTGGGGCCTCCCCCTGTTATGAAGGAACAACGCTGGACGCTGGATTGACAGTACTCAAAAACAAGGGCCTCATATCTGGATGGCGTAACGCAGAGGATATCAATGACCTGTTGCGCAGTTGGAGCTATTATAGACCCCCGGTTTTTGCCCTTCGCTGGCTATCTGGCATGTCGCGCCCAGACAGGACAGGCAGGGTCAGGTATATAGGCAAGCAGGAAGGTGGGCATTGCCTGTGCGGGGCAAGCATTGAAATTAGCCGCTGGTGGTTTAGTTCCACAAAGCTGTGGCTACAGCAAAGCTGGGGTCCTGATCACGGAAAAAATGGGCGAGTATGGATTTCAATAGCCGATCTCGAATTGGCGATAAACGATAACGGACAGGTCGTCTTTCTGGATGGCCGGAGGATACTATAATGGAAATGATGGCCCCTATTTTGAGCTACGGAACTACAACTCGTTTCCAGGGATTCGTCCTGCATCCTGATTATACCGGGATCGACACTGGCACCGTTACCGATGTGGTCGCAGCCTGGTGTCACGTTGGAGGAGAGCTTGAGTTTACCGTGCCAGGATCAGACCCGGTAGCATTTACATTCTCAGACGGAGACCAGTTTTTACTACCGGCTGGTACTTCTGTAACGATTAACGGCGGAACCTGGAGCTTCATGAAATGAGCCTTTTCGGAGGATCAATCGGTCTTGGGTTTAGGGCTGGAAGAAACACTACGTTGCCTACCAATGGCATAATGCTGGTCGTGGACAGCACAGGAGTTGTGTCAGGTTCGCTGTCAGCCGGTGACTACACCAGCTACGACCCGATAATAAGGGATATTTTGTTTTCCGATCCATCTACAGCAAGGACACCTGCTGCAGCAAGGACTCTCGCTCTTGCCAGCGCACGGCTGAACAAAACAGCTTGCGTTGGCAATGCTGAGACCGTTGTTTTTTACAGCACAGCGGCCACATCTGGAGATTTAACAAAGGCTTGCACATTCCTTGGATCTACATACACACCTCTGGTTGAGGTATTTGGATTTGATGCAAATGCTGCGGAAACATTGGCCGGAACGTGGAAGACTAAATCAGATACAGACAAGATCTACATTGATTGGGGCGATGACACAAGCAACAGTTACGCTGGTACATCTGACCAGGCGTGGACACATACATATGCAACAGCTAATCATAGGTGTACTGTAAAGGCTGTTGATGGTAGCGTTCTAACCAGTATATATCAGAGCAATACTAGTTCACATCTTGGGGGTGCGTTAAGTTTTGGGTCGGGTGTTACATATATAAACCTTTATGGTCACTTAAACACTTTCAATGGGACCTTAGTTTTTCCTGCTGGTGTTACATATATAAAAATTGCTGGTCACTCAAACGCTTTCAATGGACCATTAGTTTTCCCTGATGGTGTTACAACTATAATCCTTTATGGTAACTCAAACGCTTTCAATGGGACCTTAGTTTTTCCTGCTGGTGTTACATATATAGACCTTAATGGTCACTCAAACACTTTCACTGGTACCTTAGTTTTCCCTGCTAGTGCTACACTTATAATCCTTAATGGTAACTTAAACGCTTTCAATGGCTATACAAGGAGAACACCAGAAAACGGACAAAGATATTTTTACATTAATGGAAATTCAATGTCATTATCTTCTAGCGATGTAGATAATATCATTATTGATTCAGCTCTTGCTACCTGGGAAAACGAGAAAGTTATGATTATAACAGGTAACGCACCAGCAAGAACATCAGCGTCGGATACAGCCTATAACAGCCTAGTAGCTCAAGGCGTAACATTAACCTTGAATACATAAAGGAGCCGTAATGGTAGATATAAAAGAATCACAGCTTGTCGTTAAGAAGATCCCAGCCATAGATTGCTGGCGTCTCATATATGGAAACGATAATATAATAAACGTATTTGAGCAATCAGACCGTGAAACAGTTACAGTTCAAAATGTCTTTTGTGGGACACAAGAAGAGTGTAATGCTAAGATCAAAGAGCTTGGACTGACCTTCCCGGCGTTTGAGGAAACAACCAGAAGCAGCATCTTGAACTTATCTGAAAAGGAAAAATATGAGTTGCAAATCGCTTCCGTAACCGCAGTAAGGAAAGACCCCAAGATCACAATTACAGGGTTTAAGTCTGGGATGAACTGGAAGCAGCAGGCACTGGTTGATTTGTTGATTGCAGCATACACGCGACGAGCAAATGAGCTGGGCATGGTTTCTGTGGTTGATCCGACAGCGCCTCAGTGTTGGGACGTTATGAAGGGAATAATCCTTAAGTCAACTGACGAGCAGCTTGCTGCATTGTTGAGATGATCTCCAGGCAGTTCTATGGTGTAGCCGATTATCAAGCCACCGAGACCATTGAGCTTATGAAGAGACATGAGGAAAAATCATGACCAGATTACTTTTTATTCTTGTGCTGATGTCGACAACTACTGCAGTTGGAGCAGATTTGACATCTAGTTGGATACCAAATACAGACGAGGGGATCACCGGATACACGATCCACCACGGATCAGCAGCAGGAGTGTATACCGAATCGATCCCGTGCGGACTGCCCAAAGTATCAGCAGATGGCCGCATGTACTTTGATGCCAGAAAGCTACCCGACGGTAAGCAATACTATTCAATAACAGCCGAGCGAGGCGAAGATGTCTCGCCATACAGCAATGAGATTATAGCCGATCCGACGCCTGGCTCTCCTGATGGTTTGTCAGCTGTAAGGGAAGGAACCACGGTTGTTTTTACCTGGGAAAAGCGGCCAGAATCAGATCTGCGCGGTTACGTCATCAGGGTCAATGGTGGGGCCATCGACGCTGGGCTGCCATCCACAGACTCAAGTGGGAACAAAAACTACACCGCTGTTGATATGCCCACCGGGGAGATCAGCGCTACAGTCTCAGCGGTTGATTTGGGCGGGAATGAGTCAGCGCCGAGCGTTGCCGTGGTTATTCCAGCTGTTGAGGCCCAGCCACCATTACCTCCTGCTGATTTCAAAATCACCGGGACGATGAAGCTTGATACAGTTAATCATACAGCCACTATCAATTTGAGTTATTGACATGCCAGAATTCTCCCGATATGCTATCTTGGATAAAATGACTGGGAAGAGTATTCCGATCTCAAGACCGATGCTTGAGCAAATTCTGAGGTGGTGCAAAAATGCAGCAGAAAATTGTGATAGACCAAAGACTGTGCATGAAACAGTGTGCTCTACAGTGCAAAGCAGCGGATCGGGAGCTATACGGATATCTGATGGAGAACGGGTCAATACTGGTAGGTCAATGGGCTGTAGCCGAAAACTCAGCACGTATTAACGCTATAGTCGAAGCCTGCCCACGCGGAGCAATTGAGTTTCGATGAGGCGAATATGAAGAAAATCATCATTCATCACAGCCGGTGCAGCAAAACGTTGTGCAAGAAGCCCTGCCGGACGGTAGACCTAGAGATGTGGGCACAGATAGCCCTGAACGGCCCAATCCTCCTGAGCGATTCCGCTGGGAACGAGCACTCAGTAAGGATTAATAATTTTACAGGATCGTGCCCCCACGGGTGCGTTGAGGTGGTAGAAAATGAGTGCTAATATGTGCGAAAGGGCGTTGACCCTAATTACCCGCCACGAGGGTTACCGAAAGCATGCTTATAGGTGCCCCTCTGGCAAACTAACCATAGGGTACGGATACAACCTCGACGCTGGGATGCCAGAGGATGAGGCTAGGTACCTTGCGGGGTTTAGGATCAGGAAGCTCCAGCTATCTATGAGTGCAAGGTGGCCGTGGTTTGCCGGGCTCGCCCCGACCAGGAAGATCGCCCTCCTCGACATGGCCTATCAAATGGGGATTGATGGCCTCGCAGGATTCGAAAAGACCATCTCGATGATTGAAACCGGTGATTTCCTAGGTGCCTCTATCGAGATGCTTGACTCCAAATGGGCACGGCACGACTCACCCGGCAGGGCACTTGAGATTGCGGAGATGTTGCGCAATGGATGAGCCATGCCTCCTCCTGTTTAGAGGCAAAGGGGTAATCTCCGCTTTGATTCGGTGGCAAACAAGGTCGAAATATTCCCACGCTGCGCTTTTGCTGCCTAATGGGGATATCATCGAGGCTTGGCAAGGGCTCGGGGCCGGTGTCAGGATAAAAAGGGGGCTTGATAGTTGGGATGGAGTTGAAATTTACGCCGTGCCATCTGCTACAGCTGCGGCCTGGAATGAGGTGATAGGATTCGCCAGGTCGAGGGTCGGTGCGGGGTACGACTACTGGTCGGTAGCCAGGTTCATCTCCCGGCGCCACATGCCTCCGAATGATAAATGGTTTTGCTCAGAGCTGGTGTTTGCAGCGTTTAGGTTTGCCGGTATTCACTTGCTGCGGGCGGAATCGCAGGAGGTATCGCCCGGCATGTTGTCAAGATCCCCATTAATAACGAGGGTTTATGTCTGACATTAAAAAATGGCTACCATCGCTGGTATTCCACAGGGCAAAGCACCCCCACCCCCGTTTTTGTGGCTCCTAAATAAAAGCTGTTAAACAAGCTCTCATCGAAGAACAACGGCCCCGATCAGGGTATAGAGGCCAGCCGAGTCGGCTCCAGGTATCGTTTATCGGGCTGTTTTTTTAAAGTGGACCATACCACCTGTGCTCTGCCGTTTAGAAAGGTCGCAGTCACCTGAACCGGACACCGCCGATTATTTGCCACATCAAAGCCCGTTTATCAAAAGTGCGTTCGGGGGGAAAACGCGATACCATGGTATTTAGCACTAACTGCTACACAGGTTATTTCTTGGGCCAGTGCATTGCCGGGGCGAAAAATTCTGAATAAAAAACCCCTTTAAAAGAGTACCAATGAAGACGTTCCCCAGAACAAGACAACGGTACCCCCTTAAAGGGGTTAGATAAAGCTAGTTTATTATCTTGTTCTGGGTGATAAAATGATACCACGATAAGACATTATGTTCAAGAAAAAAATGATACCCATGTTGAGGCCCCCTTTAATCCGGCAAGCTCGAGTTATAAATCCTGGGCAGTCCCGAAACTCATAAGATCGTCATGGACCGGCTCTCGCTGATCTCACCGTGACACGCTTGCCTGTGAGCTATTTTTATGCACATTGTTTGCATAGTAAGTTAAACTGTGCTAAACAATTACGGAGGAGAGTTCATGCCTGACATTGAGGGTACAATCATGTTTTGCCCGGTATGCAACGGGATTATGGCCCTGGCCGAAGATCGCCGCCCGGAATTTGTTTGCGGCAATTGCCTGAAGAGGTTGTCTGTTATAGATACAGACGAAATGACCGATTACGAGGATTGGTGTGGTTTAATGTAGTGCCTCATTTCCTTGCCCGCCACCGCAGGCAGAGTGTTTTTTAGCGCGTCCTAAACGGTGGCCTGGTGGACGACAACGCGCTATTTGTTTCTGGCCGACCATGGTAAATCTGTGGTCGGCTATTTTTTTGTGCATTTTCCGCTTGCGCGGGGTTAACCAATGGTGTACCTTTTCAATCAAGAGGACGAGATTTTAACCAGGGGATAAAATGACCAACAAAGAATTCAAACAAGCCCGACTGGGCCTGGGTCTAACCCAAGCACAGCTTGCCGAGAAAATGGGGATTTTTAACACAGAGATATCAAGGATCGAATCCGGGCAGCGGAGGCCGACAAGGGTGCAGGCGGCGTTCCTGCGGGAATTGATGAAACAAAGCGGGGTGGATAATACGATGAGTGTGAAGGATCTATAACGCTAAAGCTGTGCGGCAGGCAGCCGCCAAACTTGGAGACAAAGACAATGACTGACGACACCACGAACACCGAACAAAGCCGCGTTGCCAGCGATCAAATGCTTCATGCCGCAGTAAAGAAGGCTTGCGAGCTTGGGATATTTCCGCGTGGCGATGTTGACGTAGACGCCTACATAAAGTACTGGGACGGAATGAAGCAGTGCATTCAGGCGGCGCTGGACGCTGACTGATGAGGCCTAACGCCGCCATCAAGCGGACGAGCCACTTGATGGCCCACTACAACATTGACGTGAGCGGCTGGCCACGGGCTAGCCAGGGAGGAGAGAAAAATGACACCCACAATAATCATGCTTTTGCTGACCGTCCCAGGAATACTCGCAATACTGACCTGTGCCGCAGGACGTGACCCTGAAATAACCGTTGAGGACCGAAAATGACTTACGAAGACGCAGCAAACGGGATGCGGGTTAAAGCAAACCCCTACTCGATGACAACTTACCGGATCAAGTCTTATAGCCGCAACATGGCTGTAATAGAGGCAGAGGACGGCGAAACATCCTGTGTTCCACTTCGCCTCATCGACCCAATACCCCTTCCGCAAAAACAGTTTGATGTCGTTTTTACCATGCCAGGTGGAGGCTTGGTCAGGGTCCCGTGCGGTTATAATCGAGAGCTGGCCTTCAAGGCTGCCGCCAATATGTCAGATTGTCCGGCAACGATCCTCTGTGGTGGAGCGCCTTGTGCCGCTCGCGAAGATGCAGGCAAGCCATTGGTTTGGTTAAAATTATGAAAACCTTGATAGTTGGAGATATCCATGGAGATTGGGCGAGACTCAATACTCTGTTAACAAAGAAGAAACCGGAAATTGTTTTGCAATGCGGTGATTTTGGCTGGTGGCCGAAAATGGAGGTCCCCAAGCCTGTGTTATATGGAAGACAGAAAATATGGATGTTACGTGGTGTTAAGCCTAACGGAGCAAATGTGTATTGGTGTGATGGCAATCATGAGGAGCACCAATTGCTTACCCAGGATGGCCTTATACACGAAATGTACGAAGGTGTCTACCACGCATCAAGGGGCAGCGTTTTAACTCTGCCTGATGGCAGGAATGTCTTATTTATCGGTGGGGCTGATTCAATTGACAAGAACATGCGAACCCCGGGGCATGATTGGTATTCCGAAGAAAATATCAGCTTGCCTGAGTTTGAGATGGCTATGGCTATAGAGGAAAGGGTTGACATTATTATAAGCCACACTTGCCCGGGATCTTTTGATGTTGTTGGCAGTGAAGGAAAGCATCGTGACAGCAACAGAATAGCCCTTGACCGGATATTAGAGAAATATAAACCGGCTCAGTGGTTTTTCGGCCATTGGCATAAACACCAAACAGGGAGGCATAACGATACATATTGGACATGCCTTGACTATCCGGGGCATGGCGGCAGATGGTGGCAGTGGCTACCTTAGAGATAACGCGCACCCCGCCGTTGAGACTGGATGAAATAATCAGCCACCGGCTTAAAGTGGTGGCGGAAATTAAAGGAGAGATGATATGGAAGCAGCGTTCGCAGTAATCTGTTTCGTAGGTTTTCTGGAGTGTATTGAGATCCTTTTTCGCGAGGAGTGGGATGACTAAAGAAAATTGAAAAAAATAAAACTAGACGGGCGGACTGTTGCCACTTATACCGCAGCAAAGCGCTTGAAACGCAGCCACTCGACTATAATAAAACTTGCCCGTGCTGGAGGGGGCAAAATTAACTCGTGCGAACTTGGAAAAAGGGGCCGCCCAGGGCTTGTTATGGTTTCTGAAGATGAAAAACAGGCTTTAAGCAAAATACCTAGCCCGACTTGGGCCGATTTCTTTCTTTGTAAAAACCCAAGGTGAAAAGATTATGGTAGCCAAGAGAATACGAGTATCATACAAAGGGAAGACTGACTTGCTTAAAAACTTTGCCAAGGAATACGGCCTCCCTTACCACACATTGTACTACCGTTGGAAAGCGTTGGATCGGCCTCAACGGCTCACAGACCAGGCTCTACGGCCATCAGGGACCGGAATCATATACACAATCAAACAGACTGGACAACGGCTCGGGGTCACGGCGATGGCGAGCAAATATGGCGTTAACCGTTCCACCCTGTCGAGGCACCTGCGGCGGCAAGTGGCGGCGGTGGTGGACGAGGCGTTGCTCAAAGACCTCGGCGGACGAACCCCGCCGAAAAAACCGCAATCCGAGTGGGAAAAGCTGAGCAAGGACAGTAACACTGGTGCCGCTGTTGATCCTGAATACGGGGGCACCAATGGATTTCGCAAAGCATCTCTGTCCGGCTCAAGTTGTGTGTTAAGCCGAAGGGTAGGGACCGCTGCACTGTTTTCTGTTGACAAATAACGCCTTAGCTCACAGGTTTGCGGCTTAGAACCTGTGAGTATGAATTAAAGATGAAATAGGGAAGTGAGAAGATGGCCGAAAATGCCGACATGTTAGCAAATCCTTGTGTAGCGCCTTGTTATACAGTGCTTGATCTATTTAGCGGCATTGGAGGTTTTTCTCTTGGATTGGAACGGACAGGTGGATTTAGGACGATAGCCTTTTGTGAAATCGAACCTTTTCCGCGCAAGGTATTAGCAAAGCACTGGCCTGATGTGCCGATATTTGAAGACGTGAGGCAATTACATGCAGCAGACTTACCAGAAGCAGTTGACGTTATTTGCGGAGGGTTCCCCTGTCAAGACATTAGTAGGGCAGGGAAAATGGAAGGGCTTAAAGGGAAACAAAGCTCCCTCTGGCGAGAGATGCGTAGGCTTGTCGAAGAAGCTAACCCGAAATTCGTGCTTGCGGAAAATGTCGCTAGGCTGTGCGCTGACGGACTTGCGGAAGTGCTTAACTCCCTTGCCGCGCTCGGGTACGATGCAGAATGGCATTGTATACCAGGTCATGTCGTTGGCTCCCCTCAAGTGCGCGACCGATGCTATATTGTGGCCTACTCCGTGCAGTCGCGGTTTGCCGGGAGGGGGGCCGGTTGGGTTGGGCGGTGGATCTGCGGCCAAGGACAAACTGGACAAGATAGTGGGAGTGGGGCAGAGAAAGAAAATGTGCAGCTCTGGATTGAACCCGGAATGGCTAGAGTGGTTGATGGGCTACCCAATAAGGTGGACAGAATTAACAAGCTCGGAAACGCCGTGATCCCGCAGATACCGGAGATTATTGGTCGTGCGATATTGTCAGTGTAACGCTGGTTTAACCGTCTCGTCCGGTTGAAACCTTTGTTGGCCATAGGTTTATATTTACTGTTGACTTCTTTACTTGCAAGGTGTAAATTAACTACATGAAGAATGAATTTGTGACTATCAAGATTTGGAAAAAAACACTATCCAAGCTCCGCTTAATTGCTGCAGTCGAGGAGAAATCTATGGCCTCGGTCTTGGAAAACATGGTCGCAAGCAAAACACCCCAGGGCTTGGGGAAAGAGCCCGTCGAGATGCCTTGTCGTAATGAGGATCAATGAAGAAGGACGCATGGATTTCATGCAGGCCAACGACTAAGCTCGCCGGAACCAAGGGAGGAGACATGAAGAAAGGAAGCAATCCACCACCGACATTTAAGAAACCACCGCCAGCGCCAGCACCGCACAATGTTCCATCCGGGTTGAGCGCCGGGTTATCTGACGCTGTTATTTCCTACGAATACAGCCGCATAGTATTGCGGACCGACGAAGGGTGGGTTCTGTGGTCTGAATCACAGCCGACGGAGACAAATACCCTTGGTGACATTGTGAGGTATGCCGAACAGAGCTTGAGAAACCATGAGAAAAACAAAGCCAGATGACGTTGAGCTAATGGGATTGCGGATGCAAAGCCCAATAACGAGGATAAACTAATGGACACGACAGAAGCCATAAGCACTGAAAAACCGATAAACTCCGCAAGTCCTATTGAGCGTTTGGTTAGACTTGAGTTGGTTCACTACGGTAGTTTGGAGTTTAAAAAAGAACTGGTTTTACCAGTAACCAACTCGCCTCGCAGGAATAAGCCAAAAGGCGGGTTGTGGACAAGCCCTGTGGGTCCTTGTTTTGGCTGGAAAGACTGGTGTGAGGCAGAGAGCTATGGAGATACATGCAAATGCTTCAATCTTGAGTTTGTAGGGAGTCTTTTGAGAATTGATTCTGTTGAAGACATGCTTCGCCTTCCTTGGGAGGGAGAGGATATGTTCCCTTGGATTGATTTTGAAAGATTGGCGGGAAAATACGACGCTATCCACTTAACAGAAAATGGAGAGAATGACACAAGGTTCACTAATCCTAAATCTCTATATGGATGGGACTGTGAAACAGTGTTTGTAATGAACAAAGATTGTTTAAAGGCAATCTAACGGAAAGCTCAGTGGTGCGCCACTGACGCTGAATCAAAACCGCTGAGTTCTCAGCATCCACTGTAGCGAATTGTTGTTTGAATAAACAAAAAGGAGAATGTTATGTTCTGGATTGGATTTTGTGTAGGCGTCTCTGCATGTTTTCTTGTTTGCTTAATCGGCCTTTCGACCATGTATTGGAGCGTGGGGAAGGAGAGAACGGCGGCATTAAAAAGGCCAGACATACCCCCTGAGCTGGTTGATTATTGGAAAACTGCTAACCAAAACATCGAGGCACAATATGTGCGTCTTGGTGAAATTCTAAACAAATTGGCCGACAAATAACGATGAGTTGAGACGCGCGCGGCTGTTGTGCGCGTCGATTCTCTAACGCTTTGTTATATTTATTGAGAGGGAGATAAATGCCGAAATTATTGCAGGGACAGGGCTTTGATCTTCAAGAATAAACCGCTGTAAAGGAAAAACCATGAAAAAAATGGAACTTATTTCACTCCGTTTGCATAATTTCCAGGGCGTGAAGGACCTAACCATAGAATTAGATGGCAAGAATGCCCGCATATATGGCGACAACAAGGTCGGGAAGACTACTCTGGCCAACAGCTGCACCTGGCTATGGTTTGGGAAAGACAACGCTGGAAACACTGTGTTCGATTGGAAGCCACGGGACCCGTCAACCTGGGAAGAGATTCACAACCTGGAGACATCAGTCGAGGCTGTCTACTTGATCGACGGTGTAAAGACAACCGTAAAGCGTGTGGCCACAGAGAAGTGGACCAAGCCACGGGGCAGCAAGGGAAAAGTGCTTACAGGCCACAATACGAACTTTTTTATCAACGACTTCAAAAAAACGCCAAAAGAGTTCTCCGGATTCATCTCGTCAATGGTCGATGAAAAGGCATTCATTATGCTGACAAATATTCATCATATGGCCGAAAAAATGAACCAGGAGGAGCGCCGGAGCATACTCCTTGATTTGTCGAAGGGCGTGACAGACGAAATGATAATTGAGAATGCCGGACCTGGAAGTAAATATTCTCCTATCTCAGGGATAATTCTGAGGGAAGGAGCTTGTGCCTCAAAGAGGCACTTCAAAGAATCTAGGGATAAAGCCGATAAGGATATCCTTGAAAATGAAATCAAGATTTCAGAAGCACAGGCCTCAATCGTTGATCCAGGGGACAAATCTCTGCAGGCATTAATGCATATTGCCAAGAACTGTACGGAAGCTGCGAGTAAGCTTGAAATACAGCGCGCCGGATTGACCAATGACCAGTATTTAAATGAACTCAGGCAGAAGAAATCAGGACTTCTGGTCAACCTTGAAAACATCCGTTTGGAAGAGGAGCGATCAAGGGAAACCGTCTTGGCCGAAATAGAAGACCGGCGGCGAGTGACTGTAAGGGAGAGTGACCGCGTAAGCTCAGAGATGGCGGTTGCCGCATCTAACATCATCAACATTAAGAAGATGATTTCAGAGGAGAAGGCGAAGCTGAGCGCCGCCGCCGTCGCGTGGACTGTCGCAAAAGGCAAATCATACACACATGAAGTCGTAACATGCCCCCATTGCGGGAAGGACCACCCCATAGGCCCCGCCGAGTCCGAATTCAATGTTTTAAAATCAAACGAGCTAGAGTCCATAGCAGAGGAGGGATTCAGGGCGAGGACTGCCGTGAAAAAGGCCAGCGAAGAGCTTGTGGCTGTCGGCTCAAGGCGAGATGACCTTGCAAGGGAAAAAGAAGAACTCGACAATAAAATCGAAGTGCTCGACAAAGAAATATTTTCGATCAAAAACACAGAGACGAGATCAAAGGAGCATGCTGACGCTCAGGAGGATATAGCCAGGGTCGATTCTGAGATAGAACTTGCGGGAAAGGACGCCAGCGCCAAAGGTCTTGAAGAAAAGAGAACGGCCATCACCGAGCAAATCACAGCGTACCGAGAAGAGGCTGCCGCCGCAAACAAGAAGATATCCGCAATTGAAGCCAACGAGGAGATAAGGGCGCGGATAGCAAGATACCAAACTGAGCTGGACGATCTCAGGGCGAAATCAAATACAGCGGACAACAATATGTATCTTGCCGAGATGTTCATTCGAGAAAAGCACAGCCTGCTTGAAAAAGAGGTGAACAAACACTTCAATATTTTCAAGTTCCGCCTTTTCGAGCCTATCATTTCGGGCGACGACAAGGAAGTGTGCTACCCAACTGTTGACGGCGTTTCTTACGGGTCGATCAACGATGCTTCCAAGGTCCAGGGCAGTATCGACTTCATTGACATCATGTCAGATTTCTACGGTTTTGCCCCACCGCTCTTCGTTGACCGGGCTGGTGAGGTGACCAGCTGGCCAGAGTACGGCGGGCAGATGATTTTCCTTTATGTGTCCGAGCAGGACAAGGCATTACGAGTTGAACTTGACTGATTGTCTGGTTCTCACCTCCACTTTAACTACTTGGGGAGTAATTTTTATGATAACCGCAGAAGCCATTGAGTCAAAAGACGAAGATTATGCGCCCCTCGCCGCTGTGCTTGGCGAAGCGCTAGACCAAGCAGCCAAGGGGAAAGGAAAACAGCGCCACGCAAATGGCCGGCCATTCCTCGAACAACCTATTATGACGGGCGGCCGGGAGTGTGGGCCAGGTGGCCCGGCCTTCCAGGCGAGAAAAAAGATCCTTGAGGCACTAAATTGTCCAGATGATGACCGCGCGATTGAGGATCTACTTGGGGCAATCAACTACATTGCGGCCATGATCATCTTGCGGCGGGAGATTGGTGTGTGATTGAAACCCCAACGCCGAGCCATGGAAACATTAATACCAAAGCTTGATGATTTTATGGTGGCACAACTCTTCGGTTAACCAGTGGCGGGCCACCGAACGCGAATAAAAATTAAACAGCAGATCCCGCCATCTGCGTTGAACCGATTGTTATATTTTGGAGGCAGACATGGAATTTTTGACCTCGCTTGTTAAGACGTCAGAAACCAATCAGTTCCTTATTGATAATTGCACCCATGTTACTGGCGAGTATTGGATTTTCGAGGGTGATAATGAATTACTCAAAGATGAATTACAGAAATATGAAATTGTCGCCGGGGGCGTCGTCCCGTGCCTTGGCGATATGACAGAGGCTGAACTGATAGCCGGTTGCAAAAGATGGTACTGGATTAAAATATAACGCCGCTGACAACGGGCAACAATAACTGACAAAAAAAAGGAAAAAACCATGAGCGAAGAAAACAACCAAGTAATCGTATCTCCTGAAAAAACACTGCAGGTAAGGTTCATGCACAACGTTATTGATCGCTTTCAGACCGGTTCCGGTGAGATTGCGCTGACAGCGTTCCAGCAACGGCTGGTGCAGAATTATTGCATCAAGATTAACGAGGTGATCCAGGCCGCAGAACAGAAGAGGAATGTTAACAAGGAACCGCTTCCGTACGATTGGAAGTATATTAATATGGAAAAGCTGGCTCTTGATGTCATATCAAACGCTCGTGTGGGCTTGGATCCGTGCGAGAAAAACCACATCTTCCCTATCCCTTACAAAAACAACAAGACCAACCAGTGGGATATCACTTTCATTCTCGGGTACAACGGGATCAGGTTGAAGGCGATCAAATACGGGGTGGAGTCTGAGGTCCCAGAGGATATCATAATCGAGGTTGTTTATTCCAACGACAAGTTCAAGTCCATCAAGCGATCTGCTGCAAACAGGGGCGAGTCGTATGAGTTTGAAATTACAAACGAGTTTGACCGGGGAGAAATCGTCGGCGGGTTCTATTACAAAGTGTTTTCGAGCCCGGTAAAGAATCAGCTCAAAGTCATGTCGATTGCCGACGTGCTCAAGCGTAAGCCGAAATACGCCAGCCCGGAATTCTGGGGTGGTGAAAAGGACGAGTGGGTTAACGGAAAAAAGACCGGGGGAAAGCTTTCCATTGAAGGGTGGAAGGATGAGATGGTTTTAAAGACCCTGGTCCGGGCCGCATATGGGTCTATCCCCGTCGATAGCCAGAGGATAGACGATGATTACAGGCGGCTATCGGCCAGCGAACAAGCGTTTTCCAGCGGCGAGTTTCAAGGGGTGTATGCCGAAAACGCCAATTCTAAAGAGTTGCGTATGCCGAAGGAAGAACAAGGTGTTGGCAACGACCATGGCGGTCAGGTCGTCGATGCGGAATTCGATACAGTTGATGTAAGTGAGCAGGTCGATACCGATACCGGCGAGGTGATTCAGTCAGCCCATGGCCCCGATGCGGAGCCAGAAGGAGGTTCCATCGATGGTGGAGAAAGTCTACCTGACGAGCCACCTTTTATTGGTGGTGAGTAACGCCAAGCTGTATGACTCAATCCAAAATGCCGCTAAGAGTTTGCCGGATGGGTGGCAAGTTTCCTTGTGGATTGAAAACGGCTATGGGGGTTGGTCTGTTCTCCCTCCTGAAGGAAAAGAGCAAAATGTAGACTCAGGTGGGCGGTCTCTTGCTGACCAGCTTGATTCTATTGTCGAAATTGCTCGCGGTGATGGTAATATCTCCGAAGCATAACGCGAGGATCACCGGCGGAGCGTAGCGGAGTCCTGGTGAAGCCCCTTGTTGGGGTAAATTAAAATTTAGCGATGAGGTAAAAAATGAAAAAGTATCGAGTTACTATCCCGTTCCCAGTTTTTGTTTCTGTTGAAGTTGACGCAGAAAACCCAGAAGAAGCCGAGGATGCCGCCTTTAAAGACGCATATATCTCCAGTTACGCGGGAAACGGCGGGACAGATAAACTTATCGGCGTGGATGTGGACAATGTCAGTATTGAGGCCGGTGAAAGTCATATTGATAGCGGCGGATTCTCGGTCAATGTCGAAGAAGTTTAGGCGCTTCACCGGCCTGCCCGGTGTAAGACTTGGTTGGATGCGCAGCGTCGGAGCCAACGTTTGAAGTAACCGGCTGGCCACCGGAGTAATACCGTAAGGCCGCAACCGTTATTCCAGTCCGGTTGACTGACTGGTTATGTTAAACCCATACTACGCCGCAAAGGAGGTGATTTTAATGCGTGATCCATGCCAGAAGCACAAAGTTAATTTAGAATTTAATAAAATGTGATCGGCGCCGGCCAGTGCTAAATGCACTATGTAAAAGCAAGCCTCCCAGCGTAATGTTGGGAGGCTTTTGGAGGTAGAAGGTTTAGAAACATAACGTCGGTTTAACCGGCAGGCCCCAAAGCGGACGGGCATGCCGCCACACTTCTCCCTGTCCGCTCTAAGGTTTTGTTATGCAAATTAAATTACGCAAAAAGACACAATCTTTCTTGACCGCAAAGAAGGTTGAAACAAAGTTCTGTATTGAAGTTCTCTCGGGCCGGAAATGGTCTTTGCTGGGAGATGAAAACGGCATACTTAAATTCGACACACAAGAAGAACGTAACGCCAAAATTGACGAGCTTAAACAGCTTGAATTGGTTGAAGAATAACGACTTGCATAAGCAGCGTAGCGAAGCGGAGTCTGACTTTATGCGCTTGTTATATGCAAGGCTTAACAATGAGGATTAAATTATGTTGCACTGGGTAGATAAAGCGATACAACAGGTTGAAGAAGAATTAGAAAATGGTGGAATTTCTGATAAGGAATATAGGGAGCAGGTGCGAGACATATATGCAGAGCATGAGCAAGAAGCACATGACGCAGCTGAGCAGGCATACAGAGATACAATAGGCTGCTGGTAGCATATAACGGCTTTAGTTGAGCCTGAATAGGCTCGAACGTTTGGTTATGATGCGTTCGGGCCACGGAGGGAAAAGATGACGGCATTATTTTACTGCTACGGTTGGATTTTTGTGCGGCCTCGGCGTTGGTTATTTTGGAAAATGATTGCTGAAGGTTCGTTCGGTATACGCTGGATACCGCGGAGAAATGATTGTTGGACTCCCGAAACATCTGAGTTTCACAGGAAATACTTTTGGCCAAACCTTCACTGGTGGTCGCTTTACTGGACAATGTTTAAATTTTGCAAGTGGCTGAACTATGACGGGTGGCGACCATTCTGTGATTGGACGGGTGGGTACAGGCAGACGTATCCGTGGACTGCGCGGGTGGTTCACAGGATCGGGGCAACCACCGCGGGATATGCCATTAGTGGCGGAGAGTGTTATCACTGCAGCAGTCCCGAAGGATGCCAAGTTGATCTTTCCGAAGATGAAACCGGCACCACCTTCATTCTGGAAAAGACATGGAGCGAAGGAACGCAAGACGGCACTGATTACCGATTTAGAGGTGTCACGATCTGCCCGAAATGCGGCTACCGCGCAGGATACGAAGACGGATCACTGTAGGGACATCATAATGGCTTAATAAGCTGCTACCATAAGGACAGCGGTAAAACCAATAAAAAAGGAATAGAAAATGAAAAACACAAAAACCACAGTACTTCTAGCAGTCAGCTTGATTTTTTTGTTAGCTTTTTTTTCTGGCTGTAGCACTGATTCGCAGGTTGCCTCACGTAACCTCTCAAAAGCCGCCGAGATGTTTCAGATTGAAAGACGTGTTGTGTTCTTTAATGGAATCACAGACACGTATTTATTGTCAATCGAAGGGAGGTGTTCAATAGAGGATCAAGGAAACCAACTTGAGGTTACGTGCAAGACCAGCGACACGACTTTCAAGAAGCACTTTCTCGGCCTGTCTGACAATGTGAGTTATTTTGTTGAACAACTAGAATCGTCAAGTGTAAGTACGTACCGCTATAAGGTGATTTTTAAGCCATCTGTGATTGTTCCTGATGTAGACTTGAGTGTTGGAGATTAAAATGAAAACTCTTAACAAAATACTTGGAGGATAGGATGGGGGTCGAAAACAACAACGCTATAGTGGCCACAACATGGAGCAAAGAAGAAGTTGACAGAATATCGCGTTTCATCGAGTCGCTACCTGGCGAGGACGGGAAAATGTTTGTCGTTGGGCCACCGTTAATTAACAACAAAACCACAGTGGTAATGCTGCCAGATGGCTCTAAAAAAGGGTGGGCCGAGAGCGAGGCTTGCGACGAGTTGCGGGACCGCTTCGTGGTTGAGCTTGAAAAATCAAACTATGGCGATGGGAGTAACCCTTGGGACTTCGTTGAAGTCGGATTCGGAGAGTTTGGGCAGAAGGTTTTAAGAGGGAACTGCAAGAACATGTACGGAGATGAAGAATACGCCGGCTAACGCTGGTTTAACCGGCTCGTCCGGTTGAAACCTTTGTTGGCCATAGGTTTAAATTTGCAAAAAGGGTAAACCATGATCCAAGTAAAGACCATAGCGAGTGGCAGCAAAGGTAACTGCTACCACCTATCCTCTGGCAAACACGAACTCCTGATTGAGTGTGGGATAAAATGGCGAGATATCAAGGCGGCGCTCAATTTCGACATAGCTCGCATCAAAGCTTGTTGTATTTCCCACGCTCACCGGGACCATTGTCTTGCGGTCAGGGAGGTGTTGCTTGCCGGTATACCGGTGATTGCAAATGCAACCACTGCCAGCCGGTTAAATGTGCCAGAACGGTCCCTTTCTCACAAGATTAACGTGATTCTGAACGGGCAAGGTTTGAAGCATGATTTTGCCAGGACCATTTTCTGGAGGGTCTACGGATTCCCCCTCCGCCACGATGAAGACTACGACTGCACGGGGTATATGATCGAAGATGGTGACGATCAACTGATATTCATCACCGATACAGGATTTTCGGATCACACCTTTCCGGACTGTTCAATTCTCATGATCGAGGCCAATTTTTCTGAGAAACTATTGCATGAGGCCGTTGATTCAGGCACAACCAACAAAACGCTTGCAAACAGGATATATCAGCACCATATGAGCATCGAGCGGGTGGTCGAATTGATCAGAAAGAGCAAAATGGCCAGGCTGCGCGAGGTGCGATTGCTGCACCTGTCCGGAGCTCACAGCGATGAGGCGTTATTTAAGCGACTGGTACAAGAGGTTGCCGGGGTGCCTGTTTACGTTTAAATTTTACAAGGGGAAACAACTGTGATTGCCTACAAGTTTACAGGCGCCGAAATGAGAACAAGAGAGGCTGTTTTGAGTGACATGCCAGTGTTGCGAGACTACCAGCAGCGAGCCGTCGACGAGGCAAGGAACGTGGTTGCAAGTGGATTCAAAAAAATCATACTGGCATTGCCTACTGGAGCTGGTAAAAGTTGGATAATGGCAGAGATTATTCGCCTATCTATTTCAAAGGGATGCCGGGTACTATGGCTGGTACACCGGAGGAACCTGGTCGCACAGATGAGGGAAACGCTACTAAAGTTCGGGATTGATGCCGGAGTGATTATGGCGGGTGTCGACTCAGAGATGCATAAAAAAGTGCAGGTCGGGACATACCAAACATACTCAAGAAGGATTAAACTCGAAAACAGCCGGTTTTTTGTCGATGCGCAGGTTGTCCTTATCGACGAATGTCACAGGTCGCTGGGAAAAGTGTACATGGAAACCCTGGAGATGTACCATGACCGAGTTATTATTGGGTGTACCGCTACACCGATGAGGTCTGATGGCAAGCCGCTGGGGAATATTTACGAAAAGATTGTGGATGTGATCGGTGTTAAGGAGCTAGTTGAAGCCGGCCATCTAGCCACACCAAGGTACTATGCTCCTTCAACAGTTGACACGAGCGGGGTTAAAATAGTTCGGGGAGATTATGATATAAAGGGAATTGAAGCGAGAACGAACACCAAAAAGATAACCGGCGATATAGTAGATAACTGGCTCAGGGCAGCAGATGGACGGCCTACCATAGTTTTCTGTTTGACGGTGAAACACTCAATCAGTGTATGCGAAGAATTCCTGCGAGTTGGAATCTCAGCAGCCCACCTAGATGCCAGGTCCAGCGACGACGAAAGGGATCTGGTATTCCGAAAAATGCAATCCGGAGAACTGACGGTGCTTTGCAATGTTGCGCTGTATCAGGAAGGAATGGACTGCCCAAACATCTCATGTGTGGTAATGGCCAGGCCCACCAAATCGCTAGGACTTTATCGCCAGGCATGTGGCCGCGGACTTAGAGTATCATCCATGTATCCAGACTGCAAAATATTTGACCATGTAGGGTGCATCGAGGACCACGGGTATTTGACTGATGTCGTCGAGTGGACGCTCGAAGGAAACGAGAAAGCATACAGAGAGGTCGAGAAAAAAGAGAAGGAGAAGCGGCCAACAAAATGCTCGGCTTGCCATCTGGTGTTTGAAGGGTCTAAGGTTTGCCCTGACTGCGGTAGTCCAGTTACTTCATTTGGGCGGAAAGTAGAGGTTCAGGAGGGGACGCTTGAGGAAATATCCGGAAAGAAGGGGATGACAAAGGCAGACAAAAGGAGATGGTATGGGATGTGCCTGGCATATCAACTGCAGAAAGGATACAGGCACGGGTGGGCCGCGCACAAATACCGGGAACGTACCGGAGTATGGCCACGGAACGTGAGCGACGTTTCCCCAATCGAACCTGACGACGCATTTATCAACTTTATCATCCATCTGAATATCAAAAAAGCGAAGAGCAAAGATCGTGGCCGTAGAATTTGATGCGGTTAAAAAAGCGGCCAGCGGAAAGTGGCTAAGCGTATGGAGGTCACTCGGGATAAACGTAAATGAAACAGGACGTCACGGTCCATGCCCAGCCTGCTCACCAGGATCTAAAAAATCTGACAGGTTCAGGGTCGATAGGAACGTTGCGGAAAGGGGATCGTATTATTGCAATGGCTGTGGTCCTGGGTTCGGAATCGACCTGGTTATGAGGGTGCTCGGCATCGATGTAAGGGAAGCTATGGAGGCTGTCGCGAGCATTGTAGGTAATTGCGAACTGAATCCTGTCCCGGAAGAAAAGCCGGTGTCTCCAGATTTGCTAAGGAAAACATTTATTGAATCGGCACCAATAAGACGTGGTGACGTTGCGCACCGATATCTTACAAACCGGGGGTTGAAGGATATCCCGGGATGCTTGAGGCATACTCGAAAATGCTGGAACGTGGAGACGAAGCAGAATGAACACGCATTGCTGGCAGTATTTACAGGGGCAGACAACAAAGCAGTAACAATGCAGCGAATATATTTGACACCTGAAGGAAACAAACTACCAGTTGCAGCACCAAAAATGCACATGCCATGCATCGGGCAAATGGTTGGGGGTGCGGTGAGGCTTTACGATTGCGACAGTATATTAGGGGTAGCTGAGGGGATAGAGACGGCAATAGCTGCACATGACGATCTCGGAATACCGGTGTGGGCAACGCTGAGCACCTCGCTGATGGAATCATTTATCCCGCCGCCAGCCGTGAAAGAGGCCATAATAATTGCTGATAATGACCAAAATTTTGCTGGACAAAAGGCGGCATATAAACTAGCCAACAGACTGTCGGTAATCAACAAGTTGTCGGTCCAGGTTTTCACGCCGGTGACGGTAGGGCATGACTGGCTGGACGTGGTTAACCGCCAAGCTCACCGGCTGGCATAACTAGGAGCATGAAAGAATGAACAAAGATGAAACCATAGAAGACACCGGCACCGGCGCTGGTGCCAATCCGATGAAACACCTTATTAATAAACCTGTACTCCTGCACGGGGATTGCCTCCAGTTGATGGGAACGCTTGAAGCCGGGAGCGTTGACCTGGTACTGCCCGACCCGCCATTTACTTGCTGTTAGTCTATTGACAAGTCTGCAAGTATAGAGTATATATACCCATATGAAAAAGAGAATATTTACACAACGGCACAGGGACAATATTAGTAAGGCTTGCATGGGGCGCAAAACATGGTCTAAGGGTAAGAAGATGCCCAAAGAATCAGTATATAAGAATATGGCATCTCACTCGCGGTTTGCCGTTACTGCTGAGTGGTTATCTCAATTTGATGACATAGAAAAACTAAAACTGCTCAATGATTGCATAACTAACAGGTCTGGGCGGTTTGATGTTTCTACAGAATGGTATCAAGACTATTTATTGTTTTTTTATTCATGTGGACAATTTAATGCCATATATGAAACATGGGTCAATTCTGGGAAAGAAGCATACTTAAAACCATCTATTGATCATATTCATCCCAAGGCAAAAGGGGGAACGAACGAGCTACGCAATATACAATTCTTGACGTGGTTTGAGAACAGGTGCAAAAATGATATGACCCAAGAAGAATGGGAGAACATTAAATCAAATATTGGTAGATATTTAATATGAGCAAACAAGGAGATTTGGGTTTGCAAGAATTTGAGTTGCATTGCGGCGACTGCCTTGATGTAATGAAAATTATCCCTGATTCATCAGTGGATATGATTCTTGCAGACCCTCCATAGCTTTACGGAACTACAGCGTGTAAGTGGGATTCGATTATTCCTCTTGCGCCGATGTGGGAACAACTTAAGCGGATCATTAAGCCGAACGGTGCTATTTTACTTATGGCGCAAACTCCTTTTGACAAAGTGCTCGGCGTTAGTAATTTAAATATGCTGCGATACGAGTGGCTATGGGTGAAGGAGCAGGGTACCGGAAACCTAAATGCAAACAAAATGCCGCTAAAGAAACACGAGAATATCCTTGTGTTTTATAAAAAACTTCCAAATTATAACCCACAGTTTACAGACGGGAAGGCATATACAATTACACGCAAGTATAATGATAATGAGGTTTTCGGGAAGACTGGGACAAAAGAAGGATATATAACTCAGAACAAAGGCAAACGATACCCAACAAGCTTGATAGAATGCAACAGAGACTTAAGAAATAGGATGCACCCAACGCAAAAGCCAGTAGCCTTGATGGAGTACCTAATCAAGACCTACACCAACAAGTGCGACACGGTACTTGATTTCTGCGCTGGTAGCTTTACAACTGGTGTTGCATGTGTTAATCTAAACCGTAGATTCATAGGGATCGAATTAGATAAAGATTATTACAATATTGGAGTTAAAAGGGTAAATGGTGCAATAGAATGCCAGCGTTTAAAGACAGGACAGGGCAGAGGTATGGGCGATTAGTTGTCATACAGCACGAAGGAAAAGACCACAGAGGAAAACATCTATGGATGTGTAAATGTGATTGTGGGGCTAACAAGATAGTAGTTGGCGATAATCTTTCTAGTAAAAAATCTAAAAGTTGCGGGTGTCTTCTCACTGAATTTTTACTAAGACGTGGGAACCAGTACGGACTTTTTGAAGATAGGGAAAAAGCCTTACTTAGAGTTCAATATAGCCATCTAAAGCGAAGAAATAAAAAAATGGGCTTTAGTAATGTTATTAGTTTTAGAAAATTCTCTCTATTATCTAAATCCCCTTGTAAATATTGTGGGCTATCTCATTCAAAAGAGATTGAAGATAGACTTAACGAGTCAAACGCCAGAAAACGATTGTCTGACCATATCCTCAAATGCAATGGGGTAGATAGAGTTAACAATTCAAAAGGGTACACTGGTAGCAATACTGTTGCATGTTGTAAATATTGCAACTTTGCAAAACATACAATGAGCGAGAACGATTTTTATACTTGGATTGCAAGAGTGTACAGGCACAGCGTTCAGGCACAACCGGCGTAGCTTGCAAGAACCTTGGCCGGAACTTCATAGGCATTGAGCTTGACGAAACATATTTTGCAGTTGCGCGGGAACGTGTAAACAAGTGGGAATAGACATGGCAGGAATTAGCCCAACACAGAGAACGCTCAAAGCAATGCGCGAACAAGGCAGGTTGTGCGGTATTGTAGAAAGATTCAACCGGAACGTCGGAGCGTTTGGAATACGACAAGATCTGTTCGGGTTCATCGACATTATCTGCATTGACCCTACGGCTGGAATCGTCGCCGTACAGTCATGCGGACAGGCCTATTCAGAGCACGTTAAGAAGCTCATGGAAGAGCGCAACGAAGCCGTCTACGAATGGCTTAAACACGCACCGTGCGAGCTGTGGTCATGGCGCAAAGTGAAACTGAATCGCAATGGAGCGGCAATGCGCTGGAAGCCAAGAATAGCCGACGTTGTGCTAGATGGTGAGAACGTAGTTGTTATTGAAAGGAAATCATGACCTGTGAATTCTGCGGACTCAGGTCGAGTTTGACTCTTTTCTTGAGATCATAGACAGCGTGACCAGTGATTGGCCGGACAACCAACGGAGAGTCGCTAACGGGATTTCAAACCTCGCGGGGCTTCTTTAACCCAATCGCCAAAATAACTGGTTCCGCGCTGTTTGCGGCATCCGCGTCGATTTATTGGTTAACAATTGGGGTTGATATGAAAAAAGAACAAAAAGAGTATGCGGTAATAGATAGAACTGAGTCGTTTCTCCAGAGTGTTTTCTCTGACATGGTGACGTTTTGCTTCCTGGCGTTCTGTATTTATATAAGCATTGGAAGCACGTGGTGGACGTTTCTGACTGGCATTCTTTTTATGATTTTCGGTTTCGGTCAGGTTGCTTATGTAATGAATCTCCGGAAGAAGAAATTTACATCAAAGAAAGACTTGATTGAGTGGGCCGAAAGTCTTGAGTGGTCTAACGACCAACAAGGGGAAAACATGAATGAATTTGTAACTGCATTCAATACTATTGCGAACGCTGTTCACGAGAATGCCATAGCCAAGGGGTGGTGGGAGGGCGAACGAAACGATGGTGAGTTGATAGCTCTTTGCCATTCCGAACTCTCAGAGGCTCTTGAGGCATTACGCGCCGGCAATGGGCCAGACAACAAATTGCCAGAATTTTCCGCGTGCGAGGTTGAGCTTGCCGATGTTATCATCAGGATAATGGATATGGCTGCGGCCAGGGGATGGGAGGTGGCCGAGGCTCTGGTTGCGAAAATTGAATTTAACGCCAACCGTGAGTACCGGCATGGTGGGAAGGCATTTTGATGCGGCGAAAAATGACCCCACAATACTGCCCGAATGCTTACGGCAAAGATATGGAGGAGAGCGGGAACATCCGCCATTGCATCTCTATCCAGGAGTCAGGAAGAAGCAGATGCAAAGAATGTCGATATTACACCAAGAAGGAGGTAGAAGTTAAACGAGAGCCTGACAGAAGAAAGCCTCCTGTGCAGGGCTCGCTTTTTTAAGATTATTCATGTTTTGGATGGTTTCGGCACATTGTTTTGCCATTTGAAAACGCAAAGAGTCGAAACCTTCAAGTTCCCGACCCACAAGGGGCTGGGTTTTTACCAAAACAACTCATATAAACAATAATAAAAAGGCCCCTTGCACTAGGTAAGGGGCCTTTTTTGGGGGTTATAACAGCGCGGGAATTAAAACGGGACATCCTCTCCCGTACTGGGCGTAGGGCCTTGAGCAGGGCTATCTCTTTGAGTGTTTGACGATTGTGCTCTGCCACTATCACCCTTCCCGGACAGCATCTTCATTTCCCTGGCAACGATCTCGGTGGTATACCGGTCGGTTCCATCCTGGGCCTGCCACTTCCTGGTCTGTAGCTTACCCTCGATGTAGACCTTCGCACCCTTGGCAAGATACTCGCCGCATATCTCAGCCAGCCTTTTCCAAGCCACTACCCGGTGCCACTCTGTCTGCTCCTGCTTATTCCCGTCGGCGCCCTTCCACTGCTCGGTGGTTGCGACTGTAAACGTGGCGACTGTTGCACCGTTTGTGGTGTGGCGCACTTCCGGATCTGCACCTAGGTTTCCGATTAAAATTACCTTGTTTACCATTTGATTTCCTTTGTGGTTTTGATTTTTCCAGGACTGTGTGCCGCGTCGTTAGAATCTTGATTGAAACCGGCGCTAGTTTTCTCTGCCTGATCTCTGGACATAGTCCACCCCACCCCGTTCTTCTGCACCGTATATGAAGTGCAGTTTGGCATGGGGTAAAAGCCAAAACCCCCAAAAAAGTGAAAATGGCCTAAGAAAAAAGCCAAAATCTCTTCAGAGGTGCCGGTTGTGATTTATCGAGGTGCCAATGTTTGAGACTTGGCCTTGTCCCTGCCCCACCGTAATCCCGTGGTCGGCGAATCTTTCGTGCGTTTGGTGAGCCTCACAACCCACCAACCTCGTTTATCCCCTTGGGGCGTCTGGGGTAGAGACGCCACAACCGATCTTTTCCACAAACTCTGCACAGGTTATTTTCGTGCTTGGTGGAACAAGCGTGGCCGAAAAAACGCTGAATAAAAAAAGCCTAAAAAAAGCCAGATAAGCACCCCCCACTGACCCCCGTCTGCACAACTGGGAGGTGCCCACCTGGCTACGACTATTAATTTACATGCATGGGGGTGTTTGAACAAGTGATTTTAATACCTCCTTGTACTTTTTCGTTGTTGGCTTTATGATTCTGGTGTAGCTGCGACCGCGACATCCGCGACACTTGCGACACATAGCACAGATAAACCACCTACTGTCGCAACTGTCATTGTCGCAAGGGGGTTGTTTCAGGCTACCCCTGAAACAACCCCCAGAAGGCCGAGAAAAGGGATCCTTGCGGTTCATTACGTTTTTGTGGTATTAATTAGGTATGGATATAAAAATAGACACATCTCGGTTTATGAAGATCAGCGAGAGCATGGAAAAGCAGGTAAGGTATGCCACCATGATTGCGTTGTCGGATACTGCCATTGATGTGGCCAAGGTCGAAAAGCAGCTCATTAAACAATCTATCGACAGGCCGACAGCGTTCACAGTCAATGCACCCCGATATATAAGGGCGACAAGGTCCAGGCTAGTATCACAGGTATATCTGGCGCCGATCCAAGCAGCATACCTACGCACACAGATAACTGGGGGGACGATCCACGGAAGAAAGCCAGCTCCAACCCCAGCAGCCGAGAACAAGTTTGGCAACCTGCCCAAAGGAGCACTCAAGAGGAAAGGTGTGTACACAGTCAAGAGCAGTGGTAGGGTGTTTACGTTTAAGCGATCAGGCAAGGGCAAGTCTACCTTTATTGCTACTGGTACTAACGTGCGCAGGTACAGTCCCATCTTCCCATTCTACGAGCGCGGTATCAGCAGGGCGCAGGCCGTGTTCCCTCGTAAGTTCGGGCCGGCACTGAGGAAAGCGATTGCTACTGCCAGGTGATCTTGGGTCCTCCCTGGGGATTTTGTGCCGAGGGTGTTTCGCGC
>Ga0209919_1000073_pt1 | contig 47946 bp, 41 predicted proteins | sample SalPon2A_C_D2_MG_FD_185721 | JGI IMG/M metagenome (GOLD analysis project Ga0209919, IMG submission 185721) | Soil microbial communities from South San Francisco under conditions of wetland restoration - Salt Pond MetaG R2A_C_D2_MG (SPAdes)... | ecosystem: Environmental > Terrestrial > Soil >... | reverse complement strand
AAAGAGCTAATATAATAGTTACTGCAACAGGTAACAAAGACATCATTACAGAAAAAATATTCAGGTTAATGAACGATAAAACTATAGTCTGTAATATCGGTCATTTTGATAATGAAATAGATATGGCTTGGCTGAATAAAAACTACGGAAATACAAAAGATACAATTAAGCCACAGGTTGATCTCTACAATATAGATGGAAATGAAATCATAGTTCTGGCAGAAGGCAGACTGGTTAATCTAGGTTGCGCGACCGGACATCCTTCATTTGTAATGTCAAACTCATTTTCCAACCAGACGCTCGCACAAATCGAGTTATGGAATCATTCAGATAAATATGAGAATAAAGTTTACATGCTTCCTAAACATCTCGATGAAAAAGTTGCAAAGCTGCATCTTGCACAGATTGGTGTGGAACTTGAAATTTTAACACCGGAACAGGCAAAATACATCGGTGTTAAGGTTGAAGGACCTTATAAGCCTGATTATTACAGGTATTAATAATTAATTTCACTTTCGAATGGGCGGGTTATCAACCCGCTTCTTATTCCAGATAAATCTTTGTAGTGTTTCTATAATATTTAACTGTCAACTTTTTTACTTTTTGATCTTCTCATTTAACGCGGAAAAAATCAAGCTCATTTATTTGTAATATTTTCCCTAATTTCTTTTTAATTCGCGCATAGATATTTGCATATTTTGAAGCCAGGAATGAATCTATTATTTCAGCAACTTCGGGTGTTCTCAAATATCCAAATGATTTGTGAGGATTGCTAATCCCTTGGTATACAAAATTGTTCCTGACCATTTTATCATCTATTGCCAGATTTTTTGAACTCTTTTTGTAATATTTTGATAGCGTATGGTTTATTGCGACCTGGTCTTCAAGATCAGCCAAATTATACCAATGGTTTATAATATTATCAGGCACCCTGAGTTTGTTAATTGATTTTTGTTTCTGCTCATCAGAATAATTGTCTATAACATATTTTTGACCCAGAGGGGAACCAATTGTAATCAGAGTATCAATTTTAATATCGGGTAGTCTTTCAATTAACACATCTTGGGAAATTATTGAACCCATTGAATGCGCAATTAATAAAATAGTTTTGTCTTTGTGTTCTCTTAATTTATTTGTAAGCCTGTCCAGTATTGCATCCCGTGCGAGTATTTTTTTTCCGCTATTTTCTAAATAAACTGGAGCATAATAACTTTCAAGATCTTTCATATGCATATGAATAAATAATTCAGTAATTGTCTTGTTCTCAAGGGACAAAACTCCGTTAACCATTAACTTATCGTAATATTTTTCCAGGTATTCAATCGCTTTTTGTCTGAAGCCTGCTGGTTCTTTAATGCTCGTAAATTCTTCCGGCACGTATTTTTCAGCCATATAGCAGGGTTTATTCTTATCCGTTTCTTCAGGATTAAGAGGTGATTTGTGAAGTATATCTGCCCAGTAGACCATTTCAAAATCTAAATCGGGGGGAGAGTAATTATATTTTTTTAGTCCTTCGTAGATTGAATTAAGCCACCATTTTCTCAGAATATTTATAGGGGGCTTATTTCCTATTCCGTGAATTCCAATTATTATCTTTTTCATAATACTTAAAAGGTATAACCTAATTTAATTAAAAATAATAAGAAGTTATTTACTTTTGTATACACAATCTATAAAAGTAAATTAGATATTTAATTACTGTAAACTTATCATTACATAATAGTATAGTTGATAATTCTTTTTTGCTAATCTATGTACATCTCCTTAACTTAAAATGAACATTTTCTGAAATTATACTTTATTTAATTAAGTATTTATGCAGAATAAAAAAGGGACGACTGAAAGTCAGCCTACGTTTGCACGTGATCTTGGGCTTTTTGATGCTACAATGATTGGTATTGGCGCAATGATTGGCGCCGGAATCTTTGTGCTTACAGGTATCGCTGCAGGTGAAGCGGGTCCCGCTTCAATTCTTGCCTTTGCTTTAAATGGAGTGGTTACATTATTAACTGCTTTCGCTTACGCTGAACTCGCATCGGCTATTCCCAAAGCAGGTGGCGGATATTCATTTGTAAAAATGGCTTACCCGGGTGCTGTAGGTTTTGTATCCGGGTGGATGCTTTGGTTCGCTTACACGGTTGCCTGCAGTTTATACGCTCTTGGATTTGCAGGCTATTTCTGGGAATTTCTACACAAGTACATTCCTTTTATTTCCACTGGTGTTTTTTCTTTTCTTGGTAATAAAGCCCCGGTATTAATCGTTACGGTTGTAATAGGATCGGTATTTATCTGGTTGAATGCCCGTGGAGCTGAGGTAACAGGAAAGGCAGAGAATGCTTTGACAATTTCAAAATTAATTGTGCTTTGCATTTTTGTCTATTTTGGGTTGAAAGAGATCTTTGGGAATCCCCACCAGGTTAGTGAAAGTTTTACTCCTTTTTTCGCTAAAGGGTTTGGGGGAGTTTTTATTGCAATGGGCTTAACTTTTATTGCATTTGAAGGTTATGATTTAATAGCCACAGTTGCAGAGGAAATAAAATCTCCGGAAATAAATATTCCCAAGGCTACTTTTATTGCTCTCGGTGTAACAATCATTATGTACCTGCTAATTCTTTTTGTTTCGCTTGCAGCAATAAATCCCGGCTCAATGCCAAGCTGGGAATTCCTGGGGAAATTTAAAGAAACTGCTATAGTTCGGGCAGCTGAGAATTTTATGCCTGCTATAGGGGTGGCATTAATTGTTTTCGGTGGAATATTATCTACTTCGTCTGCGTTAAATGCTACAGTGATGGCCGCTTCCCGTGTGGCATTTTCTATGGGAAGGGACCTCTGGTTACCAAAACGGGTTTCAAAAATTCACGCTGTACGGAGAACTCCTCATATTGCAATATATTTAACCGGAACAATTTTATTGGTAATGGCCGTTACTCTTCCTATAGAGACCGTCGGTTCTGCCGCGAGTTTAATGTTTCTTTTAACATTTGCACTTGTAAATTTATCAGTAATTGTTTTACGTAGAAATCACCCCGAAATTCCCAGGAAATATAAAGTCCCGTTTTATCCAGTTGTTCCAATATTGGGTTTTGCGCTAAATATATTTCTTGCTTTATACCAGTTTGATTTTCAACCAATTGCCTGGTACGTAACAATTGGATGGATAGCATTTGGATTACTTCTATACTATTCAATTTTTGAAAAACAGGCCGCAACAATTGAACCGCAGGTACTATTGCCGAAGACCCAGGTTTCAGAGCTGGATAAAGAACCTTCTGTTATTGTGGCAATTTATAATCCTGAAACAATTGGAATATTACTGAAGCTTGCGATTCCTGTTGCTAAACAAAGAAACCAGAGAATTCTTGCAATAAGTGTTGTTGAAGTCCCACGACAGATGCCAATTCACGAAGGTATGAGATATGCACATCATAAAGAAGCTTTATTAAATAAAGCAAAAAAAATCGGGCAGGAATTCAAAATTGAAATTGAAACTGATGTTATTATTGGGCACCATGCTTCCCAGGGAATATTAGCCGCCACTTATCAGCATAATGCTAGTATGCTTGTAATGGGGTGGAAAGGGTTTACAAAAACAAGGGATAGAATTTTTGGTGAAATTGCTGATAGAGTTATTCGATTTGCGCCCTGCGATTTAATGATGCTGAAAATTGGCGAATCAAATAAAATTGAAAATTGTTTCTTACCTACTGCGGGAGGTCCAAATGCTGAACTCGCTTCAACGATATTAAATTCAATAGCAAAAGAATTAAATCTATCAGTTACAGCCGGATTTATAACCAGGGAAGACCCTTCTCAGGAACAAATTGAATTTGGAAATAATAGTATTAAAGCTACCCTAAGTAATCTTGATCCTGGTATAAGGAGTAAAGAAAAACTAATTAAATCCAGATCTATTGCCGGAGGAATTGCAAAAGCAGGCAAAGATTTTGACCTGGTTATAATTGGTGCTGCCAAAGAACCATTATTCCGCAAAATGCTGTTCGGCGAAATACCTGAAAAAGTTGCACGATTTTCTCCAACCTCAGTGCTTGTTGTAAAAAGATATGAAGGAATTGTGAAAAATATTCTAAAAAAAGTTTTGGGATAAATATTTATTTCTATTTATCCCCTTTTTAAGGATCTTAGAATATTTAAAAAATATTCTGCACTGCAAAAAGAGAAACCAGGCTTATTATTATCCAGATAGATATCCCGAGCAGTAATGGCCTGACACCTACTGCTTTAATCCTTTCCCTGGTAAGACCGGCTCCAATTAAAAACAGAGTTACAGTTAATATCTTTTTTGAAAGATTACTCAGAATAATATTCACTGATGAGAGTGATGGAACGTAGGTATTAATAATCATTGTTAGAATAAAACCCAGAATAAATAGTGGCAGCTTAATTTTAGTTTTTTTATTCTTGGTAAGAAACATCATTAAAAATACAAGCGGGATAATCCAGAGAGATCTTGCAAGTTTTACAGTGATCGCTGTTTGCAAAGCATCATGTCCGTAAACCTGTCCAGCAGCAACCACTGAACTTGTATCGTGTATTGCGACCGCTGCCCACATTCCAAAATGTGTTTGCGTCATATGTAGTAAATGGCCGATATACGGGAATAGAAATAAAGCAATTGCATTAAGGATAAATACTGTCCCCAGTGAAACAGACATTTCTTCTTCATTTGCTCTTACAACGGGACTAACTGCCGCTATTGCACTACCCCCGCATATTGCAGTTCCTGAAGCAATTAACAGCCGTGTGTTTTTCCCAACTTTCAAGAATTTTCCCAGGAGAATTCCGGCAGTAAGAGTTATAGAAATGGTGGCAATTGCCAGAAGAATTCCCTGCTTGCTTGAGCTTATAGCTGCTTGCAAATTCATTCCAAAGCCAAGTCCGATTACCGCAATCTTTAATAACATCTTTGTGGCTTTATTATTTAAGTGAATAAACGGGTGCCCGATTGTCTGGGCTAAAATTATTCCTAATAGTAAAGCTATAGGGGTAGTGACGTAAGGAGTCATGCACAGGATTATCAGCCCTATAAAAATTATTTGTTTGTAAGTGTTTGGTACTGTAAAACTTCTCATAATAATAGAAATCCTTTTTTATTGCAGGTAAAAGTAGAGATCAAAAAAATTAATTACGAGAAGTGTTTTGTTATGTATTATAACTATTTGTAATAGCCGGATGCGAAGCGAATGAATGCGGATGAAAGTCCGCCGGGGGAGCCATGCTTATGCACGAAGTAAAGTTGACGATCAAGATTTAATCCCGGGATTTCGATTACCCTAAACTTTCCTTCTGCTAATTCTGATGAAATAGATTGAATTGATAAAAAACCTATGCAATCATTATGCTGTAAAAAAAGTTTTATACTTTCTGTGCTTCCAAGATGAAGAAGAATTTTAAGATCACTCAGCTTTATTCTTTTCTTGCCAAGTGCTTTTTCAATTATTGCCAATGTTCCTGAACCTCTTTCCCTCAAAACAACGGGAGTGCTTTTCAGTTCTTTTATACTCAGTTTTTCTTTATGGCTGAATATTTTGTTCTTTGCAGAAACTACAGCAACAAGTTCATCTTTAATAAAGGGAATATATTTTAGCTGTTTATGATTTCTTGTACCCTCTATCATACCGATATCAATTTTTTTTGAAAAAATCGCAGCTTCAATTTCTTTTGAATTTCCATTTAGCAACACCGGGTTTACATTTGGAAATTTTGAAATAAATTTTGCGAGAACCGGGGGTAAAATATATTGAGCAATTGTAGTACTAGCCCCAATTTTGAGCGAACCGTTTAGTTGTCGCTTTTTTGTTCCGAGTTCAAATGAAAGCTCATTATATATTGAGAGAAGCTTTTCAGCATAATTTAGAAAAGTGGCGCCATCGGCAGTTAGGGCCAGACCGTTCCTGTTTCGATCAAATAATTGCACACCTAAACTTTCTTCCAGTTCTTTAATATGTTTACTTACAGCAGGCTGACTAATATGTAACTCTTTTGCGGTTTCTGTAAAATTCAGTTTTTGCGCAGAAATATAAAATACCTGTAATCTAAAGTCAGTCATTGTAAAATTACATTATTTGTTAATATCAGAATTATTAAACATATTATTATTCAGTAAAGTTCATCTCCCTATCCTATTGTACATCTATTTCTGTTTCTAATTTGTGTTTTGGCGGACGTTCATAAAGTAATGATAAATATTTATAGTAATTTGCCAGTTCCGGCTGAACCTGGTCCCAGGTGAATCTCCATGACCAGTTGCCACCCAGCTTACTTGGGAAATTCATTCTTGCCTCACTTCCGAGGTTAAGAATATCCTGCATAGGAATTAAAACTGTATTTGCTACAGAAGCATAGGCGGTTCTGATTAATTCAGCTGTAAAATCATTACCATCATATGCTAAGTATTTTCTTGCATGCTCAAATATATCATTATCCTGTTCTTTTGCTTTTTCAAAATAAGCTCTGGTTGTGTCATTATCGTGTGAACCTGTATATACACAGCAATTAAGTATGTAATTATGTGGAAGAAATTTGTTTTCCATCCCTGTCCCAAAGGCGAACTGAAGAATCTTCATTCCGGGGAAATCAAACTGATCTCTAAGTGCTTCAACTGATTTAGTAATTACGCCAAGGTCCTCAGCAATAATCGGTAATTCACCAAAATGATTTTTCAAAGAATTAAATAATTTTTCTCCCGGCGCTTTTACCCATTTGCCAGTAATTGCATTCGGTGCATCTCCGGGAATTTCCCAGTAGGCATCAAAACCTCTGAAATGGTCTATTCGTATAATGTCAATAAATTTCAGAAGGGTGTCGACTCTTCTTCTCCACCACTCAAAATCATTCTTTTCCATTTGCTCCCATTTATAGAGAGGATTTCCCCATAATTGCCCGGTTTCACTGAAGTAATCCGGGGGTACACCGGCAACAGATTGAAGTTTGCCACTTTTATCTACCGTAAATAATTCTTTGTTTGCCCAAAGATCAGCACTGTCGTACGCAATAAAGATAGGGACGTCACCAATTATCTTTATGCCTTTTTTGTTCGCATATATTTTTACTTCTTTCCACTGTTTAAAGAAAATAAACTGAATGAATTTCTGGTAAAGTATCTGATCTGATAATTTTCCCCGCCATTCTTTCATTATTCCTTGTTCTCTTTCAACCAGGCCCTTTTCCCATTTATTCCACGGGGTTCCTGAGTGGAAATCTTTTAAAGCCATAAAGAAGGAAAAGTCTTCGAGCCAATCAGTCTGTTCATTGGAAAAATTTTCAAATTCTTCCTTTAACCCTTTGGAGTTTATTTTAAATGCATTAAATGCTTGCAGGAATAATTCTTTCTTATAATTTATTATTTTTCCAAAATCTACCTGGTACGGATTTAACTCCGGTGTTTTATCAATTTGTTCTTTTGTTAAAAATCCGTCCTCAAAAAGTTTTTCAGGGCTAATTAATAAAGGATTGCCAGCAAAGGCGGAGAGGCACTGGTAGGGAGAATCACCGTATCCTGTTGGTCCCAGAGGTAAGACCTGCCATAGTTTTTGTCCTGCGTGTTCTAAGAAATTGATGAAATTAAAAGCTTCAGGACCCAAATCACCGATTCCAAACTTTCCAGGGAGTGACGTTGGGTGAAGAAGTATTCCTGCATTGCGTTCGAAAATCATTTTATTCCGTGGTTATTGACTAGACAAATATATATATGGAAAACCAAAGCTAAAATATAAATTTAAAATACCCTTTAAATGATAATAAAGGGAAAATTGTTATAGAATATTTAATAAATATTTTCTTGAGTGTTTATACGGATTGGTGATAAAAGATCTTTTGAAACTAGAACAAAAACGCTCTGAATATTATATCAGTCTGTTTAATAAAATTTATCTGGTAAAATCAGAATAAATAGGCTCCGGATATATTTTGGACTTTATTAAATCTCCAGGATATGGAGTCCCAAATAGTGTATATCGCGCATTATTTGTCACATTATGTAATATAATAGGTATTTAGAAACCTAATTTAATACCAATTACATTTGATTTAATTTAAATAACTCCTTATACTAAAAACAACATGAGTTTTCTACCTTTTATTGCTTACTAATTAAATATCTTTTACTGGATTAAACTTTTTATCAAGATACTATGTGGTTTGTAATATGAATCAAAAAGCCAAAAAATGAAAATGAAAAATAAGATGAACTATAAGAAAATTCTTTATATAATTGGCGGCTTATTCTTTATAGTGATATTATATCTACTTTTTTCCCCTTCATCCAAACCCGGTATGAAAGAGCTTAAAAAGCAAATTAATAACAAGAAAAAACTTACAGTTTTAATCAGGAATTCACCATCAGTTTATTATGAAGGGGTTGATGGACCAACAGGTTTTGAGTATGACCTTGTAAAAGCACTTGCCGATTCACTGGGTATGCAACTTGAACTTAAAGTGTATTATAGCGTAAATGAAGTATTAGACGCAATAAATAATGGAGAAGGTGATTTAGCAACAGCTGCAATTACCATTACAAAGAAAAGAGAAAATAAATATGAATTTAGCGAACCATACCAGAAAGTTCAGCAACTGGTTATTTATAAAAGAGGGAATACCTTCCCCGACTCATTATCAGACCTTGTTAATTTCAATATTCTAGTGAGCAGTAATAGCAGTTATGACCAGAGATTGAAATCACTTAAAGTAAAATATCCTGATTTAACCTGGGAAACAACAGATGAACTTTCAACAGAACAAATCTTGGAAAAAGTATCTAAAGGTGAAGTTGAATGTACAATTGCTGATAACAGCTTATTCGCTATCAATCAAAGATATTTCCCCAGGCTTGAAGACGCAATTCCAATTAGCGAAGAACAGTCCTTAGGATTTGCGATAAATAAAAAGAATAAGGCTTTACAAAAATATGTAAATCTATGGCTGGAAGAGTTTGAGAATAAAAAACAAATGGCAATCCTAAGGGATAGGTACTATGGACACATAAATATTTTTGACTATGTGGATATCAGAACTTTTCATAACAGAATCAATACCAGGCTTCCGAAATATGAAGGTTTATTTAAAAAGGCTGGGAATAAAAATAATATTCCATGGGAATTATTAGCCGCGCAAGCTTATCAGGAATCTCATTGGGACCCAAAAGCCAAAAGCCCAACTGGTGTAAGAGGGATAATGATGCTTACAGAAAATACGGCAAAATCGCTTGGTGTTTCAAATAGGATGGATGCCGCCGAAAGTATTTTGGGTGGAGCAAAGTATCTAAAGCGATTGGAAAGAATAGTACCAGACGAATTTAAGGAAGATGATAAAATTTATTATTCATTGGCGGCTTATAATGTTGGAATGGGGCATATGAAAGATGCTCGCAAACTTGCTGAAAAATTGGGCTTCGATACTACAACATGGAAAGGCCTAAAGAAAGTGCTACCATTATTGAGTAATAAAAAATATTATAAAACCCTGGAATATGGTTATGCAAGAGGCACTGAGCCGGTCAGGTATATAAACCGGATTCAAAATTATACTGAAATACTCGAACAGAAATTGTAATTATTTATTTGATTATTATGATACTAAAGAACCTGATTATCGCTTATTTGGCAATGCCCAAAATTTCAATAAATTGTTGCGGAAAGACGGGAATGCATTGATATTGTCTAAATATAAACTTTCCATTTGAAATTGATTATTAATTTCATTATTTAATTAAAAAATATAATATCTTAATGTGAGATTATGATGAAAAAAAATATTAAAAACCCAAAGCTGTACGCTCAGAATATCAGAGCAAGTTTTCAAAAATTTCTTGGTTTTTATCAGCACAATACTGTGTTAGGAAGCGAAAAAGAAAAAATGCGGAAACTAATGGTTAATAAAGCTAAGGAAGTAATAAAGTCACCAGATAAAAAAATTGTAGAAACCTTTGCCGGTAATAAAGCAAACCGAACAAGATTGAGACTAGTAAGGCTTTTTAATAAAGAAAAGGAAATTGAAAAAGAAGGTAAAATTATAAAAGAAAAGTTTAAGAGTTTATTAGAAGAATAAAGTAGTATGGATATCAACCTCTAAAGCTGGTAACAATAATTAATGAGCCCGCTAGAATGGGTTTTTATTGTCTCTTGTGTTAGATTATGATATAGTCAAGGAAAACCAAAATTGATCTGAACAGATCATTTTTTGCTATTTTTCTAATAAGTGGAGTAAAATAAAAAGTCCCGTCAATTGCGGGACTTTTTCCGTTGCGGAGAGTCAGGGAGTCGTTGCAGCTCTCGATTTTATTCAGTTTTCGCAGCATTATGATGGTTGAATACCAAATGGTAACTGGAAGATAAATATCTTTTTTGTTTGTGGGGCATTTTTTCAAATAGATTTCTTAATTTCTTTAATTAAAGTTAATGTCTTTTTATAACTGCCGTTATCATTTCCCAAAGATTTAATAACAGCACTTCCGACAATAACCCCGTCACTAAATTCTGAATATCTTTTTGCATCTTCACCGTTCCCAATCCCGAAACCAACCAGCATATTATTCTTTGTTAAAAGACTTCCGGAGTTTTTAATATATTGAAGATTATTGTTTGAATCTCTGACTCCTGTTGTTCCGCTAATACTTACGCAATAAACAAATCCGCTGCTTTTTTCGTCAATTTGTTTCACTCTGTTTTTAGTAGTAGTAGGAGAGATTAAAAGTATTTTATCTATTCCGTTAAACTTGTCACAATAAAAATCTTCATATTCTTCTACAGGAATATCTGGAATAATCACACCATCTACCCCGGTATCTTTACAGGAATTTGCAAAATTTTCGATCCCGTAGCTTAAAACGGGATTTGCATATCCCATCAATATTACGGGTTTGTCCGTTTCCTGTTTGATTTTTGCGACATATTCAAATATCATTTCAAGGTTTATTCCATTATCAAGCGCCGCTTTTGATGATTGCTGGATTACCGGCCCATCGGCAAGCGGATCACTGAAGGGGAAACCTATTTCAAGCATATCCGCACCTGATTCCAGAATTTTTAAAGCGAGCGCGGGGAAATTGTTTTTGTCAGGGAAGCCGCCTGTTAGAAAAACCGAAAGAACTTTTTCGTTTCTATGATTAATCTCGGTTATATATTTTTTAATCCCGCTCAATTTTATTCTCCGAATTTTCGTATTAGTGTGTCAAGATCTTTATCACCGCGACCACTGATATTGACAATTAAAACCTGGCCTCTTGAAGTTTGAGGCATCAGTTTTTCGAGATAAGCCAGTGCGTGTGAAGTTTCAAGTGCGGGAATAATCCCTTCTTTTTCCGAGAGAAGTTTTGCTGCAACAAGCGCTTCTTCATCTGTAATTGAATCATATATAACTCTTGATTGATCTTTCAAATAGCTATGTTCCGGCCCAATGCCCGGGTAATCAAGACCGGCGGAAACCGAATATACCTCTTTGATTTGTCCGTAATTATCCTGTAACAGGTAGGTCTTCATTCCCTGGAAAATTCCTTCGCGACCCAGCGCCAGAGTTGCACTGTGTTTCTCCGTATTTAAGCCGAATCCTGCCGCTTCGACACCAATAAGTTTTACTTCTTCCTGCAGGAAGGAATAAAAAATTCCTATGGCATTACTTCCACCTCCAACGCACGCAATGATGAAGTCGGGCATTTTGCTCTCGCATTTTAACACCTGTTCTTTCGCTTCGTTTCCTATTACTGATTGAAAATCTCTTACTATCATTGGATAAGGATGTGGCCCTACAACCGAACCTATTATATAATGTGTGTTATCAATATTAGTAACCCAGTCTCTTATAGCTTCATTACCGGCATCTTTTAAGGTTTTGCTTCCTGATGTTACCGGCACAACTTCGGCACCCAGCATTTTCATTCTGAAGACATTCGGTTTTTGTCGTTCCATATCTGTCTCCCCCATATAAACGACACACTCCATTCCGAATTTTGCACAGACTGTTGCAGTTGCTACTCCGTGCTGCCCGGCTCCTGTCTCGGCAATTATTCTTTTTTTGTTCAATCGTTTTGCAAGCAGTATCTGCCCGATTGCATTATTAATCTTGTGGGCTCCCGTATGACACAGGTCTTCGCGCTTCAGGTATATCTTTGCTCCTTTATAATAGTCAGTAAGGTTTGCAGCAAAAGTAAGAGGCGTTGGTCTGCCCGTAAATTCCTTATTAAGGATTTCAAGGTCATTCAAGAACGAGGGATCATCTTTTACTGCCGCATAAATTCTTTCAAGTTCTGCGAGCGGAGAAATCAAAGTTTCGGGAACGAATTTTCCACCGTATTTTCCGAACCTTCCTTTTTTATCTGGTAAATTATATTTGGTTTGCATGTTCATTTAAATTCATTTCTTTATTTACAATTGGCGCAAGCTGTTCTAGTTTGCTTAATAATTTTTTAAAATTCGAAGGAGTAAGTGACTGAAAACCGTCAGATAGTGCTTGCTCCGGGTGATAGTGAACTTCTATTATTAGTCCGTCGGCGCCGCACGCAACGGCCGCCAGAGCCATTGGCGGAACTTTGTCCCACATTCCTATTCCGTGAGAAGGGTCTACAAAAACAGGAAGGTGGGAATTCTTTTTAATTACCGGGACAGCATTCAGGTCAAGAGTGTTCCTGGTGCTTGTCTCAAAAGTTCGTATCCCTCTTTCACAAAGTATCACATTATAATTTCCCTGTGATAAAATATATTCTGCGCTCATCAGCAGGTCTTCAACAGTAGCGGCCAACCCTCTTTTTAATAGCACTGCATTTGGTAGATTTCCTACCTGTTCAAGCAGAGAGAAATTTTGCATATTTCTTGCACCTATCTGTATTATATCTGCGACTTCAGAAATAAGCGGTAATGTCTGGGTGTCTTTTGCTTCAGTAACTATCAACATGCCGAGTTCTTTCTTAACTTCACTAAGGTATTCAAGTCCCTTTTCCTTTAATCCCTGGAAAGAATACGGGCTTGTTCTCGGCTTATAGGCTCCTGCACGGAGAAATCTTATCCCCATTTCTTTGAGCTCTCCGGCGATGTCAAAAATCTGGTCGCGACTTTCCAGTGAACAGGGCCCGGCGATGATGGTTAATTGCTCCGGGCCTATTTTTTCATTGCCTATTGTAATAACGGTGTTATCCGGTTTCATCTCCCTGCTTACAAGTTTGTATTGTTTCGTAACCCTAAGCACTTCTTCAACATAATCCATCAGTAAAAATTCCTCTTCATTTAAAGTCTCCGTTGGGCCGGTAATTCCGATTGCAAGCTTGGAAGCACCCGGAATTTCGTGGGGAGTACATTTCTTTCCGGTTATTTTTTCTTTTATTTTCTCAACCTGTTTTTTGGGCGTCTTCAAATCCATTAGAATTAACATTGGTACCTCAACCTGTTAAATGCATCAAAAATTTTTTTTACTTTAATACCATCTTTCTTGCCGGGTTTTTCCTCAAGGGAGGAGAGAACATCAATAGCGAATGGTGAAATGTGAGTAAATATTTCACCGAGATTATTTTCTGAAATACCGCCTGCGAGAATGATTTTATGTCTCAGGTTTTCAGGAATCCTGTTCCAGTCAAATTTCTCCCCGGTTCCGCCATAATTCTTTTTAGAATATGAATCGAGCAAAAGGAAATTATCCCTGTAGTTATTAAGGTTAAAAAAATCAAAATCCTCTTTTACGCGGAACGATTTTATAACCGGACGTTTGATTCCTGCTATCATATCCGCGCTTTCATCGCCATGTAGCTGTATTAAATTCAAATCCAGTTCCTCCGCTATTTTATTGATTTTTCCCGGTGATTCATTAACGAAAACGCCGACCCTGGTTGTGAACACGGAAAGGGTTTTGAATATAGCCAGTGCTTTCTCCGGAGAAATGTATCTTCTGCTTTTTTTATAAAAAATAAAACCAAGCGCATCTGCCCCGGCTCTTTCACATAAAAGAGCGTCGTGCACATTAGTAATACCGCAAATTTTAACTTTCATAACGGCACCATTCCTTTAATTTTGAAATCTTTTCATCTATGTTTTTTGAAGTCATCAGGCATTCGCCAACAAGGATACCCGCTGATCCGGTTTTTTTTACAAAACGAACATCTGCTTCCGAAGAAATGCCGCTTTCTGAAATGATTATATTTTTATCAGAGATTAAATTTGCAATTTCCTTTGTTGTATCAAGTGAAACTGTAAAGTCTTCGAGATTCCTGTTATTTATCCCGATTATTTTATTCAGGTCGAAGTCAATTTTTTCAAGCTGTTCAGCAGAATGTAATTCAAGCAGTACGTTAAGCCCGGTTTCATATGCGGTTTGTGTCAGATCTTTTATTTGTTCGGCAGATAAGATTTCTGCTATTAGTAAAATTAAATCCGCTCCGTTCGCCTTCGACTCAAAGACCTGTAATTCGTCAATTATAAAATCCTTACGGAGCAGGGGAACGCGGCTGGTTTTTGCGATATCGTGCAGAAAATTAATACTGCCCTGAAAATATTCTTGATCAGTTAAAACCGAGATTACATCTACTTCATTTCTATAATAAACATTAGCAATTTCGAAGTAATCAAAATCTTTCTTAATTATTCCTTTAGACGGACTTGCTTTCTTTATCTCAGCTATTACCGAAAGCCTGTCGTTTCTTTTCTGAAAATTTAATGTCTCTTTGTTAAAGAATACTGCGTCGCTGAATGAAGCAGGAGTATAGTTCTGTCTTAACAGTGAAACTTCTTTTCGTTTATTAACAATAATTTCTTCTAAAATATTCATTGACAATCCGTTTATTATCAGGTTTTACTGTAATCCCTGAGTTGATTTAATTTTTGTAAAGCAGCTCCGCTCATAATTGATTCCTCAGCAGCCAGCCTGCAGTCATCCAGATTTTCCGAATAGCCGGCGCAATAAAGTGCGAGCGCTGCGTTTGCTGCCGTGGTAGTGAATATGCTGTTTCTCTGTTTCTCAGTAAATAAATTCATCAGGATTTTTGCGTTTACTTCAGGGGAGGCGCCTTTTATTTGTTCGGCGGAAGTTTCAGGATAACCGAAGGTTTTACTGGTCAAGGCATATGAGCTTATTGTCTCCGGGTTGGAGAATTCATAAACATCTGTCATCTCTTCCAGGAAAATTTCATCGTATTTGTTATTATTGCAAATGAATACAGCTTTTTCGAAATCGAGGTATTTTGCGGCTCGCGCCATTGTCCTGGCAGCCTTTCTGTTGAATGCACCGATCAACTGGCGTTTTACTCCTGCCGGGTTTGTTAATGGCCCCAGCATGTTAAATACGGTTTTAATTCCAAGTTCTTTTCTTACTGTTGACGCATATTTCATAGCAGGGTGATATAAGGGGGCAAATAAAAACGCAATACCGATTTTATTTAATGCTACCTCGCTCTGTTCCCTGGATAAGCTTATATTTATTCCCAGCTCCTGTAAAACATCGGCGCTCCCGCTTTTACTTGATATTGACCTGTTTCCGTGTTTTGCAACTTTTACTCCTTTACCGGCTACCGTAAACGCTACGGCAGTGGACACGTTAAAACTTCCGGAATTATCTCCGCCGGTTCCGCAAACATCGATAGCTTTTTCATCTTCACAATTAATCTTCAGACTTCTTTCTCTCATCGCTTTTGCAAACCCGGCAATCTCTTCCGCAGTTTCACCTTTAGCCTTAAGGGCAATAAGTATAGCAGAAAGGTGGGAATTATTAATCTCCCCACTCATTATCTCATTCATCAATTTCTGAGAATCTTCGATTGTCAGGTCGTTCTTTTCAATTAATTGTTCCAGATAATTTTTTACTTCTGTAATCATAATGCTATCCAGTTTTTAATAATGTATTTACCGGTTTCTGTTAAAATTGATTCCGGGTGAAACTGGATTCCCTCAAGAGGAAATTCCCTGTGACGAACACCCATTATAATTCCGTCCCCGGTTTCCGCGGAAATTTCCAGTTCACCGGGTAATGTTTTCCTTTCAAGAATTAGTGAATGATACCTTGTTGCAATAAAATTTTGTTTAATATTCCCGAAAATAGTTTTTCCATCGTGTTTAATTTCCGAAACTTTTCCGTGCATCAGTTCCGGTGCGTTTACTATTCTGCCTCCGAAAACATAACCTATTGCCTGGTGCCCGAGACACACGCCCAGCACCGGGATTTTGTTTGCAAGTTTTTTTATAACTGAAATAGTGACATTCGAGTCTTCCGGCCTGCCGGGACCCGGAGATATCAAAATTTTATCCGGGTTTAGCTCCACTATTTCACTAATTATAATTTCATCATTCCTTTTTGTACTTACCTCATTCTTAAGATTGCCCAGTAACTGGACAAGGTTGTAAGTGAATGAATCATAATTATCAATTACCAGGATTTTCATCTAACACTCCGGCATATTTTAATGCGCTAACCATTGATGCTGATTTATTAATTATTTCTTTCTCTTCCAGGCGGTCTTTGCTGTCGGCAACAATTCCGGCACCCGACTGCCAGTAAATTTTATTTCCTTTTGCAAAAAGGGTTCTTATAGCAATGCACATATCAAGATTGCCGGAATAATCCAGGTATCCCACCGCACCCGCATAAATATTTCTGTCGGCTTTCTCCAGTTTTTTTATGTGCTGTATGGCGCTTATTTTAGGAGCACCGGTAACAGTGCCTGCCGGGAAGCACGACATCAGAGCGTCGATTGAGTCTTTATCTTTTGCAAGCGTGCCCTCAACTGTTGAAACCATGTGCATGACGTGAGAATATTTTTGAACTTTCATTTTTTGGGATACCTTTACCGTTCCGAATTCACAGACCTTTCCGAGGTCATTTCTACCCAGGTCAAGTAGCATCGTATGTTCAGCCAGTTCTTTTTTATCCGAGGTTAAATCCTTTTCCAGTTTCTTCTCTTCTTCTTCAGAATTCCCGCGTTTGCGGGTACCTGCTATTGGCAATACCTGGGCCCGGCCATTTTTTACCTTTAATAGATCTTCAGGAGAAGTCCCGATTATTTTCAGTCCGTCTTTATATTCGAGAAAATACATGTAAGGGGAAGGATTTATAATTCTTAACGCGCGGTAAACATTAAACGTATCCCCTTCATAATTTGAAGAAAATCTTTTTGAAAGCACTAACTGGAAAATATCGCCGTTAGTGATTTTTTCTTTTGCGTAATTAACCTGCTTGTAAAAATCATCGCTGTCAATTTTCTGGAGTAAATTTTCTGTGATCCTGAATCCAGGGTTAAAATCAACGGGATTTGAAAGAAGTTTTTTTAATGCTGTCAATTTTTCTTTAGCTTCATTGAAAAGTTCCCCGGGAGTTTTACCAGGAACTATTTCGACATTATTTATAAGAATTATCTGGTGCTTATAATGATCAAAGGCGAGAATTGTATCATAAACGCCAAAATTAGAATCAGGTAAATCAAGATCAGCTGATTTGATAGCGAGCTTTTTTTCTATCAGTGTAATGTTTTCATAACCAAGAAAGCCAACTAGTCCACCGGTAAAATCCGGTAGTTCCGCGGATTTTGCCTGGTTATATTTTTTTGTGATCTCCTTAAAGTAGCTGAAGATTGAAATATTTTTTGATATTTTTTCCCCGTTTTCTTCTATTTCTAAAATATCGGATTTATTTGTAATAATTTTTTCCGGATTATTACCGATAAAAGAATATCTTGAAGGCTGGAAAGATTTTTCAACCGATTCAAGGAGGAAACCCTGCTGGTGCTCCTGCCTGATTTTCAGGTATGCCGTTACCGGAGTAAGCATATCCGCGGTCATTATTTCATATACCGGTATCATGGTATATTTTTCAGACAATATTTTAAATTCTTCAAATTTCATAATTATTAGTCTCTTTAAACAAAAAAACCCCTCTCAGTTTCCTGAGAGGGGCTGCTATAAAAATAGTATTTTCTCCGGGTTACTGGGTCATATTACAATGCATAAGAGTCCACCACCAGGAGTTATTAGAGCTCATGTTTTGTGTGTTGTAATATGTCTCAGTTAATTTTTTCATTTTCCTGGAGACAATGTAATCCCAAAAAATTATAAAGTCAACATAACTTCCGGGCAAGAGATAAATTAAAATATAAAACGTAATTGTATATATAGTTAAAACCCGGGCCATGATTGTTGATAAAATTATTTCAGAATGATCATCTTATTTGTCCGGATATCACCGCCTGCAATAAATTGATAGAAATAAACGCCCGATGAAAACCCCGAAGCATCAAACCTGATGATATTTTTACCGGCGTTAAAAAATTTGTCATTTACCACGAGGGCAACAACTTCACCAAGAATATTATATATTTTCAGACTTAAAACAGACTTTTCTGGTAAATCAATTGTAAAGATTGTATTTGAGTTAAACGGATTTGGAAAATTCTGGTAAGCGACTATCCCTTCGGCATTTCTCTGTTGTTGCACCGGCTTATTTTCCTTCCATTTGTTTCTTATAATACGGTATGAATAGATCCCTTCATTGAATTTAAATTCATATACCTTTTGGCCGAGCGTATTTATTTCAGAAAATGTATGATCTGACATACCCCATGAAACAGTTGTATTGCCGTTGTCTAACCTGTCTACATATCCCAGGGCAGGGGAGAAACTCAACGGGCTGTTCCTGTATTCCCAGATTAGTTTTGCGGTCTTTTCATAATCGTCAATCTTATATTCAACAGCTCTTGAAAAAGGAGGAGTATGATAATTTCCGTTATCGAACAATGTATAAGTGCCAGATTTTGTTCGCCTGATTGCGTGCTGGTAAGAGAAACCTATTGAATCATTAATAAATGTAAACTGATTATTTTTTCCCCCCAGCCGCCAGATTATTTTTCCCGTTTCTCTATTGATCTTCGTAATTTCTGAAAGATGTCTTGATGAAAGTAAAATATTTCCGTCATAGTCAATTTCAAGCGCATTAGCGTGGACATAGTCAATTGTCGAAGCAGTTAGATCAATATGTTCCGCGTCTGTAATATTAAAATGGTCCCAGCTTCGCCACTGAAAGACAACATTTTTATCCTGATCTATTTCCTGAATTATTGCACCTACGACCACAGCATCGGTTTTTCCTCCCGGAAATATCTTGCTCATGTCCACAACCTGTGGATCCATAGCGAGCAGTAATGCGTTTCCATCTGGCAGGAGCCTTAGTTCGTGCACATCATTTTGATATCCGTTACCGCAATAAAAACTATCAATAATTGTATATGTAGAATCCATTCCGTAAAACTTACGGCTGCCGGTTGTGAAATAAGTAAGTAACCCGTTAGGCTGTTCCTTAAAATCGGTACAGGTCGCTTTCATGCGACGATAAAAAACCGGGTTCCCGTTGTTTTCTAAAATCATTAAATACGGGATATTTGAATCCAGCGGGGAAATATTAGAACAGAATATTTTACCCCGGGCCGGATTTGTATTTGTTGTAATATTTATAAAAGGGAAAGTAGCGGGGAGGGGGCCGGAGTTTAATTTTGTTAAGCCGGTGGTTGTTTCAGAAACAGGCAGCATGTCACTGTTAATCGCATCCACAATTCCGGCGGATTCTTTTCCGGACATTATTTTTTCTGAAATTGTAAAGCTAAATTCTTTTAATAAAATTTTATCTTTCACAGATATTTTATAATAAATTTTTACAGATATCTCATCGCCATTTATGAAAAATTTGTCCGGAGAAAAATTAACTGTTCTTTCATTTCTCAAAAGATTTAATCTTCCGGTAATTTTTCCGGATTTCTCCCCGGTTAAAGTTAATTCCAAATTATTCCTGAAGTTTTCAGATATTTTAAACCTGAAAGTAAATGAGATATTGGAGACCGGCAGAACATAATTTGAATTATTAGCCGGGTAATAATAGTCTATATAGTTTGGCTGCCCGGAACTTGTTACGGGAAAAATCAGGGAAAAAATTATCGCGATTATTGCGGGTATCATATTTTGTTCTCAGCTTGTTTTCCCATTTTTGTTTTTAACCTTACTAATAAATCCATTCTTTGAGAACTAATCCTAATAATAAAAATGAAACTGCATTACAAAAGAATTGTTTTTTACTTCAGGAATTTCCCATTGTATACGATACTGGGGGATTATCTCTATAAAGCTGTAAGGATAGAATTCAAATCCCAGTATTAATCTTTTCAGTTCATTTCCGGGAGTATCTATATCCTTGTCGAACATATCATATCTTGCAACGGCTTCAAATCCTTTCATTAACCTGTACGATCCTTCCAGCATTAAAGAACCGGTGGAACTTCCTGTAACAATATTATTTTTCCCTATGTCATATTCGGCCATTAGTGTCATGTCTCCAAAACCGATTCCGGCAAAACCACCGTAAAATTGGATATCGGCATTCCCGGTTTTGCCGTTTGAAGGATTAAGCCTTTGTTCTTTATAAAATGCGTAAGAACCGCCAAGCAGAAGACTTACTTTATTCGCAATAATTGGGTTTATTTCCAGCCTTGTTGTGTAAGTCGGGTCAGCTACAAACTCCCTTGACCTGGGATTACCCACACTCGCGGTTATATTTGCAATTTTGCCAAGGTTATAGCCGACTTCTAATCCTGTTTCTGTATAACGGGGATCGTAAATTAGACCCTGTCTGCTGCCCGTTGTAAATAATATTCCGAGATCACCTCCGCGCGTATATGCTGTATGATCATCCAGCCTGATCCCGTAATTTGGAGAGAATGTTCCTACTTTTACATAACTGTTATTAGGAAGAATATTCAATACACCGTATGCTTCCCAGATTGAAAACAGGAAATCATACCTTGCATAAACATCAACCTGGTCCGACAAGCCAACATTGAAATAGATAGTTCCTTCCATTTTCTGGAAATCTGATTGTGTTGTTGAATCGGTGGATTTTGTTAAATATTGCGTCCTGTAATCGAATCCGAAAGAGATATTATCTCCGATTTTGGGGCTCAACTTTCCATCGCTGGTGTACATTGACAGAGTATTTTTTCCGTAAACCCAGCCGCCGTAGGAACGCATTTCACCGCCTGTAGGATTAATATGACAGTCGATGCACTTTTGTCCGCTCCTCAATGAAAATCTTGGTAATGAAAAAGCCTGACTTAGTAAAAGCAGGGTGACAAAAATAATTGAAAATAATTTCTTCATAACATATCCCGGCTATTTATTTTAAAAACAGAAGAACAGTTGGTGAATTAGTATTGGAGAGAGAGAAAAAGTGCCGGAATTGGATATTATAATTTATTAAAGGGGAAGTTATTTAATAAGCATCATTTTCTTAACCTGGATGCCATAATCTGTTATAAGGGAAATAAAATAGGGTCCTGAGCTAAGATTATTACCATTAAAAGTAATTTTATAATTACCGGCCCCCAAAGTTTCATCTTTTAAAACGGCAACTTCCTGTCCCAGAATATTAGTAATTGTAATGATAGTATGTGAAGTTTTAGATATATGAAAACTTATAATAGTAGTAGGGTTAAAAGGGTTCGGATAATTCTGAAATAACTGGAATGTAAGCGGATTACTGGAACCATCATCAATTGAAGGTAAATTATTAAATTCTAGAATAACCCCGGATCTTGATGTATCTGTGGTTGTAATATTGATATTTGTATCCGTTACTGCGTCATTATAACCTATCTTTTGTGCTATTATTTTATATGAACCGTAGGGAAATTCTGTTAATGAGAAACTGCCGGTAGAATCAACAAAAGTATAATTGACAGGCAGATCGCTAAAAACAGACATGGCGTAAATAATTATATCAGAATATGAAAAAGTTACTGTATCCGGTTTGACTATTGTACCGGAAATTGTTCCGCCACCGAAGGAAGAATCTCTCCGCAAAGATATATTATAATTACTGCCGGCGGAAATAGCCGTATCGCTCTTATTCCATAAATAGCCTGCCGTATCGGATTTATTGTAATATGTCGGTATGTAGAAACCGGAAAATGCCTGGATATAATAATTGCCTGCAGAGGGTAAATTAACAGAATAACTGCCATCCGGTTTAACCAATGCAGTGTAAGATTCCTGGTCACTATCGGTTTGCAGAAGTTTCTGTGGAGTGTGTGTTCCTCTTCTTACAACCACAATACCTCTGCTTATACTCGTACTGGTTGTAGCGTCCTTTATGAATCCGGATACAGTTATGCCCGTAGTAGAAGTATCCTGCAATAGATCGAAATTAATCGTTAAGGCTGTATCGCTCGCTATTGTAAATTTATCTGCTTCTATCGGACTGTTTTTGTTCTTGAAAAACCCGGTATAATAGCCGTCTTTTTCAGCAGAGGCGGTGTATTGGCCTTCCGGAAGTGTAATAGAATAATTCCCCGAGGGATCTGCGGTAGTTTTTGCGAATAAATATTTTCCCCTGTAATAAAAATTTAAAGTTGCGTTACTTAGTGTTCCGTTATTTGAGTTAACAGTGCCGGATACGTTTCCCTTGTGAATTATCTCTTCATAAAATCCAATTCTAATTTTAATGTCGGATTGTTGTGAGTTGTAACTGATTACCATCAAGTCTGAGGTATCCTGATCAGTAACCTGGAAATATCCGGATAAAATACAATCCATTTCTACACTGTCTGCGGGAGGAATCACAATTGGGTAGTGGCCGTAGCTATTAAACCTTATAGTATAAAGCGAAGAATTATAATAAATACTGTCAATAGTTATTGAGTCGGTCAGGCTGGTGTTTATTAAATTAATGTTTTTCAACCTGTCGAACCTGCTGGAAAAATTTATTTCCCCGGGTGAAAGTTCCAGTTGGGCGAAGGTATTGGTAAACCCCGGCAACAAGAATACTATTACAAGAAGGGCTTTCCCCGCTGAAAACTTCATATTGATACTGGTTTTAATATTATTTATTATATAATTAGTAATTTAATATAAATTATAGTGACAAATTTACTTGAAATATAACGACCTTAATTACACCAATTTTACGCGCGAAGAATTAGATAAATTATTATCTAGCGCTAAAAATGGTGAAAATGACTCTTTCAAAGACCTGTCGGGTTATTTGAGGCATATTTCATATACTTATTTCCTTTCTAAATACAATCTTGGCAAAATAGGCAGAATTGAAGATGTTGAAGATCTTACCAATAATGTTTATCTCTCTTTTGCCGAACAATATCATAAAATTGAAAATCTCGAATACTGGTTAAGAAGAGTTCTTTTCCTAAACTTTATAAATTGGTATAAGAAAAGCCACACCAGAAATATTTTTTCTCTGGAAGAAGCCAGGTATGTTCAGAATGATGAGATAAGTCCAGCCGATAAACTGGATGCTGAAAGAATTTTATCCTTGCTTAATAAACTTACTACGGAAAAGCAGCTCGTGATAAAATTAAGATTCTGGGAAGGGCTTAAATTTGCTGAAATTGCCGAACAAATGAATAAATCTGAAGATGCTGTCAAAAAGATATTCTACCGTACAATAGAAGAACTGAAGAGCCTGATTTAATATTGTCACTTTAAGTATGGACAAATTACTATTTATTAAACATTGATGAATAATGAAAGAAAATATTAGTAAAATAGAGAACCTGCTCGCCAAAGAGAAATTATTGCAGGAAGATAAAGAGACCATTAATACAATTTTGGCGGAAGACCCTGAAGCAAAGGATTTCTACGAAAAATATTTAAAGATACAGAATGTTGTGACGTCTTCTTCCCATTTTACTGAAGAAGAAATAGGTGAGTATATTCTAAGTAAAGAAACCGGCAGTGGATTTGAAGGAATAACGGATGACAAAATTACCCGAATAGGTGAACACCTTAAAAACTGTAGCCATTGCAACACTGTTTATAGTAATCTTGCAGAAGAATATTCAGGGATAGGAAATTTTATAAACAGGGAGTTTGCAGGATCGGATGATAAAACAAATAAAATAAGACCGGCCTTTTTTAGTAATAGGGTACTAAATTATTCCGTAACATCTGCGATAAGCCTTGTAGCGATCTATCTTATAATGCTGACAACATCTATGATGATAACGCCGAAGACTGTTTCTCTGGCAAAGATTGATGATTCGTCAATTAATTATGTAACAAGAGGAAGAGCTACTGAGGAATTTCAAAAGGGCCTTGCAGCTCTTGACAATAATGATTATCAACTGGCAGTAAAATATTTTAATGCCGACGCTGAAAAAAACAAAGAAGACGAAACTATATTTTATATCCACTACATACTGGGTCTGACATATCTCGAAATATCAGAAAATGATTTTATAGGAATGTTCAGATCTTATGATAAAAATAAGGTTGAATCAGCAATACATAACTTTGAGAAATGCATACGGGAAAATTCATCGGGAAATTATCCGGATATATCAGCTAATTCATACTTTTATCTTGGTAAGGCGGAACTTATGCTGGATAACAAAGCTTCGGCACGGGAATACTTCCGTAAAGTAATTGATATGAATGGCAGTAAAAATGAAAAAGCCAGAGAAATATTAAAGGAAATGGAGTAAGATGTGTCTGATGATTACTCAAAAAGCCACTATATTTTTTGCCCTGTGCATATTAAACTTTCCAGGTTTTAGTTCTTCCTCTTATCAAGCGGGACAGGACAATAACGGAATTAATATTGATTCCGTTCGAAGCGGTTTAGATATCCGCGGATGGAACAATTCATTTCTTGAAACCTACCGTAATTATTTGATCAATACCGACAGGAAACTCAATAATGAACTCAATAGATTGAACGAACTTCCCGGTGATTTTCAAAAAAAATACTTGAAGTCTGTAATTCTGAAGAGGGAAGGAAAATATAAAGAGATGTACGTGTTGTTGTTATCGTTATTGAATCAAAACCCTGATTTTCTACCTTTTTATGATGACCTGTTTTTCGCTGCTGTTGCCTCGGGTAACAAGGGTGAACTAAAATCAAGTGGAACGGATATTTTAAAACCTTATTACAATAAGTATCTCAGGGCATTAAGCCAATACAATGAAGGCAGCTATTCCGATGCTCTCATATTGCTAAAAGAAATGCTCACGGAAACTCCGGCAGATAAATATTTGCTTTATCAGATTTCTTATACCTATCGAAATTTAGGCAATTACACTGAAGGGTTAAAATTTATCAATGCCGCGATTTCCAGCGATAAAAATGACAAATTCTTCCTTGCAGAGGCATATCTTACGAAAGGAACCCTTTACTATCTTTCCGGTAAATACCAGGTTACCGAAGAGTATTATAAAAAAGCCTATACTCTTTCAAAAGGAACGAACAATAAACTCTCATGGACAAGGTCATTGATAGATATGGGAGTGATAGAGGATCAGACCGGAAGCATAGAACGTGCCCGGAAATATTATTCAGAAGCAATTTCAATTTCTGAGAAATATAATTTTAAAGAATTAAACGCGCTGGCATATTCAGAGCAGGGAGTGTCATATACATTTACAAGCGAATTATTAAAAGCAAAGAAAAGTTACCTGGCAAGTTATACCATTTATGAAAAACTCGGAAATAATCTGAGGCTTTCACTTCTATCCGATAATATAGCAAAACTATACCTGAGCCAGTTTAATTATACTGAAGCAAAAGAACTTTACGAAGACGGTCTTCGCTTTGCCGGCGAAAATAAGAGAGCGCAGGCTCTGAATCTTACCGGGCTTGCAGATGTGTACGCAAACCTGGCAAATTATGCGAGGGCTCTTGAATATTACAACAAAGCAAAAGAGATTACAGCACAATTAAAAGAAATTAACCTTGAAACCGAGATTAATAACGGGCTTGGTTCATTATATTTTAATCTTAATAATTTTAACCGTGCGCTTGAAAACTTTGGTAAAACACAGGAATTAAGCATGAAGTCCGGCGACCCCTATTCACTCGCAGATTCCTATCACAATCTCGGCCTGACATATTTTCGTATTGACAGCCTTTACATGGCTGAAGCAAATCTTGAAAAAGCGATTGAAATATCATCTAAATATAATAATCCATATACGCAGGCAGTGGCGTTAATTGATCTGGCTTATCTTTACTCAAAATCCTCTCAAATCGGTAAGGCATTTAAATTGATTGAGGAAGCAAAAAATATAAGTCAAAAATATAATTTTACATATCTCAGGGAAGCTGCTTCTGTCCTGGAGGGTAAAATTTATGAGGACAAAAACGAACTTTTAAGAGCCGAAAATATTTATAAGCACTCAATAGAAGAAACAAAGGCCCTGCAAGAACCTAATCTTACTATTGAACTGCACTTCCTGCTGGCCGGTATCCATGAAAAGAATAATAAATATTCTTTGGCTGAAAATGAATATCAAAAGGCTACAGAAAAAATAGAAAAAATCTCAAGATCGCTTTATTCGAAAGACCAGGTGCAAATATCTTATTTCTCTGCGAAGAGCGAAGTTTATGAAGCTTATGCAGATTTGCTTGCTAAAGAAAAAAAATATCAGGAAGCCTTTCTTGTAACAGACAGGTCACGTTCGAGAAATACAATTCAGAATCTCTTTAACCTTAAAATAGAAAGTTATGAAAATAATCGGAATTCACTGGATAAGTTATACGATTTTGAGTGGATCATAAATTCGGGACTGTATTCCGTAGCGGAAACCGATTCAGTTAATAAAATGTATAAAGACCTCCGTAATAAAATTACCGGCAGATATCCAGAACTGACAGAAATATTTGCCGATGAGAATAATTATACAGTAAAAGATATACAGAGATCTCTTAATTCCGAAGAGTATTTAATCTCCTATACTTTTTCAGGCAATAAATTAATGGCGTACTTGATAGGTAAAAATGAATTCAGACATTTTTTTCTGGATATTTCCAGGGATGTGTTAAAAAGTGATCTGGCTGAAATATCACCATATTTTAGCGGAAAGAACAATAAAATATTCTTTAACCATGACCTGTTTTCTTTTAATTCTGAAAAATCTAATCTGCTTTTTAAAAAAATACTGGAGCCTGTTTTAGCTGAGATACCGCATAATTCAAAAATTATTTTAAGCCCATGCCCGGAGCTTGTTTCCACCCCTTTTGAATTTTTTGTTACAAATTTCGACAGTTCGGAAAGCCCTTATAATTATAATGGGAGTAATTTTCTGGTAAATGACTACCAGGTTTCCTACACGCCATCGGTAAGGTTATATGTTACTGAAAAAGAAAATCATCTGGGCAATAATAATAAAGTCCTGATTGTAGGTAACCCGACAATTAAAAGCCAGGCCCGGGGTTATTCAGAAAGAAGGGGAATACTTGAAGAAGGCCAGGGACTTCCGAGAGGGTTTGCGTTGCTCCCGTTAAAATATTCTGAAGATGAAGTCAATGAAATTGGAAATATGATCGGAGCAGATAAAATTCTTGTGGAAAATGACGCGACCGAAACAGGATTTAAAATGAATGCGAATTACAGCAAAATTATCCATCTTTCCACGCATTCATTTCTGATTAATAATCAACCGGTAATATTTCTCTCCAATTATTACGACCCGGCTAACGATGGTCTGCTTGAGGCGAGTGAAATTATAAAAATGAAATTAAACAGTGATCTTGTGGTACTTAGCAGCTGTAATTCCGGTCTTGGTAAACTCGATCAATCGGAAGGAATTATCGGCATGACAAAGGCATTTTACGAAGCAGGGGTTAAAAGTGTTATAGTCTCTCTCTGGCCAGTCAATGATAAATATACTTCCAAACTTATGGGGTTATTTTATGAAAACCTTACAAATGGAATGAATAAATCGGAGGCGCTGCGCAACGCCAAAATTACTTTTATAAAAAAATATTCCGCTAACCCTTATTACTGGAGTGCATTTGTTCTTTCAGGCAACACTTCACACATTTCCCTTGATAAAAAGAAGTCGCTGTACCCATATTTAATTGTACTATCAGGGATAGTCCTGATTGCCGTAGTTATTGTTTACAACAGGAATAAAAAACAAGTGTTAAGGCCGTAGTTTAGTTAGCTCAGGGATTTTTTATTATAATCCACGGGAAGATATTTTTTACCGGAATTTTTAAGCCCGTTAATATTTTAGAATACCTGACCTTAGTCCAATTTACAATATAATAATTACGGTTTCCAAGCTCGTCCCAGCTTCTATGATAATAGTTTTTTATCATTTCAGGAAAACCGATAGAATTATAATAAGTTCCGGTCCTTTTTTTTGCCGCTTCTTTTTCCTCCTCTTTATAAAAAGGAGAATCTGCAATATGAATTTCTCCTCCCGGTTTTAAGTAGTATGACAATTGCTCTATAAGTTTTTTAAAATCGCGGAAATACTGGATCGATCCTGCCAACAAAATGAAGTTAAATTTTTTCTGCGGAAAAATATTCTCAAATATGTTCCCAAAAATAAATCGCAAATTATCTTTTTCACTGAATACTTTTACAGCCTGTTTTAATTCGCTTTCATTCAGGTCGAGTGCGGTAATATTATTTTTAGTTTTTTCGGCAAGAAAATTTGACAACCATCCATTCCCACAACCAACTTCAAGAATTTCATTATTGTTATAATTTGTAAAATATTTCGCCAAATTTTCTGCTGTCTTTTTTCTTACCTCCCATTCCTTTTTTAATGGATGCCCGGGTGGAACATCCGGGAGATATCTTACTTCATTATCGGAGTATAGTCGTCCTTCTGTTTTCCTGACTTTTATATAAATATCATCGGCAAATTCCTGTTGGGCAGGGTCCGATAAATATGTTAAGCCGTCATATATTTTATTTCTAAGCATTAAAATTTCACTGGATTATTAGTCACAATTTATCAAAAATCATTACTATATATTATAATAATTGGTCTTAAATGGAGACTTTTGATCTTGTAAACAGGGCTTTTTCGCTTCAATCTGAGGTTTTTGACAAATATGAAGAGGGAAACGAAATTCTCAGGTGGATGCGCTCTAAAACCCGTGATCATTTACTACGACATTTAAAGGAGTCTGACAAAGTCCTTGAACTTAACGCAGGTACCGGGCTGGATGCTGTGTTTCTCGCAAAAAGAGGAATTCGTGTACATTGTATCGATATCGCACATGGAATGGTAAAAAAAATTGATGAAAAAATTCGTCAGAATAATTTGCAGGAACTTATAAGTTTTCAGCAACTTTCCTTTGCGGATCTTGGAAATTTAAATGAAACATCCTTCGATCATATTTTTTCAAATTTTGGCGGATTGAATTGTGTGCGTAACCCGGGACTTGTGTTTGAGCAATTTAATAAAATCTTAAAAACAGGCGGAAAAGTAACACTTGTAATCATTCCCCCGGTTTGTCCATGGGAACTATTGTTATTGTTAAAAGGAAATTTTAAAACTGCTTTTAGAAGATTACATAAAAACGGGATACAGGCGAATGTGGAAGGGGTTATATTCCCGACTTATTACTTCAGCGCAAGAGACACACTAAGGGCGCTTGGTCCGGATTACAAAGTAATTGAATTGCGGGGGCTGGCTTCTGTTAGTCCACCCCCTTATATGGAAAATTTCCCAAAAAAATTTCCGCGATTATATAAATGCCTGGCAGCTGTGGATGAAAGATTATCACACTTTTTTCCCTTTAACAGGTGGGCAGACCATTTTATTTTAACCGTTCAATTTAATCCAAAATGAAAATGCACATTTTAGTAATTACACCGGGATTTCCGGAGAATGAAAATGATACTGATTGTATCCCGGCGATGCAGAAATATTTTGATTGCTTAGTTCTAAATTATCCATCTGTAAAAATATCTGTCATTGCAATTCATTACCCGTATTCCCGCGGAAACTATAATTGGAAAACAATAAATGTGTTTTCATGCGGCGGCAGAAGATTGGCACAACCTTTCAGATTGATATACTGGATAAAAGCGCTGTATTATGCTTTAAAAATCAACAAGGAGAATAAAATTGATATTATACATAGTTTCTGGCTGAATGAATCGGCATTAATTGGAAACATTGTGAGCAGGATCATAAATAAAAAACACGTTAATACATTAATGGGGCAGGATGCGGGGGGAAATAATAAATATCCCGGGTTCCTCTCTCTCGGGAGAATTATAAAAGTAGCTGTTTCGGAATTTCAATCGAAAATGTTCCTGGTTTCCTCAGGAACCCCGGTTGAGCAGATTATAAACTGGGGGACCGAAGATGTTAAAATTCAAAAGGATCAGAGAATTTATGATGTTGTCGGGGTAGGTGCTCTTATTCCTTTGAAAAATTATAAATTATTCATTGATATAATTTCTGATTTAGTTAAGGAATTTCCGGGTATTAAATGCCTGCTTATAGGTGACGGAATTGAAAAAAAGGCGATAATAAATGAGATTAACAAAAACGGGCTTTCTGATAATATTATTCTAACCGGTCATATAAAAAGAGAAGATGTGCTGCGTAGATTGGGACAGAGTAAAATATTACTGCATACTTCATATTATGAAGCGTTTGGGTACGTTATTGCCGAAGCCCTTGCTTCCGGTTGTTTCGTGGTTAGCAGGAAAACCGGCTGTGCAGATAAAAGTGATAAAATTAAAATTGCCGAAAATAAAAATGAGTTTGTAGAATCTATAAAAAAACTTTTAAAAACAGATCTTGATTATCGGCCTTACAGACCTTTCAAAGTTGAAGATACTGCTGAAAAATATTATGAGCTGTATAATAATTTATCTTTGCCCTAATGAATAAAATCATCATAAATAAAAATACAGTTTTTCAATGTGCGGGTATGTTTCTCGATTTGCTGAAAGATAAAGCTGTTATTTACGGTATTTCAAATAAGATCTGGATTTTTATTTCTTCGGCCGTGACCGCTCCTTTAATCATAATTTTTTTCTCACCCGCGCTTCAGGGGTACTATTATACTTTTACTGGTTTACTGGGAATACAGACTCTATTTGTCATGGGATTAGGTCAATTGGTCCAGCAGTTTGTCAGTCACGAGTGGATAAAAATAAAATATGATCCCGTTGAAGGCTTGAAGGGCGATGAGATATCATTGCAAAGACTGGCTGCCATAAAAAGGTTTACATTACGCTGGTTTTCTGCCATGTCTTTAATCTTATTTATTGGTCTCAGCCTTGGCGGGTATATTTTTATGAGTAATGCCGCGGGCCCGGCCTCGGTAAAATTATATGAATGGCTGATGCCCTGGTTAGTAATATGTTTTCTTAAATCTTTTCAGATATTGCTTTCACCCGGTCTTAGTTTCCTGGAAGGTATAAACGAGGTAGAAAGTGTTAACAGGTTTCGTTTTTCCCAGTCTGTAAGTGAGCGTATAGCGTCGTGGATTGTTATGCTGATCGGCGGAAAGTTATGGCTTTTTTCAGTTGGAACGGGTGTAAATCTTTTTGGCCAGCTAAATTTTTTTAACAGGAAATTTTTCCGGCTTCTCAAAAATATTTTTTTCCTTAAAGCTACACCGAATAAAATATGGAAAAATGAAATATTACCCCTGCAGTGGAGGTATGCTTTAAGTTCCCTGTCCGGATATCTGAATTTCTCTTTCCTGATCCCCCTTATTTTCTGGTTTTCCGGTCCGGTTATTGCGGGACAGGCTGGAATAACCTGGGCTGTAATTACAATGTTCTGGGGTCTTTCAGTCACTGTAGTCTCAACAAAAATGCCCGAACTCGCTATGAACTTTGCTAACGGAGATTTTAAAAAAGTTAACAAAACGTTCTATAGTTCCACCATTAGTTCAACACTTCTTTTAACTTTCTCCGTGATACTTTTTTACTCTGTCTTGCTGTTCTTGATGATTGCATCACCCGGTGTAGCAGGAAGGTTTTTAGATCCTGTTACTGCACTCATTTTTTCTGTTTCGATTATTCCACACCATTTACGTTTTGCAATGGCCAGTTATATGAGGATAATGAAAAAAGAACCGTTCTGGAATATATCAATCCTTGAGTCAATCCTGGTAATAATTGTTTTGCCTTTTGCATGTAAGATTTATGGTGTGACAGGCCTTGCAGCCGGGTTTATTATAATTATTTCACTTATGACTTTTTTAACTCTTTATATCTTCAGAAAATTTAAACCTTAATTCTGAATTCAATTGTTGAGAATTTCCCTGTAAAAATTTCCTGCTTTTCGGGAAATTGAATCAAAGCTTAAATCAGAATCGAAAATTTCTCCAACAATTTTTCTTTGGATGTTTTTGTCTTTATTTATGATCTCTTTTGCTTTTTCATAAAATGATTCCGGGTTTCCCTTTTGCCATAGAACCCCTGCTTTGCCATTTTTTGTAATAGTTCTGAACGAGGGGATATCGGTAACAATAGGTATAACTCCGCATGCCATAGATTCAATTAAACTGTAGCCCGAACCTTCATAATGGCTCGCGGATACAAAATAGTCAGCGCAGTTATAATAATTATTAAGAAGTGGGTGATTTATTTTACCTAAAAGCTTTACAGAATTTTGTAGTTTTTCAGATGAACCGGTTATTTTAAGAATTTCATTCTCAAGATCCGTTTCAGAGTAAATCATATATAACTTTGCCTTCGGGAAATCGTTCAGGAACATTTTAAATCCGGTAAGCAGGGTAACAGGGTCTTTATTTTCATTCAGTCTTCCGACCCATAATAACACCGGTTCACCACTCAGTTCTTTATATTCCCCGCTATTTGGCAATTCTTTTCTTACAAAATTGGTGGAATTTTCAATAATTTCGATAAAGTTTTTGGCTGGACTTATCGATCCGGTTCTGATCCATTCTTCATAAAGGAATTTTGATGAAAAAATAAAACCATCGGCATAGTTTGAGCAATATCTGCCAAAGTATTTTTTTAATCCTCTCTGGCATTTTTCGGCGTGATGCTGAAATACAATCCTTGATTCGGACAGCAGTCGTTTGAGATGATATCCCTGATAAAGATAATCGAAGCTGTTTATGTGAATTATATCGGGCTTGTCATTTACGATATTACTATGAAACCTACGGGTGTTTCTCCAGCTTTCAGGGTTGTTTTTCAAACCATCATATATCAGTTTATACTGAACGCCTTCTTTTATGAATGAATGATTTTCATTAAACCTCTGATATACAGTAACATCTATTTTCGAATCGCTGACTGATTTGCACCATCCATGAATTGAAGGATATCTGTTAAAGTAATCCGGAAGCACCAGGTCATCGTCAAAATAATAATTTATATATGCGAGTTTCATTACTTTATAAATTATCCCACAGAAAAAGGGAAATTATAGTCTGGCAGATAATTCTTTATAGTCTTCATTAAACCGATTATTCCAGTAGTGATAAATTTTTTAGAATTGTTAATTGATATTTTCTCAAAATTTATGGTATTTAATTGTGAATGATTAATGGATAGTTCCTCATCAATAAAAACGGGTTTACCATTTTTAACTATCAGTAAAATATCATCCGGATTAATCGCATAAAAACTTTCAAAATCATTTCGTGATTTTCTTCTTGTTACGACAATATCTGCAGTTCCACCTTTATTTAACTTGCCTTTTGTGCCGAGATTCCAGGTTTTCGCGGGAGTGAGAGTTAAACTTTCAAACAACTCAATATCGTTTAAGTAAGCCAGCTTTTTTGCCAGTCTGATGTGGTTCCATATATTCCAGTCGGAACTGACATTTGAATCGGTACCGAACAGGATATCAGTATATTTCTTAATATTTGAAATGTCCGCCGTTTTATTATAAAGGAATAAATTTGAATCAGGGCACCATACAATCGCTTTAAATTTTTTGCTCTGAGTTTCGTTTAATGAAATGCCGTGTATCCCTATTAAATCTCTTCTGAATAAATTCCATTTTAACAGGTCAGTGACTTCCCCGGATGATTCTTCATTTGTACCTTCGCCCGTGTGAATTAAGAATGGTGACCCTTCAGGAAGCAGGTTTAGCTTTAATTTCCATTTGTTTTGCAGCCTTGTGGAATGGAGATAATTATAATTTATATGTACATCGGGCAGATTATCAAATTGAAAAGCATCTCCGTTGCCGTGGTGTACGACTGTAGTTACTCCGGTAATCAGGTTTTTATACAAGCCGTACAGATACCTGAGACCATATGGGATCTTCTGGATTTTACCGATTAGGCTTTTGTGTGTCTGATGGATATCATCACCCCATTCTATATAATCCCGGTAAATCTTACGTCCTAGTTTCGGAAATAAATTAAATTCCAGGTGATCGTGGGAGTTTATGAGTCCCGGAAAGGCAACCGCGTTTTTAAACCTAATGGTAAGGTCGTTGACTGCCGCTATATATTTCTCATCGCTACGGGAAATATTTTCAATAAATCCGTCGGTAATTCTGATTACTGAGGAGTAATCTCTCTGACCCAAAATATGGATATTTTCTAAGAGCATTTTACCTGGTTAGGTGTATCCCGTAAATAAAATATGTTCCATAAAATTTATTATAAATATTTACAGCGTTATGATTTTCATAAAATGGTTTGACTTCCTTGTCAATTTTATATTCAACTTTTCTATTAACTTTAAATCCAAATTCACCCAGTAAACTTTCTATTTCGGGAATTTTATGAACATAGTTCCTGATTTTAACAGTTTTATTCTTATAATAGAAAGTTCTTTCACCACCTTTTTCCAAAAGAACCGGGTGGAAATCCGTTAGTATTATCTCCGAATTTTTTTTTAATACTCTGTCCCATTCACAGAATATTTTCCTAATATCCTTGATGTGAGCAATCACTAGGGTAGAGATCAGCACATCAATCGATCTATTTTTTAGAAAGAGCAGTTTATTATTTCTAACTAAATGTATATCTGCTTCCGGTAATTTTTCATTTAATTTTTTTAACATCTCTTTTGAAGTATCGCACCCTATAATTTTTACGGGATTATATTTTTGCAGTTCAGTCCAGTTTCTCCCGGTCCCGCAGCCGTAATCAAGTATCCCTTTGTCCCTTAAGTCTGTTGCAGAAAGCAGGGACTTCAGGATTAAATTATCGTAGGTCAGCATTAGATTATCATTATCAGTTTCGCCATCATAGTTTTCAGACCATCTTTTATAGGCCTTAATTGATGATGTATAAAAACGGGAGTTTATAATTTTTCTAAATCTTGAAGATTGATCCATTTTAATCGTTTTATAATAATGTCGGTGAAATAGTTATTCTTTCGGAGTCAGAGTAAGAACCATATATATAGTAGTAGAAAGTGAGAAAGAAGGACTTTTTGTCACCAAAAGACCGTGAATAATACTAGTTAATAAAGAATAAATAAGCTGTTACATATGAATAAGATCATCTTTTTTAACCCACGAAGCGGAGTTTATAATCACAGAGTTCCGCTTTCAATTTTGCAGATAGCTGCTTCAATTCAGGGTAAATTTGAATATGTTATTGTTGACGGGAATATGGAAAAAGACCCGTGGGCTAAAATCAAAAATTACCTGGACACAGGTGAGTTCAAATACTTCGCTTCTACTGTTATGCCGGGTCCACAAACCAGGCAGGCGATTCCCGTTACAAAAAAGATTAAAAATGAATACCCGTTTGTAACGGTAATATGGGGAGGATATTTTGCGTCAAATCAATATAAAGTTTCTATTAATTCTGGCTATGTTGATTATATAATTATCGGGCCGGGCGATATTGCCTTTCCTGAACTACTGGATGCACTTGAAAATAAGAGAGAGCCTGCCGGGATTGAAAACCTTGTTTATAAAAATGGAAAAGAAATTATAAAAACCAGGAAAGGTGAGATCGCCGACCAGGATACTCTTCCTAAACTTCCACTGGAAACCTTAAATAAATTTTATCCTATAAAAAAATATTTTGGAAGAACTTTTCTCGGAACAAGAACTTTTGCGTATCATTCGAGCATGGGCTGTCCCTTCACATGTGCATTCTGCGGCATCGTTCCGATTTTCAATGCAAGATGGAAGGCTAAATCAGCCGTAAACGTTTATAATGACATTCAGTTTCTTAAAAACAGGTATGGTATAAATGGAATTGAATTTTTTGATAACAATTTTTTTGTTTCTGAAAAAAGAGTGGCAGAGTTTTCAAAACTAATGAAGTTTGAAAATATAAACTGGTGGGGCGAAAGCCGCATTGATACAATGGCTAAGTATAGTGATAAGACGCTGGCTTTAATGAGGGACGCTGGATGCAAAATGATTTTCTTTGGCGCCGAGAGCGGGAATGATGAACTTCTGTTAAAAATGAATAAAGGAGGGACACAAAACGGAGAATTAGTGAAAACCTTTGCCGCGCGTCTAAAGAAGTTTGATATAATTCCGGAATACTCTTTTATTCTTGGTTTTCCCGCGGAAACCCCGGGAAAAATTATGGAGCAAATAGACAATGATATTAATTTTATTAAGGAGATAAAGGAAATTAATCCCGCGACCGAAATAATTCTTTATGTGTTCAGCCCTGTGCCTACAGAAAAATCTGAATTGTTAAATCAATCTGAGAAACTTGGTTTTGAATTCCCGCGGAAACTAGAGGATTGGCTGGAGCCGACCTGGGAAAAATTTGACACCCACAGAAACCCGCTTACACCCTGGCTTACTAAAGAAATGACAGATAAGATACATAATTTTGAAACAGTGCTAAATGGTTTTGCGCCCACAGTTTCAGATTATAAACTTTCGGGTATCCAGAGAAAAACCATTAAATTTATATCTTCAATCAGGTATAAAAATAGTCTATATTCTTTCCCTTACGAAATAAAGATCCTTCAAAAATTATGGCTGCGGTACAGGCGTCCTGAGGTGGAAGGTTTTTATATGGAATGATAAATCTCTTTGCAGTCTGATATTATCTCACTATTCTTAGCTATAAGATATTTCCTCAACTGAACCCGTAAAAGAATAAATCTTAAAAAATGCAAAAACAGGTTTGGGAGTTTTTTCCATTTCCTTTCCCTGATAATTTTATTCATTCTGTATTCGGCATGGACCAGCCTGTGTAATATCCTGTAGAAATGTCTCCCGAAGCTGCCTGAAAACATCATGTCAAGATCATCTGAATCCTTCCAGTTTGTTTTATCTCTCATCAGGGCTTTTACATTTTCATAGAATTTTGTTCCCGGAAGGGGATATGAAACCGAAATTCCTATATCATCAGGCAGGCAGTCGGTTATCATTTTCCTGGTTAATTTAATATCACTCCAATTTTCACCCGTATACCCGAACTGAATGAAGAAAGCAATTTCAATACCCAAATTATGAGCATTTTCCGATGCACTGTAGATTTGTTGAACTGTTGTGCCCTTATCCATAGAATCCAGTATTTTCTGGCTCCCGGATTCAGCCCCAATCCAGATGGCTTTGCAGCCCGATTCTTTAAGGTCGGGCAGGGTATTGTCGCGCAGCAACAGGTCCGGGCGCGATAAACATTTATATGGAATTTTTAAATCCAACTTTTTTATTTCCTCCGCAAATTCCCTGATCCAGCCGGGTTTTAATCCAAAAATATCGTCCGTGATCCAGATATGGTCAACCGAATATTTTTTCTTTAAATCGCTCATCTGACTGGCAACCAGCTGCGGGGACCTTGAATTATATGATCTGCCGTAGATAGGTTTTGCGCACCAGTTACATTTATATGGACAACCTCTGGTTGTGGAAATATTAAGCGAAAAGTACCCGTGATTTTTCATCCAGATTTCGCGATAAGCATTAATGTTTACAAAAGAATATTCCGGGGCTGGTACTTCATCTAATTCTCTTATCATTTTTCTGGGAGATGTAATTATAATTTTTCCCCCGTCAAAAAATTTAATGCCGTCAATATTTTTTCTTTCGGAATAGTAATTGTTTTTTTCAAAAGCGCTGATAACCTCAGTTATTGTTATTTCCCCTTCACCGTAAATTATCCCGTCGCAGCCCGCCTCAAGATATGAAGAGTAAAAATCAGTGGCATCTGAACTATAAATTATTACTGGTATGTTAACAGATTTTGCCGCTTTGATGAATGACAATGCCGCTTCCCGCATATTTGAGAGGCACATTTTTGTCAGGTAATTAAATTCATCATCGTAGATTAAAACAATATCTGGCTTGTCTGAGAAGATCTTTTTATTAAAATCTTCAGGATTCCCGCCCATCATACAGTCGTAAAATATTATTTCGTGTCCGAGTCTTTCTAAAATTGTTGCGGCGTAAATTGTACCCAGAGGGGGGTATGGCATTTGCCTTTCCAATTCTTTTGGGTCGAGAATCCTGAAATATGATTGTCCTATTAAAATTTTCATTATATGCTGTAATTAAAGTGCGATTTTTAGAATCTTTTTTTCCCCTGGTAATTGCATTACCCTGTTTTTTTCGGAATAATCTCTCCAGGCGTTTTCAAATTCCTTTATTATTTTATGTCGATTATCTTTCGTGTGAAGTTTAATCGTGTGTTCAGTCAGTAAAACCGAATTTGTTAAAGCCGATAATTGCAACTTGTTTTTATACATTCTCCTGTAAAAAATCAGTAATAGCTTGTTTACAGGTTCTAAAAACCTGTAAAAAGATGAGGTTTGTTCCGGGAAATCATTGCTAATTGTAAAATTTGGATAGATATTCCGCACCCATTCGTTTTCCTTCCAGAATTTATTCAGCATCCTGTAATTTTTATACGCAGTCAGAGAAATTATCTGGTGCGCAGTATAAAAATCGAACGAATGATTTATGCGCAGGTCATATTCATCAACAAGATAATTGACGCACAGCTCCTTCCGGGAATTAGTTATTATTGAATAAATGTGAATAATTATATAAACAAGGTATAATGCGTAAGGTTTTGTTATAATAAAAAGATCAACATCGTCGTGGTTTTCAAGCCCGTAATGAGTTGTACCCCCACTGAAAGCTATTGAAGAAACAAAGGGAAGCCGGTTTAGAAAATTCAGAATATTTACGAGCTTGGCCTTATTAATTTTTTTATTACTTTTTTTATAAAATCCAGCGTTTTCTTTATTAAGATATATCAGGTCGTTATCCTGTTTAATGATGTCCTGTAAAGTGAGCAGGTTTATATATTTCTGAAGTTCTTCCTTTTCTAAATTAATGTCGAAAATTTGCTTATATAAATTTTCTTTCCGGATGCCTGTATTAAAAAGACTGGAATATATAAAAGTCTTCTCAAGTGCTTCCGTTTTTGATTTAGCTTTTGGAATATTTGACTCAAATATTCTATTTATTCTGCAATCTAACCGGTTAAGTAAAATATCAAGTTGATGCCGCATTAATTCGGGAGAATATTTTATATCATATTTTAACTTTTTGTAAGAAACAGAAACCTCTGATAATTTGTCCAGGCCTTCTGTATAAGAAGCTATACTGCCGGGATCAATTGTAATTGAAACCGGAGAAGAAATTTCCTCTGTCGCTATTCCCTTTGAGCACAAAACAGGCAACCCATGTTCCATTGCTTCAAGAACGGGAAAGCCAAAACCCTCCTCAAAACTGGTGTGTACGAAACCGGCAGCGTTCGAAAATGTATGTGATAGGGATTTCTCATCGACATAGCCGGTAAACTCAATATCAGGGTGATTCGAGTACTTTTGCAGCATCTTTTTTATTTCAGGTGAATTTATCCATAGGGACCCGACTATTTTCAGTTTATAATCCTTGCTGCTTTCCTGTCTCCATTTCAGGAATCCTTCAATCATAAAATTTATGTTTTTCCTTGGTTCAATATGTCCTACATAAAGTAAATACGGTCTTTCATTTTTTACCGTCGTGGTATTTACCGCATCTATTATTTTTGAATATCCCTGGACAATTAAAATATTTTCCTTCCTTACCCCCAGGAATTTTATAATGTTTCTGCGTGTGTGCTCACTGACCGCAATTACAACCGGGTTTTGCTTTAGTGTTTGTTTGATCCTATAATTATAATATTTAACAAATTTCTGCGAATAAAACTGTGGATGTGAAATGAATGATAAATCGTGGATTACAATTGCGGAAGGCCTTCTGTATTCAGGAGGCATAAAATAATCCGGGAAAACAGCGCAGTCAGCACCTGAGGCTACCAGTTCATTTGTAAGCAAAAAATTTCTGTAAAGATGTTTCTTTAACGAGCTTCCTTTTTTCCCGGCCGGCAATCCAAATAGTTTGTCATCGCCGGGTGATAATGAAATAATTTCATTACCCGTTTGGCCAATCTGTTCGAGCAGACAGGATAAATAACGATTTGTACCTGTAGTTTTGTTTGCAAGCGTAGAAACTTCAATTCCTATTTTCATAAGAATTCCTTATTGTGTCTTTATTTTTTGTGAACGGAATATCTTTTAGTTATTGAACAGGCGGCTACTCATATATATTGAATAGTAGCGTACATGGAAGGTAAGTGACAAATTGTTTCAGATTTACTCTCCCTTTTCTATAAATAAGTCACTTTTTAAAGCCGGGGCCTACTTATTAACTAAATAGTAATAAAATAATTAAATGAATAGAAAACAAAGAATCACAATTATCATATCACTGGTAATAATTACATGTGTTTTTATTGTCTGGATGTTCAGCGGGATGGAAATTTTTACAAAAACACAGGTGCTGGTCGAAAAAAAGGATGAGTTGTTTGGAACGACATACAAAGAATGGAAAGATCAATTTATATGGGGCCTCGACCTTACTGCTGCTGTCTCTGGTGCTGTAATCGTTTCGGCCAGTATTTTATTATGGATTTTCAGGAGAAAAAAATAGAATGAAAAAAGTAATGTTGTTATTCAGTTTTTTAATCATTGCAGTCAATATTTTCTCACAGGGTTTTAAAGTTAAAGCTGAGGGGGCTCAGGTTTTTTCGTTCAATGACAACAATGGAAGAAATCAGGCCACATTTTTCAGTACCACTCCTCTGGAAGACGTTAACGGGCTTACTACTGAGATTAATGGTACCATATCATTTGACGTGAGAAATGTGGCCGGTAGTCTAAAAGGGCAAATAACTATCCCGGCCAAATCCTTGAAAACGGGGATTAAAAAAAGAGACGAAGACATGAAGGGCTCCGGCTGGCTTGATGTGGAAGAGTTCCCGGTAATTTCATTTACAATAAAAAGAGTACTGGAGTTGAAAAGTCTTGCGGACAATAAGTTACAGGCTAAAGTTTCCGGCGATTTTATGGTACATGGTATAACTAAAGAAATAGTTGTTGACGCTACTATGATTTATCTTGATGAGAATGAACAAACAGGACAGATATCTCCCGGCGACCTTCTTGGCGTTACTTCAAAATTTACAATTACGCTTTCGGACTATGATATAGATAATATGGTACTTGGTAAAAGAGTTTCGGATAAAATAGAAATAGGAGTGAATTTTGTAGGAAATAATAAAGGGAATTGATTATTTGCTGTTAATAAACAAGTCCAGTCCGTGCAAACGGCACATGTCACGAAAATAACGGGGCCCTTTCTGCGGATCCATATTCCCCGATTTTACCATTCATGTAAAATATGTAAAAATAGCTGTCCCCATTCTATAAATTCATTCACTTTCAATACACCACCAAATTACATGATAGGAGAAAAGACTATGAGAAAATGGAAGCTTTTTGCTTGTTTTATTCTATTTGCGGGTTTATTCTATTCTCTTCCGGTTTATTCACAAATTCCCTGGCCGGATAAGCCAAAAAATCTTCAAGTATTTCCCAAAGAAATGAAAATCGATAGACTGAAAAATATAATGTTCGCATTTTCTAATGCACTCGGGGTAAATTGCATTCATTGCCATGTTGCGGATGATTTCAGGGATTTCTCAACTTATGATTTCGCTTCTGATAAAAATGTTAACAAAAAGAAAGCCAGGATAATGTTAAAGTTGGTTCAGTCGATCAATAAAAATTCAATTAAAGAAATTGCAGCGCTGAGCGATGAAAAAAATCCGGTATCGGTCAATTGTACAACATGTCACAGGGGTTATAAAAAGCCAATTCCTCTCGAAGATGTGATTTATGAAGTAATTAAAAAGACCGGTATTAAGTCGGGTATAGATGAATATCATAAGCTGAGGGAAAAATATTACGGGAAAGGTACATTTAATTTTGAGGATAAAACCTTAATTGTTGTGGGGTATAAATTACTGGGAGAGAAAGCGGCTCAGGATGCTGTCGCAGTACTTAAATTAAACACCGAGGTGAACCCCGGATCCGCAAACGCATTTGACAGCCTGGGAGATGCTTACGTTGCTTTGGGAGATTATAAAAATGCGATAGCCAGTGCTGAAAAATGCATAGATCTTTTGGATAATGTTATTAAAATTGACGATTCATTTCACAATAATATAAGAAAGAGCGCTCAGGATAAGATTGATAAATTTAAGGACAAGATGTGAAATACTAACTTAATTTAAGCCCCGGCATGATAAATATTTTGTCGGATTTATGGAGTGTTGTCACTTTACAGTATCTCGTTTTACTATAATTATGATAATATGAACATAGACCGGAGGCAATTATGAAAAAGGTATCGAATAAGAATGTTTTATTTCCGGGGCTGATATTATGTTTTTTAATTTTCGGGTGTAGTAATAATGACTACAGCACAAACAACGGCGGAAATGGTAACAATACACCGGCTGCAAACGAGGTATGGATGCAAAATACCTTGTTTAATCCTAAAAGCAAAACAGTGAACAAAGGAACGGAAATAACCTGGATTAATAAAGACTCGTTCGACCATACCGTGACCAGCGGGACACCAAACAATCCAGACGGACTATTTGATAGCGGTACGATAGGCAGCGGCGGTACATTTAAGCGTACTTTTGATAGCGCGGGTACTTTTAACTATTATTGTAAGATTCACCAGGATGTAATGACCGGGACAATAACAGTTCAATAATGATTCGAAAGTATTACAAAATATTCCTTGTTTTATTTTTATATTCCGGATTACCGGCACAATCAATTAGTAACGGCACAACAAAGTATTACCGAATCTTATCCGGAAATAGTGAGATATACGCCAGAGTTTTTAAAGAGGGGCTGGCTTCCGCTTTTGCCGATAACCACATGATAGAAGCTGCAGACTATCATGGGAAGATAATTTTCGATAAAGATTACCCTGATAGTTCTTCAATTAAAATTGAGATTAATGCTAAAACTTTGTCGGCAGATAATCCTGAATTCCGCGGAAAATATGGATTGAAAAAACTGGATTCAGATGATGTTAAAAAAATCAATGAGCATATGCTTGGCACGGATCAACTTGATGTTGAAAATTACCCGGATATCATGTTTGAGTTCCGGAACATTAAACAATCAGGCAACGGTAAATATGAGGTAATTGGAAATTTCAGTTTGCACGGTGTGACACATAAAGTTAATTTTACAGCGCATATTGATGTAACCGGGAATAAACTGTTCGCCAGCGGTTCTTTTAAATTTAAGCAAAGTGATTATGGAATCGAACCCTACTCAATTGCTTTGGGAACGATTAAAAATAAAGATATAATGGAAGTAGTATTTATTATCACTGCTGTAAAAGATCAGGATAAAACAGGGGATCAGTAATTCAAAAGATCCGGATATTTAAATTTGTAATTTAATGCAGATTTTAATTTTTCTGAACTTACAATTTTATATGCATTCCTGGAAACTTCATCAAAAATGGGCATTTTCAGTTTCTGTTTTTTTATCTCATTTGTATAAAAATCTCTCCTTGTAGGGTGGGAGTCGGCGCAGGCATTATATATTTCGCCCCAGGTATCTTTTAATATTATTTTTTCAATAATGCTTACACAGTTATCCCGGTGTATCAGGTTTACAAAACCTTCAGGATTTGCTATTTCTCTGCCCGGTGTATAGAAATTTGCCGGGTTCCTGTCATACCCAAACAACCCCCCGAATCGAATAATGATAGTTTTGAATTTCTTATTATCCAGAAATAATTTTTCGATCAAACTTAAAGGTGATTTATTAACTTCCGTTTCTTCAGTTACAACCCGGTTTGAATTATCATAAACGGATGTGGAACTGACAAATAGAATCTTTTGAACACTTGATAATTCAATATTCGTAATCAATTGCCTAAAGTGAGGAATATCTTTGGAAGTGACTGAGATTATCAGTATTTCGGAATTAAAAAACTCACTGTTGCAGTTTATTAAATCATTCAAATTAATTTGAAAAGGGGTAATACCGACGGAATTTAATTTATCGAAGTTCTCTTTAGACGTGGTTGAACCGTAAACTACAAGTCCTTTTTGAGCAAGGCTTACACCCAAATGCTTTCCCAGCCAGCCGCAACCCAATATGCTTATCTTTTCTTTTACCATTTATATCTAACTATTAAATATTAGTGATAAATAGTTTTGTTATCTTTTCCCGATCAGTTTCATCACATTTTCAGTTACTGCGCCACACCTGCTGTTTCCGAATGTTAATACTTCATCTTTATTAAAAGTTTTCAACAGTTCATTTTTTAATAAATTCTTTGCTCTTAAAAGTCTGACTTTAACATTAATTTCACTTAATGCAAGAGTTCTTGCACATTCTTTTACTGAAATACCCTCAATTTCTCTCAAAACATAAACAACTCTGTATTTCTCAGGAAGCTTTTTAATAGCTGTTTCAAGCGTATTTTTCATTTCTTTGTTCATATAATCCTTCTCAGGTGTTTGATGTTCCGGCGTAAGAATAGTTACATTTTTTTCTCCATCCACAAACCTCTTATTTTCAGTTTTTTTCTTCCTTTTATACATAAGGCACTCATTTATCATAATGCGGGTGAGCCACGTCGAAAATTTAGCATCCGCCCGGTATTGATCTAATTTTTCAAAAACATTTATATATGTCTGCTGAATCAGGTCATCGCTGTCAAAATCATATATCCCGAAAGATATTGCCGTCCTGTACAGCCTCTGGTTGTATCGCTGTATAATTATTCTATATAAGTCAGTCTGGCCTGTTTTAATAAGCGCGATTAGTTCTTCATCAGGGAGATTTTCCTTCTTTTTTAGGATTTCCGCAGCCATTATGTTTTTTGCCCGTTTTTTCTAAGATAAAATAATAAAAAGAATTATTAAAACTATTGTAACCTTTCCTTTTCTGTATCATCAATTAGTGTATATAACAAAAAAAAGGAGATCGAAATGCTCATAACAAGCATCATCATATTTGCTATAGCTGCTGTACTGGGACTTATAATTATTACAGCTTTGCTTAAGGATAAACCTACACCCAAGCCTGTAGTTTTTACACACGGAATTCTGGCGGCTACGGCACTAGTAATTTTAGTTGTTTTTACCGTGAATAATCCAGCACACTCACCTGTATTAAGCCTGGTGTTGTTTGTAGTAGCGGCACTTGGTGGATTTGTTTTGTTTGCCAGGGATATGTCTAAAAAACCGGGGCCTAAAGCTCTTGCTGTTATTCACGCCCTGGCTGCCGTAGTTGGCTTCCTTATTCTTTTAGCCTTTGCCTTTGTTTAGAGATTGGAGAATTTGATTAAAAATATTATCAAGGGGAAGGCAATGGGACATCCCGTTCACATTATGTTGATTCATTTTCCCGTTGCCTTTTTTCCTATGAGCCTGGTTCTGGATATTTTGTCCATAATTTATTCCGGTAATTCACTTTCACTATTTTCCTTCTACTCATCTTCTGCAGGAGTTATTACAGGTATTTTTGCAATGTTTTTTGGCGCGATCGATCTTATAAATATTCCATCAAAGGAGAAATATTTTAATACAGCATTACTTCATGGTGGACTAAATTTCTTATGGATTGCAGTTTTTGCCATAATTGACGGAATCAATTTTAAGAACTATCCAGAAATATTTATCCCAAATAAAATTCAGGTGATAGTTGAATTTGTAATAGTTTCAGGCATGATCTATTCAAATTTTCTTGGTGGAGAACTAGTTCTAAAATATGGGCTTGGCAGGAAGGAATAAATAATAAAGATTATTTAAAAACCTCTGTTACTGAAGTCTGTAATAATAAAATATTATTTTTTTATTTGACTTAAATTTAGCTCCGGGTAGAGTTATTACCTGGGCGAGATAAGTAAAAACAAAAATATAAAACGCCTATATTCTTGATAAAAATCGATACAGGTAAATTTAACTACGTGGAAAAAATAAAATTTAAAAATAATGTTAGGATTACCTTCGGTGATCCCGGGAAGGGGAGTCCGTCACCCGGGAAAAGTCACACTCGCTTCGCTCCTGTGCCTTTTTATTTTACTTCGCTTATGAAAGCAAGCTTTCAACGCTCGTAAAATAAAAAGTCCCGCCTGTAGCGGGACTTTTTCCGATGCGGAGAGTCAGGGATTCGAACCCCGGAAGGACTTGCATCCTTAACGGTTTTCAAGACCGCCGCATTCAACCGCTCTGCCAACTCTCCGAATTTATGAACTTTTTTCAAAAAGGCCGTTTATCCCTCTTTGCGGGACCAACTCTTTTAGGTCTCAAATTCAGATCACAAATATAATAATTGTTATTCAATGCACCAAGAATATTTGCTCCTAAAAGGCTAAAAAGCACGAGTTTTACTGATATTCTGTATTATTTCATATATTAAACTGTTATTCATTATTTTTTGAACTTTCAGATTAATACGGAAATTTAATTGGAAAAATTAGAAGAATTTAAACTTTTTGCCAAGCATCTCTCGCTTGTAAGCGGAGCGGTAATTAAAAAATATTTCAGAACCGGAGTGGAAGTTGACTCCAAGGCGGATTCCTCCCCGGTTACCATTGCCGATAAAAAAGCTGAAGAATTAATGCGCGAAGAAATTATGAAGGAATTCCCGGACCACGGTATAATCGGGGAGGAATTTGGAAAACATAATGAATCTTCTGAGTATCAATGGATATTAGATCCGATTGACGGAACAAAAAGTTTTATTTGTGGAACGGTAACTTTTGGAACATTGATCGCTTTGACATTTCAGGGAAATCCTGTCCTCGGAGTTATAAATCAGCCGGTGTTAAAAGAATTCTTAATCGGAGATAGTGATTCAACAGAGTTAAATGGGAACAAAGTAAAAGTAAGGGAAACAAATAATTTATCAGATGCGGTCCTGCTGGCAACGGATCACTTTGGTATAGGCGAATATTTTGATCAGGAAAAATTTAATGAACTGGCAAAACAAGTTAAGCTATACCGCAACTGGGGCGATTGTTATGGATATTATCTTGTTGCTACCGGTTTCGCTGATATTATGATAGATCCTATCATGAACATCTGGGATTCAATGGCAGTAATTCCGGTAATTAAAGGGGCGGGAGGAATCATAACTGATTATAAAGGGAAAGATGCTATTAGCGGAACCAGTATAGTTGCATCAACTCCCGGAATACACAGCAAAATTATTAAAGCGCTTAATTAATACCAAAAATTACAAAGATAAGAATTGTTAAAACTGAGACGATTAAAGCCATCAATTTTCTGTTTTTCACGTTGAAGAAACTAATTATCCCACCGATCCACAAAATCATTATTAAAATTCCTGTCATATTAAATAACTGTGTTATTTGCGGAATTGATTTCCCAAGTGCCGACAATTCATAAGTCTTTTTTACCGGGATCAAAAACATTGCATAAAATACGAACGAGATAAAAGCGAAAAAGGAAAGCTTCTTTATCTTTTCGTTTTCGTTGAAATATTCCAATCCTATGCGGGTACTCAAAAATATTCCTCCGAAAAGAGCAATGTAATACCATGCCATAATCTGACCGGAAACTCTCCCCAGGAATTTCATTGTTATGCCTTTTTCAGATGGTACTGTAAAAGATTGTCCCTGGTAATTCATAATCACTTTGTAATTAATTTTACTCATTGTTGGTTGTTTGGGAATTGTTGCCGAGAGTATTCCATTCGAAAAATCCATTCCCACTTTCTTCCAATCAGAATTGCTCCCTGGCCAGCGGTATTCAAGAACTGCTTTCAAATCCTTTATATCGCTGAAAAGCATTACTTTATAATCATCATTACTTCTGTAAACCCTGTCAAATTTGTAGCCTACTTTCTGATGGCCAAATTCAACAGTGCCGGTTATAGGCTTTTCCGGATCTATAGTTCTTAAAAGAACTGAAACGATAATAGTAATTACAAAGGCA
>Ga0209919_1000072_pt1 | contig 48549 bp, 47 predicted proteins | sample SalPon2A_C_D2_MG_FD_185721 | JGI IMG/M metagenome (GOLD analysis project Ga0209919, IMG submission 185721) | Soil microbial communities from South San Francisco under conditions of wetland restoration - Salt Pond MetaG R2A_C_D2_MG (SPAdes)... | ecosystem: Environmental > Terrestrial > Soil >... | reverse complement strand
TCAGCCAGCCGCGCCATTATTCCAGGTGAATGGTATCGACCCTTCGCCATGCTCAGCATGGGACTGACCATGTGGCTGCTGTAATGCGGGGCATGCATCAAATTCTTTCCGGGAGTAGGCCCCCCCCGCGAAAGCTGCCGGAACTACTGCATCCACTTTGCCATTCTTCTACACTTGGCCACATGATCAATCCGTGGAGAAGTATGTGAGCCATCCGACTAGAACCAGTTCCGCAGCATTATCCGAATTACAAATCCGGCTCATCGAGATGGCGCTCGACGAAGATGCTGTCACAAATGACCTGACAGCAAACGCCACGATTGACGAACATGCAGCCGGCACTGCCTGCATCACAGCCAAGGCTGTCGGCATACTATCGGGCAGCAGGATCGCCGATGAAGTATTCGCCCTCGTGGACAAATGCATCGTTTGCAGATGGCTTGTCGATGATGGAGCACATCTGCATGCCGGACAGGTTATCGCTGAATTGAGCGGCCCCCTGGCCAAGCTGCTTGCTGCTGAACGCACTGCTCTGAATTTCCTGCAACATCTTTCAGGCATTGCGACAGCCACAAATCATTTTGTTGCTGCTGTTGAAGGCCTATCCTGTGGAATTGTGGATACCCGCAAAACCACGCCGGGCATGCGGCATTTGGAAAAACAGGCAGTCCTGCATGGTGGTGGTGGCAATCACCGGATGGACCTCGCCAGCGGTATGCTGATAAAGGAAAACCATATCAAGGGCTGCGGCTCAATTACGGATGCCGTGAACGCCTGTTTTGCCATGCAACCGGATGTCTGGGTCGAAGTGGAATGTGAAACGCTGGATGAAGTCCGGCAGGCCATCGAAGTTTGTCCTGACATTATCCTGCTCGACAACATGAGCCCGGAACTGGTCATGCAGGCACGCGCGCTGGTGCCCAAATCCATTTTGCTGGAAGCCTCCGGTAATATCACACTTGCCAATGTACGCACCTATGCCGAAACCGGGATCGATCGCATTGCCATCGGAGCCATCACCCATTCGGCACCGGCGCTTGATTTATCCATGCGTGTGGAGGCTACCGGAACCCGGCCATGAACAAGACCCGTGAATATATATTAAGTCGGTTAAGCGCAAGTCATGAGCCTGTTTCTGGGGATTTGCTGGCCGCCGAACTTTCTCTTTCCCGGGCTGGTGTATGGAAACACATCCAGACATTGCGTCGACAGGGTGCCGACATCTGCGCCAGGTCTGGTCAGGGTTATATGCTGAATTCGGAAGTATTCAGTGCCGGCACGCTGAAGCCGCTGCTAACCGGTCAGGTCGTAGGGCGCTGCATTGATGTCCTGGATGAAATTGACTCCACCAATCGCGAAGCCATGCGCAAGGCTGAACAGGGAGCAGGCGAAGGTCTGGTGATCTTTGCCGAACGCCAGAGCGCCGGGCGCGGACGACTCGGTCGCACATGGCACACGCTGCCGAACTCTCTGGCCTGCAGCATCCTGCTCAGACCACAGCTGCCGCCAGAGAATGTCCCCCAGCTTTCGCTTCTGACGGCAGTAGCCCTGCATGAAGCCCTAGCCGACTTCGCCCCTGATCTTCGTATCAAATGGCCCAACGATCTACTGTTTCGCGGTGCCAAGGTGGCGGGCATTCTTACTGAAATGCGGGCGGAACCAGGTTGCGTCCATGCCGTTGTCCTCGGCTTCGGCATCAATCTTTTTGCTCCGACTGACGGCTGGCCAGCTGACATATCTCAGCCGGTAACCGATCTCGCCAGCATTTGCGAGCAGCCAGTATCCAGACTGGAGCTTGCTGCAAGGGTATTGAATGCGGTGGATCACTGGTATCAAAAGTATATGCAAGAAGGTTTTTCTGCGGTACACACCGCATGGTGGCGGGCACATGCCGCCTCAGGCCAGGCGGTACGAGTGCATGATGGCAAAGCATATATCGAAGGCATAGCCAGTGCTCTGGACCTGGATGGCGCCATGCTGTTGCAAACATCGCAGGGCACAAAGCGCATTATTGCCGGCGATCTGGAGCTGATATGAGTGGAAACACACGCGGAAAAACATTGCTGCTGGCTGATGTCGGGAACACCCAGATGGTATTTGGCCTGTATGCTGGTGAACAACTGCTGACAGACTGGCGTCTGTCCAGCGAACGGAGCATGACGCCGGACGAACTGGCGTGGCAACTACATGGCATGTTTGAACAATCCGGCCATTCAGCGGCCGATATTGAAGGCATCCTCGTTGCCAGCGTTGTGCCTCATCTTGATGCCCCGCTGGCAGCTGCATGCAAACGTGTATGCGGCATGACTCCCGCCTTTGTTGGTTCTGCCGATGTCAAAACCGGCATGGCTCTGGACTACAAGAACCCACGTGAGGTGGGTGCTGACCGTATCGTCAACGCCATTGCTGCAAGAGAAAAATACGGCGCCCCGGCCATTGTGCTGGACTGCGGTACAGCGACTACTTTTGACATCGTCTCACCGGCAGGCCGTTATGCCGGGGGCCTGATTCTACCCGGTATCGAGGTTTCTCTGGCTGCCCTTTGCAGACGAGCAGCGAAATTGCCGGAGGTATCACTCGAACGGACTGACACACTAATCGGTCGGGATACCCCCAGCAGCATGCAGGCAGGCAGTTACTGGTCGGCCGTCGATGGCATTGCAGGTCTCATTGATCGCCTGCACCGGGAGCCCGGTTACGCCGACGCACCGATTATTGCCACGGGGGGCCTGATTCCTCTGCTGCTGGCCGACCTGCCCACCATTGACCATCATGAGCCTTTTCTTACATTAAACGGCCTGCTGTTGCTGGCTGAAAGGCATTTCAGATAAACATGCAAAGGATCGGACAGGGCTTAACGCTCATCATCCTGGCAGGATTAGCCTGGTTTGTCTGGCAACCGCCAGCACCTGCCCCGAGTCCCGTTGCGGTGTATGCTCCGATTCCTGAGCTCCCTGTGAGCAACCAACCAACCAAACCCGCCGCGACTTCACCAAACAAGGTAGTCCTGCAGGCTCCCAAACTCCCGCAATGGCGCGTGGTAACGCGACGTATTGTCTGGTCGGCTGCCGTCAAAGCACTGGAGGAACGACTTAAGGAAGCAGAACTTTCCCCGATTAAACTCAAACGCAAGGAACCGGTCATCATGCATGCTTTTGATGACGCAGCGTTATTCCGCACAGCCAAGGCAGCGGAGGCTGCCAGAAAAAAATGGCTGAAGGCGAACATCGAGGCCACCGTTATCAAGGCGAACATCGAGGTCAACAAGGATATTTACATGGTCGGGCTCGGTCGTTTCTTTCTGACCGAATATGCCGAGCAAATCCAGAACAGGCTTAAACAGATAGGAAAGCCTTATCGCTATGAGCGCCGTACCGTTACGATTCCGGTCTACCGATTCACCTTTCCCGCCCGACATAAGCGCGAGGCGGAAAAACTATGGCAACAGCTGCAAGACCTTGGAGTTGCAACGCCGGTACTGATGCCGGAAAAAGAGTTCCAGAAAGCTTACGGCAAGGGCTGAAAACGCTTACGCGAATGCGAAAGCTTTCAGGCGGCGTTCAACATCTCTGCAAAGCGATCGAAAAGGTAATCCGCATCCTGCGGGCCGGGGCTGGCCTCGGGATGGTATTGCACCGAAAACACCGGCTTATCCTTGACCTTCAGGCCCTCGACCGTGCCGTCGAACAACGAACGGTGGGTAATCTCCACATGCTCCGGCACATGTTCATCACGCACGGCAAAGCCGTGATTCTGACTGGTAATCTCAATCTTGCCGGTGGTCAGATCCTTGACAGGATGATTGCCGCCACGATGGCCGAATTTAAGTTTAAATGTAGGCAACCCGAGTGCCTGGGCGAGCAACTGATGGCCCATGCAAATGCCAAAAATCGGCGTGTCTGCATGCAGCAATTCGCGAATCGTATCTACGGCATAATCGACAGCTGCCGGATCGCCCGGCCCATTAGAAAGGAATATACCATCCGGATTCATCGCCAGTACAGCGGAGGCCGAAGTATTGGCAGGTACAATACTCACCTTCAGACCACGATCTACCAGCTTACGGAAAATATTGTTCTTGCAGCCAAAATCAAAAGCCACCACATGCTTGTGTAATTCCGGCGTCTGAAAAGAAGCAGCGTCAAGGTCGTAACTGCCGACATCCCAGCTCTCTGTCTGTTTCCGGCTTACCTGCCCGACAAGATCGCGCCCTTCCAGCCCATGCCAGCCACGGGCCATGGCCACGGCATCAGCTTCGCTCATGCCATCAGAAGCAATCACACCGTTCTGTGCACCATTGTCGCGCAAATGCCTGACGAGCGCCCGGGTATCGATATCGGCGATGCCTACGACCCCATTCTCAATCAGCCATGTTGCCATGTCCTTTTCAGCACGATAATTCGAAGTGATGCGCGCAGGCGCACGCACGATCAGGCCGCGCACGGAAATCTTGTTCGACTCCATATCCACATCGTTGACGCCGACATTGCCGATGTGGGGATAGGTAAAGGTGATGATCTGGTGGGTGTACGATGGGTCGGTCAGGATTTCCTGATAGCCGGTCATGGACGTATTGAAGCAGACTTCGCCAACGGTATGCCCCGCAGCGCCAAGAGCCTTGCCCCTGAAAATGCGCCCGTCTGCGAGAGCCAGTATTGCCGTTTTATCGTTCATGGGTCACCCCTGAATTAGAGTGGCGGAACACTAGGGAGTTCTCCCCTGCAAGTCGAGCCGCGCTCGTTCTTTAAAAAAGGGTTTCGATATAGCGGGGTATACCATTAACGAGTACAGCGCGGATGCCTGCATTACCGAAGCGATCGACAGCTACTTCAATCGATATCTTCTCACCCGCGGCGGGTCGCTCGATGGAGCGTCCCGTACCCTCCGGCACAAAGTAATTTTCAACCCCGTATTTTACACGCACCTGACTGGTTGCTTCATATTTACGCGTCTCACTGTTCCAGCGTCTGCTTACCCGATCCACGCGACCCTTGAGAAAAACAGATGGCGTATCAGGACAAGCGGTCGACACGCTAACCGCTTGCCAGTAGGGCTTGCCGGGCGCCAGAGCAACACATACCACATCACCCCGTTTTACCTCTGATAATGCCGGATATGCAGCCGTATCAAGCGTATTGATTGTATAATTCAGGCGCACATAATCGCCGCGAAATAATGAGCGGGGATCAACCGGTTTCGTTTCCAGCACAACAGGCGTGCCTGTATTCAGAGTCCATTGTTTGCGGGCAATCATGCCAAACAGCACAAGGGTCAGCACAAACACCGCAATGCCCATTCGTAAAACGAGGCTGGACTGACGGTTCATGCTTCACCCCCTTTCATTTCTGCCATCATCTGCCGTCGCTTGCGATCAAGAATACCGGCAACGAGGATCAGCAGGATACCACCTGCCATGAAGAAGAATGATCGATCGAGCAGTTTCCAGAAAAAATCGAAGTAGCGGGCCAGAATGCCTGCTGCAAAAAACATGAACCCGAGATTGACAAGATTACGGCTGTCCAGATGGGCGCCGGCATAGATGAGCCACAGGGTTGCACCAAAGAAGATAGCATTAAAGCCGATGGCCATCAGGCTGCCATGGCTTCCCGACACAAACAGGTTAACGACCAGACAGGCAAGAATCAGAACCAGAATCCCTTCCCCCCAGACATGCCACACCTCGCGCATATCCAGATTCAGCGTGCGCCGCCTGTGCCAAAGTGCGAGACCCGCTACAATTGCAAGCATCAACAGTGACGTGACTATCCATACGGTATCGGCAGCGGGACGCATGCCATGACCAGCGACAAATGCCCTCGTCGTCAGCACATCCGGGAATGTAAGCACCCAGAGTGCTGCGAGTCCTGCGACAGCGGCATACTGGCATACTGTCCCAGCCCAATCGGCGAAACGCTCGGATAACTCCAGATTCAGACCTCCAAGAAACAGCGCAAGATAGAAAAGGAAAAATATCTGGGTCAGGTAAACCATGGCCCCGGCATCACGCAACTCACCAATAAAATATACATACGTGGACATCGACCATAGCAGCAGTGCGAGCATCAAAAGGTGTGCAAAGCGCGGCCAGTTCTGACGTACTGCTAACAGTGCAAAGCAGGCCAACACAATCAGGAATGGCCAATGCATGCGAGCGAAGTCGATCACCTCCATACCACTCCAGAGCATGGCCAGCGATAACCCGGCGACAAAGGCAGCAGGCGAAGCCAGTAACCAGGACACCAGAAGTGCCCCCAGCGACCAGACCAGTACGCCATCGGGATAGTGCGCATCAATATGGTAAATCTGTGCAATCAGCATGATATTTGCGCCGAACATTAATACAGCGAGCAATAGCATCGACTCGGAAAGCCAGCCCCGGGATGCATGAGCCACGCTCCATGCTGCCATTGCAAACGACGCCCACATAACCCCAAACAGCACCAACAATTTGGCAATCTTCGGCATCTCCTGCCAGTTGGCTGCAAAAAAGGTAATGACGCCGACACCAAGCAGCACAGCGCCGAGAATAGCAAACATCGAAGCCAGAGAATGCCGCTGCGATCGGGCAGCAGCATGTGCAAGGATGCGAGGCGCATTTTCAGGTGCAACCAGTCCCGCTTCGACCCACTTGGGGAGCTCCCGTCGCAATCCTCTGGTAAAACCTCGCCCGCGCATGCTGAAAGATACGACAAGGATCAACAGAAGGAGGGACAATTCAATCATTCAGCATCCCTTCCTGACGCACCGGTTCCCTCCATTTTTCAGTTATTCCCTTGGCTCCAACATCGTGCGCGCATCAAGCAATGCATCGATCTCGGCATCTGGCAGCACCTGCATTTCATGGCACAGCTGGCGTACTGTCTTGCCTTCCTGCACCGCCTGCTTGGCAATTTCAGCCGCCTTTTCGTATCCGATCACTGGCGCCAATGAGGTGACCATACTCATGCTCCATTCAATCTGCTGCGCACATTTCTCGACATTGGCTGTTAGTCCGGCAATGCATTTACCGGCAAACATCTGGCAGGCGTTTGCCAGCAAACGTTCTGATTCGAGCAGATTATGTGCCATAACCGGCAGCATTACGTTCAGATCAAGCAGGCCTGATGCCCCACCGAGGGTAATGGCCGCATCGTTACCAATCACCTGGGCGCAAACTTGAGCCAAAGATTCCGCAATCACCGGGTTGACCTTGCCGGGCATGATTGATGAACCAGGCTGTACAGCCGGCACGGTGATTTCGCCGATACCACAGCGCGGCCCCATATTCAGCAGGCGCACATCGTTGGCAATTTTAAGCAACGATACAGCGAGTGTTTTCAAAGCCCCGGAAAGTTCGACCGTTGCATCCTGAGCAGCCTGTGCCTCAAAATGATTGGCCGCCTCATGAAATGGGATGGCATAAATATCGGAAAGTGACTTGGCCATAAGGGAGCCAAATTCAGGATGTGTATTCAACCCGGTGCCCACCGCCGTCCCACCCTGCGCCAGTTCCGCAATGCGGGGGATACACCCTTTCAACCTCTCAATGCCGAGCTCCACCTGCCGCGCCCAGCCTGAAATTTCCTGCCCGAGTGTAATCGGCGTTGCATCCATCAAATGTGTGCGACCAATCTTGACCACAGCCATCGTTTCAACAGCCCTTTTATTCAGAAGCGCATGCAGATGCGTCAGTGCCGGGATCAATTGGTGTACCAGCTGATCAGCAGCTGCCACATGCATGGCCGTGGGGATCACATCGTTCGATGACTGCCCCATATTCACATGGTCATTTGCATGCACAGAAATGCTGCTGTTGATCTGGGCACAACGATGCGCAATCACTTCATTGGCATTCATATTGGTGCTTGTGCCGGAACCGGTCTGAAATATATCGAGCGGGAAATGCATATCCCACTGCCCATCGGCAACCTCATCCGATGCCTGCCCGATCAATTCTGCAGTGCTTCTATCCAGCTTGCCGAGCCTGGCATTGACATCCGCAGCCGCCCTTTTGATATACCCCAACGCCTTGATGAATTCGCGCGGAAAACGCAAGCCGGAAACAGGAAAGTTCTCCACAGCGCGTGCCGTGGAGGCTCCATACATCGCATCATCGGGCACCTGCATTTTGCCCATGGAGTCCTTTTCAATTCGCATACTCTTCGTTGCCATTCCTATGCCTCCCTGCGAACAGTCAGCAAGGTTAAATCGTCATCCTGTCCGTCACGTCCAAACAAACTCAACTCTTCCAGCAAATCAGCGGTCAATGCCGATAATGGCTCGGAACGATGTTTATCAAGCCATTTGCGCAAGCGCGCTTCGCCAAATCGCTCCCGCCCACTTCGATTTGAAGATTCAGTCACGCCATCCGTGTAAGCGAAAAGGGTATCCCCCACCTCAAGTTCGGTGCGCGTCACCTCGAAGTTCACGCCTCTCAGTACACCCAGCGGAGGCGATGTAGCTTCGAGTGACTTCATACCATCCTTTTGCAACAATAACGGTGGTACATGTCCGGCATTGATCCAGATCAGGGAATGGCTCTGCGGCTGCAATTTGGCCATGAACAAAGTGACAAAGCGGCCCGCCGTCAACGATTCGCTTAAAGCTTCATTGAGATAATTGGCTGCATCCTCAATTGGCCAGTTGGTCTTAGCCAGTCCGCGCAACATGGCCTGCAGATTGGCCATGGTCAGGGCTGCCGGATAACCTTTGCCCGACACATCGGCAACCATCAACCAGACGCGACCGTCTTCAAGCTCAATATGGTCGTAATAATCTCCCCCCACCGAATAGCAGGTCTGTTGAAAGCCGTTGATCTGGTAATTGGGAACATCGGGAACCGACCGCGGCAACAGACCCTGTTGAATCTCCTCGGCAATCATCAGTGAATCTTTCAGATCCTCCCGCTCCTTGAGCCCTTGCAGAGCCGTATTCAAGCCACGGGCCAGTTCTCCCAAATCGTCGTCCACGAGTACCGGCACATGGCCGTCAAACTGGCCAGCCGCCAATTCCTTAAGCCCGCGATCAAGCTCGCCCGTCACCCGCTTCAGCGTTCTGCTGATGGTCCACACAAGATCCACGCTTGCAACAATCGACATCACCAGCAGAACGCTTGCTTGGGTAAGTATAAAATGTTCCTCGGCTTCAATGCCTGCCAGAGCCAGATAGACATATGCCGCAAGAATCAACGTGGGAGAAAAACCGGTAACAAGAAATACCAGCCAAGGGCGCCTGGAAGATGATGTCAAAGGCTGGCCCAATCGTGCATCACTCAACTGACCGATAAACAGGCCCTCCTGGGCCAGCGAAAGTCGCATGCGCGTGGTATAGGAAATAGAATTTGCCACCGCCAGTGCCGGTGCCAGTACAGCAGCGCCGAAAACAAAACTCAGAAATAGCGCTATGAACATCCGCAAACTAAGGGTCTGATCAGATGCACTGGCCACCAGGCTGATCGCCATGACCAGATAAACAGCATAAACAAAGCCTGCCAGGCCAAATCCCTGCATGGCCCGCCAAGGGAATCTGGCCATAGCACTTTCAATCAGGCGATGCGAACGATCTGGCTTACCCTTAAGTTTCAACAGGCAGCGATCGAGAGGGCGAAACACCCAGGCAGCGGCAAGTAGAAAAACCAGCAGAAAAACCACCATATCAACCAGTGAAATGAGTTTTGAAATACCAAGAAAAGTACTGTTGCCGCCTAAAGACATTAATAGCTGCCCAACAAATAGTACAACTGGCAACGGCCATAAGCAGGCAACAAAATGCCAATATGGCATAGAAGGCAACTTGAATTTCATCATCTAGCGACTCTAGGTCGATAACAGGCGTACAGGCAATAGCCCAGAAATAAATCAGGAACCCAATATGATCAAACTCCCAATTCCAGCCCATTGACTCGTATCCCGGATAGCATGTTAATACTGATCGACAATGAAACATTCATACAATGTTCCGAAGTTGAAGACTGGGTTGCCGACCGGACAATTTGCGACAATACTGGGATTGGTTGCCCTGTATATTTGGGCGAAAATTTATGTATGGAAAATAAATCAGCAAACGGCATGTGTGAAGAATTGAATCTACGTTCCATGGGAGGGCATGGTGGGCAAATATTTAAATCCTGAGAATAAACGCTGGTATGAAACCTTTCTAACATGGTTTGGAGATCTGAAATTTTTCAAAGTCCCGCCCATTCTCGTTTATGACCCGGGGTCATACAAGGTCAAGGGAGAGGATACACGTGAAGTCATTGATATCATTCAAAAAGGGGACATCGTGCTCAGAGCCTATGATAATTATGTCGATGGATTATTTATCCCGGGGCTGTTCAGTCATGTCGGCTTCTACTATGGCAATGCGACAGAAGCAAACCGGAAATCAGCCGGCACAATCATTGATGATAATCCTGACAAACTTGCATGCGTGCAGAAAGAGGAGTTCAAGGTTGGCAAGCAGATGATAATACACGCGATGGCTGATGGAGTATTTATGGAAGATATCATCAACTTCTGCCGTTGTGACAGGATGGTGATCCTGCGCCTGCCAGACAGGCTTGTGGATTCAAAACGAATAGAGAAAGTATTCAACAAAACAAAATTCCTCCCTGCCGAAGAAAAAATTTATAAAAAACTCAAGAAGAATGAAGATATTACAGGCAAAGAAGCAGCAGAGGCGGCACGCAAAGTGGCTCTAAGTTGTCTTGGGGCCCGTTACGATTTCCGGTTTGATTTCAAGGATGAGGCGCATAACAGTTTCAGCTGTTCGGAACTTGCCTATTACGCCTATCGTAGCATAGCCCGATGCATCAATCTGAAACCGGAAAAGACATGTCTTGCGAAGGTATTATTCTGTAAAGAAGCCATTGTTCCCGACAAGTTCCTGGATGCAGGTTTTGAACTTGTATGGGCCAGCCGTTCGGTACGAAACAACCCAAGGATTAAGGGGAAAATAAAAGGGATGACGAGTTGAGGTGGTGGGGAAAGAATTGGCGCTATCAGGAGTGAGACCACTCAGAATCTTCTAGCCATTTAATCAAATCTTCTGCATTCATGGGCTTGGCTATAAAATAGCCTTGCCCTTTATCGCAGCCCATTTTTTTAAGTTTATCCCACACATCCCTGTTTTCGATGCCCTCCGCTACCACCTTCAACCCCAGGTTACTGACAAGATTGATGGTTGATTCCACAATAGCACAGTCCCTAGCGCTTTTGAGGCAGTTAAAAATAAAAGATTGATCGATTTTGAGTTCATCCACAGGCATATCTTTCAGATATCCCAGCGAGGTATAGCCAGTACCATAGTCATCCAGGGAGAGTGAAAACCCCATGCCCTTCAAATCATGGATGGTCTGGAGAGCTTTCTCTGGCTGCCCCATGATAGAACTTTCTGTGATTTCAAGCGTGAAGGCCCCAGGGGAAACATGGTGTTTCTCCAGGATTTCGGCAATGGACGAAATAAGTTCCGAATCCATAAGGTTTCGCGCAGAAAGATTAATGGCTATATTGATATGGTAACCTTCCTTGAGCCACAACGCCTGTTGTCGCATGGCTTCATCCAATACATATCTTGTAACCGGATGGATGAGGCCGGTACTTTCAGCAACAGGAATAAAATGGTCGGGAGGCACAAACCCTTCATCTGGAGAAACCCATCGAATCAGGGCCTCGACATCGGTAACCTTACCAATGCGCATGTCAACTTTTGGCTGATAAAAAAGCATCAACTCATCGTTTTGCAAAGCTCGCCTCAACCCGATAAATGTCTGGATTTGACGGGCACTGCTTTCTTCCTGCTCAGAATTATAAACAGCTATTTTGTCCTGTGTTCGCTTAGCCATGTGACAGGCAAAGTTGGCACGTCTTATCATGTGACCGGCATTGGGATCCTTCGTATTTGGCAACTCGATGCCAATGGTCACTTCAAGTTCAATCACCGCATTGTTAATACTATACGGCTCTTGCTCTATCGCTTTTTGCAACTGCTTACTTTGCTCCAGGACTACAGCTTCGACCTCATCCCTTGTTTTCCCTGTTGCCAAATCGTGCAGAACTATTGCAAATTCATCAGCCCCCATACGTCCGGCAAACAAATTATTGCTTTCATGTGACTGAATGCGCCTGGCAACTGCCTGCAAAAGCCTGTCCCCATTATCGTATCCAAGAACATTATTGATCTCGTGAAAGCGATCGATATCCAAGCTTATTACGGCAAAGACTTCGTTCCTTCGTTTAATAAGCGCACTTATATAATCAGTTATATGGGGCCTGTTGGGCATATCTGTCAGGCTGTCAAAAAGGGAAGCATGTTCGAGCTGGGCAGTACGGGCGGCCACCTTCTGTTCTAGGGTAAATAGATATTGGAATCGAATTGCATTAAACCAGTAACCGACAACCAGATAGAAAAAATAGGCAGCAAAAAACAACACCCGCGTATCCGTATCGTAGGAGGCTGTAATCCCCAGAGATAGCATCAAAATGGCGGAAGCAATCGTGAGGAACCCGATACACCAATACCAACCCTGTCGGATGCCGGCAATATAAAAGGCTATAAATGGAAACAACCATCCCCAGATAAACCCAAGCCCGCCGATGCCCCCGTCATAGATCAGGTAGAGAAGAACCAGAGCTGCCCCGAGCAAAGACAGAAATTCAGCGACAGGAACCAGTGCGACACGGCGAGCCAACAACCATGCAGGTAAAATCAACAGAAGTGACTCCATCTGGACGGATGCGAGTTGGATAAAATTATAAGAATAATTGAATACTGCAAAAGTTAATATGATAGGGATTGTAATAAGGAGCACACGCTCAAGCACCTTGGCACGCTCTTCTATGGCGATGCCTATGGTGGGATCACCAAATATCTTTTGCCATCCTGGCTCTACAAATGAATTCAATTTATCCCCTTCCCCTCGTCAACAAATCTTCAATCCTTTTGATTGTAGATCACTATTGCGTTTGGACCACGCTAGGGTATGTAAATTTTACTTTTCAGGTATCGGAATATATCTGAATTTTCAGCGAAGCTATTCTGCCCTCGCATAAATATAAGGTGTCAGCCTGCTAAATAAATGTGTTACTGAAATTCCACGAATGTGCCTTTCTGGAAGGGGTTCGAATCACAGGGGTACCATACCATCTAGGGGAACTGTGGCGCACTTTCCCTGACATGGAAAGAGAAAAGGCGGGCACTCTGAAAGTACCCGCCTTTGTCCTTACATGGCTCCCCGGGCCGGACTCGAACCAGCGACAGGGTGATTAACAGTCACCTGCTCTACCAACTGAGCTACCGGGGATTAAGGAGCGCGAAATTTAGGGAGGTGACCTGATACTGTCAACCTGTGAATTTGTGATACAATCGGTGTCCAAACGTCTCCACCTGCCGGCAGAAAAAATGATCCTTGCCACATGGGTGGTATTGTTGCCAATATACGGAATATCTGGCACTTACAGACATGGCATGCTATATTGCATGAACATGGAGGGGTAATTCCTTTGAATAATGGCGATTTTTGGAAATCTGACTGGTTTATCGGGACCGTTGTAACAGCGCTATTTATTGTCGCTTATATCACCGGATTTAGTCCCCTGCGCAGTCTTGAGTATCAGGCCTATGACATGGGCGTCACTGCCAGTGCCCAGCCTTCTAGCAACCGCATCGTGGTTCTAGCCATCGATGACGATTCAATTGACCGCATCGGCCGTTGGCCATGGCCCCGCTCTGTTATCGGGAATATGATTTCAACATTATCCGATGCCGGCGCACGTCTGATTGGCGTAGATATCTTTTTCAGCGAGCCCCAGGGGACGCCGAAAGGACTTAGTTCGCAATTTCAACTGGCTGAAATCCTTAAACAACAGGGCAAAGTCAAAGAAGCCGAGAAAATTATCGCAGAGGCAGAGGCCATGGATGGCGACCGCGTGTTAACACAGGCCGTCAAAGATTCAGGCAACACAATGATGCCAATGTTCTTCGATATTGGCTCGCCGCGTGGCAACCCTGATAGCGAGCTCCCGAAATACATCAGCCGCATGACCATCAATTCAGTCAGCGACACGGGCGCAGGAGGTGCACCGCTTAACGCCACCCGTTTGCGCTATCCATTTCCAGAACTGGCGCAGGTGACAGCAGGCCTTGGCCACCTCAACATCCAGATGGACAGCGATGGAACAGCCAGAGCAGAACCACTGACAATCAAATATTATGGAAATTTCCTGCCTTCAATGTCTCTGGTTATGGCGGCAAGGGACTTGAACCTGTCAATGGATAATATTCGCATCAATCTGGGTTCAGATGTCGAGTTGGGGGCCCTTGATATCAAGACTGACTCGCAAATGCGCATACTCCCGGCCTTCTATAAAGACGCTTCAGGCAAAGGGTTCACAACCTATCCGTTTTACGATGTACAGTCCGGGCGAATACCTGCAAAACTCTTCAAGGATAAAATTGTCCTTATCGGCACCACAGCTACGGGTATCGGTGAAACATTCGTGACTCCCATCAACACCCAGATGACCGGCGTTGAATTCAATGCAAATGTACTCCAGAGCATCCTGAATGAGGAGTTTTTCACCCGCCCTGCATGGGCAGTAATTGCAGAACTGATCCTTTTGGTTCTTGTTGGCGTTTACCTGGCTCTGCTTCTTCCCCGCCTCGGGCCCGGCATGGGCGCCGCCCTTTCAGCATTGCTTCTGCTAACCCTGGTCGGCAGCAATTTCTTTCTGCTTGTAGGTGAGTCCATCTGGCTGCAAACCATGTCTGCCGCCTGTCTTCTGATTATCGGGCATGTCTTATTGACCAGTAAGCGCTATTTTGCAACAGAGGAAGACCGTCAGAAGATTTCAGCCGACTCTGCCGAGACCAACAAGATGCTGGGCTTTTCCTTCCAGAGCCAGGGCATGCTCGACATGGCCTTCGATAAATTCCGCAAGTGCCCGGTCAATGATGACATGCTGTCTGTACTTTATAATCTGGCCCTGGATTTCGAGCGCAAACGTCAATTCAACAAGGCTGTTGCGGTATATGAATACATGGCGGAACACAATGCCAACTACAAGGATATCCAGGCCCGACTGGAGCGAGTCAAGAATGCTGGCGAAACGATGATTTTCGGTTCCAGCACCTCGGGCGGAGGCATGTCCACGCTGCTGATTACAGGCGGTGCCAAGCCAACGCTGGGACGCTATGAAATCGTCAAGGAACTCGGCAAAGGTGCCATGGGCACCGTTTATCTGGGCAAGGACCCCAAGATCAATCGTGAAGTTGCCATCAAAACCATGGCGCTGTCTCAAGAATTCGAGCCGGATGAACTCGAAGAAGTCAAAGAGCGTTTCTTCCGTGAAGCTGAAACGGCGGGTATGCTCAATCATCCAAATATTGTTACCATCTTTGATGCTGGCGACGAACATGATTTGGCCTACATCGCCATGGAATATCTTAATGGCACCGATCTTTCAGCTTATACCAAACCTGGCAAACTCTTTCCCAAGGCGGCTGTACTGAAAATCATCGGAAAAATCGCCGAAGCCCTCAATTATGCGCATGCACAGGGTGTCATTCACCGGGATATCAAACCGGCAAATATCATGATGCTGAAAAACAAAACCATCAAAGTCACCGACTTCGGCATTGCCCGCATCACCGCATCAAGCAAGACCAAAACCGGTGTTGTGCTTGGCACACCATCCTATATGTCCCCTGAGCAGTTATCCGGAAAGCATGTGGATGGACGCTCGGATCTGTTTTCTCTTGGTGTGATGTTGTATGAAATGCTCTGTGGCGTACGACCATTCCGGGGAGATTCCATGGCTACCCTGATGTTCCAGATTGCCAATGAACCTCATCCTGACATTAGAGAGCACTGCCCAGAGCTTCCCGAAAGCGTCAGCAAGCTCATTGATCGTGCTCTGGCCAAGGAATCCGAGTCTCGTTTTGCAACCGGTAATGACATGGTAAGGGAAATCATCCAGTGTTTACGGGATATGCAAACTCAGGGAGGTGAATGATGGCTGGCCTCGAAATGCACGCCATGACTGATGTAGGTGTCAAGCGTGGCCACAATGAGGATTGTGTCGGCGTTACGCCAACGCACGGCATCGCCGTTCTGGCAGATGGCATGGGTGGACATAATGCCGGTGAAGTTGCCAGCGCCATGGCTGTTGAATTTACCACTCGTCTGCTCAAGGAAAAGCTACAGAAGATTAAACAGGCTGAAGTTAACGAGGACACCGGCTTCACAGGCGAATCAATGCTTGTACGCGAAGCCGTAAGCCTTTCCAATGATGCTATCTACGACACAGCCCAACACAAACCTGAGTGTGCCGGGATGGGCACAACCATCGTTGTGGCAGTGTTTTATGCTGACAGGCTCACTGCTGCACATGTTGGCGACTCCCGCATGTATCGCCTGCGCGGCGATATCCTTAGTCATGTCACTGAAGACCACTCGCTGATTCAAGAACAGGTACGTCGCGGTTTGTTGACAGCAGATGATGCACGCAATTCATCAATCAAGAATCTTGTTACCCGTGCTCTTGGTGTTGAACCCGGAGTTGAACCCGATATTGTTGAGGATATCGTCATGGCGGGTGACATCTATCTGATATGCTCGGATGGTCTCACTGACGTCGTTCCTGACGAGGCTGTCCGTCTGACGCTGACTCAATACAGCCGTGATTTACGCAAGGCCGGAGCCCAATTGATTCAACTAGCCAATGATGCAGGGGGACCGGATAATATTTCTGTCATCCTCGTCAGAACGCCCAAGAGTTTTAATCGTAAGCGTGGTATTCTTTCGCGCATGTTAGGTAAGTAATGTTAAAAACCTTCCCTTATGGAGGAGCACAATGTCCAGTAAACTGATACTTAAATTTAAGGATGCGGTCATCTCTGAATGCCCTCTCGATCAGGAAGAAACCAGCATTGGTCGGAAACCTGAAAACACCATCCACATTGACAACCTTGCTGTCAGTGGCAGGCATGCCCGAGTCCTCAAAATAGGTAACAAGGCAATTCTCGAAGACTTGGGCAGCACCAATGGTACGCTGGTGAATGACAAACAGATTACCAAACATATTTTACAGCATGGGGATCGCATCGGAATCGGCAAACACTCACTAGTTTTCGTCAACATTGACGAAAAGGAAGTTCCCGAACCAGCTCAGCCGGAAGAGAATGAAGAGGACATGGATAAAACCATGGTCATGTCACCTCAGGCCAGAGCTGCGATGCTCCCGCAACAGGGTGAGCAAAACAAAGGTAGCATGGCGATGCCATTGGCAGGTATCCAGGTACTCGCAGGTCCCATGGCAGGGCGCAGCTTCGACCTCACCGCATCACTTACCAGTATTGGTAAGGGAGATGCATGCAAAATCAAGGTCAAGGGGCTGACTGTCGGCAAACAGGCGGCTGTCATTACGCGTCGGCCTACTGGCTACCATATTGCCCACCTTGAAGGCATGTCCAAGCCCAAGGTCAACGGGCAGGTCATCGGCGACCAGCCAAGAACCCTTAAAGACGGTGATGTGATTGAAGTTGGCGACACCAAGATGGAGTTCTTCATCAAGGAAGAATAAGACACGGCACATCTGTAGCACCGCCCGACCCTATGGGCGGGCGCTTACATTGAACAAACGTTCATACTCCTCAAGCGCGTAGCGGTCGGTCATGCCCGCAATATAGTCTGCAATAACCCGCGCCTGTTTGTCTGGACTCACCTCAGTTCCTGTTGCTGCCTTAACCAGTTCCTTCTGTTGGGTTAATGGCAACATGGCTGGTTTTTCCATGTACACCTGAAAAATATCACGAATAACCCGTTCCGCCTTGTTTGCCATGCGGGCCACCCGATAGTGTTTGTACATATGTTTAAAGAGATAGCGCTTGAGATCGGCATTCATCTGCCGCACCGGCTTTGAGAAGCCTACAAGGACATGTTTAGCTTGGCGTACGCCAGCAAACGATTCAATACCACATTCTTCAATTCGGCTTCCTGTCTCTGCTATAACATCAACGATGAGGAAATTGATCATCATCCGCACCGTTTCATTCACCTTCAGCCGCTCAGGTGCATCGGAAAATTTTCGCTCTACCTCAACGTAGTGGCGGTGAAAAAGCTCCAACTCCATCAGGTCATGCACATTTAACATCCCTGCCCTGAAACCATCGTCAATATCGTGATTATTGTAAGCGATCTCATCAGCCAGATTACCGATTTGGGCCTCAAGCGAAGCCTGCTCATGCAAATGATATCCTTCAAGATCGCTGTTTTTGGGCATATCAAAGGGGGAATGATGCTTAACGATACCCTCTCGCGTTTCGTAACTCAGATTCAGGCCGTTAAAGGCAGCGTATTTATGTTCCAGGCTTTCAACAATCCGCAGAGACTGCCTGTTGTGCTCAAAGCCTCCATACGGCTTCATCGCTGCATCCAGAGCATCCTGTCCGGAATGACCGAAAGGGGTGTGCCCCAGATCATGAGCCAGGGAAACCGCCTCAGCCAGATCTTCCTGCAAGCGCATTGCGCGACAAATTGAGCGGGCAATCTGGGCTACTTCAATCGAATGGGTCAATCGGGTGCGATAGTGATCCCCCTCATGGTTAACAAACACCTGGGTCTTGTACTCCAGTCGTCTGAATGCCGTGGAATGAATGATCCGATCCCGGTCCCGTTGATACGGATTCCGATGCGGGGATTCAACCTCGTGAAAAACACGCCCGCGGGAGTGCCTGCTGTGACAGGCATAAGGCATCAGGGTCGATTCATAAGCATTTTCAACCATGCACTTTGGCATCCTGCATCATCGTCAGAGCTTCAAGGGCTGCGATCCTGGGTGCTTCGGCCTTGATGATCGGACGTCCTACTACCAGGTAATCAGAACCATGGGTAATGGCAGATGCGGGATCGGCAATACGTTTCTGATCCTGCGCTCCATGATTGCCCCAGCGAATGCCCGGCGTAACGGTGATAAAATCACGTCCACAGGCGCGCTTGATCGCCTCAGTCTCCAGCACGCTGCATACCACGCCTTGCAAACCAGCCTCATGCGCAAGCAGGGCCCGTTCAAGCGCCACCAGAGCCGCCTTCTCCCTCGGCATCGGATCGCTTGTCAGAACAGTTACAGCAATTAATTGCATATCGGGAAAATGACTCGCCGCCTTAGCTGCTGCCTGCAGCATCTCCATTCCTCCACCGGCATGCACATTGACCATATCCACGCCCAGCCTGCCGGCGCTCTCAACAGCCTGTGCAACCGTATTAGGAATATCATGAAATTTAAGGTCGAGAAAAACTTTATGTTGCTCAGAGATAGCAGCCACCAGTGCCGGCCCTTCAGAAACAAAAAGCCGCAACCCGATTTTAAACCACCCGACGGCATCGCCCAATTCATCACGCAATGACAGAGCCTGTTCTTGATCGCTGACATCCAGCGCCACCATCAACCGATCTTTCATGCTTCCATGCATCAGATATTCTCCTCACGTTTCGGATGCATGCTTCCCCAAGCATGGCATTGCGGACATTGCCAGCGCATTTCAACGACCTCCACACCGCAGGCATCGCAGGTGTAGTTTTTTGCCGTCTTTCTCCATTGTCTGGAAAACTGGCTATGGGCATCATTTTCCTCCCCAATGAGCGAAGCTAGCCTCAAGGAAGCACGCAGGCTGTCGGGTTGATATGCAAGCTCATGAACAAGCGCCTCGGCCTTCTCCCTGCCCTCCGACTGGACCAGCTCTTCCAGCCAGGCAAGCAGTAACTCCGAGTCATGCGAGTTATCCCACAATTCAAGAAGAAGATTTCTACCTATCTTTTTATAGAAAGATTTGTGGGCTGCAATACAAGGTAACAGCAATGGGAAATGCTCGCACGACAGTTGCCAGAATGTGCGAATGGAATCTTCTGCTTCCTTGAAGCTGTCTTCCTGCAAGCTGCCTTCAATCTCGACCAGCCGCGCCGGAGCGCAGGCCGCGTCCAGTTCAAGCGCTCTGGTTGCAAACCTTTTTGCATTGTTCATATCTTTCTGGCGACTACAGCCTGCCGCCATCTCGGCAAAAAGGTAGGCCCGATGCGAGCTGTATGAGGCTTGTCGAACCTGCTCAAGTCGGGTCAACAACTCCTCCGCCTCCACCCATTCGCTGCTCTGCTCTCTTATGCGCAGGCATGCCTCCAGTGCACCGGTATGATCAGGTTGCAGATTGAGTGCCTGCTGGTACTGGCGCAAAGCACGATCGAGGAGCCCACCGGTCTGAAAGTCAGTTGCCAAAGCCAGATGCACCTGTAAATACATGGATCTCGGCAGGTCGGGGCGCGCCAGAAGGTTCTGATGAATACGCACTGCTCGACCAATTTCCCCCTTGGATCGAAACATTTCCCCCAATGCCATATAAACATCGGCCGCTTCAGATCGAAGCCGTGCCACCTGAACCATTTCCTGGAGCGCCAAGTCCGGTTCATCAGATAACAGGAAATTGATACCACGTAGCAGAGGCGAAATACGAGCGTCCTCTTCTGACGGCTCAACGGTATCCTTTTGCTGCATAGGGCGCAGCATCAGTGCTACTAGAACTACCAGCACTGCGGCAGTGATAGCCAGCAGCAATGTATTCATACGTCGTCTTGCAGTGGAATGTTACGAAGATTTTCTACTTCTTTCTGCAACTTCTCATGTTCATTGCGCAGCCAGATAATCTCCTGTTTATGCTTGCGTCGCGAAAAACTCAGAGCCAGAAGCCCCCCGCAAAAACCGAGAATAAAGGAAACAAAAAAAGGTACATACAGAGGCATGGGGATACTACTGACCCCAAGAAAATGAATCTGAATCTGGGATTGGTTGCCTATGGCGAACATAGTTGCACACGACGTCAGAACGAGTACAACCAGGATATTTATCCAGTTTAACACATCGTCTCCAGATACCCCATGCAGGGCTTCTTAGGCGTTTTGATCCACGCGCTCGCGCAGTTCCTTGCCAGGCTTGAAATGGGGAACCACCTTGGCGGGAACCCGGACTGACTCGCCCGTCTTCGGATTGCGGCCAATGCGAGCATTCCTCTGTTTGATGGTAAAGCTGCCAAAACCTCTGAGTTCAACCCTGTCACCATCAGCCAATGCGTCGCCAATAGCCGAAAAGATTGTATTAATAACCACTTCTGCTTCACGCCGGGTAATGTTCCCCTGCTTATCCGCAATCACTTCCACCAGTTCAGATTTTGTCATAGCACTCCCCCGCAACCTCACCTTAGAACATCACCGCCATAGTGCAAGTCTTCCGGAATATTTCTCTTATAACTGCATCAAATTCGTCACTTGGCGGACTTACCCGTTTTATCAGCTGCCGTATCTTTTTTTTCGGTTTTTTTGGTTGCAGGCTTTTTGGCCGCAACCTCCTTGGCCGAAGTTTTACCGCCGGACTTTTTGGCAGGTGCTGATTTTTCGCCCTTGTCTACCACTGCCTGCAATTCAAGCCATTTTCGCTTCAACTCCAAGGCCAACGCTGACGGAGCTCCATCAGCTGTTGATTGCTTGGCGTAGTTGCGCATCGCATCCCGCTCTTCATCCCGCAAATGCTGACGGATTGAAAGCTCAACCTGGCGGCGCTTGCGATTCACTTCAGTAATCTTTGCCTCAATCTTGTTGCCGGCCTTCAGTTCTTCATGCTCACGCGGCACTTCACGCATAGGTAAAAAGGCCTGCACACCGTCTGCCAACTCAACCACCGCACCGGCAGGCTTGACTTCCACAATCGTACCATTTACGCCCTGGCCACGCTTAACGCCGGCGAGAAACACCTCGAATGGATCTTCCAATAGTTGTTTGATACCCAGCGAAATCCTTTGCTTATCAACATCCACACCAAGAACAACTGCCTCTACTGTTTGCCCCTTGGTGAATTCCTTCAATGCGTCTGCGCCGCTCTTCTCCCATGACATGTTCTCCAGATGAACCAAACCATCCAGACCATCGGCAACCGGCACAAAAAATCCGAACTCGGTGATATTCTTTATTTTTCCAGTCACCTTTGAACCAACCGGGTTGTCACTTAGCCATGTCTGCCAAGGGTTCTCAGTGACAGATTTCAGGCTCAGGCGAATGCGGCGGGCCTCTGCATCTACTTCCAGTACGGCCACATCGACGACATCACCCTCGGACAAAACCTGCGCCGGCTTCACATCATTCTTGGTCCAGCTCAGTTCAGAGCGATGAATCATGGCCTCAATACCTGGCTCAAGCTCAACAACCGCACCAAAATCCAGCAGGCGCCGGACCGTGCCGGTAAGGCGCATACCTGGTTCATAAGTCTTCGCAACATTCACCCACGGATCGGCCTGAAGCGCCTTCATGGAGACTGATACCTTGCCTGTTTCTGCATTAAGCTTCGTGATTTCAACGGCAACGTTCTGCCCGATTTGCAACATCTCGGATGGCTGGCCAAGCCTGCGCCAGGAAATATCCGAAACATGCAGCAGCGCATCAACACCACCGATATCAATAAAAGCGCCAAAGTCGGTCATGCGCTTCACCGTGCCACTAATCTTGTCGCCCACTGCAGCTTTTTCCAGGAAAGCGGCTCGCTGAGCATCAGCCACGACGGATAATGGCTTTTTCCTTGAAACAACAACATTCTCAGGCTTGCGCTGCGCCTCCAGAATTGCCACCTGACAGGTTGTTCCAACAAGCTGATCGGCGGCAATGCGCGGATCCATATCCGCCTCGGAACGCGGCATGAATGCACTCAGTCCGGCCAGGCTCACCCTGTACCCACCCTTCACCTCGCTCGTGATCAATGCTTCCATGGTGCTCTCGTTGTCAACTGCCGCCTGGACAAGCGCCCATGCCTCACGTTGACGGGCTGCAAGAACCGACAAGGTCACGCCGGCCGAACCGCCCACTGATTGCACCAGCGCATCCACTTCATCGCCTACTTTCGGCGTTGGAAGGCCCGCCTCGACAAACTCTGATGCCGGGATAACCCCTTCTCCCTTGGCTCCGACGTCGATAGTCACCGTTTCATTGTTACAGCTGACTATCATGCCTCTGATCAATTCGCCGCGGCGAACCACCGGCTGTTCTCTCAGTGATGCCTCAAACATCGCCTTGAACGATTCTTCTTCACTACCATCGCTCTGAGCCTCGGCATCCGAGGTTGCATCCTGCATCGTTTCCAGTTCTTTGGGTTCGCTCATTGTGTCCCGTCCATTCAATTTGTGTGTGTACGCATCATATCAAGCTATGGTCCTTCAGACCGTTGCTGTGATGAGCCTGCGCCGCTCCAATACGCCCAGCATTCGATCCACCACTTCATCTGCGCGCAATGTGGTGGAATCTATGGCAATCGCATCCGCTGCCTGCCGGAGTGGTGCATGCTGACGTTCTGCATCGCGTTGGTCACGCATTTTCAAATCGAGCAGAATCTGCTCAAGCCCGTCAGAATTATTCTTGCCCTTGTACTGGGACCAGCGCCTTCGTGCCCGCTCCCGCAACGAGGCCGTGAGAAAAAACTTGGCCTGTGCATCGGGCAAGACAACCGAACCGATGTCGCGCCCGTCCATGATGCAACCTGAGGCAGCCCGGTTCCGCTGCACCGGCAGCAGGTTTCCGCGCACAGCTTCACAGGCAGCTACCCGGGATGCACCGGCGCCAGCAGCCTCACCCCGGACACGTTCCGCATAATTCTCGCCCTCGAACCAGATACCGTCTTCTCGCCAATCCATCTGTGGAACAAGCTGCGCACTCAAATCCGCCAACTGTCCCGCATCATCCATATCGACATCACGCATTAAGGCTACGGCTGCAACGAAACGATACAGCAGACCGGTATCGAGAACCGGCAACCCGATTTCAGCGGCCAGATTCGCGGCCACCGTGCCTTTGCCCGAACCGGAAGGGCCATCAATAGCAATCTGCAGCCCTTTGACTGCCTTCCAGTCACTCATCCTGCCATCTCACATTCATACCGATGCTCCGGGCAAGCGATACAAAATTCGGGAAGCTGGTGGCTATCGCTGCTGCGTTGTGAATACGAATCTCGGCATCCGCCCTCTGAGCCGCTACAGCCATCGCCATGGCAATACGATGGTCGCCATGCGCATCCACGTCCACACCGCCCCGCAACTGGTTGCAACCTGTAATGCGTACGCCATCGGGATATTCCTCGATATTTGCTCCGACACTGCGAAGCGCTTCGGCCATGGCCGCAATGCGGTCGGATTCCTTGACGCGCAGCTCCTCGGCTCCCTGCAGTACGAACTCACCATCGGCAAGGGCTGCCGCCACAAACAGAACAGGGAATTCATCAATGGCGTCAGGAACATCATCCTGGCTTACAGCACAGCCGTGCAATCCGGCCGTCGTCACATGCAGATCAGCAACGGGCTCCCTGCCAACTGCTGCCTCATCAGAAAGGCCGATATCAGCACCCATATCGTTGAGTATCCTGCGCCAGCCATCTCGCCTGGGATTGATCCCGATGCGCTTAAAACCAACCTCCGAGCCACTCACAATACTCGCAGCAACCGCAAAAAAAGTTGCCGATGATGGATCAGCGGGTATCGCCACAACTTCATGGGGCGCCTGTAACTCATCGGTCGGGTGCAGGGAGATTGTGCCATCAGCCAACACCGCCACCGGCTGCCCGAACAAGGGTAGCATGCGTTCTGTGTGGTCCCGGCTCGGTCGGGGTTCGCGCACACGGGTTTCACCCTCGGCATAAAGTCCAGCCAGCAGTACACACGATTTGATCTGCGCGCTGGCCACTTCCGAGGTGAAATCGATTCCCTTGAGTTTGCCGCCGCTGATAGTAAGGGGCAGCAGATTACCGCCATCGCGCCCCTCAACCGCGGCACCCATGCGGCGAACCGGATCAGCCACGCGCTGCATCGGCCGTTTACACAATGAGGCATCTCCGGTCATGGTTGAACTGAACGACTGCCCTGCCAGTACGCCGGTCATCAACCGCACGCAGGTGCCTGAGTTCCCGGCATCCAGCACTCGCTCGGGAGCCTTCAGGCCATGCAGACCAACACCATGAATGCGCAGCGCTGTTTTATCATCATCAAGCCATTCGATGTTCACACCCATATCGGCGAACATCTGAGCGGTGGCCAGGCAATCTTCGCCAGGAAGAAAACCACGCACTTCGGTCACGCCGCTGGCAATGGATGCCAGCATCACCGACCTGTGCGACATGGATTTGTCGCCCGGGATGGTCAAATCACCTTTCAGCGGATTTACTGCCGGACCGGCAATCAGTGTTCCACCAACGTTCACAAATCACCTCCGTACTTGGCCAGCCAGGCATCACGTGCGGATTTGGCAGCCACAAAGGCATCAAGCAGCCGCTCTCCGTCGCCCTCAGCCAGGGCATCCTGTAATCGCGACAATTCAGCCTGAAAAGCATCGAGCATCTCAAGCATTGACTGTCTGTTATTCAAAGCGATATCGCGCCACATCTCAGGTGATGATGATGCAATGCGGGTAAAATCGCGAAAACCGCCGGCTGCAAACTCGAATGGATCGTGCTTTGCGCCGCTTCCAGCTGAGTTACGCACCGTGTTCACCAGTGCAAATGCAGCCAGATGTGGCAAATGGCTCACAGCAGCAAGCACTTCATCATGTTCGGTTGCCGACATCGTCTTCAACTGGGCGCCGGCTAGCTTCCACATCTGCTCCACCATGACCAGTGCATCACGATCGGTATGTTCATCGGGTGTGATGACGCACAATCTGTTCTGGAACAGCTCGGCAAATGCAGCCTCAGCACCGGACGCTTCCGTGCCGGCAATCGGATGCGCGGGGACAAAACGTCTTGTATTCACGCGGCTTCCTGCCACGGCATCGATCGCTGATTGTTTGGTGCTGCCTGCATCGGTTACGATGGCTTTGGCCGGCAAGCTGTCTGCCATAGCCTCAAGGACGCCTGCATAGGCGCCCATCGGCACAGCCATCAATACCATATCGGCATCGGCAACAGCGCTGGCAACATCATGGCTCCAGCCGTCAATAATCCCGAGACGCTGAGCGGTTTCGAGATTCTCTCTACTACGGCCCACGCCCGTCACCCGCTCAACGGCCCCTGCCTGACGCAACGCCAATGCCAGAGACCCGCCAATCAGGCCGGTGCCAATCACGACAAGATGTTTGATGTGTAGCTTCACGCCAGCCAGCCCCTTATATAATTCTGTTCATACATGCTTATCCCCGCCACGACATGCGTTCACGCAAGGCTCGGGATAATCCCGGAAAGCGCACTCAGCAAGCGCCTGTTTTCTGCCTCCGTACCCACCGAAATACGCAGAAAATCCGGCATGCCGTAGGGCGCGAGCGGGCGCGGGATAATGCCCTGATCCTCAAGTTTGTGCAAAACTTGAGCGGCCTGCGGGTGCTGAAGCAGCACAAAGTTTCCGTAACTTGTGCCGCCCTTTACACCCAACGCATCCAATCCCGTTTCCAGGAGCGTCCGTTCTGCCTTGCAGCAGGCTACCTTTTCCATCACCCATTCCTGATCCTCAAGTGCGGCTGTTGCAGCCTCCAGAGCCAACAGGCTGACATTAAAGGGTTCGCGAAAGCGGTTTGCCACCGACACGATGCCTGCATCGGCAATGGCATAGCCGATCCGGCAACCGGCAAGCCCATACGCCTTTGAAAACGTCCTGCTGATGACCAGCCCCGGATGCCTGAGTGTGTGCCAGCTGTCGCCCAGTTCATCAGCAACATATTCGTAATAGGCCTCATCGATAATGACGACGACATCCCTCGGCAGGGCATCCAGAAAAGTCTGGATTGCTGCAGGGCCATGCATGCTGCCCGTCGGATTGTTTGGATTGGCCAGGCAGACGATCCTGGTCTGCTCATTCACTGCCGCAGCCATCGCATCAAGATCATGGCTGAGGCCATCAGCCTCAGGCACCGGCACCGGCATAGCTCCGGCCGCCTGTGCCACCAAAGCATAAACAATGAATCCGCGTTGACTGAATACGACTTTATCTCCGGATCCTGCAAAGCTTCGGATCAGGATTTCCAGCACTTCATTCGAGCCATTCCCTGGCAGGATCTGATCCGTTTCGACCTGATGCCTGGCAGCCAGAGCCGCTTTCAGCGCCGTGGCATTGCCATCAGGATAGCGGTGCACTTCAGCTGCAGCTTTCTTCATTGCTGCAATCGCCTTTGGGCTCGGGCCATAAGGATTTTCATTTGAGGCCAATTTGATCGCTTCGGTCAACCCTTTCTCACGCAACAGCTGCGCCACCGGCTTGCCGGGCACATATGGATACAGCCCGGAAGCCTGTGGTACTGCCCGCAGCAACCAGTCAACACTCATGACATATCTCCTGCACTTGTTAATTATCTCGTAAGGTGACCGCTCACCGCACTACAACAGGCAGCAAGCCTGCCGGTCACTTCTACAATGGTTTTGAAACAGGGTATGAGCCCAGAACCTTGATGAATCCCGACGGCTTGGAATCAATCTCCGCAATTGCCGCTTTTACAGCGGCATCATCGCGATGCCCCTGCACATCGGCGAAGAAGACGTACTCCCAAAGTTTACGCTTGGATGGCCGCGACTCGATTCGGGTAAGGCCGATGCCACGCGAAGCGAATGGCGCAATCAGGTTATATAAAGCCCCCGGCTCGTCACGGATCGACATAACCAGCGAGGTTTTATCCTCCCCGGAAGCCGGAGAATCATGCTGGCCAATGACAAAAAAGCGCGTCGTATTGTCGTGGAAATCCTCGATATTTCGTTGCACCAGTGGAAGCTCAGCCTTATCAACAATCGAATACGGGCCAATAACGGCACATTTCCGCCAATCCAGCGCTGCCGCATCGCTATGCTTTGCCTCATCGACAATCTCGGCAGCGCGAATGGTGGAGGGAGCCTCCATCAGCCGTGCTTCGGGCAGGTTTGCAGCCAGCCATGCCCGGCACTGCCCAAGCGGCTGCGGATGCGAAATCACCAGATCAACATCCTGCAAGTCGTCAGCATAAGTGAACAGATGATGATGAATGGAAAGCTGAACTTCGGCACAGATATAGACACTCCGATCCATGTCGGCGAACAGATCCAGCGTTGGCGTTACTGCGCCTTCAAAGGCGTTTTCCACCGGCACCACGCCATAGGTGGCGCGTCCGGATTCCACCTCATCGAAGACGAGGGCCAGTGATGCACATGCCTGGTATGAAGCCGTAGCGCCAAACTGTCGGGTTGCCGCCGTGTGGCTGAATGTTCCCTCGGGCCCGAGATATGCGATCGTAAGCGGATGCTCCAACGCCAGGCATGCGCCGATAATCTCCCGGTAAATGCCGTGTACGGCCTCATCAGGAATTTTCGTCTCATGCGAGTCTGCAGCTGTCTTGGCATTGCGGGAAAGCAGGCGCCGGATAATCGAAGCTTCGCGGCTAGGCACATAAAAAGGCGCATTACTCCTCCCCTGCTTATGTTCGCCAACCTCGGAAGCCAGACGGGCCCGCTTGCGAATCAAATCCAGCAGTTCATCGTCCACCGCATCAATAGCGGCCCTTAGTCTGTCCAGTTCCTTTTCCACATCACTCATAAGACCAGCACGCTAGCAGTAGCAAAGGCCTCAATCCATGCCGGAAAAAGCAGTTATCGGCACTCATAAAAATTAAGTGCCAGGATTTTTTATAGGAGCTATAAAAAAAACTTGTCACACCAGCTTCATCAGGCCTTTCATCACCATGTCTGTATGACTCACGATGCCGACCACCTGCCCTTCATGGTTCACCACCGGAGCCCGGGACAGGCCCAGCCGCCCGAACAGCGCACTCGCATAGCGGATGCCCATATCCGGATGCACAGTCACAGCCGGCTTGGTCATAACCTCATAGATACTCACCCGATCCGGAGAACGATTCATAGCCAGCACCTTGCGGGCAATATCGGCAATCACGACAATGCCATATTCATCATTCTCATCCCTTTTATCGACAATCAGGCATTTGGTTTCGACATGTCGCATCACTTCCAGGGCCTGGCGTACTGTAGCCACGCCCTCGACGAGATCGAATTTTTCTTTCATGACATCTTTGACAGTTACAAAGGACGATTGACTCATATGTTTTCCTCCACTTCATCCAATAGACAGTTGATCTGGCTTCCAAGGCCGACGGCATCCTCGACATCAATTTTGAACGCCACACCCGAGCCGGGCATTTCGTCAAAGCCTGCCTCTTTGGCTATGCGTTCGAGGATGCTGCGGCTCAGATTTTCCTCGACGATAAACAGGAGCATATCCCTGGACGACTCCATACTCAGGCCAAAGAATGTTTTCTTGGGCTTGAGGCCTTCGCCGCGTGCATCACCGACGACGGTTGCGCCGGTTGCGCCTGCCTCTCGCGCTGCATCCATAACTCTGGTCGTTTTTGTATCCTCGACCAATGCAATAATAAGTTTAAAGTGCATCTTCTTCCTCCTCTACAAAACGCGCCAACGCCTGACGCTTAGCTACAAATTCAGAGAACCATGCATAAGCCATGACACTCATAATGGGGAACACACTGGCAAAGGCAATCAGGCCGAAGCCGTCGATCAGCGGGCTACGGCCCGGAATGGATGAGGCCAGACCAATCCCGAGCGCTGCCAGCAAGGGCACAGTAACGGTCGATGTTGTGACGCCGCCGGAATCATATGCCAGCGGAATGATCATGCGGGGAGCAAAAAATGTCTGCATAATCACCACCACGTAAGCCGCAATAATATACATCCACAGATCCGTGCCTGTAACAATGCGGAAGCAACCGACCATCACGCCAACGGCGACACCGATGGAAACTGCCACCCGCAAACCCCAGGCGGAGATGGCACCGCCTGAAATTCTCTCCGCTTTCATGCCCACGGCAATCAGCGCCGGTTCGGCGAGTGTTGTCGAAAGACCAATGGCAAAGGCAAAAACATAGACCCAGATATAATCGGCCCAATTCACCGCCCCATTGAACGGCTCAACCCCCCCATTGGAAACAAAGCCGGGATCCGTCAATTGACTGGCCATCACTTCGCCGAGCGGAAAGATGGCCTCCTCCAATCCCATGAGAAAAAGAACCATGCCGAGAATTACATACATAAAGCCGCGCAGAACCCTGTACGGATTGGCGACAGGGCCACGTAACACCACAAACTGAAAAAACCCCAAGACGGCAATGATCGGCGCAACATCCCGCAGAGTTGTCAGCAGGGTTGCCCCGAATCTTCCGGCAAACTCTTCGATCATGACAGCAACCAGATGCCATAGAGCATGACAAAAATCATCGGCAGCAAGGAAGCAAAGGCAATCAGGCCAAAGCCGTCAATGATAGGATTGCGCCCCCGAATCGATGAGGCGAGCCCGACGCCAAGTGCTGTCACCATGGGCACGGTAATCGTTGATGTCGTGACGCCGCCGGAGTCATAGGCGATGCCGATAATTTCATGCGGTGCAAGTGCTGTCATACCGACGACCAGGCAATAACCCACGATAATGCAGTAATGCAGCGGCCAGTTCACCAGAATCCGCACCACGCCAAGCAGAATCGCAATGCCGACCGATACTGCAACCGTCAGGCGCAGACCCAGTGCATAGGATGCCATGCCTGCTTCCGAGTTTTCGATTATCCCCGCATCTGCGGCGATCTGGGCCGCCTTGCCGGCAATAGCAATCAATGCCGGCTCAGCCACGGTGGTCGAAAAACCAAGCAAAAAGGCAAACAGCAGCAGCCAGCCGGCACTTCCTTTGCGAACAAACGAATGCGCCATGGCTTCACCGATCGGGAAAAGACCGATCTCAAGGCCGCGTATAAACAGGGCCAGACCAACAAGCACAAGGATCAGGCCAAGCAGCATCTGTTCCATGTTTGGAACAGGTCGTTGCAGCACAAGCTCCTGAAAGAAAAGAATCACCAATACGATCGGGGTAAGATCGCGCATGGATTCAAGCAATGGACGAAAGTTTTCCAGAAAACGCCGTGAAATCATCTGCGCCGAGCGGCTGTTTGCCTTGTCATTCAGCCTGCTCCTTCATCTGGATTTTTCCGATCTTTGTTGGCATCGGGAGAATAACCTGATCATAGAATATCAGCCTGAAAGGCACAATAAAGAAGCCAGCCGGGAGAAATCATGCGCGCAAAAAGGTTGGAAGCGTCCGTGTTCCGTGCGTAGCATGGCTGCATGAAGAATATCCCAGTCGCCATCCTGGGCGCTACAGGCTACACCGGCGCCGAGCTCATCCGTTTCATTGAAGCACACCCTCATTTTGAGGTTGCTCATCTGGCTGCCCATTCACAGGCGGGAAAGAAAGTCAGCGAAGTCTTGCCCGGAATTTCTGGCACCGTGTCCGAAATGATGCTTGCCACCGCCGATGCACCACTGCCCGATGCTGTAGAGCTTGTCTTCACAGCACTGCCCCATGGCGCTGCTGCGAAAAGCGTAAAATCAGCACTCGACGCAGGCAAACGGGTGGTCGATCTGTCGGCCGATTTCCGGCACCAGAACCCCGACATCTATCACTCCGCATACGGCGTTGAGCACCCTCACCCTGAACTCTTTTCATCCGCTGTGTACGGCCTCTGCGAACACGCAAGAGCAAGCATCGCCAGTGCAAGCATCGTGGCCAATCCGGGATGTTACCCAACATCCACCCTGCTGCCCCTGATTCCTCTGCTTAAGGCGGGGGTGCTTGATGAGGCGCCTGTTATTGTTGATTCGAAATCAGGCGCCTCAGGCGCAGGCAGAAGTGCGAAGACCGATTTGCTGTATTGCGAAATAAACGAATCCATCAAAGCCTACGGTTTGCCCAGACATCGGCATGCCTGGGAAATGGAGGAATGGGGAGAAGGATTTGGCGGCCAACATATCCACATCCGGTTTGTGCCTCATATCCTGCCCATGACGCGTGGCATGCTGACCACATTGCATCTATCGGGCAAAAACCCCGAGACATGGCATGAGTTGCTCAGCAAGGCATACCAAGAAGAACCGTTTGTGCGGGTCTTGCCTTCAGGCGCGCTGCCTTCGACTGCCGGCGTGTGTGGCAGTAACCGGTGCGACATCGGCATGGTTGTGACCGGCAAGAACGAAGCCGTCGTGGTCAGCTGCATTGACAACCTCGTCAAGGGCGCTGCCGGACAGGCCCTTCAGAATGCAAACATCATGTTTAATCTTGATGAAACGCTGGGATTGAGTATACACGCCCTATGGCCATGAGATGCTTTCGTAATAATCCATGATGAAGAAATCATTGTCTGCACGAATCCGCGCGGCCCTTCTCAGGCCGAGACAGGTGATTGTTACCGACAATCACAGCCCGCGTCCTGCCCGCAAGATGTATATTCGACCCATTTCATTTATAGCCTTCACGCTCGTTTCCGTAGCAGGCATCCTGATGCTCGGATTTCATCTCTCTGACGGAAATCCTGCACGTAGTACCCAACAGGGACAAATCACCCATCTGCAGCATGAACAGGGACGATTAAAGGACCTGGTTGCAGAAAAAGAAGCCATGCTGTCGCTGAAGGATCAGCAAATTGAAAGCCTGAATCGTGAAATCGAAAATGCTCGCCAACAGCAGGAAACGCTGCAGGGAAAACTTAGTATGTTTGAGAGCATTCTGGATGTCAGAAAAATACATGGTGTCCATCTATTGCAAACAGTTGCACAACGACTGAGAAATCACTCCATCAATTACAGCTTTGTACTGGTCAAAGGCGGGAATTATCCGCGCACAGCATCCGGAACCATCACCTTCTCCACCCTCAATCCGGCCAACGAGGTGATCCCAATCCATCTGGACACCGGCGAAGATGCCTTGCCATACAGCACCAAAAGCCATACCTTCATGCAGGGAAATCTGCCCTGGAATGAAAGCTGGGAGCCTAAAATCCTCCGGATTTCCCTGACTGACCATCGGGGCAGGGAAATCGGTCTGAGTGAAGTGAAAATAAGTGATTAGCCAACAGGGGAAATAGAAATGTTTCAAAAAAAGTCCATACCGAGCGGCAGCACCCACATTGACACCCTTATCGGATCGCATGCGAGCTTTACCGGCGATCTGAACTTTGAGGGAAGTGTCCGTATTGACGGCCAGTTTGAGGGCAACATCAAATCCAGCAAGGAAGGAACCCTTATCATCAGTGAAACAGCTCTGGTCAAGGGTGAGATTGATGTGCCGAATCTTCTGCTGCATGGTACGGTGCGTGGCAACGTCCGCGCTTCAAAATCCATCCAGATTGGCGCCAAGGGACGACTCGACGGCGATCTCGAATACACCATGCTTACCCTTTCGCAAGGCGCTTCCGTCAATGGCCGCTGCAACCGCATTGAGACCAGGGAAAGTGCCAAACAACCCGTCAAGCCTGCCCCGCAGGCCGATGAATCTGAAAAACCAACACAGCAGACCGCCTGACCCGGTCAGGCCGCATCGGATTTGTTGAGCCAGACATGATTCGACCATACCTTCACTGGCATCCTGAAATTGCCGATTCAGTCTTTATTGCAGATTCTGCCGATGTCATCGGACGTGTAAGCATTGGTGCTGATTCAAGCATCTGGTACCAGACAGTCCTGCGTGGCGATGTGCACGATATCGTGATAGGTGAACGCAGCAATATTCAGGATCACTCAACCCTGCATACCAGCCATCATGTTTCTCCCTGCATTGTCGGCAATGACGTTACCATCGGTCATCGGGTCATCTTGCATGGCTGCGAAATTCAGGATGGTTGTCTGGTTGGTATGGGCTCCATCATCATGGACAAAGCCGTGCTGGAATCAGGGTGTTTTCTTGCCGCCGGCTCACTCGTGAGCGAGGGAAAAGTACTTCGGGGGGGGTATCTCTACGCAGGTGTTCCTGCCCGGGAAAAGCGCCCCTTAACTGATGAAGAAAAGGACTTTTTGAATCGCTCGGCCAGCCACTATGTACAGGTTGCACACAACCATCGGAAGCCCTGACATGCCTTTTGCCGCCATTGATATCGGCTCCAATACCTTTCGCCTTCTGATTGCCGAACCCGCGCCGGCAGATTCACTGACACCGTGGAAGACTGTTCATTACACCCATCTCATTGTCCGCCTCGGCGAAGGCTTGCATCACTACGGCCGTCTGTCGGAAGACGGCATGGCACGCGCCATACAGGCCTTTGACGAATTCGCCGATCTCCTTGCCATGTATCAGGTGCCGGCCAATCGAACCCTGGCACTGGCGACCGCAGCCATGCGCGAGTCGGAAAACGGCATGGCTTTTCGCAACCGGGTGGCTGAAGAAACCGGCATCTGTATCCACATCATCGAAGGTGAAAAAGAGGCGGCCATGTCGCTGGCCGGTGCCTGTGCCGTTCTTCCGGAAAGTACGCAGGCTGATATGCTGCTGTTCGACATTGGCGGCGGCAGCACCGAATTTATTCGTGCCCGCCATGCCGTTTCCCGTGATGCCATCAGTCGCAAACTCGGAGTAGTACGGTTGATAGAAGCACACCTGCATTCAGATCCTCCATCAGCGGCTGATTATCAGACCATGAAGGATGCGGCTCAGGATCACCTGCATGAGGTCGCCGAAGGCTGGCAGGATCAGCTTCCTCCCCGTCATCTTGTCGGCACAGCGGGGACCGTTACAACCCTTGCCGCCACTGAACTTGACCTTTATCCCTATAATACCGATATCATCAACAATCACGTGATGCAAAAGGCATCGTTTCTGGCGCTCAGGGATCGCCTGTTATCCATGACGCATGCTGAACGTCAGGCCATTCGCACCATTGAACAGGGGCGAGGGGATTTGATTATTGGGGGACTGGCCATTGTCGAGGCCGTGATGGACTTCTGGGAATATGATGAAATGGTCGTGGTTGATGCGGGGCTCCTGGAAGGAGCCTGGCTGGATATCAGTCAGTCGGCGAAATAACTGTCGGCCCGTTGCTGAATCTCGTCCATAGCCTGTTGCACTCTGGCTATGGATGTGTCGACTGAATCCGCAGGATTCAAATATACATAGTCTCCAAAGCAAAACACGCCGCTGGTAAACGGCTTTGGAATGTAAAACCTGTCCCAGGACTTTGCCCGCCAGCATCGCTTTGTCGCATAACAGACCGGCAGCACCGGATATCCGGTTTTCAACGCCAGTTGAACCGTACCTTCCTTAGCCACCTCGCGCGGCCCCTTCGGGCCATCCGGTGTAATGCCGAGATCACAATCTTCCTTTTTGGCCAGGCGCAGCATTTGCAGCACCGCCCTTGCCCCGCCTCTGGTCGATGAACCGCGTAGTGTTTTGATACCCATCAGATTGACCGCATCGGAAATAAACCCGCCATCCCGATGTTCGGACATCAGAACATATCCCGGCCACCCCCTGAATGCATATGGCATCATCAACCCGCGCGCATGCCAGAAGGCAAGGATAAACCGTTGTTTCTGCCCATTCCTGTATTTCTCACCCAGATATTGCCAACGAACAGTCAACCGAAGTACAAGATGAATCAGATAAATCAGGTGGGGGACAACCCATTCAATAATACGTCGTTTCATTCCGCATGCGCTTCAAACTGCATGTGGTGCAATTCGGCATAGCGCCCACCTGCTTCCAGCAATTCATCATGCCTTCCCATCTGCACGATTCGCCCCTCATCAAGTACGACAATCCTGTCGGCATGGCGAACCGTGCTGAGCCTGTGCGCAATCACCAGTACCGTGCGTCCGTGCATTAATTTATCGATGGCCTGCTGCACCAGACGCTCGGATTCCGTATCAAGCGCACTGGTCGCTTCATCCAGAATAAGAATCGGTGCATCCTTGAGCAGGGCCCGGGCCAGTGAAAGGCGCTGCCTCTGGCCGCCTGAAAGAACCACCCCGCGCTCTCCCACCATGGTGTCATAACCCTGTGGAAGTTTCATAATAAACTCATGCGCATTGGCGGCTTTGGCAATCTCTTCTACACGCTCGGCATCTATCCCATCAAGTCCATAGGCAATATTGCTCATAACGGTATCGTTAAACAGGATGATCTCCTGGGTAACCAGCGCCAGCTGGCTTCGCAGCGATTGTTGCGTAACCTCGCGCACATCCACATCGTCAATGAGCACTTGCCCTGAAGTCACATCCATAAAGCGGGGAACCAGATTCACCAGTGAGGTCTTGCCTGCCCCGCTGCTTCCAACCAGTGCCACCACTTCGCCAGCCTGTACGCTGAAATGCACATCCTGCAGAACCGGCCTGTCGCTGCCGGGATATTGAAGGCTCACATGTTCAAAATGAATGCCTCGGGTAAAGGGTGGTAAATCAATAGCATGTTCTGCATCCGTCACTGCAATCGGCTCATCAAGCACTTCAAACACGCGCTCGGAAGCCGCCAGCCCCTGTTGAATATCATTGTTGGCCCGCGACAACCGCTTCACAGGCTCATAGAGCATAATTGCTGCAGCAAGAAAGGATACCAGCGTGCCGGCTGTTGTCTCACCCGCGGCCACCCTGAGACCGCCATACAGCAACACCCCTGCAATGCCGAATCCTGCCAGCAACTCCATGATCGGAAAGGACAATGCATGTACCCGCATCACGCGCAACTGGTGCTTCAGGAACTCAGTGGTAAACGCGCGAAACCGCCCGCATTCATAAGACTCCATGCCAAAGGCCTTGACCACCCGAATGCCGCCGACTGTTTCCTCGAGCAAGCTTGTGAGATCACCCATGGCAGCCTGGCCGTCGAGTGTCGCATGTCGCATTTTCTTGCCAAAGCGAGCAATCGGATAAACCACAAGTGGAAATACCAGCATGGCAATCAGGGCTAGCATCCAGTCCTGAACAAAAATGACCGCAAGCAGAAATACAATTGAAATCGCATCACGCATCAGAGCGGTGACAGCCGTACTGACTGCAGCCTGTACCAGCGTGACATCGTAGCTCAGGCGCGCCAGCAATTCGCCTGTCTTCCTGTGCACAAAAAACGAAAGCGACTGGAAGGCAAGGCGCTCATACAGAAGGTTGCGTAGATCAAAAATGACCCGCTGGCCGATAAAACCCATCAGATAGGCCTGGCCGTAATAGGCCACCCCTTTAACGGCATACAGAATGATCACAAATAGCGGAATTAAATAGATCAGGGAATCACTGTTTCCGGACAAGGCCTGATCAAGGACCGGCTTAAGCAGCCAAGCCATGGCCGCAGTGCAGGCGGCAAGGATCACCATACATGCTATCGAAATGATTAGCCTGCCCTTGTAAGGCATCAGAAAGCCCAGGAGACGGCGATATAAGTAGGTGGAGGAATGGCTCATCTAGAGTGAATAATCGCCGGAACTTGCCAGAAGGGCCGAATGTTCGCCGGTTTTTTCCGGAATATCCGATCTGGATGTGGACACCGATCCTCTCCCCTTATTGTTCAGTTTCAGCCGCCCCATCTTCTTGAAGAAACTGAGTGAGCCATCAAACAGCGCCGCGGCTAATTTCTCCTGATACGCTGCCTTGCGCAATTTCCTTTCACGGGACGGATTGGAGATATAATCAAGCTCTACCAGAACACTCGGAATCTCCATCGCACTCAACACCACAAATCGAGCCCGTTTAGGCGTAGCGTATTTGATCGGGCCAACCTGCTTCATCTGACTGATGATCTCCTCAGCCAGAATCTGGGAGCTATTCAGACTATCGCGACGAAACATGTCGCCGAGAATCCGGCTCACCATAGGATCTGCGACCTGATCGAATGCCACACCGCCTACCTCATCGGCCGCATTTTCCTTGGCCGCGAGAGCCCTTGCAGCCTTGTCCTCTGTCGCCCCTCGCTCGGATAGCGTATACACACTGGCACCCATGACATCCCTTCGACGAACTGAATCAGCATGAATGCTTATCATCATGTCAGCATGGGCCTGACGAGCCAGCTTCCAGCGTTTCCCCAGTGGAACAAAATAATCTCCCGAGCGAATCAGCACCGCCTTCATACCGGGTTTGCGGTTGATGATACGGGCAAACTTAATGGCCACAGCCAGCGTAATATCCTTTTCCATGAGACGATGTGGCCCGATCGCACCCGGATCTTCACCACCGTGCCCGGCGTCAACGGCAACAACCAGCTTGCGATGATCTCGAGCCTTTGAAGCCTCCAGCGCCTGTTTAAGGGCCTGCTGAGGTCGCATCAAGTCTATCACCAGACGATTGGGTTTCCCCTGCATTGGCTTAAGCAAAAATGAACGGGGTTGCACAGACTCTTTGACGTCAAGCACAATACGCAACAACCCCTCCTTTGGATTGCCATGCCGAACGGTTTTAATAACAGGGTCCGGCAAAGGTAATTGGCCCAAATCAGCCTTGAGTCTTGCTTGGTTTATATCAATAACAATGCGCTCAGGCTTATGCAGCCGAAATACCTGATATTCAACAGCCTTGCTCAAATCAAAAACAAGCCGGGTATTATCTGGCGCCGTCCACAGGCGCGCATCCCGGAGCTCGGCAAAAGATGTCGCAGCATGAGCTGGCACACCTATCGCGAGCAATCCAAGCATCAGTATCAAAAAGGATTTCTTCATGGACTGGATATACTCCCAGCGAAAATCAGCATTGCAAGGGGGATAAATCCTAATCATTTCTCATGCGATACGTATTTCAGCGGATCAAACCTTTTACCCGCTGGAAGATTCATAACTTGCCGTCTATGATCGGGGGTGCATGCTCGGTGACACGCGTGCATGCACAGTAGGTTTAACAGAGGGTTTGAGCGCATGACGCAAGATAATTTAGTATCAACCCAGGATAATTCACAACTTTCGGTTTACAGCGACCTGGCGAAGCTGTATCCGGAGCATGAGGGCTATTTGAGAAAGTATGCCACTCTCCTGATTGAAGCGGGTAAAGAAACCACGGCCAAAGAGATCCTGCAAAATCTTCACACGCTGTTGCTTAAACAGGGAAGTCAGGAAAAAGCCGATGAACTGGTGCATCAGTTCCCGTTAATCGGTCGTATCCGGGCGATTAATGAGGCAAACCGGAAACCGATACAGACGCTTCTGCCAGATGAAATGCAAAACAAGGTGTGGCTGTTCGTACATCAACAGCGCCTCAAGGAAGGTCGACATCTTTTTCACCAGGGCGATGCAGGCGACACCATGTATCTTCTGCTTAAAGGCGAACTGGCTATTTTCATTACCATAGACAACGGTAAAACCGTGCTGCTTAACCTAGTCAAACCAGGTGAGGTGGTCGGCGAGGGTTGCCTGCTGGATCCGGGCCATCGCAATGCAGACGTGGTGGCCAATCAGGACTGTGTTGTAGTTAAACTTCCCCGTAAAAAAATTCTCAGCGCAATGGTCGACAACCCGGTTCTGGAGGCCGAACTCAAGCGTACTTCCGATTTCCGTTTCATGACCTTTCTACTGTCCGGCAATCCAATGTTGCAGAAGATCCCCCTAAATATGAGACAGGACATGGCTGGAGAAGCCGAGTTGCAAACCTACACCTGTGGAGAAATCATTCATGCGGCCGGATCTGAGCTCGGTGTCGTCGATATGCTGGTGCGTGGCGAAGCAGCCTATAGCATGACAATAAAAGAGCGGCGCAACGTATTATATACGCTTGCACTGGGCGAGCTTATCGGAGATACAGCAAGTTTCAGGAAATCCAGTTGCCCGGCGGATATAGTCGCCATCACGGATGTTACCCTAGCTCATATCCCTTTTTCGTGTTTCAAGAATGTCGTCGAGGCTTACCCGCCCCTAAAGGAAGGGTTGATGAATTATTCAGTCAAGCAGCGCGAAAAACTGATGCGCAAGATCACTTCGATAAGCAACTAGCCGCGAATCAATTTGACAAGCAACCAACCCAGTGCAACCGAGACCAGGCCCATTAAACGCAAGGATGCTGGCGGAATATCCGGCAACTTCCGCAGGGCATTAATCATACCCTGCGGAAACAGCGCATAAAGAGCCCCTTCAAGCACCAATACCAGACCGAGTGCTGCGAACAGATCATCCATTCTCTGTCATCCAATCGGCGAAATAACTATCTAGCAGTTTCTAATGTGACTGCTGGAAAAACTTGAAAAACTCCGAATCCGGCGTAATCACCAGGCGCGTTCCCTCACCGACCGAGGTGCGGTAGGCTTCAAGCGAACGGGTAAAGGCATAAAACTTGGGATCCTTCTTATAAGCCTTGGCATAAATAAAGGTTGTCGCAGCATCGGCCTTACCGCGAAGAATTTCCGCATTCTTGTAGGCTTCAGCCAGTACCACCTTGCGGGTTTTCTCTGCTTCGGCACGGATTTCCTTGGCAGCTTCCTCACCCTCGGAGCGGTATTCCTTGGCGATGCGGTTTCGCTCGGCCTTCATACGCTGAAATACAGCCTCTGAGTTCTCAAGTGGCAAATCCGCCCGCTTGATCCGCACATCGACGACGGAAATACCCAGATCCTTAACATTATCATCAGCACGATCACGGATCGATTTCATTAACTCGACTCGCAGCGTCGCATTATCACCACCGGATACAATTTCATACAAGGTATGCTGGCCCAGCACTTCGCGCACCTTGCCTCGCACCACATCATCCATTCGCGATTCAACGCCTTTCTGATCGCGGGCAACCTGATAAACTTTGAGCGGGTCGGTGATCTTCCAGCGTGTATAGTTATCCACAAGAATGCTCTTCTTGTCCTTCGTGATCACTTCATTGGGCTGGGCGTCGCTTTCCAGCAACCGCAGATCGAAGCTGCGCACATTCTGCCATGGCCATTTGAATTTCAGACCGGCCTCGGAAACGACTTTTTGCGGATTACCGAACTGCAGGACCAGTGCCTGTTCGCGCTGATCAACAACAAAAGCGCTGCTGCCCACGAGAGCCGCCAAAGCTGCCAGAATGATTAGTAAAAATGTCTGCTTGCCTGTCATTTCTTCACCTCCACCTTGCCAGCCCGATCAAGCGGCAAATAAGGCAACACCTTCCCTGCCACAGAGCCATCCACAATCACCTTGTCCACCTTGGCCAACACTTTCTCCATGGTCTCCATATACAAACGCTTGCGGGTTACCTCAGGAGCCTGCTTGTAAGCAGCCAACAGGCTTTCAAAACGCTTGGCCTCACCCGTGGCGCGGTCAATCACTTCCTTCTCGTAGGCCTCGGCATCCAGCACCATTTTCTTGGCCTCACCGCGCGCATTTGGAATAATGCCGTTGGCATATGCTTGGGCTTCATTTTTGGCGCGTTCCTTATCTTCACGCGCCGATGCCACATCCTTGAATTCGCGAATCACCCTCTCTGGCGGCTGGGCGTCCTGCAACTTCACCGTCGTCACTGAAATACCAGCGTGATAGCCATCAAGAATCGACTGGATCAGTTCCTGCGTTTCCACTTCCACTTCCGCCTTCTTGTCGGTCAGCACATCATCAATCAAGGTACGTCCAATCACTTCACGAATGGCGGATTCAGCAGCATCCCGTACCGTTTTCAAAGGATTGTCGATCTTGAACAGAAAGTCTTCGACACTCTTGATCTTGTATTGCACGATAAAAGAGATATCGACGATATTTTCGTCCTTGGTCAGCATCAGGGATTCATTCATGATCTTGCGTGTCGTACCGTCGCCCAGCTTACGGAAACCCACTTCCAGACGCTGTACCCGGGTCACCGGAAGTTTTTCCACGGTTTGCACAGGATAAGGGATATGCCAGTTCAAACCCGGCCCCTTGGTCGATACATGTTTGCCGAACTGCAGCACAACAGCTTCCTCATCTGCGGCTACCATATAAAAACCGGATAAGCTCCACAGCAGGAAAACAATTGCCAACACGCCGGTGATCGCACCCTTACCCAGACCGGCACCGCCGCCGGTACCCTTGCCACCGCCGCCGAACATGCCGGAAAAACGCTCCTGCATGCGGCGAATCACTTCATCGAGATCCGGCGGCGTCTGATTATTACCGCCGCGGTTTCCCCATGGATTCTGGTTGGGATCGTTCTGGTTGGGATCGTTCTGGTTACTCCAGGGCATGCCTGACCTCCATCAAATAAAACAGCGCCGGAGTGTAACACCTGAATCATCCAATGCATCCCCTACTTATGCAGTCGAGTTCTCAATTTCGAATGAACGGTGTTAGGCTTGCTCCATGCCCATCTTATTTCGCTGGATATTTATTGGATGCCTGAATCGTTCGCTGGCCACAATGGCAGCCCTGCTGGCTATCTATGCCATCATTGAGGCATTCGACAAGGCGCGCTATCTCGGACAGGGACTGAATGCTTCTCTGTTGATTGAATACCTGCTTCTCAAGTGCCCGTTCATGATTTCAGAGTTCATGCCCATCATTGTTCTTATTGCAGCAAGCCTTTATCTGATCGAACTATCCCGTCATCAAGAAGTGGTAGCCGTGCGTGCAGCCGGCCTTGGCATCAATAAATTACTCACGCCACTTCTGTCCGTTGCCCTGCTTGCATCGACATTCAGCTTCATGCTCGGCGAATGGATTACACCAGCCACCAACCAGCGGCTGGATGTCATAGAACAGGTGCATATCAACCACAAGAAGGCGGCCAGCCATGGTGTCCAATGGCTCAGGGACGGGCATCGATTCTTCCGTCTTTCACCCCTGGAAAAAAACCAGTTTGGCCTGATGCTTCTGGAAACCGACCAACAGGGCAGATGGCTGAAACGAACCGATGCAGCGCGAGCCAGTTATGTAAACGGGACCTGGAAGTTACACGACGTTCAAATCGGCAGCCCTTCGGAAGCAAAAAGCATGAACATGGAGCATTTAAAAGAACTCGATATACCATCTGCTGTCGGCCCGGAAACGGGCGAACTTCCGCAGCCCGGGCATATGCAGTTTATGGAATTATATCACTATATTGGCGAACTTCGCCACGCAGGCCTAAGTTCAAGCGCCTACAATTTTGCCCTGCACCGGAAACTTGCTGCACCCCTGGCATGCATACTTATGGTTATTCTTGCTGCGGCATTGTGCATGCAGAACAATAACCGCAGCGGCAGAGCATCATGGGGCATGATGGCAGCCATTTCACTCGGTCTTGTGTTTTATGTGTTGGGAAGCGCCAGCTCGCTTCTGGCCGGCGGCGAGCGATTGCCGGCCGCCTATGCAGCGTGGCTGCCTAATCTTGCATTTGGCGGACTGAGCGTTTTTTTACTGCTGCAGCGTGAGGGACATTAGTGCGCCACTGAAATCATACATCGAGAAGTTTGGCGAATGTTGCATGCAAATGCGGATTGGAAGCCAGGATATCGCCTTTTTCGAGATTAATACTGGAACCTTTTATGTCGGTCGCCAACCCTCCGGCTTCCTGTACGAGAAGATAGCCCGCAGCAATATCCCATGATTGAAGACCGGCCTCCCAATAGGCATCCAGACGTCCCGCAGCCACATATGCCAAATCCAGTGCCGCCGAGCCACCCCGACGATAGCTGTCAGCTGCATGCATGCAGCGATCCATACGCTTCTGGAAGATCTCAATCTGTTCCCGACGATAGGATGGTAATCCGGAGGCAAACAAAGCATGGTCTATTCGTGTTTCCTGACTGACGCGCAACCGGCGACGATTAAGAAATGCGCCGCCACCGCTTTTGGCTTCAAAAGTTTCGTTTCGGATCGGATCGTGAATGACTGCCAGCAACGGCTTGCCATCCTTCCAGGCAGCAATAGACACGGCAAAATGGGGATAACCGTGAATAAAATTGGTTGTCCCATCAAGCGGGTCAATATACCACTGGATCGAAGCACCCGGGTTGATCCGTTTTTCTGATTCCTCACCGACAATACCATGATCGGGATAGTGCCGTGCAATTTCCCTCACAATAGCGGCTTCGGCCCGTTGATCGACTTCGGTGACATAATCACGATCCGTTTTCTGATGCACCTTCAGGCCATCACGCTCGTCAAAAGCACGTGCAATCATATCTCCGGCCCGTCTGGCAGCCCGCACAGCAACATACAACACGCTAAACTCCTAAATGTCTGATGAAATCAGTCGATGGGTGAATGCAACAAAGCACTCAGGGGCGCAGTCTAGCATGAGCTTGAGGGCAAGTCCGCCAGTAAATAGTCAGTTGTCTGATATACTTGATAAGGCTTAAGCTTGCAGACACATTTGAAGTAGTTAAACTTGTAATTTACAGCGTCACGGGGAGCAGACAGATCAAGAAATTCATTATTGAGAACTGGCTGATTAAACGCAATCAACCCGGCAATGTGTCCATCATCGGAGCGCAAATTCAGCAAGCCGGTGCGCGGATTTTATTTGCCTTTGCAGGCCTTTTCTATCTGCAACAGCATGCAGTTTTCTTCAGCCAGTACCAGTCAGCCTTTCTGACCACTGCGGCTGTCTATTTTACATACAATCTGCTTACCATTGCAGCAATCAAACGTCGTCCCCTGTCCGCCTTCCGGGCCTTGTTCGCACCAGCTTTCGACATCGGCATCGTCTGCTTTGCCGCCATCATCGACGGCGGACACAGCAGCGGCCTCTATTTCATGCTGCTGGTTATTATCTTCGGCAACGGCTTCCGCTATGGCAATGCGTTGCTCCTGTATACCCAGGCTATGGCCATCCTTGGCCTGGTGACGATTGCCATCTTCACCCTGTTCAACATGCACTTTGATCTGGACCGGGCCCTGCTTGTCTGGCAACTGGGTGGATTACTTGTCATCCCCACTTATATTTACCTGATCGGGGAAAAAGCTGAACGCGCTATTCAGGGACAACATGAAGCCGAGGAGGCCTCATTCAGCCTGCTGGATCAGGGTCCTTTACCTGTATTCACCTACGATCTTGACAAGAAAAATCAGCCTCGCGTGCTATACTCCAATGCTGCTATCAACGAAGTATTCCGGGATGATTATACCCGCCTGATTGGCGAACAACCTGACATGCTGGCCTTACTCGAAGATGGCGAGGAAATGCTCGATTTTTGTCGCCGGACATTACTGCCCCCCCCTTCGACCAAGAACCATGCAGAGGAGAGTAAATCCATCTATATCAGGGGGCGTGATCGAAAAGACAACGTCCTGCTCCTGATGTGTAACACGACACGCCTGCGCTGGCGGGATCAGTGGATTGGCGTGTGTTTTATCGTTGATATAACCCAGCGTGAGGCCATGCAGGCAAAGCTGCAATCCATGCACCAGCATGGTTATATGTCCACCATGGTGGCCGGCATTGTACACGACTTCCGCAATGTCCTGACGACGATGATCGGTTATGCCGAAGTGATGCAGATGGATCCAGAAAACCTCAACAAGGATCAATTGCAAGCCATTATTGACGCCGGAGAACATGGGTCATCCATCATCGGCCACCTGTTGACAGTTACCCGCGGCAAAGAAGCAATCGAGTACCCGCATGCCCCTGGCGATCAACTGCAAAAGCCGCTGGAAAACATCCTTGGCCTTTCCCGCCTGCAACTTCCCGCACATATTCAGTTACATTGCCATATCCAGCATCCACTTCCCGATGTCAATTGCAGCATCCTTGAGATTGAGCAGATGTTACTGAACCTGACTCATAACGCTGCAGCCGCCATCAGGAAGGAAGGTCAAATTACCGTACGCATCCATGGCGACAAAAAACATCCATTAAGCCAAAAAGGGAGCCCCGCACTTTGTATTGAAGTCAGTGACAACGGCACCGGCATCGCTCCTGAAGATGTCGAAAATATCTTCGAACCCTTCTGGACGTCGAGAAAGGATGAAGGCGGCTCCGGTCTGGGGCTGGCGATGGTACATCGCATTGTGAACCAGCGGCATGGCATTATTAAGGTTAACTCAAAGCTGGGGCATGGAACGACTTTCACCATGCATCTTCCGCCATATCTTACAGAGAAAGGTACATCAGACAGAAATGGTCAAAGCCCTGATACAATGCCTGCTGTTAGCAAAACAGGAAAAGTCAAATCGGCCGATGCCAAACATGCCGAATCCTGTCGTATTCTTCTGGTTGATGATGCCCCTGATGTACTCAAGATTCATCAAGCGCTTCTCTCTCGCTTGAATCATGTGAGTACAACGGCAGAAAATGGTCAGAAAGCGCTGGATATATTTTCTCAGGGTGCCGAAAGCTTTGATCTGATTATTACCGATTTTCGCATGCCGGTGATGAATGGCCTTGAGCTCGTCCAGCAAATCCGTGAACTGGGCGCAAGCATCCCCATCATTATGGTCACAGCCTTTGGTGAGGACGAACAATTACAGCAGGTTGAAAATCATCAGGTACACCTGCTGAATAAGCCTGTTACTCTCGACAGGTTGCAGAGATGCATTGATGAATCTGTTGCTGAAGGCACTGCATCCTGACCCATCTGAACAAAGGCAGCCTGGTCACAAACGATCAATCAATTCACTGGCCTTGAAATCATCATAAAAGGCGTCGCTGAAATAGAGACCGTGCGCCGGTGCTGTTGCACCACCGACGCTGCGGTCCCGGTTCTTGAGAAGCTGCCTGAATCCATCCGGAGATTGTTTGCCAATGCCGACGTCCACAAGATTTCCAACAAGATTGCGAACCATATGATATAAAAAGGCATCAGCCGCCACCTGTATGCATATGCGGCAGCCATCTCTTTCAATCGAAATACTGTCGATGGTACGAACTGCGTGTGATGCCTGGCATCCGGCTGCTCTAAGAGCACTGAAATCCTGTTCACCCAGACAACTTGCCGCAGCCTCGCGCATCCGGTCTAGATCAAGGCTGCGTGGCATCCACCAGTGTCGCCACATTTCAAGCGCAGAGGCTGTGCCTCTGCCCCAGATCATGTATCGGTATACGCGACCCCGGCAAGCGAAACGAGCGTGAAAATCTGCAGCGACGTCCCGGACACCCAGCACACGAACAGAGGATGGTAAATGACTGTTGCACCCGTGAACATAAGCCCTCGGGGAACGTTTCCAGCGACTCAGGCTTACATCACCATGCACCAGCATGGCACTCGCATGTACACCCGCATCTGTCCGGCCGGCTGCAACCAGCGGCACCGCTTGCCCTTCGATTTTTCGCAGGGCTTCCTGCATCACTTGCTGCACTGAAATCGCATTGTCCTGATGCTGCCAGCCATGGAATGGCCTGCCGTCATACTCAATAACCATTGCAATGCGCTGCAAATGTGGATCACTCACCGCAATGCCGCCAAAAGCGCGGCCACTCCAGCCAAAGAGAGCCCACTGTTCCATAAAATGATTTTGTACATATCGGCATTAACCCTGGCGGCCTCAGCAGCAGGCCCTGAACGCATCCAGACATACGGATCAGCGGGCCAACGTAACCATGTGGCATGGGATTGATCGCGGCCGCTGGCAATCGATTGACGCATTGCGCTGATCAGCATCGCTGGCGCATATGTCCATTTCTTCCGCAGCATCCACTGCCGGTTTATTTGCCTTAACAAGTCCGAGACCCGGCGATTCATCATGGCAAGCATGATCATGTATTCGCAAATGCGTTTATTTAACAGAGGAGCTGCCGCAAGCAATGCAAACCACTCCTGCTGCCTGAGCAAATTCGCCAATAGCATGGCAGCCAGAAACAGGCAGCCAAATCGAATCGCGATCAGGACACCTTGCTGGATACCTTCCTGAGTAAGCGGAATCGGAAGCCCCATGAAAAGCAGCTCCCCAGGGGAGAATAATGCATGAACAATAAAGATCGGAAGCAGGAACCAGCGCAGCAGTTTGAACAGGCGAATCAGGGGCACAAAACTTCCGTGCAAAAATCGTAGTACAAAAACAAGCAGAATTAGCAACAGGAACGATGTTTGCACGGTATGATTCATCAACGCCATCGCCAGCAGACCCATGCCAAAAATGAGCCGCGCCAGAGGGCTTGAGTTATAGCAGTACGACATTGATGGCAATACTGTCAGCAACGTGCCGGGGCGTTAAGACACTTGTTAACTTACCCCGGCCAGTCTCAGCCCCCTCTCATTCTAAACAGTTGGCTCAGTCTTTCTTTTCATCCTCATCATCATCGGAGAATTCACTGAGCAGACTATCAAGCTTCTGCGTTGCTTCCTCATCCTCATCCAGATCAAGCGATATGCCATCCATGGCATTCTCGGCTTCTTCTTTTGGCCCTTCGTCTACAGATTCGAGCATGGATTCATCCATATTTTCCGAGGCATCGACATTGAATTGCAGATCATGTTCACCGGTAGCAGTAAAATCGTCGCCACTTTCACCGGCATCATCCAAGGATGTGCGTATAGTACTGGTAAAGTCATCAGCCGGTTCGACCTCGGCATCCGAGATATCGAAGCCATCATCAAGGTCATCGTCCCCCAAATCTAGGCTTGCTGTTGTCTCTGCCTTGGAAGCTTCACCTTCCTCGGCAGGGGATTCATCCGCTTCAACTCCTATTGTGTCACCGTGCGTAATGGTTGTTTCATCCAGAGCAGCAGCCTCATCCTCGCCAGAAACTTCAAACGCAAGTGCTTCAGGTTCAGCAGCCTCATCCTCGCCAGAAACTTCAAACGCAAGTGCTTCAGGTTCAGCAGCTTCGTCCTCGCCAGAAATTTCAAACATAAGTTCCTCAGGTTCAGCCGCCTCAGGTTCAGCCGCCTCAGGTTCAGCCGCCTCAGGTTCAGCCGCCTCAGGTTCAGCCGCCTCAGGTT